>Ga0256404_1000737_pt1 | contig 84081 bp, 90 predicted proteins | sample RumenRJG_01DNA_FD_185990 | JGI IMG/M metagenome (GOLD analysis project Ga0256404, IMG submission 185990) | Bovine rumen microbial communities from Lethbridge, Alberta, Canada - RJG_01 | ecosystem: Host-associated > Mammals > Digestive system > Stomach > Rumen | place: Canada: Alberta | collected...
TTATCCTCCCTGAATATTTAGCGAGAATCAATGGCAATCGGCTATTTCTTGCCTTGATTTTTGAAAAAATAATCGAAATAGCAAAATATTATGATTGGGAATCAATTTTTAGAGGTTCCCTTGTTAAACATAGATTTTATCCTCCTTTATGTTCCAAGCATTTCTTTAATAATTCTGTCTGAACCCTTAATAAGTCCGACCAATACAAGCATATTGAAAATTACTTCTCCGATATATTTCCATATCATCGTTACAGTAGTTATGCTCGTATCAAGTGTTGGCGTACTTGAACTTGAAAAGGCAGAGAAGATTATACACGCAAGTACAATTACTGCACCTTCCAAACATACACCTACATAAGATTTTACAAAATGTTTTCCCATTTCTGCCGTTGTTTCTCCGGCGAATGTTGCAAGTGGTACGGGAGCAAGCGCCGTGTACATATATAGTCTGAAAAATCTTCCGTAAACCGACATTATCATAATGAATGACATTATGGTTATAAAAAGACTTCCAAAGATTGTAACAAGCCACAGAGGGATGCTTGCCCAAAAGCCTGCATCTTCTACCGCAGTTTCAATAGCTGCCGGTAGTGACACAGATGCACCGCCAACACCACCTAAAGAACCTGCTATCTGAGAAACAACACCACCGCAGATAGTATATAAAGCCACCATTAAATCCATTGCATAAGTAATGGCAACTTTGGCCGCTACAAAACGGATAAAGTGCCTGAGTGCATATTCCGGTCTTTGAAAATCACGGAAGGATGCCGTACTTTTGAATATAGACATAGCAAAAAAGAGAACAAGCAAGCCAAGACCGATAGCTTGAAGTCCTCCGTTAATGCCTTGAACAACCGACCAAACTGTTCCACCCTTAAAGTGTTCAGGTGAGGTTGTTACCAAAGTCCATATTTCAGCCATTTTATCGTTCCAAGTAGCAAAGGCATTTTCCAAGTTGGCAACAATCCAATTATCGCTCAAAAGTATTCACCTCCTTAAAGGATACTGCCACCCATAAGGGCGGCAGTATAGCAGAACCTATTACATAATCATATCAAGTATATCTTTTGCAAATGCGATAATTACACCGCCGAAGAATGTAAGAAAACCGTTGGCTCTCTGCGAAGCATCGTGAGATTTAAGTGATAGACCAATCTGCACAATACCGAAGCCGAGCAAAATAAGACCGATTGCTTTGATTGCAGAGAAGATAAAGTCAGACAAGCTATTGATTGTATCAAGCGGACTTGCGGCAAACACGGTATTTGTCATAAGACACATTACCACCGCCATAATCATAAGCACCATTTTTGACTTCTTCAAAATCTTAGTAGCCTTTTCAATGTTGTTGTTCTTTTTCATAACAAAGTTACCTCCATAGTTTAGATTTGATTTTTTTAATGAATGATTGTTTTTCCTTTGGTTGTTCGGTTTCTTCCGTTTCAGGCTCTACGGGTAAATCTACAAAGGATATACCGGAGCTTTGAATAAACTTTTCATCAATTACCACATCATCAGGAGCAGTAAACTTATTAGCCATATTTTTTCTGAAATATTTGCCTTGCTTATTATGGGTATAAGGAACTGCACCGCCATCAGCAGTTAATTTGATATTTGGATGCGAAAGAATGTCGAACTTCTTATCCATAATCGGCTTTTCGCCACGAATAAAAATAAGTGCGTTACTGTTATCAAGTAAACGCACTTCGTCAAGTGTAAGAAGTTCTCGTCCGGCATTTTGGTAATTGGTATTACTACTGCCGTGTGAACCTCTTGTGATTCCTCTTGTTCTTGTGTCAATGGTTTCTTTACCGAGCATTTTTGAAATGTATTCGTGAGTGGATTGCTCATTGCCGCCAAGATATAGCATTGTATCGCAGTTACCGACCAAGCTCTCCCAACTGTCCTTAAACAATGCCTTTAACTGTGCCATATTCTGAATGATTATACTTACAGAAATTCGTCTTGAACGCATTGTTGCAAGCAATCTTTCAAAGTTATCAGGAAGGGCAACATTGGCGAACTCATCCATTACGAAGTGAACCGGGATTGGCAACTCTCCGCCGTGTTTGTGGTCTGCTCTGTAATATAGCTCCTGAAAAGCTTGTGTGTAAAGCATACCAACAAGATAGTTAAATGAGTTGTCATTGTCGGGAATAACACAGAAGATTGCTTTTTTCTTTTCTCCCATGCTGCCGAGGTCAAGATTATCATAAGATGTCATTCTTGCAATTTCGGGGAGATTGAAAGCAGCAAGTCTTACTGCCGCAGAAATCAGGATTGATTTTGCAGTTTTACCGCTTGCTTGCTTAAATATCTTATATTGCTTGAGTGCGATATGTTCCGGGTTTTCATCTTCCAAACCCTGAAACAGTAAATCAACGGGAGATTGATATTCGTCATCATCTTCCATAGCTGCCGCATTTTCGATTAAGAACATAAGCATTTCAAAATTCTGTTCTTCAGGCGGAGCTTCGTGCAAGAGATAAAGCATTAAAGCAGTATCGAGTGCAATTTCTGATTTTTCCCAAAAGGGATCGTTCTGTTGTGCGTTCTTCGGAGTGGTATTCTGTATAAGGTTTGTTATGAGTTTTATAACATCTTCATCTGTACGGATATAAGTAAATGGATTGTACCCGTCAGAATTAGAGGGAGTTATCAGATTAAATACCTTTACATCATAACCTTTTTCCAACAAAAGCGGAGCAACAGAGCGAAGCATTTCACCTTTTGGATCTGCGATAATAAAAGAGGTGTTGCATTGCATTATGTTTGGTTTTGCATAGAACCGTGTCTTACCTGCACCTGAACCACCCACAACTAAAACATTTAGATTTCGTCTGTGTTTTTTGGCATTCAGACCGATTCGCATTGTCTGTGAGAAAAGAAGGTTATTAAACCTTTCTTTGTGGTCTGCGTACCTTTTAACAATCTGAGATACAACACCCCATTTTGCAGAGCCGTGTTCTTCGCCCGGTCTGCGATTTTCTCTTGAAGAAAAGTAAACACCAACACCCATAGCATAGAAGAATAAAAAAATGAGTACGGTCTTTAGACTATACTCAGTAAATGTTATCTTCATTGGATTCTCAAGTGCTATTGTAATTCTCTCCAAGAGTTCAAACAGTTTATTTCCTTCCTGATAGCATCCGGCGAATAGTAAAGCAAGCCATATCACTACGGGAGAAAGACATATAAACACAATTATAAGAGTTTTGGTTTCATTCTGTCTGTTGTTCAACTTGTGTCACCACGAATATACTTGAATTTCAAGATAACCACCTCCTTAAATTGAAAAGAGGGCGATTTTTTCAAATCACCCTCAATCCGTCTTATTGTTTATTAAATTTCTGATTGTAAAGCTTCATCATGGCTTCAAGCCTTGCGTTTTGCTGCACCCAAAGGTCTGTGACGGGTGCAATTAAAGTTTCGCCATTAGCGGTCAATAATACTACATGATTTCCGATAACCTCTCTTGCAACAATACCTGAGTCAATCTGTTGCTCGGATAAACCGTCTTTGATTTTCCACTTTGCCCACACAACTGAATTTTCATCAAGTGTGATTTCGGTCAACCTTTCGACCTGCTCTCTCGGTGTAGTGTACCAACCTTCAAATTCATAACCTTCTTTTGTTGGGATGTAATCATTAAGGTTTACCTTTGTTCCACGAGGGAGTTCAAGAGGTCTGAAAGTCGAGCCACCGTCTGTTGCAAAGAATAAGTATCTGTTTGCATATACAATGTTGTAATATCCGATTGGTAAATTCTCTGTTGTGTCGCAAGCAAACGCCGTTGTTCCTGCAAGCATCATAAACGCCATTACTAAACATAAAAATCTTTTTGTCATAAATATTCCTCCTTAAAAAGAATTGGTTTGTTTGGTTTCCTGATTTCATTATATCGACATTTTTCAACAAACACAAAAAATTTTGGGAGAAAAAATTTTTTTGACAAATTCAAAGGGGCAACCTTTGAAAATTGCCCCTTTGTGAAAGCTCTTATTTTACCCAATTTTCAGCATCTTTGTTTGCTACGCCGAGGTGAGTGTTTGCAGCTTCCATAATGTCGTAGTATGCCCAATGAGAATTATTCTTGAGGTCTGTGAACTTATTGAGAGTTGACACATTCTTGTTGATATAATCTTCATCAGGAGTTCTGTTAGTTGCGTGATTTGTTACTGTAACAACTTCAGCTCTTGTAATGTTGTTATCGCCCTTAAAGGTTCCGTCTGCATAACCGTTGAGCCAACCAATGTGTTTTGCATAAGCAATGTCAGAGTATGCCCAATAGCTCTTTGTAAGGTCTTTGTAGTTTACTGTGTAATCGCTCTTTTTAACATCGTTAAAGAGGTCATAGTAGCGAACTGCCATTGTAACAAATTCAGCTCTTGTTACTGCATCATCAGGTCTGAATGTTCCGTCTGAATAGCCTTTAATGATGTCATACTTTTCAAGATAACCGATGTACTTGTAGCACCAATCATTTGATTTAACATCAGAGAATGTAGCCTTGCCGGAAACAGTTTCGCCTTTTTCTTCTGCAATAAGTCTTGCGAAGATTGCTGCAGCTTCACTTCTTGTCATATCGTTGTCTGCTCTGAATGTTCCGTCATTGTAGCCAAAGATATATGCTTTATGTTCTTTGCCCGGAAGAACGATAATACCGTTTTCATCAGTTGTTCCGGTTACTTCATTACCTTTCTTGTCTTTGAGGACAATGGGATAATCAGCTTTTGCTTTTGAGCCGGAGGTTACTGTGATTGTGTAGTAGTTATCATCTTCCAAAAGGTTCTTGTCCGCAGGAAGTGTTAAAGTTGCTTTTGTGCTTGTTACGGACCTTGTAACAGATACGGTCTTTCCGTCTTTGTCGGTAATCTTAACTGTGGTAGAAACATAGGAGCCTCCGCCACCGCCACCGCCGGAATAAGAACCGCCACCGCCACCACCGCCGGATGACTTAACAGGAAGTGTTACTTTGCCGTTTGCATCTGTTGTGCCTGACTTGAAGGTGGTCTTATCTTTGATAGTTACGGATACACCCTTAACTGCTTTATCTTCGTTATCAGTTACAGTTACGGTAGTCTGATTTGAAGTTGTAAGAGTATGAGTTTCAGGAAGTGTAACAGTTACTTTTCCGTCCTTGATTTCAACCAATGCGTTTCCGATAATGCCTTTAGTGTCTGCCACAAGAACTTTGTAAGCGGTTTTTACATCATCAGCATTTTCGCCTTCGCCCGGTTTTGTTTCTTCAACACCGGAGTTACCTTCGTTGTCGGTTATATCTTCATTAAGCGGAGGGAATACTGCCTTGCCATTAGCATCCGTCTTTTCGGTTAAAGTCTTTGCAACGGGTTCTTCAGTTGCATCTTCAGCCTTGATAGGAGCTTCGGTAATAATAACATTCAAATCCTTAACAGATGTTTTGTCTGTCTTGTTCTGAACTGTTACTGTGATTCTGTTTTCATAATCGAATACATTACCTGCAGGAAGAAGAACTGTAATGTTTTCAGCGGTTTTTACTGTTTCATCTTCGTTCTTTACCTCTGCATTGTGTGTAACAAGTGCTTTTTCGATTGCACCTTTTTCATTAACAACAGTTACGATATATCCGTCAACTTCTGAATATCCGTTTACATCTGTGTAGTCCATATATACGGGAGGTACACTTGCTTTGCCGTTTTCATCAGTAAGATTGCTTTCGCTCTTATCTTCAGAATCGGTAAATGTAACACTCATATCCTTAACGGGTTTATCTTCCTTGTCGGTTACTGTTGCAGTAATTCTGTTGGCGTAATCAAACACAACACCTTCAGGGAGCTTCACATTGATTTTACTATCAACGATTTCGATATAAGCATTTGCAATAGGAGCTTTTTCGTCTGCAAGAACTACCTTGTAGCCATTTACAGTTGCTTCGCCGTTTACATCTGTCATATCTTTGTGAACCGGAGGAACGATAGCCTTGCCGTTTTCATCAGAAACAACAGTTTCAACATTTTTATTGCCATCTGTAAAGTTTACAAATACTTCTTTTGCAGGGTTTCCGTCTGCATCTTTGATTTCTGCAGTAATTCTATTGTGGTAATCGAAAACAACACCTTCAGGAAGAACTACATTGAGCTTTCCGTCAACCATTTCGATATATGCGTTTTCGATAGGTTTTGTTTCGTCATAGATTACTACATCATATCCACTAACAACACCTTTACCTTCGGCATCAGTCATATCGGTATTTACCGGAGGAACTACAACCTTGCCGTTTTCATCAGTAAGAGCAGTATAGCTTTTTTCTGTTACATCAAGAACTGTCACAGACTTATCTTTTACTGCACCGCCGATAGAATCGGTTACTGTTACAGTAATACGGTTTGCATAAGTGATTGTCTTTTCTTCAGGAAGTGTTACTGTGATTGTGTTATCGTCATTATATTTAACATAAGCATCTGCGATGGCACCGAGTTCATCATTTACGAGAACATTAAGCTCATTAACATTTACATGACCTTCTTCATCGGTATATCCGTCAGCAGAAGTAGGAAGTGTGATTTTGCCGTAAATGTCGGTTTTACCTTTTTCGATAAAGTCAGCATCACCGAGAGCAATTACAGTTACATCAGCCTGAGCTTTGCCGTTATGGTCTGTGATAGTTACGATAACGGGTTCTTCTCTTGTAGGTTTAATACCTTCAGGAAGATCCACAACTACATTATTGCTTTCGCCAATGTAGATTTCGCAGTTCGGAATAATAACATTTGCCTTATCGGTTACTGTGATTACGAAAGTTTCTTTTGTTTCGCCATCTTCTTTACCGATTGTGCCGTTATCATCGTTGGTGTTTGTCTTATTGTTTGGAACGATAAGCTGACCGTCTGCATTTGTAAAGCCGATAGCCTTATTTCCGTTTACATCTTCAATGTAAATCTTGAGGTTTTCTTTAGGCTGCTGACTTTCTGTGTAGAAAGCAGTAATTGTTGTAGGCTTTGCAAAGTCAAGAAGTCTGCCGTTTGTAAGCTTAATAGAAACATTGTCATTTACATCAATAGTAAGCTCTGAATTGAAAATAGGCTTGCCGTTTTCATCTGTAAGGATGATTGAGTAATCGCCAACTTCTGCTTTACCGTCTTCATCAGAATTGTCCTTGTCAATTAACTGAGGAAGGTCTGCACTCTGCAATGTTTCACCGCAGACAGTACATTCAATATGCTTTGAGCCTGCAGCTTCGATAGTTGCCGGAACATCTACAATCCATTCGGAAGGTGTATGTCCTAAAGGCTCTTTATAATCTGCCTTATAGGTTTCACCACATTCACAAGTGTAAGTGGTATATCCCATAGTCAGACAAGTTGCATCGGTTACTACCGCTTCGTATTCGTGAGCCAATTTATCTGTGTAATCTGCAACATATTCCGCATCGCAGTTTTTACAAGAGTAAGTTGTATGACCAAACTCTGTGCAGGTAGGTTCTGTTACTGTCTTTTCGTAATCGTGAGGAATCTTGTCTGTGTAGTTGCCTTTGTACTCGTCATCACAGTCATTACATTTGAAAATGGTATAACCCATTTCGGTACAAGTCGGAGCAATTACAGTTTCGGTATATGTATGCTCAATGCTTTCTTTGTAATCGCTGATATATGACTTTCCGCAATCAGGGCAAGTATAAACTGCATAACCATGTTCTGTGCAAGTAGGTTCAACTGTTTCCTTGTTGTAATTGTGTTCTGTCATATCAACATAATCGCCAACATAACTGTCACCGCAATCTTCACAAGTGTATGTAGTGAATCCCATTGAAGTACAAGTAGGTTCTGTAACAATGCCTTTATGGTTATGAGGAATAGCATCTACATAATCACTCACATAGCTATCATCACAATCAACGCAAGTGTAAGTTGTATAGCCGTGCTCTGTGCAGGTAGGCTCAGTTACAACCTCGTTATAATCGTGGTCGATTTTATCGGTGTAATCGGATACATAGCTATCGTCACAAATTACACAAGTGTAAGTAGTGTATCCCATAGCCGTGCAAGTAGCATCTGTTACATCAGAATCGTAATCGTGTCCGAGAGGAAGTACAAGAACAGTTTCACAAACTTCACAAATCTGAGGTTCTGTGCAAGTTGCTTCAGCTCCGGGTGTATGACCGTTAGCATCTGTTGCCATAATCATCTTTTCGCCACATTCATTTAAGCAATGATATTCGATAACACCTTCAGCATCACAAGTTGAGCTTGTTACTGTATGACCTTCATCCCAATCGTGTCCTAAAGGCTCTGTGTAATCAGATACGGTGTTAAGACCGCACATAGTACAAGTTGATGTTGTGTAGCCTTTATCTGTGCAAGTAGGTTCTTTTGTTACTCTCTCGTAGGAATGAGAGATAAGCGGCTGAATATTATTGATGTAGTTATCTCCGCATACTTCACAAGTATGTTCCGTATAACCTACATTACGGCAAGTTGCGTTATGATTTACTGACTTATACTTGTGTTCTCCCGCCTGAGTTGTTGTCTGATAGAAGTCACCGCAATCTGCACAAAGAGTTAATACAAGACCGCCCTGTTTACAGGTGGCTTCTCTGATTACAATGTCATCATAATCGTGACCGAGAGCAGGTGTATAATTTCTCTTATCAAGCTCACCGCATCCGTTACATTGGAATCTTTCATAACCAAGTTCTTCGCAACTCGGCTTTACTGTTTCGAGATAGTGGAACTCGTGCTCGTGCGTCTGAGGTGGAAGAACAATTATAGTTCCGTTTGAATTATTTTCTTCTTCATCATCGGCTACAAGGTGAATGTAAGACACACCGTTTTCTGTCATAACCTCTCCGGCATAGGAATAATCAATTTCATAATAAACTGTGTAATATCCTGCCTGAGTATAGTTAGGTGCAGAAGTCTTTGTGCAACTGTCAGCAGATGTTCCGTAACGGATAGAAGTTTTAACACCTCTGTCTGAAAGGTCATTTACAGTTAAAGTATGTGCATCGCCATCTTCAATGCCGTAGTAAGAAGTGATAACAGATTTTGCAGTTACATATTCGCTTGTTTCATATCCGCAATCATCACACTTTTCAGCAATATAGAATCTGTTATTACCAATCTGTCCGTCAACCTGTTCTGTAAAGTTATGTTCCTCAAGACCTCTTGTAGCTCTTGCGTATGTTCCTTTACAGAACTTACAGTATTCGCCACGCTTGAGAGTTGTCAGGTGGTAATCTTCATCATAGTTTTCGTATGTTGTGTTATCAAACTGAAGATAAAAGTTGTTATCACAAGGATATAAACCATATACATTATTATTAAAACCATAATGCAAATAACCGCTGCCGGGGTTTATAGTTCCGCAAGTCTGACACACAGCCTTTGTCCAATGATAACCCGTATAATAAGCATCAACACCGGGAGTACCATCATCAAGATTTCCACGACCTTCGCCGTCAATCTTTGTTCCGTCTGAATACTGAACATCACGATTGAGTGCAGTTTCGCCTGAACGGGTATATTCGGGAACTCTGTATGTTAAAACAGTTGTGGTCTTATCACACACGCAACAATATTGTGTTTCATAAGTAGTTGTCGCATTGACATCAAGCTCGTTGGTTCGGTTATTTGACGATAACCAAACTTCTGCCGGATCGGTGTATTCGTTGCTCTGTGCTGCAAATACATTCGGCACAAGCGAAGCCATCATACAAATAGTTAAAATAATAGATAAGATAGACTTAAAATTTCCTTTTCTACTCATTATTTAATACCTCCATATAAAAAATTTTGTCCAATTTGTTTTTGATAGAGAGCCACCGCTTTTACGGCGGCTCTCTATAACGGGATTTAGTTGTCATATTATCTGCCTTTACCTTTCTTTCGGTTCTTCTTTTTCTTTTTCTTATTCGGCTGAGAATGTTCGTGTTTCTTTTCAGGAGCTTTTTCAGCTTTCTGTTTATTCTGTTCAGCTTTTATATCCTCAACCTTTTGCTTTACGGAAGGCTTTCCGTTAGTACGGTTGTCCGTTTTGTCTGAATCCCCGTGCTTCATAGATTCGCTCTCTCGCTGATTTTCTTTCGCACGGGGGAACGGGTTTTTTGAGTGTTCATCCTTTTGTTTATCAGGAGCATCTTTGCCGGGTTCATTTTCGGGTTCTTTCTTTTCAGGCTCCGGTTCAGGTTCAATCTCTTGTTCGGGAGCAGCATACCCAAGCTTTTCCATAATATAGTTGAGCTTCGTAACATCATCTTGCTTTGCAATAATGTCACATAGTCCTGTATCATTCGATTTATCATTTACCGCAGTAAAGAGAACACCGTATTTTTTTGCTTCTGAATTAAATTTTCCAATGTCGCTTTCTTTGATTTGCATAATACAAAGAGGTTTATCAGATTTAAGTAATTTCTTGAGATTGGTTTTTCCCTGAAGCTTGTTATCTTCTTTCAAAAGGGCAATAACAATAGCTGCAAGATTCTTTGCTCCAAGTCCCGTAAGCTTTACAACTTCTTCGGTAATCATCAAACCTTCTTTGACCATCAAATCAGCGACCTCGCCGCTTGTGTTCATTTTCTTTCGCCTCCATTTCTGCTTGTTTTTGCAATTCCTGAGCTTTCTGTTGTTTTTGAGATATTTTGTAAGAATCAAGAGATATTGCATTGCACAACCTGATTTCTTTTCTCAAATCCCGAAGCTCGTCATTGATTGCCTTCGCCTTAATTTTGATTTCTTGCTCATTATCTTCAGTTTTTGAAGCATAGAGCTTTTTGCGTTCTTCAACTAACTCATTGATTTTTTCCTCCTTTGATTTCCGATATTCCGAAAGCTGAGTTCCGGTTTCGATTTCATTCTTATACATAAATTCAAACTGCTTTTTGTAGCGGTCAAATTTAATCAGTTCATCACGCATATAAAATGACACTCTCTGCGGAACTTTCTTTTTCTTTATTACTCCGAAAAAATAAAGGTAGTGGTAGTATAAAGCTACGAAGCCTTTCAGCTTTGTTGGGTTAGCATTTTTATATGTACTTCCATAATCAAAGCCATTGGAGAGTTCTGACGGGGATGCCATTTTTATACCATTACGATTTGCAATAATTCTTTCTTTGATTGCTTCTTCGGTGTAGTATTTACCAAGCTTATCAAGACGGATTCTCTTTGTTCCAAATGAAGGAATGAAAGAAGTGTATTTATACTGCGGTCCTCTACGGGTAACTTGATAACCTCTTAATTCAAGTTGTTTCCAAAACTCTTGCATAGAGTATGAACATTGGATGATAGTGTCAATTTCTTCTCGAACATACTGACGAATTGATTTACCTTCGTTCTCTTTCAGCCATTCGATATAACTCATACCTTTGTGTTTTGGATGTTCAATGACATACAGACAATGCTCTCTGCAAATTTGATCTGATATACCACGAATATCACCGAAATAGTCCTTATATTGGTTTCGGTATTTATATCCGTCTTTGAAAGAAACTGCATTAAATATGATGTGATTATGCAGGTGATCTTTATCTACATGGGTTGCAAGCACAACCTCAAATCTGTCTGCAAATAACCTTTGCACTAATTCAACACCACATTGATGAGCAATATCAGGTGTTGTTTCAAAGTCCTTAAATGATTGCACCAAATGATAAGCAAGTATGCCATCAACTCTATGTGATTTACCTTTTTCATATTGGGTAGTTATCATTTGCCTTACTGCGTTTTCTCTGCTGCAATTAAACACATCTACATACAAGGCACTTTCTGTCTTGTCTTTATTTGTGATGTATTTTTCAGGACCTTCAACTGCTTCAATATCCAACTTGAATTTTGTCTTATCAGGGTTAGTGATATATTTCATACTGTCATCAAGTCTTGTAGAGATAGTCCATATTTTTGTATATCCCATTATTTAAGCTCACACACCTTATTCATAATCTCATCCAAAAGCTTTGTAAGATAATCAATCTTTTCCTTACTTATAGTTTGTTCGGCATTAGCTATATGAGCAATCTGATTTATATTGACACCGATAGCATTTATCTCTTTCAGGAGCTTATAGTATGTGTCGGGAGGTCTTGCCCGAAGTTGTATTCCCATAACAACATTCCGTAAGAACTGTGCTCTTGTAAGTCCGGCTTTTTTTGCTTGTTTTTCTAAATGGGAATGTTCATCTTCAGTTAGCCTTAACTTAAATTCTCTGCCACGCATACGCATTGAAATTCACCTCCTTTATCGTTCAGGTTCATATCGCTTTCGCCGATGAACTTCTGAATTTTCTTTTTCACCTTTAACCTTTTCTGAAACATCTTCAACAATGGCATCATAATCCTTAACTGTTCCTTCGATTGTTTCAAACGGAACATTATAATCTTTCAGCATTTTTATTAAAGGCTCTCTCATATTTCTTGCCTGTTGTTCGGTATGAACTCTGCCGATTGGATTGAAGTCCTTAATTCTGTCAATGAGATAATTTACATTGTTGTATGTGTTAAAAACATTTAGCACAACCTTATTAAACTCATTACCAAGAACTGAACTCTTGTTGTAAAATGCAGTTAGGAATAAGGGGCAATCGGTAACAATAACATCTACCTTATCTTTACATCTGCTTAATCGGTAACTCTGTGAACCGAAAATATATTCCTGATTCATAAGAACTTTGTTGTTGTTTTCCCATACCATATCCTTTGCAAATTCTGTTACAAGCTCTGCATTTATTCCTTGCATTTTCAACTTTGAAAACACATAGGCAGCACCCGTTGATTTACCTGCACCGGGTACACCGAACAGATTTACTACAATCATTAAAACCACCTCATTTCATATTGCAAGCATCGGGGTATTAGGGGCGAAAGCCACTAACAAGTGGCTTTTGGGGGACCAAATGCCGTGCTTGCTAATGCAAATGCTTCCGCATTATATTTCTCTTGGGTTTTACCTTCTTCTGATTTGCATTATAAAGATGAAACTATGCAACATACCGTATGTTTCTAAAAATTTGTTTCAAAAAGTTTTCGACATATTGCGACTTTTGTTTTTTCGTGTATTTCATCGAAAACAAGAAGCCTACTGTTTTTTAAGCAGTAGGCTCATTCAAATGTCTTACCAAAAGTAGCTTTTAGATATTGATATGTACTATATTCAATTTGTTCACTATCAACCATTTCTTTCAGGTGATATAACTGCTCAATATAGTATCTGATAGTCTTGCAATCTTGAGGGAATCGGATATATATTTCTCCGTTTTCCATTTTCATTTCAAGACCGAAAATCGAATCAATATGCATTAGAGTATGAACAGTTTGTATATCAGTTTCAAGAGAAGGTGGAAGAATAGCGTGTTCTGAAACTCCTAAAATTTCACATATTTTTATAACCGTATCTCTTTTAGGTGTTCTTGAATTGCTCTCATATTGAGCCGCCCTTATATCAGCAGTTCTGTCCGAATAACCTAACATTTTGCCAAGTTCTTTTTGGGTTATGCCAAGATGTTTTCTACATTGCTTTAGCGTCCATCCTCCAATATTTTTTATTTTAAGCATTTTACATCATTACCTTTCCGGCTCGTGCCTTTTCTTATTGTTTTGTTTCTCCGCTTCGTTTTGCTTAATAAGGTCATTCGCAACATCATCAACCACATCACGAAGTCTGTCCATATAGGTCACATCCGTCTTTTGCCATTCGTCATAACAAACAGATAACGGGTAATCTAATTTTGCAAGTGCTTCAACCTGCTTGTCAGACAGAGAATCATCTTCAAAAGTAATCAGAATATCATCACGCATTACTTTCTCATAAGTTCTGTCAATAATCTGTTCCGGGGGAAGCGTTTTAAGGTGTTCGATATAATCGCTTTGCTCTTTAGCCGCTTTCTCCCATAAAGTTTGTCTTAAATTTTCTTTACTCATTTTCATCGCTCCAATCCTACAACTTTTTTCTGTGGAATTTCATTTTCTTCAGGTTCACCGAGGTCAGCACCTTCTTTGTCTTTCTTATCCATGTCGAGAAGAACTTCAACCTCTGCAAGTCTTTTTATTTTTTCCTGAAGCTCTGCTTCTTGTGGGAACTCTTTTTGAGATTCAACCTTTGCAGTTTCAAACTGCTTTTTGGTTTCTTCAAGATTTTCCTTTACAACCTCTAATCTCTTTGGAAGTCCTTCAAGAGCATTGTCAAGTCTTTGCAAGTTACCGAACACATCTGTACCAAGCTCTACCTTATGGCTCAAATGCCCTTTGAGTGATACATAAAAAACCTTTGTAGTTGTATCAAAAGACAAGTCCATTGAAAAACCTCTGTAATCGCCAATGGGTGTCGGTTCAGGTGATGTCATTTTCTTGCATCGCTCAAGTAATGCCGTACCGGCTTTCTCTTTATCGTGATATGCAAGTCCATCAATCGTCATCGGATAGAAAACATCTTCTTGTTTCGGATATTTCTCTGCAATGGCAATATCTCCCTCAAAGCCTTTAATTCGCTCTGTAAGGTCTGCAATGGTTCGGGGGTATTCTTTTATTACCTTGTCCTCAAGCTCGTATTTTTGGCTCATAAATGACGATTTAATGAGCTTTAATTTAGCTACTTGTGTATCCAAGTCCATTTTCTCTTTGATATACGGATTTCCCGTTGTGAGAGCTTTAATCTCTGCATAAGAAAGAGCCATTTCGTCAATATCTTCTGCACTTCTTACCGGAGATTTAGAAGTCATAATCTGACCGATAAATTTCTGCTTGTTTTCAACGAGCTGCCACATATAACTGTCGAATGTATCTTTAGTTACATATCTTCTGATATGAACATCAGGATTGGTATTTCCTTGACGGATAATTCGTCCTGCACGCTGTTCCAAGTCAGCGGGCCTCCAAGGACAATCCAAATCGTGTGAAGCATATAAAAGTCTTTGCACATTCGTTCCGGCTCCCATCTTTGGAGTAGAGCCAAGCAAGATTCTTACATCGCCCTTACGAACTTTGGAGAAAAGTTCTTTCTTTTTAACCTCTGTTTCCGCATTGTGAATGAACTCAATTTCACTTTCAGGCACACCGTTTGCTATCAGCTTATCTCTTATGTCTGAATAAACATTGAATGTACCGTCATTCTTTGGAGTAGATAAATCACAGAATACAAGTTGTGTTCCTTTGATGTCTGAAGTCTGTTCCCAAATATCAAAGACTTCCTTTGCACACGCAGAAACTTTAGAGCTTTCATCATCAGGCAAGAGTGGGTTCATAAGCCTTTGGTCAAGTGCAAGCTTTCGTCCGTCATTGGTAATCTTCAGCATATTGTCAACTGACGGATCAACCATTTTATTACGAACTTTCTCTGCACGGTCTGCAAGCTCTGAAACCATTTCTTTCTGAATTTCCGTAGGCTCTACTGCAATTGTCTTATAGTGCGGTGTAGGTGTAGGAAGGTTAAGCATATCCGCAGTTTGAATATCTGCAACATCCTTAAACATTGCCATAAGTTCAGGCAAGTTAAAGAATTTAGCAAACCTTGTCTTTGCTCTGTATCCCGTACCTTCAGGTGCAAGTTCAATAGCAGTAATTGTTTCACCGAAGGTTGATGCCCACGCATCAAAGTGTTGCAAGTTATGTTCCCGGAGGGTGTTGTACTGCAAGTATCTCTGCATTGTGTAAAGCTCAACCATACTGTTTGATACAGGAGTACCCGTTGCAAAAATAACACCTTTACCGCCCGTAAGTTCATCCAAGTATTGTGTTTTCATAAATAGGTCGGATGACTTTTGTGCTTCTGTCTGTGCTATACCGCCGACATTTCGCATTTTGGTATAAAGGTAAAGGTTCTTGTAGTAGTGAGCTTCATCAACGAAGATTCTGTCAACGCCGAGTTCTTCAAAGGTAACAACATCATCTTTTCGGCTTTGGTCATTGAGTTTCGCAAGCTTATTCTCAATAGCCTTTTTTGATTTCTCAAGTTGCTTAATGGTAAATCGTTCTGCATTTTGAGATTTAGCTTCGATTATTCCGTGCATAATCTCTGTCTTTTGTCTTTCGAGGATAGCAACTTGTCTTTCAAATGACATTGGTATCTTTTCAAACTGTGAATGTCCGATGATAACTGCATCATAATCGCCCGTAGCAATTCGTCCGCAGAACTTTTTACGGTTCTTTGTTTCAAAGTCTTTCTTTGTTGCAACAAGGATATTTGCCGCAGGGTAAAGTTGTAAGAACTCTGATGCCCATTGTTCGGTTAAGTGATTCGGAACTACAAAGAGTGACTTATTACAAAGCCCAAGTCTTTTGCTTTCCATTGCTGCAGCAACCATAGTCCAAGTCTTTCCGGCTCCAACTACATGACCGAGCAGAGAGTTACCGCCGTACATAATTCTTGCAACCGCATCTTCCTGATGTTTACGAAGAACTATTTCGGGGTTCATTCCGTTAAAGGTAATATGGCTTCCGTCATACTCACGAGGTCTGTTTGAATTAAACCTTTCATTGTAGAGCCTTGTAAGTCTTTCTCGTCTGTCAGGGTTTTTCCATATCCAATTATCAAATTCTGCTTTAATAAGGTCTTGCTTCTGTTGAGCTATCATCGTTTCTTTCTTATTGAGAACGGGTTTCTTTTTGCCTTCTTCATCCTCAACATAATCGAAAATGCGAACATCTTTAAGGTTAAGAGATTCCTCAATGATTTTGTAAGCATTTATTCGCTTTGTACCAAAGGTATTTGTTGCTTTAACACCCTTGTCATAGCTCTTGTTTGAAATAGACCATTCGCCCGTGATATTGGAGTATTTAACTTCAATTTTATCCCTTGCATACCAACCGGGAGAAAGAAGCTCGTAAACGAACTCTTGTATATCTTCTTGTGGTATCCAAGTAGAACCAAGACGAACTGTAATCTCACTTGCAGTTAAGTCTTTAGGTTGTACTGCCGTAAGTGCTTCAACATTGACATTAAATGTTTCATCGTGTACGGCAAATGCTTTTGCAACAGAAAGTTTTTCTCTGACATTTCCTGATAGGTATTCATCAGCCGGAAGATATTTTGGTTCATAAATACCGCCTTCTTCATAATGGGGGTTAATGAAGATTACACCCTTTAAGTCATCATAGAGTTCTTCTTCGGTTTTGCCCGTAAGCTTTGACATAAGCTCCATATCAATCTTTGCTTTTTCGCCAATAGAAACTGCCAATGCTTCGGAAGATGTATCAACCTTTGTTACTTCGGTTTTAGCGCCGATTGTTCGCTTCGTGAACATATCGGCTTTTCTTTCAAGTTCTCCGTTTTCGTCAAGCACCTCAAGAGAGCATAAGAGGAAGTATGAGCTATCATCAGAAAAAGCCATTGAATTACCACGAGAATTGATGAGTCCGTATTTCTTCGTGAAATCATCATAAATGGTATTTAGCTTTTCTTGTTGCTTTTGAATTTCCCAATCAGGATAACCTTCGGTCTGATATTCAATCAAAGTACGAACACAATCACGAATTGCAATCATACCTTTAATACGGTTCTGTGCAGTTGCGTTAAGCTCAACTTTTCGCATTATACTGTTCTCACGGAAATACACATCACCGTCAACCAAAGTAAAGCTAAAGTTCCTGACATCAGGATCGGCAGGGATAGTCAGTTCTTCATCATTTGAAACATCATCAAATTCATATTCGGTAATAGTAGCGTGAATATTCTGAATTGCTTCGTTTAACTGCTCTGAAAGAGGTACATCCTCATAAGGCATACAAGTCGGTGTAGGACCAAAAGGACCGCTTACAGTTTGCATTTCGCCAAGTATCATATCAGGGTTATCAACGAAATACTGATTGACAGCAATACCATTCTCCAAAGTGCCAAGATGCACCCAATCGGGCATAATATCTGTCATTCTATCTCTCTTTTGGAGGAATAGAATATCTGCCGTAACTTCCGTACCTGCGTTTTTAAGAAAAGCATTGTTAGGAAGCCTGATTGCACCCACAAGGTCAGCTCTCTGTGCGATATACTGACGAACCTTTGAATTTCTTTTATCCATAGTTCCGCTTGAAGTAATGAAAGCAACTATACCGCCGGGGCGAACCTTATCAAGAGTTTTAGCAAAGAAGTAATCGTGAATTAGGAAATTGTGCTTATTGTATTTCTTATCAGAAAGCTTATAATCTCCAAAAGGCACATTACCAATCGCTACATCAAAAAAGCTATCCGGGAGTGTTGTATCTTCATACCCCTGAATAGCTACTGAATTTCTTTGATAAAGTTGTTGTGCGATTCGTCCGGTTATACTATCAATTTCTATACCGTAGATTTTACTGTCTTTCATACTTTCGGGAACTAATCCCATAAAGTTACCAATACCGCAAGACGGCTCCAAGATGTTTCCCTGACTAAATCCCATATTTTCAAGTGCTTTATACATTGACTTGATTATAACGGGAGAAGTGTAATGAGAAGTAAGTGTAGAAGCTCTTGCTTGCTCATATTCTTCGGGAGAGAGTGCAGCATAAAGCTCCTGAAACTCATTCGCCCAATTCGGTTTTGTTTCATCAAAGGCATCCGCAAGACCGCCCCAACCAACATATTCAGAGAGAATTTGTTGTTCTTCAGGTGTTGCAAGCCTGTGTTCAAATTCACATTCTTTCAGAACCCTTATAGCTTCCATATTCTTTCTGAACTTTTCTTTAGCTCCGCCATAACCGAGTTCATCATTATCAATGACAAAGTTAGTTCTTTGTGCCATTGGTATTTCAGGATAGACAACAGTATTTGCAACCTTTGATGGCTGAACCTTTTCAAATTCAGGCACAATCTTTTCAGCATCTTTTTGTTGTTCAAGTGCTGCCTTTACAAATTCAACATTTTCTCTGCGGAAGATTGGGAATCCCGTACCTTCTTGGAATGTAATGTCTTTAAGACTTACTGTGTCAAATTCACGATTGACACTATCTACAATGAATCTGCGGTCATCAATCGTTAGTTCTTTTCCAACAAGCTCTGCAGTTTCGTCAACCGGGAACTCAACTGCGTTTTCTTCAATATACAATGCAACGGCATTTTCTTCGCCTTCAACATTTATAATTTCGCCTTTTTCATTATACGAAACCTCAATGTCTGCATCTGCATATTCAAGTCTTTCCATTGCTAAATGGAATCCCTGACTACGAATGTTTTTGAACCATTGAACTGCGAAAGAAGAAAGCTCTCGGTCTGACACATTTTCGCCTACAACCTGATATATTCCTAAATTGTCCTGACGGTATTCAATGGGTTTTAATGCTCCGTTTTCCTCGTCAATCTCAAACACCATTTCAGGATCATAGAATGTATCTCCGCCTTGCTCGTATGTGTGTGCAATTCTAATAGAACCGTCATAGAGGTTACTGATATGAATTGGCATGAAGCTTTTCGATTCATACAAGGCATATCTGACACTACCTTCAAGAACGGCGGGTGCAAACTCTCTCATAAAGTTGTAGTTTCGTTGTTCGTATGTTGGTCTGTGAACGGGAGGTCTATGAGCTTTATCCCATTCTTCCTGAGCGATACGCATTGCAGTACCTTCATCCCAACGCAAACCTTCGGGAGTTTCTTGTGCCTGTTCTTCAGGGAGCAGTTCTTCAAGCTGACTTATAAGGCTATCCCTGAAATCTCTGTACTCATCATCACTTTCCATATTTTCAGTAAATTCATTGATGTTGTCTATGATTTTCTGAATGTTTTCAGGGTTCGCAAGTTCATCAGCCATTTGCTGAACTGCATCTTCACGGGTGTCATCAGGGTTAAGGCTATCCATATACTCATAAAAATCATAATCATATATGAAATCTACAAGTTGTTCCGCAAGTGGTTTTTGACTTCGTGCAAAGGATTCTATTTGCTTTCTTACTGCATCGGGAAGTTCCTCATAGTATTTGATAGTGTTTCCATCGCTACTTATGTGTGCTATGGTTTTATAGTCATTATCAACTTCTTCAAGTCTGTTCCAAACAGTAGTGCCGTTTCCTTTGAAACCAAAGCCTATGTCATATTTCTTTTCAGGCTCAATTCCCAAAGCTTTATCTCTTGAAATAACCTTGTGTGGTTGTCTGTCATCATCAACCAAAATTACATCAAAGCCTTTTTCGGTTAATACATTGACATTTTCCTCAAGTCTGTGTCTTGGGAATCCGCACATTGCATACACATTTTCTTCAATGGTTCTGTGTGTTACCTGAATACCAAGAGCAGATGCAACTTCTTCAGCATCAACACCGATAGCTTCGTAGAAATCTCCAACCGGGAATAGTGCAACGGTTTTTCCGTCATCGTCTGCGTGAACTCTTGCATAAAAGTCTGCAAAGCTTTCTTGTTCCGGTTCTTCATAGAACGGAGCAAGCTGCTCATCAGTTAAATAAACCAAGTCATCAAAAGTCATACCTTCAATTTCGTTTTCTATAAGGTTTGACAGACTATCATACTTGAGTTCTTCGACAACTTTATTATCAACATACTTAACAAGGGCAAAATCAACAAGATTCAACTCAACCTGAATTTCGTGTTTTCCATCTTCGGTTTCTGTAAATGCAACCTGAACTTTCCGAAGGTCTGAATAATCGGCACTTTCGTGTTGTAGTTCCTTTTGCATATACTCGTTGATAATTCCTTGTGCTTCATCAAGCTCTGTGTAAGTAACGGGAGCAGGTCTTTCTATCGAAGGGAATAAGTTAAATGTTCCATTTGAATACTGCTCAAGCATATCCAAAGCTTTTGTCCGGATGTTGAATTTCCATTCATCATCTTTAGGAGTTTCCATAAGAAGATTACGAAGCTCCGACATCATTTCTGCCAACTGCTCAGGGTTATCAAGCTTTTCAATGATGTACTTTCGTGCCGTAGTATCCAAGTAATACAAATCTTTTGGATATGGCTTATATCTTGATTCATCCATAACACTTGAAAACGAACTGTGAACTGCTGCGGCAATTTCATTTTTCTCATAATTAGGGATGTTTTCAATGTCTTTCTGACTAAGATAAATACCTCGTTTTATGAGCTTGTCAATCCGTTTTTCAACCTCGTTCCATTTAATCAAGGTTTTTGCGTATGGTTGCATCAAATCGCCGTGACTTAAAGAAATACCTTTGCCATCGTGATTCTCATTGAGAACTAAATCGCCACCGCCACCTATACCATATTCTTTCTTTAGGAATTGTTGTCTTTCATACTTATCTGAATTTTCCATAAAGAATATGTATATATGGTATCTTCCGTTTTCGCCACCCGTACCTCTGAGAAGATTTTTTGTTATTTCATCTTCGGTAATAAAGCGAACCGGAGGAACATAAGAAAGCTCTTGTGATGTATATTGCTTTCGCACAATATATAAATCTTCAAGCATTTTATTTGTTTTGTGAGGATTGATGTATCTGAAACGAACTACATCTTTACCTTCGTCACGCATATCACATACTTTCTGAACTGCCGTTTTAGTTATATCGAGTCCGGCAGATGTTTTCAGAAATTCTTTCATACGCTTTACTTCATCAGGGAATCCACCTTTTCTTTCAAAGGCTTCGTTTGTAAATAAGTCTTTGAGTTCAGGATAGTCCTCGTAGTTCAAATCCCTATACATAAACCAAAAGTTCTCTGCGGTTTTAGAATAAATAAAATCGTCAACCTGCAAAAGAACATCGGTAGAAGCATATCTTCCCATATCGAGAAGTTCATCAATTCTCCTTGCAACATCTTCCCAAGAAAGATGATGTTTATTTCCGGTTTCAACCGTATCACCATAGCTGATTGTGATTCCGTCACTATTCCACCAAGCAGATATTCGCTTATCATCAAGAATAAAGCCTTTACCATCTGTTCTGTAATAGTCTTTCAGGAAAGCAACTTTATCTGCAAGAGTTTTATCTTTACTGAATTCTGATACAATGGTAATAATACTATCAGGGTGGTGTGTTCCGTCACAAAGAACTGTATCAATAACTTGTTGGGGAATAGAAAAAGCAGGGCGAATATTGTTTAATCGCTCTGCTTCTCTTTGCATATCTTCTTGTATGTTGGAATCATCAATAAGGTCAAATAGACTTAACTGAGAACTAACTGTTTCAGCACTACCTCTTCGGCGGAATGTCTGAGGTTGTTCATAAGTCCTGTCCACCTCTGCGGATTCTCCGCTTTCAGCTTCTCGTTCACGCCCTCCGATAATGCCATTTTCTGCATCATCTGTTCCACTTGCTCTCTCGCTGTCTTGTCTATCTCGTGCAGGTGTTCCATCAATGTTCCTTTCAGCATCATCGCCGAGTAAATGCTGCGTCTGTTCTGCTTGAGGAATTTCTTTCTCATCATCCCGTATTTGCCTATCGGGAGTTCGTTCTTCGGTGCTTCCAAGTTCGGTATCAGTATCCCGTTCTCGTTTCTGTATGTTATCTCTGCCATCGTTATCCGTCCTTTCATTTTGGATTTGAGTTTGGGGTGATTTTTCGTCTTTGATTACATTGTACTGCTGATTTTCATTTTCTGCAAAAATTTTTGCCTGGTTTATTTCTTTTTTTCTTTCAGCAGTAATAGTAGAAGATATTTCTCGTAGTGCTTGTTCAGATATTTCGCTTACTGCATTACCTAAAACTGATATTGCTTCAACTGAACTAAAATCTACAATATGACGAAATTCTTCGGTATCAAAAACTTCTTCCGGGTGTAGTCCCAATCTCTGCATTACCATATATGCAACCGAAGCTTCAGCAGTTTGTTGAAACTCAACATCAATATTAAATTCATCCAAGTCTGCCAAGAAACTATCATCTTTTGCATATTTCAGGTCGGCAAGATAGTCTGCTTTATTATCTTCAACTGCATTATGAGCAGCACAGATAATTGCATCGGTCAGAGTAGTAGTTACTTTGAGTTCTCCGAAAGTATTTTCAAGTGTTTCAATAATCGCATCATCATACTTATCGGAATATTCCCAAAGCTTAACATCAACACCTCGCATACCTCTGTATGTATCTGAAACATCAAACACATGGTCAAGGTAAAAGTCAGCACCTCGTTCACGGAGAAGGGCAATACCTTTAGCACCTCTGTTGATTCTGCGTTTTAACTTTTCATTCCAAGTATCAAAATCTGCACACGCTCGTGCATCGGGCCGTTGTGCATAGATTAAAACCTGATCTTCAAAGGAATATTTATATTGCCAAGCAGCAGAACTTAAAAAATCCGTCCATTTATTAACCGAGGACAGTTCTTTGGAAGTTGTATTCGCAAGCTCTGTAATGAGCTGCAATTTGGTTGCCATTTGTATTTCACCTCCATATTATCGTTCTCTTTCATTTTTCTTTTTAACTTTGCCTGATAAAAGCATATTTTCTTTTTTGTCAAGCTTGCATATCTGTTTTACGATTTTCTGCCGTTCATTCCATAAGCGATTCATTGTCTTTTTATCTTGCGGTGAGGGTGGATTGTCCATTCTTTCTCTGAAATCTTCAATAGTCATATCCATACCCATTAGTTCACCCATAAGATTGTTTCTGTGTTGGCATAACTTATAATCTTTCAAAAACAATTCTTCGTTCATAGGAAGAAGGGAATCTCTGTTTTTCTCAACAAACAAGCAAATCTCTTTAGTTCCTTTAGGATATTCGACTTTCACACCATCAAATTCTGTTTTATCCGGTCTGCCGGAAATTAACTTGATATTTCCGTTTTCGATTGTGAAATAATCTCTTTCCCAAGGAGTTCTGAGCTTTCGTCTTTCGACACCGTAAGCAGGATGCTCCATATCTAACGGAGTTTCCTTATACACTTGCATTTCATCAGGCAATTTATCAATTATTTTGTAGTACATATTAGAGCACCTCTTATCTGCTTATGCTTTTCTCTGCACGAAGCTTTTCAGCATACTTAATACCTTTTGAAACGGTATTGATTTCGCCTGATTCCAACTTTGAAATGAAAGTTGCCCGGTTCTGCTCATTAAAACAGTAGATGTGCCTGCAAAGTCTTTGAACATTTCCGAGAGTATCACTTTTTGGATTGATAATACCGCAAACAAGCTCTCCAACTTCATCTGTCGGATTGAGTTGTATTTGCAAAGTTCTTGCATTATCAAGCTTAATAACACTCAAGGGAGTAAGGACACCGATTTCTTCCAAGCTCTTTTTGAGTTCATCAGCTTTACAAGTAAGCTCTGCAACAAGATTATTTGTTAAAAATCGCACTTTTGCAGTTACCATTTTCATCACTTCCTTTTATAGAATTGTGCGATTATCTTTCAGGCTCCGTTTTATTTCTTTTTTTATCTTCGTTTGCAGCTTTTATCATCGCATTTGCAGTTTCTTTATTATCCTTCAGATAGTCAGGCTCCCGTTCCATAAAATCTTTGAGATAGTCCATAAACTCTGCTGAATCAATGTCAACACAATACTGTTTACAACCACTATTAAGATAGTTATAGAACTTCATCATTGAATCTTGCTTTGAAGCTTCCCGTATAAGTTCAAACGAAAACTCATTATATACAAGCTGACCGCCTGCAGTAGAATCGGGATTGTAGTATATTTCCTCAAAGCCATAGTCCGTCTTGAAGAACTTATCCTGATTTACTGCATCAAAATTCTGCTCGACAAACCTTGTGTTTCTGAATTTATCAAGTGCCTGAGTGTTATAGCAATAAACATACAAATTGTATTCACCCAAACGAGGATTGCAACGAAGATAGTATGTGTGTTTTTCGGTTATAATCTTGAAACCGTGAACATCTTTATCCGTTGCACTTTGTGTTGGCTTTAACCGATAGCAGACATTATACATATCCGAGCGACTTTTAAGAAGTGGAGTAAATGATTCTTTGCGGAAGTAATTGATAACCTTATCAAATTCGTCCTTAAATTCTTGCGTTTTCAGATTATCATTTTCCGGCCACCAAGTGCTGAAAAATGCTTTACCCGTATCAAAGTCTGCACGAAGATGTCCGATGCAACCTCTGTCAATGCTTTCATCCTCTTTTGCATACATAAACTCAAACTCATCAGGGGTTATATTTTCGAGCGAATATTCGGGGAGTTCTGCCGGAGAGCATATTCTTTCATTCTGTTCCATAAGCTCTGCCCATTGACAAATGTGATAGCATACACCGTCAATTTCTGTATGGTAATCGTCTATGTATAAACAGAATTTATTTTCTGTATGTCCGTCAGGATATTTAACCGCTATAATACCTCTGTCGGGAATAGTAAAAAGTTCATTATAACTACTATCAATGAACCTTATTTGTTTATCCATTATCTTTCGACCTCCTTATGCGTTCTTGTGGGGAACTGCCAACCGTAAACTGCACCAATATCATCACCGAGTCTTTTTGTAACACGGGTTATATCTTGTCTTGTTGCAGTTCCGGCATAGAGTTTGTCTTGCAATCTTTCAATCTGACTATCGGTAACACCGTCCTTAAAGGCACGATATAAATAATAGTTTGTTCCATCGTGATGAACTGCTTTGCATCGCAAATCACCAAGCTTGTCAACATACCATTCGTTCATATCACAATCAGATTGAAAACAATCTTTGATATTTCCGCTATCAATCATTTTATATCCGTGTGCCCGTCCGTTCCAAAGACCTAAATCGCCAATAATGATAATACTCTGCGAAAGCTGAATGTTTAGGTTTGCTCTCGTATCATCCAAGTAGTCATTATTTATTTCGTACATCTTTGAAATAAGAGTATCTTCGGAAGCATCAGGATATTGTTCAATAAGGTCATCACGCCAATCATCAAGGTCTAAATTCATATCAGACCAAACAATGTGTTTTTTCTCCATCAGCGTTCAACCTCCTTGTGTTTCTTTACTTTTAGCAAAGAGGGATTCTCTTTGATTTTTTCTTTTAGCCATTCAGGGTAGTGTTCGGGTTTTAACTCACCGATAATGTCATATCGCCGTGTTAGAGCATCTTCACCCGAAAAGAGTTTTTTACAATACACTTTTGTTCCTCTCGAATTTGCTTCAGCTCCAAAACCGTGTGTTGCTAATGCAATCTGATAAAGTTCGTTAGCATATTCAGGTCTTAAATTTTCAGGCTTAATCACTATAACCTTACCAACTATGCTTTTGGTGTAGTCATCAGGAATACACATATCTCTTGTTATAACATTTGGTGAAATGCCGTTCCTTTCAGATTTCAGATTTTCAATCTCGTCATTTATTCTTTGTGAAAGTCTTTCAAGTAAACCTACAAAATCATCGCTTACCAAGATATTATCGTATCTTCCTACAACATCAAACACTTCTTCGTATTCGCCAATCATATAAAAAAGACCGTCTTTGTTTTTCAGATCTTCACCGATAACAAATTCTTTACTTCCGATTGTTATACTTTGTGTAATTGTATAATCTCCGGCTTTTCTGATTTCGTCCATTTGATTCACCTCATTTCATATCGTTTTTATGCCTTGCAGCATATATCTCTGCATAGTTGCAGGGAGGGTATTTCTCTAAATCTGCCTTAACTTGCTCCGTTGTCTTGCAGAATGAACATTTACCACTTTTACAAAGCATTTCTGTTAAAATTCTGCATTTCTTCGGAGTGTGAAAATGGCAGTTTAATTTATTCAATTTCATCACCGTCCAATGCTTTTAATTCAATAGTGCTTACAATTTTATAACCTCGGCTTTTTGCAAGTTCTTTAAGTTCACAAATAAGCTTTCTGCGTTCTTCTTTTTGAATATTCTTCAAGGCTTCGTATGCCGTAGAATCGTTATAGCCACTATCGTTATATCGCATATCAGGTTGTTTAGTGTTTGGCATATCATCACCTCTCAGGCTCTCTTTTTTTATGCTTGCTTTGCTTATCAACCTCAGAACCCCATATAGTTACATCTTTTGCGGGGATTTCACCCTCGTTGAGTAACTTCATCAAGGTTTTTAATGTTCCGTGCTTTTTAGAATAATCTCTTATCTCATTGCGATATGGAGTTGATAAATCTCTACACAAAGAACATTCGTTACTTTTACCAACACATCCGTCAACATCTCTGTATGTAGATGCCATATACATCAGGTAATCGCAACCGCATCCTGAACAATGAAAACATCTGTCCTCAACAATTCTGCTTGTGATTTCTTTGCACTTTTCAGGAAAGAGTTCAATGTTTTTTCTTATGGATTGTTTTGCAACAATAACATATTGAATCTTATTAAAACTCTCATAGTACAAAGGTTTAATTTTATCTCTGTGCTTTTTCACCACATCAAAAAATTCCTCGAAACCGTAAACATCTTCTCGGTTCTCATTTTTTGCATAAAACAAGGTGACATTCTTTTCTTTTCTTGAAAACATAACATCACCTCTCAGGCTCCGGTGGTTTTTTCTTTTTCATCTGCTCGTAAAAACGAACCTTATCAATTCCACGCTCACAGAAATCCTTTTGAGCCGCAAGTAAGCTTGTAAAGTAATGCCCCCAAAAGTAATTGTTTTTATTGGCACACTCCCATGTAACAAACATATTAGTTTTTGTTTCGTGTACGCCAAGTACGATTTCTGATTCGCCGATTGTTATTGCGTTTGTGATAATATATCCCGCATTTTTTCGCCATTCCATAATTCTTACCTCCATAAAAAAAGCCGACACACTTTTTATTCGTGTTCGGCATTGTCTGTATCAAGTTTTTCAAGTCTTTCATCCTCCTGACTTGCTACTATAAAGCAGCACATCATTACAACACCGAAAGCTCCTCCGGCAATAAAAGCTAATATAATCCATAACCAAGTCATATTTATCTCTCCATTTCTAATTTACGATGCCATTTTTCAAGAAGTTTGATAATTGTATCTTCCATTTGTTTTTTTGAATATCCTTTAGGGAAGTATTTCTTTAATTTGTCATCGCCAAGTGTAATTTTTATTTTATCCGCTTTCTGTTCTTGCATTATTGAAAGAATGACATCAGGGTTTAGTCTTCCTTCATCGTTGAACCTTCTTATTTTCTTTGCTTGCTCAATAGAAGGGCAAGTGTCCTCAATTTTTATTGCTTCTACAACTGCAACTTGCTCTTTTGGTTTCAAATAGGAAAGCTCAACACCTGCGTTCATTGCCATTGCTTTAGTGTCAACCATTTCAAGCAACGGATCAATCAATTCTGTTAAACGAATATACCTTTGAATTTGCACCGAACTTTCTCCGGTTTGCTCTGCCAATTCCTTTCTTGAATCAACAGGCGAAGTATTTTGTCCAAATTGGGCAGAATTTTCTTGAGAAGGTCTTCCGGCTTTCCTTTTCATTGCTTCAAGTCGCATTTGATAAGCAAAGGCTTTCTCACTCGGTAAGATATGTTCTCTTTGTAGGTTACTGTCAACAAGAAGAATCACAGCCGTATCGTCATCAAGGTCTTTAACAACTACGGGAACTTCATCTTTTCCTGCAAGCTCTGATGCACGAACTCGTCTGTGTCCTGAAAGTATTTCATAACCGCCTTCAGGATGTGGTCTTGCTACAACGGGTGATAAAACACCATTTTCTTTTATGCTTGCAACAAGTTCATCCATTTCTTCATTGTCAATAACCTTAAAAGGTTGTTCTGCATACGGCTTTAACTCTGAAATCTTAATAGGTTTGATTTCTTCGGTTTTTCTTCCTTCATCCGTTTTGAATAAATCATCGAGTGTACTCCGACCTATGTTTATTTCTAATTTTGGCATCATTCAGCACCTCCTTTGTGAAGTTTCTGTAAGCTTCTGCAGCTATGCCTTTTTTGTCATATTCAAAGATACTTTTGCCGACACTTGATGCTTCAGCAGCTCTTATTGATGATGGTATTTCTGTTTTGAATATTTTGAGATATTTTGAGTATTTCAGCCTTATCACAGACGAAACTTCCTTGTTATACAGAGTTCGCCTATCAACCATCGTTAAAAGTATTCCTCCGAATTTCAGATTAGGATTTATCTGTTTTTGAACTTTGGTTACAGTTGTGACAAGTTGCTCTAACCCTTTAAGCGGAAGGTAATGTGCCTGAACGGGAATAATTACCTCATCCGATGCAACGAGAGAGTTTATTGTAAGCATACCCAAAGAGGGAGTGCAGTCAATTAGAACATAGTCATAGTTGTCCTTAACACTATCTATGTAATTCTTCAAAACTCTTTCTCGGCTCATAATGTTTACAAGTGCCGTTTCCATACCTGACAATTCGATATTCGCAGGAACTAAATCGACACCTTCGTTGTGATGTAAGATTCCTTCGCCCGGTTTGATTTCTTTTTCTTCGTATGTCTTTTGCATTAGGGTAGAAAGTGTTACATCAAGTTCATCCGGGTTCTGATAACCCAAGCTTTCTGTTAAACTGCCCTGAGCATCACAATCTATAAGCAACACCTTTTTACCTTCGTTTGCAAGACCGACACCCAAGTTTACAGTTGTGGTGGTTTTTCCGACACCACCTTTCTGATTTGCAATCGCAATAACCTTACTCATGTCTGACCAACCTTTCCTCTTGTAATCTTTTTATAAGCATTTCTCCATTGAGAGTAGTAAGGACCATAAACCATTCTGAACGGAAGAAACGCTCTATTGAACACCTCGTTTGATAACAACCATTTCTGTAATCTCTTACTGCTTGTAAGATAATAGCCTGAGCTAATTTCTCATAATTTTCACGATACAAATAATCCATTAGCCACCATTCCAACTCGGTTTAGGATTTGCAAAGTCATAATTCACCTTTGCAGCATACCAATTATCTGCAGTTTCAAAAGACCGATAAATAGTTGTAATTAAAAATGCCCGGATGTTTCGGACATTAGAAGTGTTATCTTTTAGTGCATCATAAATATACTCAATGTGTGAAGCGTCAATTTTTAAGAATCTGCTTTTCACAACCTCGTGAGGATATTCTTGTTTATTAACTCTGATATACGGTTCCTTACTGCAAACAACATCAACCATAATTTCTACGATTTCATCAAGCCATTCCTTTCGGTATCTTTCAACCATAATGTCATATTCGATATTGTCTTTAATAAGTGTTTCGTATGTTTTTCGCTCTCGCATCCATCTCATCGCATCAGGCTTTTGTTCATCTTCGTCTTGATATGATAAGATAGGAGTTTCACTAAAATCAGTATTATTTTTTTTATTATTATTTATATTATTATCATTAGGTAGTGAATTTGGATATTCTTGATTCGTTATATTCACTTGTCCTGAATCGTGATTTTCACTATTCTTGAATTGTGATTCTGAAATTTCTTGATTCGTGATTTTCACTTCTCTTGAATCGTGATTTTCACTATTCTGCAATCGTGATGCTGAATAGAAGTTCTTAACATAAATAATATTCGGCTTTCCCAAGCCTTGTCGCTTTCTTTCAATCAATCCGATTCCTTTAACTGTATCAAGCTCTGACAATAACTTTCCTGCTTTTTGGTCTGCACAGTTCAAATCTTCCATTATCTCTGCTATTGTGTAAACAATATACACTCGGTTTTCTTCATCAAGCCAACCATTTTTAGCAGACAATCCCGTGCGGTCAAGCATAAGACCATACAAGACCTTTGCTTCGGCTGATACATCTTTGAACATCTTTTCCTTGAATAGCATTTTGGGAATGCGATAAAAAGAAAATTGCTCTGTTTCATTTCCGTAGAAATACTCAAATTCAAATGACATTGTTTTCACCTCCTAAATCATTTAATATAAAAAAAGAAGGTTGCTACACCCTCATATTGAGAGGTAACAACCTTCTTTCTCTTTAACAAATCTCTATTTTATTATATTGCCTATTGAAAAATGTCAAAAAATGTTATATAATACCAATATTGCGAAAGTCTGAAATGTGGGTTTCGGATTTTCGTATTATAGTCACATAGTAGGGACTAACAAGAAAATCAATTAAATCTTCTTTGGCAATTCTGAAACGCTTACGGACAACAACACCGAGTATCTTTTCGCTATTTATCCACTTGCGAATAATCTCTTTACCGTATCCGGTAACTGTTCGTATGTCCTTTGCATCAATTACTTGGGGATAATCTCGCATTTTGTTTCTGTAATAGGTTTTAATGCTTGATATTTGCTCCTTTGTAAGTTTGCCACGATTGGCTCTTTCACGGATATATTGTTCCGCTTCTTCAATGGGGATAGCGTAATAATGAAGCAGACCATCACGCTTTTTTTCAAAATTGACTTTTTTACTTTTTATCAATTTGTATGCAGTCGATTCTGAAATGCCGCATAGCTTGCAAAACTCTTGCTTCGTAACATACAAATTATTCGTGTTTTCGACAACATTCATCTTTTATCACCTTGTTTTTCAATGTTCAATAGTAGGTGATGAATGTTTTTCCCAAAGAGTTCCCAATCAGTTCCCAAAAATGTGCAAAATCAATATAATTTATGTGGATATAAAAAATGGTCGTATAAAGCGGAGTTTGAGGTTTTTTACTGCTGAAAAACCTCGATATTACAAGGGTTTTAACTTCTTTTAAGTTCCCACAAGTTCCACTAACTTCTGAGAAGTTCAACTGATTCGAAATCACTCGAAATCCGTTGTTACGACACATTAGTTCTCGGGGTTCGAAAATGCAATTTAGCGTCAAAGTTCAGTAACTCTAAATAATCAATTTTATCACTTCCCATATTGATTTCCCAATGTTATATATAGCAAATATGGGATTTCTGAATTTTCAGAAATCCCATACTGATGTTAATATTTAAATTTCGATTATCGAATCCAAGGTTTCAAGAGATGAATACTTTGAACTCAAATCCAAATGAGCATATATGTTTGCAGTTGTCTTATAATCACTATGTCCTAACCACTCCTGAATATCCTTCATCGTTACCTTGCCTTTGCCTTTATTCAAAAGCAACGATGCACATGTGTGTCGCAAATCATGAAATCTAATGTGTCTCATTTTATTTTTCTTGACGAGCCTGCGAAAAGCATCCGTAATATAATCCGGCGAAATTAAATCACCGCTTTCAGTAACCATCAAATAATCTGTCCACTGATTATTATAATTCTTCTTAAGGCGCTTTTTGTTGTTCTCTTGCATACACTTAATTTCAAGCAATCGTTTTTTAATATCAGCGGATAAAGGCATAGACCTTATAGTTGCATCAGTTTTAGCAGCATCTTTTGTGACGAGTGTGCGTTTACCGTTAACAGATGTTAAAACTACTGTGTGGTTGATATGAAAAATGTTATTTTCAAAGTCAAACGCCGACCACCTTAATCCGACACATTCGCTTCTCCTAATTCCGTAAAAACAAGCAAAAATAACCGCAATTTCAAGTTTGGTTCCTTTAGTCAAAGAAATCAGTTGATTAACTTCATCAGAGGTGTAATAGGTTCCGACAAATTTATTTTTCTCTGGTTTTTCAACTTGTTCAATCGGATTTTCTTTGATATAACCCATCTTACGAGCATAACACAACGCCAATCTTATTATTGCATGATAGTGAATTACGGTATTGGGTTTAACACGCTCTAATTGTGCATCATAAAATTCTTGAATATCCCGTGCAGTTAAATCTTTTAACCACACTTTACTTTTTCTGAAGTATGGTTCAATAGGATATCTAACATTCTCGCAATATCCTGCGTAAGTAGTATCCTCAATACGCCGTTTTCTCTTTTTCGTCAATGGCAAGTACATCTTCATATAATCTGCAAACAATAAATTGGATACCTGCTCTGCAGACAATTCAGATAAAGTGATTTTATCAAGAACAGCAGACAACAACTGCGGTTCAATAGGTTGTGATTCATCAATAGATACATCTTCTTTCACCTCGTGATGGCATAAGTCTTCACGAGGTATTTTAAATTCTCTCAAAACCATTCTAGAAAACGCTTCTGCTTTTGTCTTATTACCTTTAACCCGAAGTTTAGTTGGGAACCATTTCTCTTTTCTCTCACCTCTGACATTCGTATAAACCATTACTGCATAATACAAGCCGCTCTTTTCTCTGATGTAGTTTTTAACATCAATATACATCTCTTTTTCCAAATCAAATTTACCTCCATATAATTCCTCCTTGTCAGGTAAATCCATCGCACGATTAAATATATTATATCAATTGATAAGAAAAAGAAGCCTTGCAAGCAAAGCTTCTTCAAATAAAATTTTAATTACAATTCAATAAAATCGCCATCTTCATTATACAACCAACTCATTACCTTCTCATCCTCACTATAGATTTTATCAAACTCAATTCCGTATGGCTGTAAAAAATATGTCAACACTTTTGCATATTCCTTCTGGCTCCAATCATCATATCCATATCCCGACATTCCTTGAGAAAATATATTTTCAGGTCTACCTTCTTCATTCATTACCATTATATAGGATGGATTTCTATAAAACAATGATGATTTATAATAAAACTTTGCACAAAGCTCAGCAAACTGTATAGGGTGTAATTCTTTATGCAAAAGATGTTTAAGATGATCAAATTGCAAAAAGAAATCTTCATTATATTTATTGTCCATCAAGTGTGCTATAATTCCAATGTCGTTCATTCTAATAAAAAAAGTTTTGTTAAAAGGATCATCAAACGCCCAATAATTTTCATCTTCTAAAACTTTGATTTTGAACAAGAGCAGACTAAACGGCTGACCATTATATTCCGATTCGGAAATTATAGATTGCAAAAACATATACTGCATCTTATGTTCTTCCAACCATTCCTGCGAATAAATTTTCCCTTTTGTTATATCTCTACGATTCACATCAAGTGATAATTCCTTAAACAACATACCGTATGATAGTTTGTTTAACCACAGAAAAACAATATTTTTATCAATATTATTAAATGAGTCATATCCACCAGTCACGGCAATCTGAATTGGTTTCTCTATAGCCTCACTCATTTTATTATTACATCTTTTACAACATGGAATTTTTAAATTCCTATAATTAATACCTGTTCCATTAAGTAATATTAATTGTTTATCCCACAAATCAAATTTGTTTTGAAGCCATTTAGGATATATGTGTTCTTCTGTACTGTTCTCATCCGTCAATATTTCTCCACATAAAAAACATTTATCATAGGTAAAGGTCATTTTTTCAAATGGATTGTATTGCCCTTCATTTTTCGCATTATCACTCAACTATATCTCTCCTTTGTTACTCCAATCATCCCCTTGGAATCTATCTATCATCAGTAAACATTTTATTTTATTATACCATGTTCTACCTAATATTACAATTGGTATATCAAACGAAAATATATCGCTTGTATTTTGCGAATTGCAATACAATCTGTTATAAACACAAAAGCATAGGATATGCTCCTATGCCTGATGATTACTAAGTTTTTTAGAATAAATAGTCGCCATTTTCTCCCACTCAAACATTTGGTGTACGGCGGGCCGAGCGGTGAGTTGGGAGCGTCGCTGAGGTATCTGTCCCAGCGCTACACCATGCCCGACGATACCACCCGCGGACTCCTTACGGACATCGGCGTAGAAGAGCTTGGGCACCTGGAAATGGTGGGAACACTTGTAAAACAGCTTTCGGCCGGCGAGCCGCCCGAGGAATGGAAAAAGCTCAACACATGGGAATACTATGCCGATAACGGCGCGGCGGTATATCCACAAAGCTCTCAGGGCTCGCCTTTCAATGCCGCCTCGCTCGCCGTCACGGGTGACGCAATAACAAATCTTTTCGAGGACCTTGCAGCAGATGCTATAATCTTATAAGAGCAACATACAAAACCGAATTGCCGAAAAGCCTTATTTTATGCGGTTTTTGTCATTTTTTCTGTTGAGTTTGCTTTTTCATAGCTACGATGTTGTAAGAACAATCTGAGGCAAAAAAACTCGTTTTAAGACTTTGCCTCAGAAGTTCCAGTGGATTTCAACGGGATAATTTTTAGTTCCCTTAATACGTCTTCCGACAACGATACGGTCAATCATAATGTCCACGGTTTCACGATCGAGTTCCGTGATATTGGTGTACTGTTCAATCAGTTCACGACGATTATCTCCGGCTGCAAGGCGCTCTTCAATCTCTGCAATCTGATTTTCTCCGTCAGTGACGACTTTCTCATACTTTACCTTATCTGCTTTCAGTTCTTTGACGATTGAATTGTATTCTTCAATATCGATATCGCCCTTAACTTTATCAAGGTAACACTCCTTAACTGCACGAGAAGTACTGTCGACAAGCTTCTTGTATCTCTCAACCTCGGATTCAAGCTTTTTCTTTTGCTCTTTTAAATTCTTTGCAAACTCAATTTTCTGTTCAAGCTCATCCTTGTCAAGAAATTCTCTCGTCATACGATTCAGCTCATCAATTACGATGCTTTCAAGCTTCTTCACCGGAATAAAAGCCCCATCGCAAGCGCCATTTGCCACATGCTTTGTTGCACATTGCAGATAATGCTCACCGCGACTTTTTGAAGAACGCATTGTATAACCGCAATTCTCACAATGCACTTTACCAGCGAAAACACCTATATTTCCCGTAGTAAATGGTTTTGTGCGATTCTTTATCATACTCTGCACTCTGTCCCAAAGTTCACGGTCGATAATAGGCTCGTGTGTTCCTTCAACCCGATACCATTGTTCTTTAGGCCGTGGTTTGTTTTCCTTAGTTTTATAAGAAACACTACCATATTTGCCTTGAACCATATTACCGATGTAAATTTCATTCACCAACATATCAGATATAGCAAAGTATCTCCAAAGTGTACTGTTTTTCGATTCCGGTTGTTTGTACCTGAGGCCTTTAAGATGCTTGTATTCTGTAGGATTAGGTATTCCTTTCTCATTAAGCCATCTTGCTATGGCGGTTTTCCCCATACCTTGCGAAAACAATGTAAACACCTTACGAACAACTTCTGCAGCCTCTTCATCGATAATTAAATGCCCTTTTTGATTTGGATCTTTCATATAACCATAGAGGGCAAATGCACCGATATGATGACCGTTTTGACGTCTGATTGTGAGCGAGCTTTTGATACTGTCTGACATATCCTCAAGATACCACTCATTTACAAGACCGTTTATCTGCCTTGCTTTTTTATTACCTTTGTTGTCAGTATCAGCATTGTCAACAAGCCCGACAAATCTGATTCCCCAAAGAGGAAACAATCCGTGTATGTACTTTTCAACGAGCTCAAGCTCACGAGTGAAACGCGACTGAGTTTTACAAAGCACAATATCAAATTTTCCTTCTTCGGCATCATGAAGCAACCGGTTAAATTCAGGTCTTTTTCTGTCAGCACCGGCATAATCGTCATCACTGTAAATGTTGTAAACTTCCCACCCTTGTTGCATTGCATACTTCAATAGCATTGATTTTTGATTCTTTATACTTTCAGAATCGTCTGTTTTGTTTAGTTTGTCTCTGTCTTCTTCAGATAAGCGGCAATAAATTGCTACTTTGTCCATCGCTTTCTCTCCTTTTGGACAGAACAAACCGCTGCGGATTTATTATATCGCATAGCGTATCGCCTTGTCTAATTTTTTACAGACTTGGATTTTTCCAGTTTGTTAATAGTTCTACCCACTTGTCGGAGAACAGACATTTATCAAGACGATCGTCGTTTTTAAAAACATTTTTTACATAGTCTTTCTGGGTTTTCTTTTTGTCCATAACTGTCAGCCTCCTTTTTAGCGGATTATGCTATTACAGTAATATGAACAAGGGCAGGTCCGTTATTACAGTTTACTTTTCAATTATTCAGCTGATTTCTTCAGCATACCATTTATCCGTTAGCTTCATTACAAATCGTATATACTTTTCTTTTTCAAGAACTGTGCTTGTTTTTGATATAACATTTATTCTGAGTTTGTTAAGTTCATCGACAACACACCATGGTGGAAGCTGATTATGCATAAGGCCGAGTATATCGTTAGTCACAATAATATGGAAATCACTGTTCTTTGCCGAGTTGAAAATCTTGGAGATAATTTCACGATTCATCTCATTTTCATATTCGTATACATCAACATACACTTCTGTTACTTTTACGTTCGGAAGTATGGCAACAAAGTCTCTTAACTCTTTTTCAACTTCATTGTTGAACATTTTGAATTTGTTTTCATTTCTTAAATAAATAATAGCTTTTTTCATAATTTGATTTCTCCTTAATTTTTTTACTTTTTGATTTTAAAATACGGAGATGTAAAATTAACACATCCATAGGAATTCCACCTTCCCGGCATCCGCCCGGACTGCTATCATTGCCTGCGACGGCGTTCACAATTCGCCTTTGGGCTCGTTTTGCCTATTCGGCAAAAGCATCGCTTTTCAGGCGATTGCTCTCTTTTCCCACAAAACTTTGTTTTGCGGGAGCCCTGAATTGTTATCCGCTCGGACTGTGACTTAGCAGAAGTATCATTATCTGTTTCCGATTTTTTGTTATACTGCAACGCCGTTATCTTGCGTGCTTTCTTTGTCAAGGTACAATTGAAATGCATTTCATAAATTTATCTTATAATTTTAGATGCCCGAATCTTAGCTAACAAGAACATTTTCTGTATGTACTTTTATTTAATTATCATTGGCATCCAAACCTTAAGATCTGAACAGAAATTTCTTTAAAGGCTGTCTTTCTACTGCTATCATAACAGCCAAACCCTCCATTATTCGGGTGGTTTTAAATAATTTTTTGAAAAAACTTTTCGACATTTTTTGCGAAACTACTATTTCTACTGTTATCATAACTGTGAAACTACTCATTATTTGATATGTTTTAAAAATTTTTTGACAGTTCTTTCTGTTCAAACTCATAATAACAGCCAAAGGCAACAAAAACTTATACCTTTAAAAAAAATTTATTTTTTTCTTTTGCGACTTTATCTTAACAGCCCAAGGGTTCATTTTTTTGACCCCTTTGAAAAAATAATTTGAAATTTTTTTGATATCCTTTTTCTATTTAAGTAAATGATATCAGTCAAAGGTGAAGGAACCCTTCACTTTTGAAAAATTCTTTTATAAAAATACCCTTTCACTTATAAGGAGAAAAAACAGCCATTTTTCAACCCCTTTTTGAAAAATTCTTCAAAAAATCGTTCGACACAAATCGTCATTATTCCAATAGTTGTTAAAATGTCCCCTCATATATCACCAGAAAAAACGGTGATTTTCCAACCCCATTTTTTGAAATTTCTTAAAAAATCGTCCGACATAATATTACATTCATAGGTATTTCTCCTGATTTAGAGCATAAAAAAAGACCGATATAAACCGATCTTAAAATACAGAAGCGACTGGCACCCGCCAGCCGCCACTTGCACATACTCTTTACATTCTACATTGTAACATACCTTGAAAGTCAATTACAATTTAAAAACAGTACAAATTCAGTAAATTTTTAATCCAATATTCAAAATTCACTTGAGTTGTCATACCTATTTAACTCGAAAACGATTAATAGTTATTTGGTTAGTTCTTCAAGAAAGGATTCGAGGCTGTCACTCGGATTCAATCCAGTCCCTACTATTGGTGTAATTTTTCTGTTAGCAAAGATACTTTCTTGAATAGTATTTGGAGTTGGTAAAAAAACAAAAGATTCAGGTCTGTTTTCGTACTGATTTGTTTTTTTCCATATTGTATCTAATTTATAAACTAATAATCTAATATTTATATCTGACAAACTATACCCTATAAAAAGAATTGATCTCCCTAACATATCCGAACGTAGTTTTATATCTAATGGTGATTCAAAGTCCAACCTTCTGAAATAATCACTTTCTGACAATACAATAGAATCATCTTTTATAACATCGCCATGAAATTTAACTATTTGTGTGATCTTGCTATCTACATTAACAAGGTCGCACACATCTACAATTCTCTTATACGCTTTGTTGTTTAAACGAAATGCATCCTCAAGGGAATGTTCATAATTCGTCGTATATATTAAATTACAGTTTAGTTCTGTGATATATTTATATATTTTAGACTTTTTAATCATTTCTTCAGATGCGGACCACTCTCTTGATATCCAATCACGCAATTCACCAAGATGTCCCTTTTTTAAAATATAGTATTCAGCCAAGGCAAGGTAATCCACATGTTGCATAAATATTTCGGGATCATATTCTAACCCGTCTGCAATTTTAGCAATTAGTTTACTCCATGTCGGAATACCCAATGTAGCAGGTACACCCGCACCCACAAAAAGTATTAAATTGTTATTATTTAACTGTTCTTTTATTTTTTCATACATTATCTTTATCCTCTAAGTATTTTTTAAATTCCATCAAAGCTTTCTTTCTCATTGATATTTGATTTTTTACAGCACCTAACTCCGCAAAAGTTTTATCGTAACCGGTCGGTTGGAATACACAATCCCATTGAAATGCTCGATCTCCTCGAGGTTCCTCAACAATAGAACCCTCAATCTCTCCGGAGAAAGTGTGTATTTTCATACCATCGCAAAAAGCAATTATAGTTTTAGCGGTAACGTTTGGAGATTTTTCAGCAAAAAATTCACAAAATTTATCAGCTTGTAATGAATCCCAAAAAACTTGTGTAAGCCCTCCGGGGAGATTTCCAAACTCTGGAATATATAATCCTGTTTGTTCCACCATAATTGGCCTACCGATTTTTTTATACGCCTTTTTGGCTTTATCAATAGCTATATCTTCCATTATGGGACTTTGAATTTCATTAATTTTTAATTCGTGCCCCTCAATTTCTACTCCCTCATCCTCCAAGATTTCTTTTACTTCAGATATCTTATACTTGTTTGAGGATATAAAATATATTTTCATTTGCTTACCTCACATATTATTTATTTTACATAAATAAATGACTGCGGTGGTTTTTTAAATCCACATTCATTCAAATCCAGCTTCTTATCATATAAAGTAATATTTCCTAATACAAATGCACTAGCCCTATTTTTTCCTTTAAAATAATCACGATATTTATAGTAACTTATGCCCGAATTATGTTTGGTTTTTTTCCACATATCCGATACTGAATAGGTAATTATCTCTTTAACTTCAACTTCGCCAATGATTTTACAACATGGCCAAGATGAATAAATGAGAATTGAATCCACTTTGTTTTTGGGCATAACCCTTCTATATTCATATATCTTTTCTCCTGAAAGTATTTTGTTAACATATTCTGGTTTAATTGATAATAATATTTTCAATGTCAATTCCTCCCATTCTCATTATACTTTTCATTTGTTCAGCAGTATACTTAATGTTATAGGGATGATTTTCAAACAATTGATTATTTTTAAGTTGCCAATATGTTACATTTTTACCTTTAGAAAGAAAAGTGTTATAAACCATTTCTATCATAATAACATTTCTGTTTTTATATATCGAACGAAGTTCTGACGGTTCAAAAACAGTTTTGTTGCCTGCTACTTTCATATATTCATCAAATGACATATTTTCCTTATTATCCGATTTTACAGTTGTAATTTTTGTTATTGTACAAAAAGATGTAATCGCAGATCTGTTTCCTTTAGAACCCCTGCCAGTATATATTCTGTATATGCCAACGACTTGACCTTCTGAGTATTGAGTGGAGGTATATGGACATCCTACATATACTTTTGTAACACCATTCCCAGCAATAGCTTCTTTGAAATCAGAAAGTTTATAGAAAGACTCAGAATATGTAAATAACCTATCGTGAAATATATCTTTTATAGGTATAAGGCCAAATTTGTTCACCTTTCCTGAAATGAAGGGAAAAGACTTGTAGGGAGAAGAAAAATCTATATTATCTCTAGATTTCAATAAAACTAATTCCCCGTTTGCTTTTGTAGCAACTTGTTTAAATCCGAATTTTTCTAACATGCTAATCAACGTAACTTGTTTTGGAAAAACAGTTAGATATACTTCCTTGATTTTTGACAATTGCCATTTCCACAATGCTACTCCTATAACCCCCTCACCTAGTCGTTGGCCTTCAACTGTAGAGTCAAGTTTTAAAGTTCCGATTTTAACTCTTTCTGCTTTTGGCAATACATTGTCCTTGGTAAGTATTTCTTCGTTCTCTCTTTTCATATATAAGAATGCATGAACACCTGTATTGTCTATTACGGCTAATGCTTTTTTGCCTTCATTTGATTTTCTGTTGTACCATTCAGTAAATTGCGGACCATAGTCTGATTTTAGCGAGTCGAAAAAGCAATCATCTAAATTTATATCCGAAAAATTGAATTGTTTTAGTTTTTCTAACATAGCTTATATATTCCTTACGTAAGATGCTTTGGAACATCAGAGATTGAGTTTTTTAACTTTGAACGTTCAGCTTCTCTTATTCTATTTGCAAATTCTTTGATTTTTTCTGTTATCCACATGTAAGCAGTCGTCCCTTCAGAATAATCAGCCTCTGCATACATATTTATTCTTCCATCTTTTCTCAATTGCTCCACTTGAGAAAAAGCTTTTATATTGTTGCGAGGGTAAATTGCGAAAGTGGCTCCACCGCCCTTATTCAATGTCGAAAATGCCGGCACATCACTCGGGCCATCCGCTATGTATATCATGTTTTTTAAAGGAACTCTTCGCATATCTTCAGACATTTTTGTGTTAACATTTACGCCTTCCCATAGACCTACACCCTTGTTTATTTCAAAAATCGCCCGCGTTTTTGTAGTATTATCAATAGTATAACCTATTTCACTAATTATCATATTTCCGTCTGCGTCTGGTGCTTCTATCAGTTCACATCCCCAAATACCAGCAACATAATCATTAACAGCTGAACCTTTAATCATTTCCGTAAAACCCGTACTAACTATATAATGTTCAACCTTAATATCATATTCCGAATAAATAGCATTATCTTCAATCATCTTTTTGCTAATACTCATTAACTCAGGTAAACCATTATAAAATACTAATTCTTTCCCCAATTCACGAAGCAATACATTATTTAACCCTTTAAATATACCTTTGCGAGTATAATCAATAAAGTGATTCAGGTATATCGTATCCGGATTAACCCTAACGTTCTGCTCATTCTTGTATTTGTCAGGCAGTTTATTCACTTCATCCCAAAATTGTTTTGCATCAACTCCGTATTTTTTGAAAATTGGACCTTGCATATAATCACTAATTAAAGTTTTATCAAAATCCCAAACTACAGCAATAATATTAGACATAATAATTACTCCAATCTATAAATTAGCTTATTTTAGTTTCATTCCATCGTCAAACGCCTTACCTACCACATCGCCGATTTTGCGATATTTATGACGCACCGGATCATATGTGAGAGGGCTGAATTTATTCAAATCAATTTTACCGTTGTCATCAAGGATTCTTTCATCAGCGCAGATATTTACAATTTCACCGACAAGTCTACAAGTTTCTTTGTCATAGCTGATGAGCTTACATTCAAGTGCCATAGGTAGTTCATCGAAAAGCGGAGCATTTACAAATTCACTCTTTGTAACATGCCATCCTGCTTTTTCTATCTTATCAGGTTCTTTAGTGCCCGAAACTATACCAACATAGTCGCAAGCCGCAACATTGTCTGCATCTGCAATGCTTACGGTAAATGCCCCTGCTTTAACAACATTCTTTGCTGTCTTATGGGCGTCATCAATACAAATAGAAATCTGCGTTTCTTCACTAATGCCACCCCAGGCAGCATTCATTGCATTAGGCTTTCCATTCTCATCATATGTACCGATAATGAGTACCGGCATCGGATATAAAATAGCTTTCGCTCCAAAATTTTTTCTCATAACTCTTCACTCCATTCGCTTTCTTTAAATCCTACCAAAACAAAGTCTTCGCCAATTACTAACGGACGTTTAACAAGCATTCCATCTGTTGAAAGTAAGTTTAACTGTTCTTCTTCAGACATTGTAGGAAGCTTGTCCTTCAAATTCATTGACTTATACAAAAGCCCTGATGTGTTAAAGAATTTCTTTAATGAAAGTCCACTTATTTCGTACCAGGCAGACAATTCCTCAAAGCTTGGGTTATCTTCTTTTATATCACGAAGTTCATATTGTATTTTGTTGTCATCAAGCCATTTCTTAGCCTTTTGACAGGTTGTGCATCTTGGGTAACAAATAAATTTAATCATGGCAATTCTCCTTTTATTTCTCTATCTCATACGTCCAGTCGATAATACCGCCGAACTCTTTTACATTGGTGTAGCCGAGTTTGGAAAGACTTTCTGCTGCGATTTTGCTACGTCTACCAGACCTGCAGTATACTAAAATGAGTTTGTCCTTATCATGGAGCATTGCTTCTGCCTTGTTTTCAATTTCAGTATATGGAATCAGGATTGCTCCTGGGATGTGTCCCTCGTCAAACTCGTCCTGTTCTCTTGTATCTAAAATGATATGTTCCTCGCCTGAGTCCATTATCTTTTTGGCTTCCTCTGCTGTAATTTGTTCGTACATTGCTTTTTCTCCTTTTTCTGATACTATTATAGATGTCGGTCCGTCTGCACCACCGATAATTCCGATACTGCTATCATTTCCGCAGGCGGTTAGCAGTATGCAAAGTAAAATTGATATAATACATAGAACTTTCTTCATCACATTAACCCTCAATCTTATCCATTACTTGTCTGAATACTTCGCCGATATTTTCCCTGATAACCAAGTCGGCACTACCATCGTATTCCGTTTCAGACTTATTTATCATAACGATATATTTGTCTCTGAAATACCTCACAAAAGATGCGGCAGGATACACTGCAAGAGAATTTCCGCCAACAATCAGCATATCGGCGTTTTCGATATAGTGTACCGCCGATTCTGCAACACCGTCATATAGATTTTCACCATAGAGGACAACCTTTGGTTTCATAATGCCGCCGCATTCGCACCTTGGTATCTTCTTGTCTTTGATTTCTGACAAGACCTTGCCTGTGTCACCTTTTTTACCACAGGAGGCACAAGTAAATTTTACTGCAGTTCCGTGGAGTTCAATTACATTTTTACTTCCTGCCCTTTGGTGCAGTTCGTCTATATTTTGCGTTATAACCGCTTTGAGCTTACCCATGATTTCAAGCTTTACCAGCGCTTTGTGAGCGTTGTTCGGCTCAACCTCAATGATAAAATATTTTCTATAAAAATCATAAAAAGTTTCTGTATCCTGAAAAAAGAAGTCATGGCTTAATATTTCTTCGGGTGCACACCGTATTCTTTTACGGTGTTATACAGTCCGTCTTGGCTGCGATAGTCCTTCACACCGCTTTCTGTAGAAACGCCTGCACCACCAAAGAAAACAATGCTGTTACACTCCTTTATCATTTCTGCTATCTTTTCTATCATCACTTTTCCCTCGCTTTTTTGGTTTGGTCAGCTCAAAACTGTCGTCAATCATATTCTTGATTTCATCTGTAGGTATACTCCCGTCAAGGATAATGGAATTCCAATGCCATTTATTCATATGGTACGCCGGAACAACTGATTCATAGGTAGACCGCCACATATATGTAAGATTCGGGTCGCATTTTACATTGACCCAGATATTGCCCATATGTTCGTAGATAGCCGCAAACATCTTTTTGTTGCCCTTATGCCGCATTACTGTCCAGTTAAAGTCATGGAAGGGATAATCTTCGTATGTGTCGTCAAGCGACAAGCAAAAATCTATCACTTCTTGTCTTGTTCTCATGTTATCCCTCCTGACGAAAATTATATACTATATTTCCCTAAATCTATCCTGCCGTCTGATTCAAAAACAATGCCCTCTGATTCGAGCAACTGTCTTTGAACACTCTCACCGCCAAATGCAAACGACGCTGCAACCTCGCCCTCGCGATTCACCACTCTGTGGCAAGGAATTATCCCCGGCTCAGGGTTTACATGCAAGGCAAACCCCACAACCCTTGCCCAACGGGGATTTCCTGCAAGCAGTGCCACCTGACCGTAGGTTGCAACTTTGCCTTTGGGGATGCTTTTAACAACTTCATATATCTTTTCAAATGTGTTCATAAACTCACCTTTAAATTTTAAAAGCACTCTTTCAGAACATTCAAAATATCTTCGTGTGTCATATACTTATATCCGCCACCCTCGTATGAAGTTTCAGCGATTTTAGGAAGCATATCTTCTGTTGCGCCAAGCTCACGGAGAGTAAGTGGAATACCAAGCTCTTTTGCAAAGTTTTCAAGTGAGGCAATGCCTTCAAGTGCAATTTCGTCTTTGGTTTTGCCATCTGTATTTACATTCCACACATTTTCGGCAAAACGAACAAATTTATCAATTCCGTCTTTATAGATATATCTGTAATACGGCATTGAAATAACAGCAAGTCCAAGACCGTGAGGGCAGTCGGTTTATGCACCAAGCTGATGCTCGATGTTATGCACTTCCCAGTCCTGCGTTTTTGAAAGTCCGGTAACCGTATTAAGTCCAAGGGTTGCACACCACATAATATTACTGCGTGCCTCGTAGTCCTCGGGGTTCTTAACGGCCTTTCTGCTACTTTTAATGAGTGATGTCATAACAGCCTCAATGATATAATCGGTTGTGTTATCATCCTCGCCTGAAAAATACTGTTCCATAAGATGGCTCATAACATCAAACACACCGCTTACCATCTGCTTTTGTGGGACAGTATAGGTAAACTCAGGATTTAAAATTGAGAATTTAGGATACACCTCAGGACCATACACTCTGCCTGTTTTTATAGTTACTTCTTCGTTGGTGATAACCGAGCCGCCATTCATTTCGGATGCTGTGCCTGTCATTGTTAAAATTGTGCCGACAGGAACAATTTCGTTGTCAACTTCTTCAAAATCAATCCAGTATCTTTGCCAAGGGTCGCCTTTTGCATAAGCGGAAACAGAGATTGCCTTTGCACAGTCGATAACCGAGCCACCGCCAACCGCCAAAATTAAATCAATCTTATTTTCGCGAACAAGTCTCGCACCCTCAAGCACCTGACTATATGCAGGATTAGGTTTAATTCCCGAAAGCTCAACAACATTTTTTCCGCAAGCATTTAATATCTTAACAACTTCGTCATAAAGGCCAATTTTCTTGATTGAGTTTTTGCCGTATAAAAGCAGAATATTTTTGCCGTAATTCGCAAGTTCTGCAGAGAGATTCTGCATCGAGTCCTTGCCAAAATAAATTTTTGTAGGGTTATAATAAGTAAAATCGTGTAACATTTTTATTCCTCCATTTTTACACTAATCTATATGATGCAATATACTCAGCATCTGTTTCGAGTTTTTGATCATTTTGTTCAAAAACAATATTCAAATTATTTTCTTTTGCAGTCAGGTCAAAGTGGCAAAGAGCAATGCCCATATCAATCATTTGCATATCAATCTTTTCGTTATAGCTAAAGCCCTTACTGCGTTTTAAGTAAAAGTGAACTGCATCATCAGTCACAACAACTCGCCAGGGTTGCTTGTTTACTGCTGACGGAGCAAGCCTTACCATTTCCAATGGTTCTGTCCATTTATCCGCTTTTTCTTTAGATAATGGCGTATCGAATGAGCCATCAAAGAATAACTCCTCAAAAGGCAGACGCTCATCGTCTTTAACCCCTTTTCGCATCATACTCTCGCGGATGGACATCTTTTTTGCAGGATATCCCAAAGGACTTGCACAAGGCATAATTTCGTCTGCGTTAAGTTCCATTGCATCTTCAAAAGCAGAGCGATTCATAGTTCCGCCAACCCAAGTTGTTCCAATGCCGATAGACTGGGCATAGAAAACCAGCATTTCAAAGGAATATCCAAATGCCACACTTGCATTTTTGGTGCATTTGATTTTACCGCCGACAAACAAATCCGTACCCACCGTAACAGGACAATTAAGTCCGTATTCTTTTGAATTCATAAATTTGAAGTCAACAGGAATTTTATACGGATTATCTATTGTCTGCGCAAAAGATGCCAGTTTTTCTATGTCAGCTTTGCTCAGTTTTCTACCGTCAAATGTTCTGACGCTTCTTCTGTTTTGGATATGTTCTGTGATATTGTTCGTGGATAACCTCCTATAATTCCTGCTCATTTATAACTTCTATGTAAAAACTGACCGGTCTGAATCCGTCATTGCAGGAAATCATAGCCGATTTTTTGTTTTTCATCCAGCCATCATAGAAATTTCCGCCACCTATGCTGAGCTCTTTCACAAAGTATTCCATACTTTCCCAAGCAGAATCACACATATTTTCAGGCTTTTCACCACCAACGGAAATAAACTCCTGACCGAGCCTCATATCGCAGGTGTGCTCAATTGGATTTTCATATTTTTCTATCAAATCATCATAACGCGCCATTTTCATAACGGTAATTCTACAATTTTGCATTACCCTCATTACCTCCGCAATTCCAATATTTTCTCTTTTATCTTATTCGCAGTTTTGATAAATTCTTCATCGCTTTTTCCTGTGGGATCGTCAAGTCCCCAATCATAACGCTCTTTGCATGGTATATTGGGGCAATGAACATTGCATCCCATTGTAATAACAATATCAGGGGCAGGAATGTTAGAAATCAGCTTTGAATACTGTCCTTGCATATCAATACCGAAATGCTCTTTCATAACCCGCACGGCATCTTGGTTTAACTCGGGCTTTGTTTCTGTTCCTGCAGAATAGCAGTCATATTTTTCCGAAAGGTACACTTTCCCAAATGCTTCCGCCATTTGACTCCGGCAGGAATTATGTACGCAAATAAATGCTATTTTAGTTTTTGACATGGAAAGGACACCTTTCTTCAATACATTGATTATTAAGTTTAGAGCGTGAACACTTGATTTCGTCAAGTTCCATTTCGACGTTAAGCTTTTCCTTTGTAAATCCGACCGCCTCACGAATTGCAAGATACGAATCTCTTTTACAACAACGAGGACCGCCGTTTTTGCCGATCGCAGTAAGTGCTTGTCCTGTCATTTGATTGGAAAGCCCCCAAGCTTTGCTTGCAAGCGGTGTTGACTTTGTTACAATCGACATATACATTCCTGTGCTGATACCTGCACCGCAAGCACCCCAAAATCCGCATGCTCCGCCGGGAACTTGCTTTCCCCTTGCGTACATTTCAGAAAGTGCAGTCGGCAACTCAATATCACCGCATGCGTTTTTATACGCAGTAAGAAGTGATACTCCTACCATAACATGATGCTCGGGACCGTGCATGTGACAAAAGTCCATTGACATCATTTTTTCTAAAATCTCAATGGGATTTTTAGACTTTTCATTTAACGCTAACGCTATAATTTCATCCATTCCGCTCGTGTGACACTCACAACAAACATAATGCCCGTTTACGCATCTTGTTTTACTGTTTTCTTTCTTATGGCAAATTACACATTCCATCATTGTGTCTACTTCTAAATATTCAAGCGGTGCTTTGCAAATTAAACATTCTTCATTCATTTTTATGTCACCATATTATATTATCGTTTAGGTTGATAAAGCCCTACTGTTTCTCTATTTCTATATTCGTGCTTTTCGTAATAACCGATTAAAGTGTCATCATCATCACGAAGATCAACCATATACACATCCTTGTTTTCATCGTAATTGCGATAGGTGTATATGATGTTGTTGCCCTTGCTTTCTTTGAACCAGGCAACCACTTTGTCAATCATTTCCTTAGCCTTTGGCGGATGGCAATCTTTAATGCTCCTGCCCGTCAAATCCTTGTGATATCGCTTTATTGCTGACGGATTCATATATACAATGATATCCTCCATATCGCAGACAACCACAGGCGCTGTGTCTTGGTCAAGTACGCTTTTTAGTAATTTATTTAACATTCTATTTCTCCGCCTTTTTATAGTTCATCCAAACAACACTACCATCGTATTGCTTGACCTCTTTTAACTCAAAATCAGTGATTTTACTATACTCAAACAAAGACTTGTCTGCATAGTTCGCTGTAACAGGTGCAACACCAAGACTTAGTTCATCTATTACCCCTGCTCCCAAAAAGGAGGAGTTTATGGCACTACCACCTTCAAGCAAAAGTTTATTAATACCAAAGTTTTCTTTTAGTTTCTGAAGTGCTAAGGGTATATTGGGTCCCATTGTATCAGCACCAATATAAGAAATACCAATATCTCTGAAATACGCTAAAGAAAGAGTACTAACCGCATCACCTTCAACAATTTCAATTATATGAGCATTATCATATCCGGGATCTTCATCTTTTATATAATTACTTTTCCAACCAATATGACCATGTTTATCAAAAGATACCGCAAAAAACTTTGCATTCTTATCACCTATAAAATCTCCACTCGGCACATCTACATTTTTGTATTTATAGCGAGGTGCATCCTCTTTACCTGCAAAGCTTTCCTGCATGGTTTCGCGGCCACATATAAATCCATCTGCTTTATAATTTCGGTTGATTTCATAGTATATCTCTGTAGCTTTCTCACATTCCGGTCTGGATAAAAAATCTCCCGTAACTTTTCCGTCTATCGACATCACCATGTGACAGATTATATATGGTCTTGTCATTAAATCACTCCTATTCCACAAGATATATCGACACCGGAATTCCCATGTTTTCTGTAGGTGCGACTTTTCTTCGGCCATGTTCGTCTATATCTTCCACCTCTAACGGATCATCGGTTATGGCAACAAACTTTTTGCCTGCGTCCATCAGTCTTGCAATAGTTTCATTTTTAAATCTTGAAATAAACCCTATTTTATCCTCTTCAGTAAGATAAACAGCGATTGCCCATTCATCATATTCGTTTTCAGGTTCGCGATACAATAAAAGTTCTGTTCCGGGTGCAAGCGAATCAAGTGCTTTTTGTTCTTCTTCGCTTTCTATATGAAACTGAGCACCTGCAATTCCGGTCTTCAAAACAAGAATCTGCTTTTCTTTTGGTCTGGATGTATCTTGTTTGAACATTCGGCCTCTTAAAGATGTCGGTGCTTCCTGCATTAGCTTATCCATGCTGTGCTACACCTTCTTTCATTTTTTCAATTTCATTTGTAAGTCTTGCACGTTCCTTTGTTGCCTCAAACAATCTGTGCTCAAGACCAGCTTTGTACTCTGCAAGTTTGTCTGGATCAGATAGTGTTTCAGCAGCAGTATAAGGAAACTGCGTTTTTAAAGCCTTCATTTCATTCATCACTTTATCAATGTTCTGTTTATAACGCAGCCATTCTTCCTGTATCGCAGCTTCTTTTGATGTAGGAATAAAGCTTTTATACAATTCTGCGACCAGGGTGAAATCGGTTGTGAAGCGTTCATCAGCGGAATTGTATTCTTCATCACCGACAGAAACATCAAGCATACTCATTAAAAGTTCAATATCGATTCCTTCACCATCAGCACTTGTAAGCATATCATATATTAGTTTCAAAGCGGAAACATCCTTGCGACGGTACGCTTCCTGTGCTTTTTTGAAAAGTTCTTTATGAGCATCTGTCAAATTCGGATGCGTTTCAGGATGATAATTCTTTACAATTTCGCTGTAAATCTCCTGCAGTTCAGTCGCCTGTTCTTCCGATAAATCCGCAAATTCCTTTGGAGGTTCATCACCGCCTGATTCTTTTATCATTTCTTCACGAAGCTTGCTTATCTCCTCGTCTATAGCCGCTTCATCAACTGGTTCACGACGATTAATCGCAGCCTGAATCATTTCCTGCTTTTTCTTTAAAAGATCACATTCAATTTCTTCCTTGATAACCGTTTCTTCAAAGGTTCCGATTTTATCCATATACTCTTTTTCAAGTCTGGGACCTTCTATGTATTTTAATTTATCAAATTCTTCATATAGTTTCAAAAGTGCACAACTGCCGGATGCCACTTCATTATTAAGCCAGGTAACAAAAGTAGTTTTTCCCATTTATATTTCCTCCAATGCAGCTGTGATATCTTCAAGCGACAATTCCATAAGCTCATCATCTGTTATATTATTGTCAAGAACCAGACGGTTTGCCTGGTTGTTAATTGCATGTTCAAAAATGTTTCTGATTGCACGGGCATTGCCGAAATGTTCTTCTCTTGTTTCGAACATACCGTTAAGTTTTTCGGTAAGCAACGGAATTGCTTCATCAGAGAGATTGTAACCGTTGCTGTCGCAGAATCTTTTGAGAATTTTCAAAAGTTCTTCGCCGTTATAATCAGGGAAGTTAAAATACTTATTGAATCTTGAACGAAGTCCGGGGTTGGAATCAATGAATTTATGCATCAGATCATCATAACCTGCAACAATCACAACAAGCTCATCTCGATGATCTTCCATAGCCTTAAGGATTGTTTCAATAGCCTCTTTGCCATAGCTGTCTTCTTTATCGTTAGCCAGTGCGTATGCTTCATCGATAAAGAGAACACCGCCAAGCGCTTCCTGAATAACCTTCTGAGTCTTTATAGCTGTCTGACCAAGATAACCTGCCACAAGTCCGCTTCTATCGGTTTCCACAAGCTGACCTTCAGGAAGTATCCCCATAAGATAATAAAGTTTTGCAACCATTCTTGCAACAGTAGTTTTACCTGTACCGGGATTGCCTGTAAACACAAGATGGTATGATATAGTCGGAGATTTCATACCTCGTTGCCGGCGAAGCTTAGAAATCTTTATGAAGTTCATAAGACTGTTTACATCTTCCTTAACCTTGTCAAGTCCAACAAGGCTGTTAAGTTCAGAAAGAACACTTTCCAATGTATCTTTATTCTCTTCATTTGATGGTTTATGTACTGACACGCCTTTGTTTTCCTCCTGTGTTTGTGATGATAAATCCGGTGTAAGATTAATATTTAAGTTTATAACAGGTTTTTCGCTATTTACATTGCTTAAATCAATGTTTTCATCATCCTCACTTTCCTCATCATCGGAGGATCCTCCATACAGACCACCAAAGAATGAAGGATTTTTAAGTATTGATTCAACTTCTTTGTTTTCCTTCTTTGGCTCAGGCTTTTCTTCTTCCGTCTTTTGATAGTATCCCGTGCTTTTAAGAGGAGTTATCATTTCAGGATGATTTTCAGGAGAGATACCTTTAGGTATGTTGCTGTCGTCACAATACTTTATCAAATCATTACTGATAGCCTTAAGTTCACGTGCTTCTTCCATGGTGAAATCACCGTTGACAAGAGCCATTTCAGATAAAAAGCGACACATAGAATCAGCTATCACACGGCTGAAGGTTCTTCCTGTGTCGTGATCTTTATCAATTATAACCCTGAAAAAATCGGGAATAAGGAGTTTTCTGTTTTCTTCTCCTGCACACTCAAGAGCAGTTGTTACCTGAGCAATGGAATACGCCTTTTCTTCGAACACAGAAAGAGCACCAACATAATCTTCGGAACAAAGTTTATTTCCAGCCCAGATTTTGAACGTAGCAGACATAATCCATCTCTTAATTTCAACAACATGACTTTCTCCAATATACTGGTTTATGTCATTAACCAGTGTGCTATATGACTGCTTTAATTCTTGTATTTGCATAGGAACAACTCCTTATTTGTAAGTCTTTTTAATCATTTCTAATATTTCTGTATCTGCAGGACAAAAAACATAGTTATCAATTTCAGATACTTTTATCCACTTAATATCGTTATGCTCCAAATTCTGAGGTTCGCCCTCAGCTATAGTTGCATTAAACAAAGTTAAATGCACGGTAATATCCGGATACTCATGCACAACATCCATAAACGCATCGCCTACCGACACAGTAACAGCAAGTTCTTCCTGGCACTCACGGATAAGCGCTTGTTCTTTTGTTTCACCCGGTTCAACTTTTCCACCAACAAACTCCCAAAGTAAAGCTCGTGCCTTGTTCGCAGGGCGTTGGCATATCATGAATTTATCTTTATCCCATATTAGGGCTGCAACTACTTCAACCATTTTTCTTGTCCTCTATAATATTCCTCAGCAAGTTTTTGTGTCGTCTCGACACCTGTTTTTCTATACCATTTTTCCCATTCGCTCATGCTTGGATTATTATCAATGCTTTGTTTTATCATTTCAGAAAATAATTTTATAAATTCATTTTTCGTCATCATCCCACCACCAATTTATTTGTTTTCTTAAGATACTTAGCCGGGATAGGCTTATCCAATTTCCACGTAACATTCATTGGCTTTGAACCATTGTGCTTTACATGGCTTGCAGTTCCAAGGAATGTATATGGAACAGTATTTCCGAACATATCATTCTTGAATTCGCGCACAAAGAGAAGAACCTTACTACCTCTTTCTTTGTGGTGAATATATCTTTGTCCAGTAGTTGAGGTATCTGCTGTAGTGCTCTGGCTCTGCCAATGGAACAGAATTTCATTTATCGAATAATCATTATACATTGTAGTCGGAGAATAGTCTTTATCAGACTTATTAAGCGTAATAAAGAAAACATCCGTTTCTTTTTCAGGAAGCCATTTTACACCTTCACGGACTGTATTAGGCTTCATAAAGTCCATAGCAACCAAAAGTTGGTCACGCGTATATGTACAATGTAAATCAAGCGGACAATCGAATCCTAACTCTACTGCTTCATCAATAAAGTCAATCTTGTTATAGTTGTATTCTAATAACTCGATAAGCTCGCCAAGCATTCGTGGACTGTCTGCCAAAGCATAGAAATTATCTAAAACCTCTTCAGAATTCCAATCTTCAACAGCCTTGCCCCATACTGTTATATAAAACATCTGAAGCATGCGTTTCTCAACGTCTGAGAGATTGTTAAAATTAACATTGTCAAGGTTCTTAAGTGTTTTTATCAGGAACTTAATCCAACGTCTTGAATCAACCGATGCAAAACGTGCAAATGCTTTCGTTATTGCTTCTTCTGTTGATTCTTCAAAATCATCAATAACATCAGCACGCGCACAGAGTCTTGAGAAAGAAGAATACTTGTACATAGCTCTTGCATCAATATGATAATAATCCAAGAAGTTTGCAAGAGTAAGCTCAAGACCGGTATCTTCTTCAAAACTTGCAACACGAGTAATAAGCCCTGCAGTATTCCCGTAGGACGCACGAATGTTTTCTAATATGTATTTTACAGCCTTCTTTTCTAGCTGAATGTAACATCCTTTTGGTACAGACACAAAACCATCCTTGATTTCACGTGTTACACTACGTGTAGTATTTGAAAGCAATGCTGCAAATTTATCTTCAAAATTATATTTCTTATTTGCTTGACCGATAAAATCAAGAACGGTCAGACATTCTTTATCTTCGGACAAACGAAGACCACGTCCAAGCTGTTGCAAGAATACTGTCAATGATTCAGTAGGACGCAAGAACAAAACGGTGTTAACTTCAGGAATATCAACACCTTCGTTGTAAATATCTACGACGAATATGAATCTTACTTCGCCATTAACAAGCTTTTCTTTAGCAGATTTTCGTTCTTCGTCTGGCGAAGATCCTGTCAAATACATTGACGGAATACTGTGCTCATCAAAGTACCTGCACATAAATTCTGCATGTTCGATGCTTACGCAGAATCCTAAGCCCTTAACAGCATCAATGTCTGTAACATATTTAAGCAAGGAATTTATAATTAAGTCTGCACGTCTATTTGCAGCCATTCCACTAAAGGTATATATCTTTGATAATTCGCCTTTATCGTATCCTCCGACTGTCCACTTCAAACTATCAAGATCAATAGTATCAGTTACCCCAAAATACTGAAATGGACATAAAAGCTTTCTATCAATAGCTTCAGGAAGTCTAATTTCGGCAGCTATACGATTATTGAAATATGACAATATACTCTTGCCGTCCATACGTTCAGGCGTAGCAGTAAGACCTAAAAGGATTTTAGGTTTATAATATTCTAATAATTTCTGATATGTAGGTGCTGCTGCATGGTGAAACTCGTCCACAATTATATAATCGTAAAAATCAGCCGTTGTTTTCTCTGTAAAATTCTGAGAATTAAATGTCTGAATGGATATAAACAAATTATCAATGCTATCAGGCTTGTATTTACCAACAAACATTTCGCCAAAGTTGGCATCCTTAAGGACTGCTCTAAAAGTATAAATACTCTGTGCAAGAATTTCTTCTCTATGAGCCACGAATAACAATCTGCAAGGTTTGTCAGGATTATGTTTACGAAATCTTTTGTAATCAAGCGCAGAAATAACAGTCTTGCCAGTTCCGGTAGCTGCAACAACAAGATTACGGTAATAACCTCTGACTTCACGCTCTGCATTCAACTTATCAAGTATTTCCTGCTGATAAGAATATGGAGTAATATCCATTGTATATAGTTCAGGATTATTGCTATCATAATATTTTTCGGCTTTTAACGCTCTTGCTAAACGTTCTTTCTGATCTTCTGAATAGTATTCAAATTCAGTTGAATTCCAATAACTTTCGAATGTTGCAGCTATCTTATCAATGGTTTCAGGAAGGTCTTTCTTCGTAACCTTAACGTTCCATTCAAGACCGCTTGAAATAGCAGCATTGGAAAGGTTTGAAGAACCAACATAAGCAGTAGTAAATCCCGTATCACGGTAGAACACATATGTTTTTGCATGCAAGCGAGTACGTTTGGTATCATAGCTAACCTTAATTTGTGTATTAGGAAGTTTGCGTAATTCTTCGATAGCTTTTACATCTGTTGCACCCATATATGAAGTTGTAATAATGCGCAGTTCGCCACCATTCTTGGTGAATGTTGTCAATTCGTCCATAATAAGACGCAAACCACTCCATTTGATGAATGATACAAGCATATCAATACGATTGCAGGATACAATCTCTTTCTTGAGTTCTGTATACATTTGAGGTTCGTGAATCGCACCGGTAAACAAGCTGCTCTGAGAAATAGATGTTTCAGGACGTACAATGTCAGCATTTTCATTGAGTGCAAGCAGGCTGTTTTTCTTATCAAAAAGGGATAATAACTGTTCAGCACGTTCAGATACTGACATTTCAGAAAAATCAGATTCATTCGTTTCATCCTTGATGACAGATACAATTTTGTTTACAAGTTCAACCTGAGAAGAGATATCTCCACCGTTGTCAATAATGTTATCTAAGCCTTTTTCAACTACTTCCGTTAGGTATTTAGATAACACTTTAGAAGCCTCCGCCTTGTCGATGGACGCAGTTGTAGAAAGCTTGTCCGTACATTCAGCAAGCTCTGTATCTAATTTGTTATTTATGACTTGTTCATATAATCCATCTTTAAGCATAAAGGCCTCCTAAATTATTCTCAGTTATCACGCCACCCAATTATATCCGGTGATTGCCTGATCAACAATGTGATTGAACACAATGCTGCTTTTCTGAGTGAAAATTTCTCTGTCGTAACATTCAGGCAAGAAAGCGTTAAGAATTGTAACAATTTCGATTTTAACACGTTCCATTCTTGTTCCTTTGATTTTGTTATATTCGTTTGTGATTTCTTCTTCAAACTTATTATATTTACACTCGGCAAAGCGCAAGAAGATAAGACCAAGTATAGGTTCGGCATATTCTGTAGATTTTAATCCTGAATTAGCTCTTAATTGGCCTGCGCCTTCCCATAATTTTCTTTTAAATCTTTTAACTGTTCATTCGTCATTTTAAATCCTCTATTTCTAAATTTCAAAGACTTACTTTTCAAGCAAACTTTTCGCCCTTGTTTGTATCATTTTCTCAAGCATTTTCAATCTCTTATCGGGCAGATTATATCTTGAATTTTTCTTGAATTTGAATTCAAGTAGTTTTCTTAATCCTTCGCGATGTTTTTGTGTAAGAACTTTTTTAGCTGTTCCAATAAAGTCATCGTACACACAAGGAACTAAAGTATTTGTATATTCGTTTAATACTTTTTCGTTTTCCAAATCATCACGACCGGCAAAGTTTAAAAGTGCATTTCCGTGGTCGAAAAGCGGTGCCGGAGCAACAATCTTGTTTGTTTTATTATCAACAATGAAACCGAAGTTGCCAAAGTGTCTGTCGGTATTCATAATAATTGCATCAAGAACGAGCATATCGTTTAATGCATCAACAAAGCTTTGACCAAGCTTTTCGTAATATTCTCTTACTGCTTTCATGCCACCGGATGTAACAACTCTGCCTACGGGAAGAAACGAATATTCTTTTGAGGTAAAAAGCTCACAAGTAGAACACAGTTCGCCTTTCCATTGAGAGAGTCCATATTCGATAGCATTTACGCCAAGCACTTTTGCTACTTGTGCAGCATAGTATTCTGAATAAGGCTCATTACCAGTATTGGAAGCTCCGCTTGTTCCGCCCTTGTATAATAAAATTTTTCCGTCTTTTCTTCTCCAACATTTCGGAAGCATACCATTTGTTGTAAATTCAGGGCAAGAAGCGAGAGAAGTTCTGATGCTGCTGCCATATCCCGTAAATGCGATTAAAGCAAGCACCTGACTAAAACGATTGTCATACAGATTATATTTATCATAAGTGCCTTCAAAGCCTTCCTCAACTACCCAATAGCAGTCATTTAAGGAAAGTCCTTTTGAAACCTTTATAATCGTCATAGGGCGATTGATATTAAGTCCACACTTGCTTAAAAAGTTATGCACATATGCACGATTTTTAGGTATAGTTCTGTGCTTCAGCCATTTAGCAAGTCCGTCATTTGTTAATTCCAAATCAAGTGGGAACAAGTCTTTTTTCGCATCATTCTTCCACAATATTTTTATCTCAGGAGTATTAGTATCTTCAGTTGCTGAAAAACGCACAAGAGTTGTGCCGAAATGTTTTAATTCGTAATTCATACATAATCCTCCTTATATTATTTTTCTGCGGCAACGCCTGATTTCATCCAAGCATCTACTTCACTTATTTTAAATTTCCATAGCCTGCCGATTTTTGCTGCGGGCATTTCTCTTTTCTCGATCCAAATGAGGACTGTATCACGGCTTACACCGAGATATTCTGTGATTTCCTTCATTGAATACCAACGTTCAATATTGTTTCCCATAGTTAAACCTCCGTTTAATTACAAAAATCCAAGTATAATTATATAATATTTTTTCCAAAATGTCAATGATTTATAGGGATTTATGAGGAATTCTAACGAGAAAGTTTTGGGACAGAACCGGAAAATTAGTTCTGCCCCTTACAAACTTAGACAAAATCACGAATTAACCGCATTGCATCATCCCGCACATCCTGAATATCGCATATTTTATCCCATGCTATTTGGGGATTCTCTGCATAACCATATAAAGACATAAGGCGAATCCATCCGATATCATTTATGTATTTTAGTGTATCATAATATGCTTGCGGCTTTTTAATTGGAATTAGTTCTCCTAAACACAATCTTTGTATTAATGTATTCTGATTTACAAATGTTCTTGTAAGTAGCTTATTGAGTTTTGCTCTTTCATCAGCATTAAACCTTATGCAAAGGCGGTGTTCATTCTTCGTCCATCCATACCATTTTGGCATTTTGTTTGAATTGCCGAGTGCAGCTTGTTTATCATAGAAGTGTTTTATAATATCTCTGATTTTGAGATTGAGTTCCAAAGATTTATCCAAACTTTCCATTGACAAACGCCTTTCGTAGCTTGCTTTGAATTCCATCTTTTTAATCTCTAAATAAACTTCTTTAACCTGCTGTTTCATTTTAATATACTCGTCATTGGGTAAGTCGTAAAACTCAGATTCCATAACAGTCTTTCTTATAAATTCGCTGATGTTCATATTCGCTTTTTCAGCTTTCTTCTGAACCTTTTTATAATGCTTCGGGTGTAATCTTATTGTTATCTGATTAGTTCTTTTTCTCATTAAAATCATCCTCTCTTAAATCGGGGTATTAGGGGCTTGCCACTAACAAGGGGCTTTTTGGCTGCCAAAATGCCGTGCTTGCTAATTCAAAAACCATTGTTTTTATTCTTTTGAGCATAAAAAGAACACCCATCACTTAGACAGGTGTTCTCTCCGCTAATATTAACTTTCGCGCGATAGTAAATAGACTGTTATCGACTGATGGAATATTCCGATAGCAAGTATCCTTTGCAAATTCTGTGTCGTAGTCAAAGCTTGCATCGATGGATTGATAAATCTTTTCGTAGGCTCGCTTTTTAGCTTCATCATAATCCATTCTGCCGAGCTTATATTCTTCAAGAACATCAGATATCAGGTGTCGAACTTTGTCCTCATTCTGAGTGTAAAATTCAGGTCTTAAATACATATCCCGATATTGGAATATTGCATTGCTTGCAATCTCGCTTAGTTGCGAGAAACTATAACCATTTGACTGACCACCGACTACAAGGGTGAAGAATCTTCGTCGTGCTTGTGCTTGTGCATCGGAAAATCCGAGACTGTTCTGCATCTTATCAAGAATATCCGATATAAGTGATTCGGTGTATTCCATACATTCAAAGGTCTCATTTGACGGCAGGGATTCCGGTGGAATTTCTGCTGCTGATACCAAGATTGAAAACGTCAACATCAGTAGTAAAATAATTGACTTTTTCATGGGCACCTCCTACAAATCCTTAAATATACCGTCATCACAGATTAGGCTATCACATATCATCTGCACACCGAGACGGAAACCGATTTTAAAATTCTCTATGCTTGTTATAGCGATAACTTCATCACTTGAATTGATAAGGTCATTCAAAAGATGCAGAGGTTTGCCTTTCAGCATTTTGTTCAGTTCATTTTCGCTATTACAGAATCGGTGCATCGCTTTTGCATAATCAGTATGTCCATCATAACGTTTTTCGTTGGAGTTGATATTACCGTAGTAAAGTTCTTCAATAAAGTTCATTTCAGTCCCTCCTCTGCATAAACAATCTCATGCAATATCTCTTCGCGGACGGTATTCTGAATGTTATTCATACGCCCCGTCCATTTGATCATATCTTTTGCTTTTAGTTCTTCTGTGATACCTTGCGCATCCGACATTGCGTTGACACGGATTTCAAACTCCTCGTGGCAGGTTTTGTCAATCTCAACAAGATGAGCGATCAATGCACCTTGTAGCATCATGGCAGAGTAAACACTGCGGTGATTTTGTTTAAGATAATCTCTTCGCATTTTGCCGTATATACCGAGAGGTGTTTTAGGTGCATCGGGAACATTTACATTCGGAATCATAATTCCGTTTTCATTTCTGTAAGTAATGTTCATTTGCGTCAACTCCTTTCGCTTATATTTTATCGTGGCTGTCATAGACTTTCAAAATAATATCAGCGTTCATTTTCTTTTTTCCGATTTTTATGCCACTTCTGAATCAGCTTCATAACAGTATCTTCAATCTGTTCTTTTGTATAACTTTTAGGAAAATAACGGCGGAGCTTGTCTTCATAGATAACAAGCTTTATGCTTTCCTGCTTTGTTGAAGTGAGAATGTATTCGAGCATTGCATCGTCAAGCTCACCGTTCTCGGCAGTCTTACGAAGCTTTGCCGCTTGTGCGATTGAGGGAGCAGTTGATTCACGTTCTACAATTTTATAAACCTTCGCCTGATCTCTTGAACCAAGATAAGAAAGTTCAACCCCTGCACTCATTGCCATTTCATTTTTGTCAATCATTTCAAGAAAGGGACCAATAAGATTGGTTAAACGTATGTAGCGCTGAATTTGTCTTGAACTATCATCAGAATTCATTGAAATCAGTTCATCTGAACGAGAACTTTTTGACTTCGTGCCAAATTGGCGCGAAGTTGTTTCAAGTTTCTTTCCTTGATGTTTTAATGCTTCCAGTTTAAGCTTATAAGCAAACGCTTTCTCGCTAGGCAATATGTTTTCTCTTTGCAGGTTACTGTCTACAGGAAGTATTGCAGCGGTATCGTCATCAAGTTCTTTTACAACAACCGGTACTTCTTCAATTCCTAAAAGTTCACATGCTTTCATTCGTCTGTGTCCCGAAAGAACCTCATAACCACCTTCCGAACGTGGTCTTACAATAATTGGCGACAGAACTCCATACTGCTGAATACTCTCACAAAGCTCGTCCATACTATTGTCAAGCAAAACCTTGAATGGTTGCTCTGCATACGGTTTCAGTTCCTTAATATCCATAGGAACAATTTCTTGTGTCTTACGTCCTTTTTCATCTTTGAATAAATCCTCCAAAGCATTTTTACCCAAATTGATTTCGTATTTCATATTAACCCTCTTTTCATGTCATTTTTAACCCAACGGTCATAGAATGCATCCATTGTTACGGGAGCGTTGTAAAGTGTGGTAATAAAAAAAGCCCGTACATTACGGACTTCGGAATCACACATACGCATAGCATCATCAACATATCTTATATGCATATCATTTATAGACATATACCTTTCACGTACCTGTTCAATAGGTATGTTTGTTTTGTTTATTCTTATTGTTTCACTATCGGAGCAGACAACATCAAGCATAATCTCTATAATGTTATCAAGCCAATCATCTTTAAAATCAAGCTTTAAAATATCGTATTCAATATTTTCTTTTATAATATCCTCGTAATCCTTTCGGCTCCTTTGAGGATAAGATATGATTGAATCAGTATAAATCTTTTCAGCATTTTTTTATCAGTATTATTAGGTTCTAAATCCTGAACATCTTGAAATTCATTATTTGAACTTTCAGAAGTACAAATTTTGGACTTCTCGAAGTCTACTTCCATATCTTTATCCACAAACTTCTTAACATAGATATACTCCGGGTTTCCCTGACCGCGTTCCTTGCGTTCAATTAGACCGATATTTTCAAGTTCTGACATAAATTTTACTGCTGCACCTCTACTGCAACTTAACGATTCAATAACCTCATTAATTGAGTAAATGATAAAGGCACGATTTTTATCGTCATGCCATTTATTCAGAATGGATAGTCCCATTCTGTCGAGAAGCACACCATAAAGAAGTTTTGCTCCGTAAGATACATTTTTAAACCTTTTATTGGTTACAAGCATCTGCGGAACTCTGTAAAACTTAAATTGGTCTGCTTCATATCCATAAAAAAATTCACAATTTAACTTCATAAATATTGCCTCCTTATTTTTTAATTCTTGCAACAAAAAAGACGCCAAAAGTGGCGTCACTTGGGCAATATTCGGTTTTTATGCAGCGGAATGTCTGTCCGTTAATTTAAATTCAAGTTGTTCTTTCGTGATTGCAGCAGAGCAAAAAGCACGCGCGGCATACGACAATATTCTGCGCCTGTCGGACGATCCCGATGTGAATGACGTAATTAAATTTTTGCGTCAGCGTGAAGTGGTTCACTTCCAGCGTTTCGGTGAAGCCCTTGATAATTTGCAGAGCAAGCTTCAGCATAAGCAGGTAAAGGGAACAGGAATAAAGGGTTGTTTTTAATAAATGTGCTAAGGGGTGTGCATTTTGCACACCCTTCATGTATTGGAAGTATATTGACACGACAGAACAGTCCTCAAACTGTTTACCCATTATATTACACACAATAATATAAGCAATACGGTAGGGAATTAATTTGTATTTTTCCATTTATTAGGCGTCTGTCCCGTTATCTTTTTGAAAATAGTATAGAAATACTTTTCTTCCGTAAAACCACACATTTGAGAAATTTGGCATACTGAGTATGCCCCATTTTGCAAAAGTGTTTTTGCATAACTGATTTTTAATATTTGGATATATTTTGTCGGAGTCATTTTATATACAGTCTTGAATATTCTTCTGAAATAAGCTTCACTCATATTTGAAAGTGAAATTGCTCTTGACAGTGAAAAATCCCATTTGCAACAGTCAGTTTGCATATATTCAACGGAGGCTGAAATAAGCTGCTGAGCATTTGGTGTGCTGCCCTCGTTTAATGTTTTGTAAAGGCTGTATAAAACATCATACAAAATACTTTTGCATTTAAAAATATATCCCGGCTTCTTTTTCGTCCATAAGTCATTAAGAACTAAAAAGTATTCCTTCATCTGCAGATGGTTAATATCAAAGGAGATGATTTTTTCGAATATATTTTTATCTGATTTAAAATGCACACAAATTATTTCTTCATTGTTCCCTTTTTGGTAGTAATTAATATTAGATGGTATATATATACATTTTGTCGGCGACGCATAAGTTATCTCATTGTTATACGTAAATTCGCCACAGCCTCTCAAACGTAAGCTTATAACCGAAAAATCTCTCCCGCGAGTATCATAAGCCATACGATCTCTTTCAAATCTAATCACATCAATAATTTCCAGATTAATATCATCTGACATTGTATTCTTCCTCCCGGCAGTTTTCTCTTGCGATAAGCATCCGTGCACAGCGAGTTATTGATAAGTTAAGCCTGTGCTGTGTATCGAATTCTATACTAAGATGTTCGAAAAATGGATTGAATCTACGTAAACCCCATGATATTATTATAGCAAATATATTGTGTAAAAGCAAGTAAAAACTGCACACACAAAAATTTGATTTAAAAGGAGTGATTTTCATGAAAAAAAATATGATAATTTATCAAATGGCGCTTCGCACCTTCACGCCGGACGGAACCTTAAAAGCAGCTCAAAGGCTTTTATCGTTTGTTGCGTCATTAAATGTAGATGTTGTGTATCTGTGTCCGGTATTCAAAGCGGGCAATGATGAGGATACCGCAACATGGAGTCCGAGACAGCGGGCATCAAATACGAATAATCCGAAAAATCCTTATAAGATGGCTGATTATTTCAATGTTGATGAAGAATACGGCACTAACGATGACCTCAAGGCTTTCGTAACTGAAGCACACAGGAACGGTTTAAAGGTTATATTTGACTTGGTTTATCTGCACTGTGATAAGGCTGCTGTTTTTATAAAGGAACATCCGGAATTTGTGGAGCGCGATGATAACGGCGAAACAGCGGTCGGTGAGGAGTGGCCTTTTGCTAGGCTGAATTATAAGTGTCGGCAGCTGCGTGAGTATCTATTCAGCAATATGGAGAGTTTTGTCAAGGAATACAAGGTTGATGGCTTTAGGTGTGATGTCGGAGACATGATACCGCTCGACTTTTGGCAGGAGGCTTTTGACCGATTAAAGAAAATAAAACCGGATTTAATTACACTCAATGAGGGTACTGTACCGGAATACATTAAGAAAACATTTGATATGGGTTATGCATTTGAGTGGAATAATACCCTTGTAGACGTTTTTTCGGATAAAAAAACAGCTGCGGATCTGAAAGTGCATTGCGCCGACGAGCAGAAAAAATACGGTGATGGTATACATAAACTAATACGCACCATTGATACGCATGATTTCGCAAATGAATGCGGAATAAACAGAAACGAAATCACGATGACGTCACGAGGAGTTGAAGCGGCGCTTGTGATTAACAATACTTACTGCGGCGTTCCGTTTATGTGGAACGGATATGAGGTATGCGATAATGCTGAAAACTGTATGTTTTCCAATCGTTTTTACGGTAGAAGAAGTGCTATAAATTGGTCACGGGCATTTACACCCGAAGGTATCCGCAGGAGAGAGTTTATTAAAAATATTCATAATCTGCATCACCATAGCGAAGCACTTTATATGGGTGAAATTGAATGGGTTGAAAACGATATGCCTGAGCAGGTTATATCTTATATTAGAAGAACTGAAAATTCTGCTGTTGCTGTAATAGTGAATACACAGAACAAGCCGATAAAGATAAATGTGCCGATAAAATTAGGCAGTGTGTTTATGAAATCTGAGGTTGTTATAAGCGATAAAATAACCATGGGGGCATATGGATACATTATTGCAGCAACGGAGTAAGGCTTGCCTTGTGGGAGCATGAGCCGATATGAATTTATAGACGATGTACAGGGGTATCCCAAAATGTTTTACTTTTTCTACATTTTCTTTGTCGGTCTCTGCCTTCTTAATGCTTGATTATTTCTTGCCATACTTTTCAATTAAAACAGTAAGTTCCATTTCAAAATTAGCAGGCAAGTAAGTCGTTTTTTCAAGCTCATTTCCAAAATCCGCAAAGCCCCATATTATCACACTTAGTATCATTTTACTTGCAATGCTAAGACCGCTGAAGCGTTAAACAAGTTACAGTCCAACCTTCAGCACAAAACGGTTATGGGCACAGGCATTAAAAAGTCCTGCCAATAAACCATTTCTGACGCACCTGCCATCAGAAATGATTTAAACTTGAGGTTAGCACCTCAAACTCCCGGGAACAAAGAAGACAAACCGTTTTGCGGTTTGTCTTCTTTGTTCCCGGGCTGTTGCTTTTAAAGCAACAGCTTTTTTTATATTTTATCTGTAAATTATGTCCTCTCTTGCCGGACCGTTTGAAACAATCTTTATCGGGAAGCCTATTTCGTTTTCAACAAACTCTATATACTTTCTGCAGTTTTCCGGCAAGTCCTCATACTTTTTAATACCTCTTATGTCGCTCTTCCAGCCGGGAAGTACCTTTAATACCGGCTTTGCGACATTAAGCTTATCGGTTGTCGGGAATTCCTTTGTTACCTTGCCGTCATACTCGTAGCCTACGCATACGGGGATTTCATCAAGATAACTGAGAACGTCAAGCACGGTAAACGCAACCTGCGTTGTTCCCTGTACCATACAGCCGTAGCGTGTTGCAACACAGTCAAACCAACCCATTCTTCTCGGTCTGCCCGTTGTTGCACCGTATTCGCCGCCGTCGCCGCCTCTGCGTCTTAATTCGTCAGCTTCCTCGCCGAATATTTCCGACACAAACGCGCCTGCTCCGACTGCCGATGAATATGCCTTTACAACCGTTATAATATCCTTGATTTCATACGGTGGAATACAAGCGCCGCAAGCGCCATAGCCTGCAATCGTCGATGATGATGTAGTGAACGGATAAATTCCGAAATCGGGGTCTTTTAATGAGCCGAGCTGTCCCTCAAGCAATATGTTCTTGCCCTCGGCTATAGCCTTATGCATAAACTCAACCGAATTTATAACATACGGCTTTACCATTTCACGATATCCCTTTAATGTTTCAAAAAGCTCGTCAACATCAAGCTTAGGCTTATGATATACATGCTCTATGATAAGATTTTTTATCTCAAGTGTATTCTTAACCTTTTCATACAGCTTGTCATCGTCCTGCAAAAGCTCCCACACCTGGAAACCTACTTTTGCGAATTTATCCGAATAGAACGGCGCAATACCCGACTTTGTCGAACCGAACTTTCTGTCTGAAAGTCTTTCCTCCTCATACGTATCAAGCAAAACGTGATACGGCATAAGTACCTGCGCACGCTCCGATATTACTATATTCGGCTTCGGCACGCCCTGCTCGACAATCCCGTTAAGTTCCTTAAAAAGTCTGGGAATGTCCAGTGCAACGCCGTTGCCTATCATATTTGTTACATTTTTATTGAAAGAGCCGGACGGCAAAAGATGAAGCGCAAATTTGCCGTATTCGTTCACTATAGTATGACCGGCATTCGCACCGCCCTGAAATCTTACAACAATGTCTGCGTCTTTGGCGAGCATATCTGTGATTTTGCCCTTGCCTTCGTCGCCCCAGTTTGCTCCAACTACTGCTTTTACCATTTCTAAAACTACCTTTCTTCTCTAAAATATGCCAGTCCCAGCGATGCCGGAGGCTGGTTTTCCTTTTTGCTGCGTATGCTTGTAAGAATAAGTACGACTATCGTTACAACATACGGAAGCATATTAAATATTGCGACCGCACTTCGGCTCAAACCCGAAATGTACGAGTACGCTATATACAAGCCGCCGAAAACAAACGAGCCGAGTATGCCGACATTCGGCTTCCACAATGCAAATATTACCAATGCGATTGCGAGCCAGCCTCTGTCGCCGAAACCGCCGTTTGTCCACGATCCGCCGGTATAATCCATTATAAAATACAATCCGCCGAGTCCGGCGATTGCGCCGCCGATTACGGTTGCGAGATATTTATATTTCGTTACGTTTATTCCCGCCGCATCTGCCGTTGCGGGATTTTCACCCACGGCACGGAGATGAAGTCCCGCTCTTGTGCGCTTTAAAAACCACGCCGCTATGAAAGCAACAATAATTGCCACATACGTAAGAAATCCGTATGAGAAAAATATTGTTCCGACCGCACCGAGATTATCTGCAAACGGGAGCGTTGTTTTGAAATAATCCGCCGTTGTTTTAACGGAAAGATTTCCGCCCTCGCCCAAAATCTTTGTAAGCGAGCCGCCGAAAAAGTCTCCGAAGCCCACACCGAACGTTGTCAGTGCAAGACCCGTTACATTCTGATTTGCTCTTAATGTGATTGTGAGAAAGCTGTATATAAGCGCCGCCAAAGCCGAGCCGACAAGCGCCGCCAAAAGCGGAATTACTATGCACCAGAACGCCGCCGGCGTCTGCACGGATTTTTCGTAAATATATGCGCCTATTACGCCCGAAATACCGCCCATATACATTATACCCGGAATACCGAGGTTAAGATTACCCGATTTTTCGGTTATTATTTCGCCCGTTGAGCCGAAAAGAAGCGGAATACCTTGAACAATGGATTTATTTATAATCGTTGCAAACATATTTTACTCCCCTTCCTTTTTAATACCGTTTTTTGAGCGGAAATTTATTTTATAATTAACAAAAAACTCACTGCCTATGATAAAGAACAATATTATGCCCGTAAGTATGCTCGACACGCTTTCGTTAAGCTGAAACACAGTTGCAATCTCGCTTGCGCCTCTTTCGAGGAACACTATTAAAAACGAGGTAAGCGACATAAATATCGGATTGAATTTTGCCAGCCACGAAACCATAATTGCCGTAAATCCCATACCGCCGACAGTATTTGTCGTTATGGTGTGGTCTGTTCCGGCAACAAGAAGAAGTCCCGCAATACCGCACACTGCGCCGGAAAGCGCCATTGTTCTTATTATTACCTTTTTAACGTTTATACCTATGTACTTAGCCGTGTTTTCACTCTCGCCGACAACGGAAATTTCATATCCGTGCTTGCTGTAGCGGAGATATATGTACATAAGTACCGTGATAACGGCAACTATTATAACGTTTAAAAGATATTTCTGACCGAATATTGACGGGAGCCAGCCGCCCTGTGTTGCACGGTTTATAACTCCGACCGTGTTTGAGTCCTTCGGGTTTTCCCAGAACACTATACAAAACGAAACCAGCTGCATTGCAACGTAATTCATCATAAGTGTGAACAGCGTTTCGTTTGTATTGAAGTTTGCCTTGAATATCGCCGGGATAACCGCCCACAGCATACCTGCAATAACGCTTGCCGCAAACATAATCGGCAAAAGCACGAATATCGGAACGGAATTTCCGAAGTATATCATACACGCCGCAGCGGCAAGACCGCCGATAAGCGTCTGCCCCTCTGCACCGATGTTCCAGAATTTCATTTTGAAAGCCGGTGTTACCGCAAGCGAAATACACAAAAGCATCGCAAGGCGCTGAAGCGTATTCCATATCTTTCTTGCCGAGCCGAACGTTCCCTCAAACATTGAGCCGTAAACCTGCAACGGATTGTAGCCCGTCAAAAGCACTATTACAAATGCGCATAATATAAGCGCAAGAACTATTGCCGCCGCACGTATCCCCCACGATTTATACCATACCATATCGGCACGCCTTGAGATATGCACTCTCGGCTCATGCGTATGTTTATCACTGTTTTTCATCTTGATCCTCCTTCTGAAGTCTGGTCATTCTGAGTCCCACTTCCTCTTTTGTTGCCGTGCGTGCGTCAAGTATACCGTTGATTTTACCGCCGCACAATACCATAACTCTGTCGCAGAGTTCAAGCAGAACGTCCAAATCCTCGCCGACAAGTATAACCGCAACGCCTCTCTTTTTCTGCTCGTTCAAAAGATTGTATATTGTATATGAAGAATTGATGTCAAGACCTCTTACGGGATACGCCGCCATAAGCACTGTCGGAGCGGAGGCTATTTCTCTGCCGACAAGAACTTTCTGAACATTACCGCCCGAAAGCTTGCGCACGGGAGTATTTGCACTCGGAGTTACAACCTCAAGTCTGCTTATTATATCCTCTGCAAGAGTTTTGGGAGCTTTGCGCTCCAAAAACATTGATTTTCCTTTTCTGTAGCTTCGAAGCATCATATTATCGACTATATCCATATTGCCGACAAGTCCCATACCGAGTCTGTCCTCCGGCACGAACGAAAGCCTTACGCCCATATCACGGATTTGCATAGGTGTTTTATCTCTCAGATTTTCAACCTCGCCCGTTTTGGGGTTTATATATAAAATCTGTCCGTCGTCAAGATGCTGTAAGCCTGCAATTGCCTCCAAAAGCTCACGCTGACCGCTTCCGGCAATACCTGCGATACCCAGTATTTCTCCGGCGCGTGCGGTGAATGAAATATCCTTAAGCACATTCACGCCCTCACGGTTTATGCAGTCAATATGCTCCACCTTAAGACGGTCCACCGGATTTTCCGGCTCGCTGCGGTCGATATTGAGCGAAACCTTTTTGCCGACCATCATTTCGGTAAGCGCATTTTCGGACGTTTCCGATGTGTTGACCGTGCCTATGTATTCGCCCTTGCGCAAAACGGAAACTCTGTCCGAAATTTCAAGAACTTCGTTAAGCTTATGCGTTATTATTATAATCGCTTTGCCGTCCTTTTTCATATTGCGTAAAACGTTAAACAGCTTTTGCGTTTCCTGCGGTGTAAGAACCGCCGTAGGCTCGTCCAGGATAAGTATATCCGCACCTCTGTAGAGAACGCGTATTATCTCAACCGTCTGCTTTTCCGAAACAGACATCTCGTAAATTTTCTTGTTCGGGGCGATTACGAAATCGTACTTGTCCGCAATCTCACGCACACGCTTTACTGCGGCTTTCATATCAAATTTCTGCTCGCCGTCCTGACCGAGGATTATATTTTCCGCCGCCGTGAACACGTCTACCAGCTTAAAATGCTGATGAATCATACCTATTTTATATTTGTAAGCGTCTTTCGGCGAGGTGATTACGGCTTCTTCGCCGTTTATGAATATCTGACCCTCATCGGGGAAATATATTCCCGAAATCATATTCATAAGAGTGGTTTTACCGCTACCGTTTTCGCCGAGTACGGAGAGGATTTCTCCTCTTTTGACATCCATACAAATGTCTCTATTCGCAACCACACTGCCGAATGTTTTTGTGATATTTTTTAATTCAATCGCTGTTGAAGTCACTGCGTTTCCTCCTGTCTTTTTTAACGTTTTACCCCTTATTTTCACTCTCAAAAAAGCATAAAACCGCAATAATTATGTTTTCTTCAAAATGAAAACACCCCATACAGGGGCAAAGTTCCCCTGTATGAGGTAATTTATTCAGTTTGATTACTTAAGTGTGATACCGTCTATATCAACATCAAAGTAAGGAGCCGAGCGCTTTTCCGATTCATGGAAGTAGCCGTCCGATACAACCTCTGTATCAGGTGTGAATGCTTCGTCCGAATCAACGTCTGCCTTGTATGATGTAAGAGTTTCGCCCTTAACGGTAAATGTTGAAGTATCAAATACCTTTATATCGCCTGCAATAAGCTTAGCCTTAACTTCTTCAAGCTTTTCCTTTGTACCCTTAGCTGCAACTGTTTCGTTCAAGCCGAGAGTCTGAACAACGTCATCCTTAAGACCTTCGCAGAAGTCCTGAGTAACCTTTGTTCCGTTCTGTACAGATGTGATAAGATGCTCGAAATACGGCTCCCAGTTAATCTTTGATGAGATAAGAGCCGAGTTCGGACCCCATTCACGTGTATCGAGGTTATATGCTACGTTCGGAACCTTTGCTTCTTCACAAGCCTTAGGAGCACCCTCTGAGTCTGCATGCTGGCTGATAAGTACGCAGCCGTCAGCGATTAAAGCGTTAGCTGTTTCTTTTTCTTTTGCAATATCGAACCATGAGTTTGTAAACTTAACGTCCATTGTTACCGACGGGCAAACCGAACGTGCGCCGAGGAAGAATGATGTGTAACCCGACTTAACTTCAGCATACGGGAATGCACCTACATAACCCATCTTAGCCTGATCTGCGGTGATTTTTCCGCTTTCGATCATTTCATTTATCTTTAAGCCTGCGGCAACACCTGCAAGATAACGTCCCTCATATATTGAAGCGAACGCATTGTAGAAGTTAGGAAGATTTTCTGTGTGAGCCTTTGTACCTGTAGCGTGTGCAAAAGTTACGTCCGGGAATTCCTTTGCTGCCTGGATAATAAAATCTTCATGACCGAAGCTGTCTGCGAAAACGATGTCGCAGCCTGCGTCAACAAGGTCTGCTGCTGCTTCGTAGCACTCGCTTGACTCCGGAATATTTGTCTTGAACATAACCTGCTCATCTGTAAGACCGAGCTTCTTCTGTGCTGCTTTTGCGGCGTCGATGAAGTTTTTGTCGTACGTTGAGTTTTCGTCATGCAGACAGATGTAACCTATCTTTATGTCTTTCTTTGCTGTGTCTGTTGTTTCTTCTGCTTTCTGACCGCATGCTCCGAGCATTACGCTTGATGCAAGCATAACTGCCGCCATCAGAATTGAACCCATTTTTTTCATAAAAATACCTCCCGCCTTTCGGCTTATTTTATTGATTTATGTAAAAATAATTTACAACAAAGTTATCTGCGGAATGTAAGCGAATTTTCTGTCATACTCTCTATAAGCGCCAGCGACTCAACTCGCACACCCTGCTCCCTTAAAGCGTCTCCGCCGTTCTGGAAGCCTTTTTCAATTGCGATTGCACAGCCCAAAAGCTCCGCTCCCGCCTGATTTACTATGTCGATAAGTCCGTTTAAGGCATTTCCCCGTGCAAGAAAATCGTCAACGATTATTACACGGTCGTCCTTACCTAAAAAGTCCTTGCTCACCACTGCGTCATATGTGTTCTTGTGTGTAAACGACGTTACGGGCGAAGAATAGAGATTATCCGAAATATTGCTTGATTTATTCTTCTTCGCAAACACTACCGGAACGTTCATATACGTTGCCGCCGCACAGGCAATTGCTATTCCCGACGATTCTATCGTAAGTATTTTGTTTACGGGCTCGTTTTTATAGATTTCGGAAATTTCTTTTCCCATTTCCATAATAAATCCCACATCTATGCGGTGATTTAAAAATCCGTCCACCTTAAGGACGTTTCCCGGTAAAACCTTACCTTCTTTTAAAATCTTTTCTTCCAGCGCTTTTATAAAGACCACCCCACAAGTCTCGATATTTTATGTTCAATTTCCCAAGAAAAACGAAAAAAGCTTTTGGGCACGCCGTGCCGTACAAAGCCCTGCTGTTTTTGCGGAAAATAAAATAAACATATCCGTCAATAGATATGTTTACCAATAGACGGAACCACAAGTGCCGCCGATAACCAATAGTCGCATTTATAGGCGCTGCGGTAGAAACGTCCGGACCGTTTATCCGAACCTATATCGGTAAAATATTTTCGACAAGAGAAGTATAACATATGTTGAAAGGAATGTCAACAAAAATATTCCTGTGTTCGACAAATTATTATTTTTTCAATAAAAAACAGACGGAAATCCGTCTGTTTTTTATATATTCTTAAAATGCATAATGTCAAGCGGCTCGTCTTTGTAGTTCTCGATGTAATCAAGCATTTCGCTTACATCGGCGAATACACGATACAGCTTTTTACAGTCCTCTTTCATAAACTCCTTTTCAACAGCGTTGTCGAGAAAGCGCAGTAAATCATCATAAAAGCCGTTTGTATTAAGAACGGCAATCGGCTTATTATGTCTGCCGAGCTGTTTCAGCGTGAGAATTTCAAAGAACTCCTCATACGTTCCTATTCCGCCGGGCGTCATTATAAACGCATCCGCCTTATCCTCCATTATCTGCTTACGCTCACGCATTGTTTCCGTTCTTATAAGCTCGGTACAGCCGTCAAATATCATACCGTCCACGTTAAAGAACTTCGGCGCCACTCCGATTATTTCACCGCCGACTTCCGCCACACCCCTTGCGGCGGCGCCCATAAGTCCGTTTGCGCCTGCGCCGAACACAAGCCCGATATTCCTTTTTGCCATTTCCCTGCCGAGTTTTTCACCGTCAAGAATAAATGCTCTGTCTATTACACTGCTTGACGCACCATATACACAAATTCTCATAATCTGTCCTCCTATCCTGCAAAAACGGGGCTGCCGCATTGCTGTTGCACCCCCGTTTAAATTCAATCGATAAGTCCTGCTTTTTTCATACTTGCCTTAAGCACTTCAAGGTTTTCCTCCGCCATTTCGGTGAGCGGAAGCCGCAGATTGCCGGCATCAAAACCCATAAGATTAAGAGCCGTCTTTACCGGAATAGGATTTACCTCTATAAACAGCGCCTTTATAAGGTCAAAATATTTAAGCTGAAGCTCTCTCGCCTTTTCCGTATTGCCGTCAAAGAAAGCGGCGCACATTTCATGCGTTTCCTTAGGCATAACGTTTGCAAGCACGCTTATTACACCCTTGCCGCCCAGCGAAAGCACCGGCACAATCATATCGTCATTGCCCGAATAAATGTAAAGTTCGGGGATTTCAGCCGCAATCTTTGCCGTATAGCCTATATTGCCGCTTGCCTCCTTTACACCTACAATGTTCGGTATTTTCGCAAGCTCCTTAAGTACGGGAACGGGGATATTCATACCTGTTCTTCCCGGAACATTATAAAGAAGTATCGGGATATTTACAGCCTCGGCAACAGCCTTGAAATGCTCGTAAAGTCCCTTACTGCTTGTTTTATTATAGTACGGAGTCACCTGCAAAAGTCCGTCTGCGCCCAGCTCCTCCGCTTTTTTTGAAAGCTCGATTGCATGTGCAGTTTCGTTTGAACCCGTACCCGCAATTACGGGGATACGTCCGTTTACAGTTTTTACCGCAAATTCGATTGCGGCAAGATGCTCCGCATCAGGCATCGTTGACGCCTCGCCCGTTGTACCGCACACGATAATTGCGTCCGTGCCTTTTTCTATCTGATCTTCGATAAGTTTTCCGAATGCGTCATAGTTTGTTTTGTACCCGTCAAACGGCGTTATTATAGCAACGCCCGACCCGGTAAACAGCAATGTTTTTGGCATAAAATCAATCTCCTTCCGAATAAAATCAATCCATATAACCCTTCGCCGTCAAAAGCTCCGCAAGCAATACCGCACCGCCGGCAGCTCCTCTTAATGTATTATGGCTCATCGAAACCATTTTGTAATCGTACTGTACAGACTCTCTCAAACGTCCGCAAGAAATTGCCATACCGCCGTCAACCTCACGAGCCGTCTTGATCTGCGGCTGATCGGGCTGATCCTTTTCCGTGAACACGTGGATAAACTGCTTCGGTGCGTGCGGAAGATTAAGTTTCTGCGGTTCGCCCGAATACTCTGCCCACATCTTCTCCATTTCTTCAACCGACGGCTTTTCAACGCCGTCTTTGAAGGTGAAGAATATAGCGGCGGTGTGTCCGTTTGAAACAGGCACTCTGTATGTCTGACACTCTATCTGAAGTTCATTTGACGGAACTATTTCGCCGTTTTCTATCTTTCCGAGTATCTTATTCGGCTCAACCTCCGACTTCATTTCCTCACCGCCGATATACGGGATAAGGTTATCGACCATTTCGGGCCATGTCTTAAAGGTTTTGCCTGCGCCCGATATTGCCTGATACGTTGTTACAAGCGCATGGTCTATCGGGTATTTTTCATTTATAACAGCCAGCGCCGGCAGATATGACTGAAGCGAGCAGTTTGATTTTACTGCCACAAAACCGCGCTTCGTACCGAGTCTTTTTCTCTGCGACGGGATTATCTCTATATGCTCCGGGTTTATTTCCGGGATAATCATCGGCACATCGGGAGTATGGCGGTGCGCCGAGTTGTTTGATACAACCGGACATTCGCACTTTGCGTACTTTTCTTCGAGTACCTTTATCTCGTCCTTTTTCATATCCACTGCGCAGAATACAAAATCTACCTTTTCCGCAATTTTTTCAACGTCGCCCGTTGCGTCCATAACAACCATATCGGCTACGCTTTCGGGGATTTCCGTATCCATTGCCCACTTTGCGCCCACTGCGTCCTTATATTTTTTGCCTGCGCTTCTGGGCGATGCCGCAAGCACCTCTATCGTATACCAGGGGTGATCGTTTAAAAGAGTTATAAATCTCTGTCCGACCATACCCGTTGCGCCTATAATACCTACCTTGTAATTCTGTTTCATCTTCACAGACTCCCTTTCATCCTCCGCATATTGCGGAGTTTTTTCTTAAAATATACGAAAAAGCAGTAGATTTGAACTACTGCTCTAATATATGCCGTATTTGCAAACATTAAAACGATAGCTCAACATCACTTTATGTGATGACAGTTATACTGTTATTCACAGTATACCCAGCATTATTCCCGTGCGGTCGGGAACACGCTTCGGCATTTTCCCCTTTTATCGGAGTTTCAGCGGTTTCCGCAAACCTCCGCCCGACTACTTTTGAAAAATGCGCCTCTACCTTATACATTTATAATATTAACATTATTGTGTGTATGTGTCAAGTATTATTGCAAATTTTTATTTTCTGAAATTGAAAAGTCTTATTTCTGTAATGTTTTTATGCGTAAGCGTTTAGGATAATGATTTTTCATAATACCGCCCGACGCCTTGCCCCAGCCTATGGGATAACCGTCGGCGCACACGGCGCACCAGCCGTTTTTGTCCGATTTTACAACATCACCCGACAAATACGCTTTTATTTCACTGCTTTCACAGCCGAAGCTTTCAATATTTTTAAAATCCTTTCTGCAAAGCGCAAGTGCAAGTGCGTGCGACGGCTCAAAGCGGTTTTTCTTCACCTCACCCAGATGCAGTCCGCACCGCAGTACCTTTATTTTATCTATATTTATTCCAACGGTTTTTAAGTACAGATTATCGCCGAAAAATACAAAATCGCCGTCAAGCTTTGTGTTTAAGAATTTTTCCTCAAACTCTTTCCAGTATTTTATGCGCTCATCGGTTTTTTGCGGTTTTTCACGCAAAGCGCCGTGTTCTTCGCCGCCGTTTTTCTTAAACAAAACGGCAAAATGTCCCTCGCCTTTTTGCTTGTGCGGAAAAATTCGGTATGTGTTTTCCGCATTTATGTCCGCTCCCGACCACTCGGCTCTGCCCCGTTCAAGCATAGAAAGCTCTGCCATCTGAACGGTTTCCATGCCATGTTCCTCAATCATATAGGCGGCGATTTTTTCATTTTCCTCCGGCGCAAAGGTACAGGTTGAATAGACTATCATACCGTTCGGCGCAAGCATTTTTACGGCGCAGTCAAGTATATGTTTCTGCCGTACTCCGCACGAAACGGTATGTTCGATGCTCCATTCATCGAGCGCCTGCGGCTCTTTTCGGAACATTCCTTCACCGCTGCACGGTGCGTCCACTATTATTTTATCGAAAAAATGCGGATATTTTTCGGCGAGCCGCTGCGGTGTTTCGTTCGTTACAACGGCGTTTCTTATGCCCATTCTCTCCACGTTTTCCGACAGTATTTCGGCACGCTTTCTTACGATTTCGTTTGCAACGATAAGTCCGCTCCCGTTAAGCTTTGCCGCTGTCTGGGTGGTTTTTCCACCCGGTGCGGCACACAGGTCGAGGACTTTATCGCCGTTGTTTACGGGAAGTCCCGACACGGCGCACATTGCGGACGGCTCCTGAAAATAGAACAGTCCTGCGCAGTGGAACGGGTGATTTCCCGAAATAATCCGCTTGTCGGCGTAAAATCCCTCACCGCACCACGGCACGCCGTCGAGCGCCCCCGTTTCGCCGAGGACGGCGTCCCTTGCACCGTCCTTAAGCGTGTTTATGCGTATGCCCGAATAAACGGGCGCATTTAAGTATGCGTCAAGAAAATCCTCGTATTCTCCGCCAAGCATTTCTTTCATTCTTAATGTGAATTTTTCGGGTAGTTTCATTTGTATAATTCCTTTCACGTGGTTTGGGTTGAATTTGCCTTCGAAAATGTGCGTATCCGGGCGCTTGCCGGGTCTTTTCTCACACATAAGACCTCGGGAAAATTGTTCGGGACGTGCATTTAAACGAGCGCCGTGTACAACGGTACACAAGCGAGCGAAAATGTGCGTATCCGGGCAATTTTAACAGGTCTTGCGGTATATGTAGTAACATATAACATATATTATCAGGTATAGACAGCAGATGTAACCGCATAAGGTGGAATATTCTTTGTAGCCCATAAACCGCAGTACGAGAACCGCCGCCGCAAGTATGATACAGCCTGCATAAAAAGCCGTCCCCCGCGCCTTGCGTACAAGATAAAGGTTGCGCTCGTCATTGTTTTCAACAGTTACCTTTTTTGCATATTCGGGATTTGTTTCATACTTTATTTGCTGATACAATTTCATTGCGCCTACAACGATAATTCCACCGCCGTATCCGCCGAAGAAATCATCAAGTTTGCCGAACATTGCCATTATAAACAATATCACACCTGCAATAATAAGTAAAATAATAGCTGATATTTTTACCTTTTTCATATTTATCACTCCTAATCTTCAAATATAAATACATCTTCTATTTTTTGTCCGAACAGCTGTGCCGTCTTGTGTGCAAGATATATTGACGGATTGTATTTGCCGTTTTCGAGCGATATTATCGTCTGCCTTGAAACGCCCAGCCGTTCCGCCAGTTCCTGCTGTGTCAGACCAGCTTCCTTCCGAAGCTGAGGTATTTTCGTTTCCATAGCTTCCTCCTTAAGATATGTAAAGTCGACTTTACATATAATATACCATACCCAACCCAAAATGTCAAGCGTGCTTTACACTTTTTTTAATCTATTTAAAATTATTGTCATTTTGTCGGCTGGGTACGGCAAAAACAAACGGGATTTGTGCAAAAAGAAGAAATTATCAAAAAAATAACAAATAGACTTGTATATTTCTTTCCTTTGAGTTAAAATATAGTTAATTGGGCTTGTCCCGGTAAAAAAAATATATATATTTTTCAGGAGGAATTTAAAATGGCAGTTAAAGTTGCGATTAACGGTTTCGGACGTATCGGACGTTTGGCTTTCAGACAGATGTTCGGTGCAGAGGGTTATGACGTAGTAGCTATAAACGATTTGACAAAGCCTTCAATGCTTGCTCAGCTTCTTAAGTATGACACAGCACAGGGCGGTTACTGCGGTAAAATAGGCGAAGGACTTCACACAGTTACGGCTGATGATGAAGCTAACACAATCACAGTAGACGGCAAGACTCTTACAATTTACAAAGAGGCTGACGCTTCAAATCTTCCGTGGGGAGAAATCGGCGTTGACGTTGTTCTCGAGTGCACAGGTTTCTACTGCTCAAAGGAAAAGTCAATGGCTCACATCAATGCAGGCGCTAAGAAGGTTGTCATCTCAGCTCCGGCAGGCAACGACCTTAAGACTATCGTTTTCTCGGTAAACGAAAAGACTCTTACAGCTGACGATCAGATTATTTCAGCTGCTTCGTGTACAACAAACTGTCTGGCTCCGATGGCTGACGCACTTAACAAGTACGCTCCCATTCAGTCAGGTATTATGTCAACAATCCACGCTTACACAGGCGACCAGATGATTCTTGACGGTCCGCACAGAAAGGGCGACCTCAGAAGGGCAAGAGCAGGCGCCGCAAACATCGTTCCTAACTCAACAGGCGCTGCAAAGGCTATCGGTCTTGTTATCCCCGAGCTGAACGGCAAATTAATCGGTTCCGCACAGAGAGTTCCTGTTCCGACAGGTTCAACAACTATCCTTACAGCTGTTGTAAAGGGCGCTGACGTTACCGTTGAAGGTATCAACGCTGCTATGAAGGCTGCTGCTTCGGAATCATTCGGTTACAATGAGGACGCTATCGTTTCTTCAGACGTTATTGGTATGAGATACGGTTCATTGTTTGACGCTACTCAGACAATGGTTTCAAAGATCGCAGACGATTTATATGAAGTACAGGTTGTTTCGTGGTATGATAACGAAAACTCATACACATCACAGATGGTTAGAACAATCAAATACTTTGCAGAATTAGCATAAGTAAAACTTCAAGAAAGGAGGTTTGATTTTTTCAAACCTCCTTTTTTAAACTTATTAAGGAGAATATCTATGATTAAACTTATCGCCGCCGACCTTGACGGAACGCTTTTAACCACCGACAAAAAACTCCCGCCCGATTTCGGATATGTCCTGAACGAACTCAATAAGCGTGGGGTTATGTTTGTTGCGGCAAGCGGACGTCAGTACGAAACACTGCGCAGTCAGTTTGAGCAATTTCAAAAAGATATGACAATAATCGCCGAGAACGGCTCGTCCGTTTTCTGCGGAGACAAAAATATCATATGCGAGCCGATAGATGACAGCAAAACCAAAAAAGTGCTTGATAAAGTAATCACGCTCGATAACGTGTTCCCCATTATGTGCGGTTTTGAGTCGGCGTACGGCGAGGCACGCAACAAGGGCGTCATCTCAGACATAACAATGTTTTATAAAAAATACAAGACCGTTGACAGCCTATATGATATGCTCCATGCCGACCGTTTCCTGAAATTTGCCCTGTTTGCGCCCGAGGGCGCAGAAAAACGCTGTCTGCCCGAAATGCAGAAGGATTTCGGTGACGAGTACGGAGTTATTCTTTCCGGCACAAAATGGGTTGATATTATGAAGAAAGACGTTTCAAAAGGCAGTGCAATCGATAAAATAAGGCATATTTTCGGAATAAAAAAAGAGGAATGTGCCGCTTTCGGTGACTATATGAACGATTTTGAAATGATGAGCCGCTGCGGCGAAACGTACGCTATGGCAAACGCATACCCCGAATTGAAAAGAGTGTGCAAATATGAGTGTAAATCCAATGACGAATACGGAGTCACGGAAAAAATAAAGGAAATTTTTGATATTAAATAATCGGAGGGGTAAAATGCTTGACTTATTATTTAAAAGCATTATCGATCAGGATAGCGCCGCTATTATTGTCTGCGATATGAATTCGACTATCGTTTATATGAATCCGTCCGCCGTAAACCGCTATCGCAGGGACTTAACCGGGCAAAGCCTCAAGGACTGCCACAACGCAAAGTCAAACGAAATGATTGAAAAAGTTCTTGCGTGGTTCGGGCAAAGCAAAGACAACAACATTATATTCACATATTATAATGAAAAAGAAAACAAAGACGTTTATATGGTTGCGCTCCGTGATAACGAAAAAAACCTCATCGGCTATTACGAAAAGCACGAGTACCGAAACAGGGAAACCTCACAGCCGTATATGGCATTAAATTTATAAAATAAAGACTGCCGAAAATTCGGCAGTCTTTATTTTTTATCTTTCAAAAACAACGCTTGCGACTGAGTTTGGCATAAGCTCGATATACCACCATTTTCCGTCATAAAAATATTGTGCCTGAATTTTATCTTTATTTTCATTCACAAGCTGAAGAACCTTTGAGCCGTCCGTATTAACGGCAAACACTCCTCTTAATGCTTTTAAATCTTTCGGATATCCCGCAAGGCAGACATCGTCGCAGTTTTCCGTTTTGATCGGATATATTTTTGCACCGCGCTTAATAAAGGTTGAAAAATGCTTGAATGCACGGTATTGTCCGCTGTAGGTAATTTCATTTGTCTGCGAGTTGAGCGTTGCCAGTCCGCCGCAAGAGAATGGTCCTATATTCGGTCCGCCGCACTCATCAAGGAGCAAATTCCACCCCGTAAACGTATCGCACCCTGCCGACAATGCCGCCGACATTGCAATAGACCACTTACACCAATCCGTACCGTAGTTATCGAACAGTCGCGGACCGCCCTCGGTAAAGTTCCATCGGATTTGCGGATATTCTTTTCTGATATTATCTATCATTCCGGCATAACCCTCATAATAATGAAACGCAATCGCATCGCAATCATTTATAAGCTTCGGCGAATGGCGCAGTTGTTCAAGTACCCTTGCCCATCCGATAAAGCAATGATCATATAGCCATATTTCGGTATCCATACCATTTTTGCGGAGCTTTGAACGAAGTGTGCTTACAAATTCGCTCTCCGTATCCGGGTGCCATATGCACGCAACAGACATACCTGCCTGCTGTGCCTCCGGCTCGTTTTGCGGAGTGACGGCATAAATCGGAATACCCTCCGCCTTATAGGCATTAAGAAATTTTATAAAATATTCGGCATAACAGTCTATGTATTCATTGCGCATATAACCCAGATACATTGTACCGCTTGTTTTCATCCACCCCGGAGGGCTCCACGGCGACGCAAAAATCTTTATATCAGGATTATGCCGCATTACCTCCTTTACCATCGGAACGATAAAATCCATATCCTGCCCCAAAGAAAAGCTTTCGAGAGCAATATCGTCCTTTTTGTCGCAATAGGAGTAAACGTTTGTGGAATAGTCGCATGAGCCGATTGAAATTCTGCCGACAGAAAGTCCCAGTCCGTTTTTGCCGTAAATATCGTCAAGGAAATTCTCCCGTAATTCCTCAGGCATTATCGACAACTCGTAGCACGAGCTCCCCGTGAGAGCCACTCCAAATCCGCCGAAGTTTTCGTTTGACGGAGTGTCGGCAGAAACAACATTACAGCCGAAGTCCATTTTTTGATTATTATAGAAAAGCTCTTTTTTTCTGAAAAAGTTCTTTTCATCAGTCGTGTAAATTATCGGTTTCATAATTTATCAATCCTTTCCTGTTTATGAGTTCATTATATAGCACCGCATTAATTTGCACAATATAAAATTAAAGCGCATTTTTGTGTTTTTACGGCAGGTAACACTTGACATACAATGCCGTCTATAATATAATCAAATCAGGTGATATATGAAATGAACAGTTATACTGCAGCGGAGATTGAATATTCAAAAATAGAAGTTTTAAAGCAGATATGGTCGGCAAACGATAAATTCTCATACGAAACAAACAGCCGTCCGTTTTGGGGGATTTGTTATATCTTGAGCGGAAAAATAATATATTGCGGCAAAGGCAGCACATTTTCGGCATGTGCAGGCAATGCGGTAATACTTAAAAAAGGTGCGTATTACCGTGCCGAGTTCCCATCGGAAACGCATTGTATTCTTGTGAATTTTTCATCGGGCGGCGACTTTGCGGAGGACGAAAAAGAGGATATAATCATAATCGACGCAAATGCGGATATAAAAAACGACTTTGAGGATATTTTTGATTACAGTATGTTCGAAAGCAGAAAATGTATGGTGAAATCAGTTTTCTACAGGATTTTGGATAAAATCAGCGCCAACGAAAAAGGAAGTGCGCTTTCTGCAAAAATTAAACAGATTGTAAATGCCGACATTGATTTTACGCTTTCCGAAACCGACATAGCAAAGCAATGTTCGGTAAGCATATCAACGGCACAGCGCAGTTTTCTCAAGGCATACGGAAAAACAATCTCGGCATACAAATCGGAGCTGCGCATAGCAAGAGCAAAAAGCCTTTTGCTTATGGGTTTATATTCCGTAGAACAAATAGCGGATATGCTTAATTTTTGCGACGGCGCATACTTCAGCCGCTGTTTCAAACGTACGGTCGGAATGTCGCCGAAACAGTTTGTAAAGCAATCGCACGCCATGTAAGGACAAAAGAGGAGAAAGAAAAATGAAATCATCGCAACAAAAGCTTAAAATGATGTATCTGGCAAAAATACTGATGGAACAAACCGACGAGGAGCATACCATCACCGTGCCCGAAATGATTGCCGAGCTTTCAAAGCTCGGTATTTCCGCCGAACGGAAAAGCATTTACGACGATCTCGAATATCTGCAATTATTCGGGTTTGACATATGCTCAAATAAAACACGCACGACCAATTATTATATTGCAAGCCGTGATTTTGAACTTCCCGAGCTTAAATTGTTGGTGGACAGCGTTCAGTCGTCAAAATTTATTACCAGCAAAAAGAGTATGACGCTTATTTCCAAAATTGAACGGCTCACCAGTCGGGAAAATGCAAAAAAGCTTCACAGGCAAGTGTTTATAACCAACCGCGTAAAGACGTTCAATGAGCAGATTTACTATAATGTCGATAAAATTTACGACGCCATTGCGGCAAACAAGCAGATTACCTTTAAGTATTTCAGCCTTAACGTGGACAAGAAAAAGATGTATCGCAAAGACGGCAATTTATACACGGAATCGCCCGTAGCGCTTACCTGGGACGATGAAAACTATTATCTTATTACATACAAGAAAAAATATGATAATTACATACACTACCGTGTTGACAAAATGGAAATGATAGAACTTACCGAAAAAGACAGGACGCTTTCGGACAAGCCGTTTGATTTATCAAGCTATTCGAAAACAATGTTCCAGATGTTCAGCGGTGAGGAAACAGATGTTTCCATCGAGCTTGACAATGATCTCGTCGGTGCGGTATTTAACAGGTTCGGCACAGACATTCCGATAGTAAAAAAAGATGAAAACCGATTTATCTGCCATGTTAAAGTCGCCGTAAGTCCGCACTTTTTATCGTGGATTATGAGCTTCGGCAAAAAAGCAAAAATCCTCTCCCCCGACTGCGTTGCGGAGGAAATGCACCGTTTAGCCAAAGAAATAGCCGAAATTTACGAAACCCCAAACAAGGAGCCGCATTAAATGCGGCTCCTTGTCGCGCTTATGCAATAAATTCAATGTCTTTTTTCTTGTTAATGATATATTCAATATCGGTATCGTCCAAAACTTTCGGACGGTATTTGCTTGTTAAAACATCATTCATTTTATCTATATTATCCTTGTTTTTAAGCGCTTCGATATTGCTTGCGAACATACCTGCGATAAGCCTTTTCGATTTATATTCGTACCGCTCCTTTTCCAAATCCTGAAGATAGTAGCCGAGCCTTTGCATCTGAATTGCGCTAAGTCTGTGGTTATTGTCTCTTATGTAATGCCTGACATCAAGAATTTTCATATCTGCAATCTGCTCGTTACTTATCATATTCGCAATAAAACGGTCTATCTGCGACATTACCTGAATCGCTTGTGTAAAAAAAGAGCAAATATCAAAATTCTCATCTTCCAAATTCGTTGTCTTTGTCGGATTACCAAACTTTTTTATTTCCGGCATAATATATTCATCTCCTTCACCTAACTTGCAAACTCTCCAATTATAATTTTTAATATTATTCGGAACACATCTCAAAAAATTATCGGCGGCAACTCCCGTTTTAAAGGCGTATGCCTTTTCTCTTGCGGTTACCGCCGCAGGGCGTCCCCTGAAATCTTTGCCTACGAAAAAATTGTTATCGGTTAATACATAGCACATTTTAGTTACCTCCATTCACTTTATGCTTCGCTTAAATGAAAAAGTGAAGTTAGGGTAATTAGTCCTGTTACACCTCAAAATTCAAATAAGCCCATTTTTTATCGCTTTTTGGAGTGTGCACAACTCAAAAAAGCCAAATTTCAATGTATTTCACTG
>Ga0256404_1000739_pt1 | contig 83900 bp, 77 predicted proteins | sample RumenRJG_01DNA_FD_185990 | JGI IMG/M metagenome (GOLD analysis project Ga0256404, IMG submission 185990) | Bovine rumen microbial communities from Lethbridge, Alberta, Canada - RJG_01 | ecosystem: Host-associated > Mammals > Digestive system > Stomach > Rumen | place: Canada: Alberta | collected...
TAGCAAATGTCTTACTCTTGCTATGATTGCCCTTGTACGAGATGGCGAAAAAAGTTTCGTCAGCCTCAATAATGCCGTCAAGGGTAACATCGTCTGCCATATTCTGAAGTGCATCCAAAATCTTGTGCCTCCAAAGAAAAGCAGTGTTTCGGTGAATACCACAAGCAACAGCGGTCTTACGAATGGATAAGCCATTCATCATACAATCAATGTACTGCTCCCACACGGACAAGTCTTTTCTTGTACCAGACACAATGGAGTTCGTAGCAATCACGAAGGACTTGCCACAATCTTTACATACATATCGCTGTGTACCATCTTTACGATGACCATTGCGAACTACATGGATACAACCGCAAAGAGGGCATACACGACCATTTGCAAAGCGTTCCTTTGCTACAAAATCTTCAATATTCAAAGACTTTACAAAGGCAGGACTTAAAAGCATTGTTTTAAGGCTTTCCTGCTCTGCAACAGTCAACTTACCGATAACATCTAATGCGTCTTTGATAGTAGGCATATCCAATTACCTCCTTCGGTGATACTATTTCCTATTATTATACGCTATTTCTCATCAAAAATCAACCATTTGTTGTGACATAGCCTTGTTTTATGATGCGCCGCGCGGTGTGGTCGGTTGCGGTAGTGATGCTTAGGATGTAGGCTCCTGCGGGCAGGGGTTCGATATTCATCGTGTGGCTTGTAGTGGTGGCCACAATGCGACCTGTCATATCGCGCAATTCTGCGCGCAGCAGTCCCTCGGCTCCGATGTGCAGCTGATGGGTGGCCGGGTTGGGATATACGGTCCATTGGCTGGATTGTGTCGCTTGGTCAATGCCTACCGATGCGCAGGGCCGCTCGATGAGGTGGGTCCCGCCGGTGCGGTAGGCGTATTCGGCTTCCACGATGTTCTCGCCATGCTGGTTGCGCACGTAGTAGTTGATGTAGCGGTCGGTACCGCCACCGCTGTGCCACACCGATAGCACCTCGCTGGATGGGACCAGTATCTCCACCGAATCGCGTTGGCTGTCGGTCAGCCGGGCGGTGCCGAATATGTAGCCTCCGGCTGATTCAAGGGTCAGGTGTGCGTTGCCCTGCCAGCCGTTGCCGCGGGTGGATTCCATCACTACCGTTACAGGGCACAGGTCTTCGTTGCTGTAGCCGGTCTGTGTAACGCGAACCGTGGCGCTCTCGCTGCCTTGGCGGAATGTAAGTGTGGCTGTGCGCTCCAGCGTTCCGTCGGTGATGGGCTCCGCATGCAGGTATACCCATCCGGCACGGGTGAAGGTGGCTTCGTCCACGGTAAGCCATGTGGCGCTGCTCTCAACGCTCCACGGAGCATCCACCTGCTCGTTGATGCCGAACAGCAGTGAGTCTGTGCCGCCATCGCGTCCGTAGTTGACGAGGGTGTCGCTCACGCGTATCTCATACACTGGCACCGCACCCAGGAGGGCGGTGTTGTTCAAGTTGAAGGTGTAGGTGCCGTTGCCACCGATACCTCCCACGCCCGGGCTGATGCTGTCCACGGTGTAATAGCCGTCGCCCAGGCCGCTCCAGCCGAAGTTGAAGTGCAGGTAGCCGCGGCTGTCGTAGCCGTCGCATACGAAGCCGTGTCCGCCGGCCTCGGCGGCACCGCAGTAGACGATGGGATGCCTTTGGTCAAGCTCGGCGATGAGTGCCGCGCGCCATTGCTCGTTGGTGTAGCCTGCATCCCGCATGATGACCTGCATCTGGCGGCTGTAGCCGAAGTAGTTCTGCAGCGAGTTGTCGATGCTGCTGTAGCCGGGCATGCCGACCAGCCCCAGCGCCGAGCTTCCGCCAGTATAGGCGGGAGCGTAGTGCATCTCCAGGCTAACGCCGCAGTGGTACATCAGCGTGGCCACCGCCAGCCGCTCCTGGCTGCTCGATGCCCAGTTCGGCATGTCGGGCATGTGGTCCCAGTCGTAGAGTGTGTGGCTGAAGTCGGCCGCCTGCTGGCCGTAGGTGTCATGTGTGTAGCTGTGGCTGCCGGTGCCGAAGGCCGGGTGGTTCCAGTACTTCATCAGCTGGGCTTGTGCCGTGGCAGCGCAGCCCGTTGCCGTGCCGGCAGGGCAGAGGTCGTTGTAGGGGTCGGACTGGTCCCATCGGGTAGTCAGCAGGGGGCCAACTCCTTCGCCATCTTTCATACCGCTGCCGGATTCCAGGCACGCCCATGCCTCGGCATCGGCCGGGTAGGGCGTTCCGCCCTGCTCGCGCAGGTAGTCCAGTTGCTGTTGGTAGCCATCCAGCCATGCGCGTAGCTGCACCGGCAGGTTTCCCGGGTCGAGGCGCCCGGAGGCGGAGTAGCCTAGAATGGGGCGCGAGGCGTCGTCGCCGGCCACCATCACGAAGCCTCCGCCCGTGTGGGTGAAGAGGTGGATGCCGTCGTAGGGCCATCCTTCAAGCGGCCCGACAGCATTCAGGTCCCCCTTGCCGTTGAGCGAGGAGGACCAGAATGCCTTGGCCACAGTTGCGGCGCGCTCGGGCGTTACGGGGCCGGCCTGTGCCCACCCCCATGCCAGCAGCGCCAGCGCACATGTTGCAAGTGATTTCTTCATGGTGTTGGAATTAAAGTGTGCCACGTGTCAGATGGAGCACTATGGTGTTTGTGCCGAGCATTTCTACCGTTGCAGCATCTTCAATGGTCATGGTGAATGTTTTGTTGGCAGCGTTGTATTGGATTTCGGAAAGAAGTTCTGTCGGCTTGTTGGCATCGCGGAGGGTGCAGGTTTTGCCGTTGAAAGTATAGGTGAATGGGAATGTCTCGTTCTGGTTTTGGTTGGCGGAGGGATCCTGGGGCACCTCGATGTCCACGTTCATGAACATCTCGCCAGCTGTTGCGTCGTTGAAGTCGAGGGTAACGGTGCAGGTGATGTGTATATTCACTCGCCCCTGGTAGAGGTAGTCGCTTTCCGCCATACCCTCCCACGAGGTTTCGGCCAGATTGATGTTCTCGTTTCTGGGGTTGTCGATCGGATTCTCCGGCTTGTCGGTTGAGTCTTTTTCGCAGGCGGCGAATACCATTGTCATTGCCATGAGCAGCATGGCCAGCAGTTTTGATGTTGTTTTCATTTTTGTGTGTTTTAAATTTGTTTTACACACAATAAACGATACAATGGGGCAAAAAACTACAACGGGTATCCGATTTTGTGCTTTTTAACTTTTTTTAACTCACAGCAATTCTTCCAGTGTCCACAGGCGGTTGCTGTTGGAGCCTTTGATGAGGATGGTGGCGTTGGCAATGGGGTTCGCCTGCAGCCAGGCGCGCACGCTGTCGGTGTCGGGGAAGTGGCGCATGGGGTGGGGGAGGGCGATGCCCTGGAACTTGGGGCCCACGAGCAGGCAGTCGTCCAGGCGGCACTCCGCCAGCAGTTCCACCAGCCGCTCGTGCTCCTTGCGCTCGTCGCGCCCCAGTTCGTGCATGCCGCCGATGATGGCGAGCTTTTTAGTGGTGAGTGGTGAGTGCTGAGTGTTGAGTGTGTGGAAGCTGCTGATGGCGGCGGCCATGCTGGAGGGGTTGGCGTTGTAGCAGTCGAGGTAGAGGCGGTTGCCGCGGGAGGTCTCTTTGTATTCCGACCGCTGGTTGGTGGGGGTGTACTGCTCGATGGCCTCCTTGATGTCGAAGGGTTCCACGCCGAAGTGCAGCCCCACGGCCACGGCGGCCATGCAGTTGTCGAAGTTGTAGTCGCCCAGCAGGCGGGTGCGCACGTTGTAGACGTTGTCGCCCACCTCGAAGTAGAAGCGCAGGTAAGGGTCGCAGCCCACGAGCGTGCCCCGGACGTCGGCCTCGTGGGTGCGGCCGTAGGTGAGCATGGAGAGCGGTGTCTTCTCGATGGCCGAGGGCACGAAGGCGGGGTTGTCGGGCGCGTAGGCGGGGATGAGGGAGCGCAGGCCGGGGATGGTGGCCAGCCGCTCGGCCTCATGCATCAGGCGCTCGTTGTCGGCGTTGGTGAACACCAGGCCGTTCTTGCCCGCCAGCCAGCGGTAGAGCTCGGTCTTGGTCTGCACCACGCCCTCGAAGCTGCCGAAGCCCTCGAGGTGGGCGCGCCCCACGTTGGTGATGAGGCCGCAGTCGGGGTCGGCGATGCGGCACAGGGCCTCGATCTCGCCCGGGTGGTTGGCTCCCATCTCGACGATGGCCAGCTCGGTGCCTTCGGGAATGGCCAGCAGGGTGAGAGGCACGCCGAGGTGGTTGTTGAGGTTGCCGCGGGTGGCCGAGGTGCGGTAGCGCTTGGCGAGCACGGCGTGCACCAGCTCCTTCGTCGTGGTCTTGCCGTTGGTGCCGGTGATGCCGATGAACGGTATCTCCAGCTGCCGCCGGTGGTGCTGCGCCAGCGCCTGGAGGGTCGCCAGCACGTCGTCCACCCCGATGATGCGCGGGTCGTCGTTCCACTTTCCACTTTCCGCTTTCCATTTCCCGCTCACCACACAGAGCGCCGCCCCCTGTTCCAGCGCCTGCGGCGCGAAGGTGTTGCCGTCGAAATGTTCGCCCTTGAAGGCAAAGAAGATGCAGCCGGGGGTGATGGCCCGCGAGTCGGTGGTTACGGTGTGCGAAGCCAAGTAGGCTTGGTAGATTTTTTGAATCATAGGTTCAGTCTTAGTCCGAATTCGTGTGTGGTGGGGACGTTGGGGAGCGATGTGTTGAAGGTGGGTGTCAGGCTGTAGTAGACTTCCCAGCCCCAGCGCAGGATCCACCACAGAGGGTAGGTCATTCCGACGGCTACCTCGATACGCCAATGCCCGAGGGTTTCGATATTGTTCATCGCCAGCTCGTCCACAGGGGTCCAGGTGTCGTTCTCGGCCATGCGCTCATAGGTGAAGGTGTTGCCCAACCGGTAGGCCAGGTTGAGACCTAGGTAGACACTGTAGTCTTGGTTGGTGACTACGTTCACCCGCATCGGAACGTAGATGCTGCGGTCGGTTGTCCAGTTGCGGTAGCTGCGCCAGCCGGTCAGGTCGTAGCCCACAAGTTGCCCGCTCGCGGTGTCGAACTGCACCGAGTTGTGCAGAGCGGTGTGCGTCAGGCGGTAGCCGAGGCCGATGCTGAGGTCGAAACGGCGGCTCAGCGGCCAGTGCATCAGCAGTGCCCCCCCGATGTCGAAGCTGTGGTGGCTGTAGGCATCGCCGCGGTGGCCGAGGTAGGTGTTGCCGCTGATGCCCAGGTTGGGAGCGAGCTCGAAGCGCAGTCCACGCCCGATTTCAGCCTTGCGCTGCTCCCGTTTGACGCGTCGCGCCTCTTTCCGCGCGGCTTCGTACTGATCTCCATAGGAGCGATGGTCGATGAAGGGCTCTTCATAGGCAGGCTGCGCCTTGGCTACGCTGTCCACCTCCTGACCCGCCAGGGGGGCTGCCATCAGGGCGGTGAGGGTTATGAGTATGATTCGTCTCATTTTTTGTTTGTTTCCATTTTTTTGAAAAACGCGAAAGGCGGTTTTTTAGTATGATGGCAGACAGAAAAAAAACGCGTGGACTCAACTGCCAGGTGCAACACCGTTGTGCAGAGACAGCAAGAATATATCTCTTTGGGAGGAAACGTTCAAAATCTTTCTTGGGCGGAAATCCTGTTCATTTTGCACCTGAAGGCTGTAATCGTCAGATACAGAGGGGAAAACGCTTCAGTTGGTAGGCGTTGCTGGATGACTTTGTTGGTGTTGTAACTGGAATTTGGGTCATAAGCTTCCATATCCTTCCAGAGCCTTTGTATTCCCCTACCGTTCCCCTACCATTCCCCTAGAGAACCCCTCCGTACCCGACTGCCATTTTGTCAGCATCCGTGTCAGTCCCGGCCGTTGGCACGGATGTTGTTGTAAAGGGGATGTAACGCCCAATCCGCGAAGCGAAACAATCTACAAGATTTACGAGATTTCGTGAGCGGAGCGAGCAGGAGAAACAAGAAATCAAAAATAAGAAAGGAAACATATTATGGCAAAAATCATCGGAATCGACCTCGGCACAACCAACAGCTGTGTCAGCGTCATGGAAGGTAACGAACCCGTAGTTATCGCTAACAGCGAGGGCAACCGCACCACCCCTAGCGTGGTGGGCTTCCTCGAGAATGGCGACCGCAAGGTGGGCGACCCCGCCAAGCGTCAGGCCATCACCAACCCCCACAACACCGTCTACTCCATCAAGCGCTTCATGGGCGAAGGCTTCGACCAGATGCAGAAGGAAATCGAGGCTGTGCCCTACAAGGTGGTGCGCGGCAACAACAACACCCCCTGCGTCGACATCAACGGCCGCAACTACACCCCGCAGGAAATCTCCGCCATCGTGCTGCAGAAGATGAAGAAGACCGCCGAAGACTACCTCGGCACCGAGGTGACGGAGGCCGTCATCACCGTCCCCGCCTACTTCAACGACAGCCAGCGTCAGGCTACCAAGGAGGCCGGCGAGATTGCAGGTCTGAAGGTACGCCGTATCGTCAACGAGCCCACCGCTGCCGCCCTCGCCTACGGCCTCGACAAGAAGAACCAGGATATGAACGTGGCAGTGTTTGACCTCGGCGGCGGCACGTTCGATATCTCGATTCTGAATCTCGGCGACGGCGTCTTCGAGGTGAAGAGCACCAACGGCAACACGCACCTCGGCGGCGACGACTTCGACCGCAAGATTATCAACTGGATGGCCGACAGCTTCCAGAGCGACAAGGGCATCGACCTCCGCAAGGACCCCATGGCCATGCAGCGCCTGAAAGAGGCTGCCGAGAAGGCCAAGATTGAGCTCTCCAGCTCGATGGAGACTGAAATCAACCTGCCTTACATCACCGTTGCCGACGGCGTGCCGCAGCACCTGGTGATGAAGCTCACCCGCGCCAAGTTCGAGCAGCTCTGCGACGACCTTATCCGCGCCACCATCGAACCCTGCCGCCAGGCTATGCGCGATGCTGGCCTCACCAACAGCGACATCAACGAGGTCATCCTCGTCGGCGGCTCCAGCCGTATCCCTGCCGTGCAGAAGAAGGTCGAAGAGTTCTTTGGAAGGGTGCCCAGCAAGGGCGTCAACCCCGACGAGGTGGTCGCCATCGGCGCTGCCATCCAGGGCGGTGTGCTCACCGGCGAGGTGAAGGATGTGCTGCTGCTCGACGTAACTCCCCTGAGCCTCGGTATCGAGACCCTCGGCGGTGTGATGACCAAGCTCATCGACGCCAACACCACCATCCCCACCAAGAAGAGCCAGGTCTTCAGCACCGCTGCCGACAACCAGCCCGAGGTGGAGATCCACGTGCTGCAGGGCGAGCGTCCCATGGCCAACGACAACAAGACCATCGGCCGCTTCCACCTGGCTGGCATTCCGCCAGCACCGCGTGGAGTACCCCAGATTGAGGTTACTTTCGACATCGATGCCAATGGCATCCTCAACGTCAGCGCCCTCGACAAGGCCACCGGCAAGAGCCAGAACATCCGCATCGAGGCCAGCAGCGGCTTGAGCGAAGACGAGATCAAGCGCATGAAAGCCGAAGCCGAGGCCCACGCCGACGCCGACAAGAAGGCCAAGGAAGAGGTTGAGAAGATAAACAACGCCGACGGCATGATCTTCCAGAGCGAGAAGAACCTCAAGGACTACGGCGACAAGATTCCCGCCGACAAGAAGAACGCCATCGAGAGCGCCCTCAACGAGCTGAAGGCCGCCCACAGCGCCCGCAACGTCCAGCAGATTGACGCCGCCATGGCCAAGATCAACGCCGCCTGGCAGGCCGCCAGCGAGGACATGTACAAAGCCCAGCAGCAGGCCGGCGGACAGAACCCCGGCGCCGGCTTCGACCCCAACAACATGGGTGGTCAGCAAGGCAACCCCGGCGCAGGTCAGCAAGGTGGCAACCCCAACGACAACGTCACCGACGTCGACTACGAGGAGGTGAAGTAAGATACTTTGTAAATCCAAGAAAGAGGTGCAACCTTATGATTGCACCTCTTTTTTTACTTTTAGGCACAATAAAACCACTTCATTTCCGTTACACCAACGTAAATCAATACACAAAGACATGGCGACAATCACATTGGAATATGACGGACGAAACAGCGCAATCAAACAGCTGATTCAGGTGCTGTTGACCTTGGGCGCGAAAGAAACTGCACCCGACACCAAAGAAGTGCAGACTAAAATGGTGAAAGATAGTCTGACTACGGCTTTCGACGAGTTGTATGCCGGCAAGGCCCGCAAAAACGCCCGGAACCTATTTGCGTAATGGTCAACTTTGAATACCTGCCCGAGTTCGAGCGGCGTGCCAAAGCATTGGCCAAGAAATACCGCTCGTTTATCGACGACTACAACACCTTCCTCGACGAGTTGGTACGCAACCCGTTTGGCGGTACCCTGCTTGGCAAAAACACCTATAAGCATCGCATGGCCATTGTATCAAAGGGAAAAGGTAAAAGCGGTGGCGTAAGGGTCATTACCTATAACGTGCAGCAGGCCGAGAATGATGTCACCATCACGCTGATGTCCATTTATGACAAGTCCGAAATCAGCAACGTGTCCGACGCATACCTCCGCCAACTGGTAGGTGAAATCGAAAGCAAGAAAAAGAACTGATATAACCATCATATAAAAACGACGAAAAAGGAGCGTCAAAGTTGGCGCTCCTTTCTTTATGCCGTCTTTATGGGTTCTATGTGAGTATTATTCTACGCACCTTTGGGATTGCGCGAACCGACCCTTTGCACTTCGTTGTACATGAGGAGCAACAGTGTTGCTCTGAACATTTTGCCCAAGAGTTCCCCACTCTTGGAATTGCAAAATGATTCTATTACTCCTTTCTTTTGTGGTTTAACATTCGATGAATACGGGTGCAAAGGTACAACATTATTTCCGAGGTGACAAAATAAAAAATGGAAAAGGCGGGTAAATTGCCCGCCTTTTTAGTCTTTACATATTTCTTGAGTAAAGAGCAATGTCTTTTCTCAATCTTTCGCATATTTTATCAAAAACTAAACTTCCAAGTTCGATTTTTCTTTCCGACGATGTATTGCTTAACTGCTTGCAATTGTCAATAATATGCCGTTTGACGTTTTCAAAAGCATTTCTTTCCCCAGCGTTTACAAACTCATTGCTGACATTTGCTTTGTCAATTATGCCGTCATAAAGACTATATGCTGTAAAAAGCATCTTTGTGTTTGTTGCCATTGGCATATCCATAGGTAAACCATCATCAAGCATCCCCAAAAAACTGTACGGATTAGCGTGTTCGCCTCTACATGCTTGTTCGACCTTACCAATCAAATGTTTTTGATCCCTAATCAGAAGCATCATAAGTCTTGCCGACGCTTCGTCATGAACATTATTTTTATCAGATTTCAAAGCTTGCGAAAAACACAGAAAAGCATTTTCTGCGCGAACTTCTTGGATATCCTCGTCGGGTTCCTGGAATCCTAAGCAAACTTGGAAAACCTTACCGATCAAGAGAGGACTGTCCAAATTAAGAATGTCGCCGGGGTGATGAACGAAGTGGTTGTAAATATCATTCCCATGCTGTTCTAAACCAGTATAGTCCTGAACCCCGAATGCCGTCCACGCCATTACAGCGTTGTAATTAAGTTGACTGTTCATATCTGTATCGTTTAATATGTTGGATATTATTTGAATTCTATGCGATAATAGTAATCATCACGTTGCGGAGGATTGAGTATAAGATATGAATACATCTTGTTTCCATCTTGTATAAGGCTAAAATAATTGACTGTACTGTTTTCAAGTACGCCAAGAATAACAGGTTTAATCATAACGATTCCATGGTCTGCAATGGCAAATTCAGCGTTCCTTTGCCTCTGATAGTTATAGCCCCTTACTCGGAAAGCAGCAAGTGGGGCATTAACACGAAACAAAGGATCGTATGCTGTTATTTGCGCGGCATTATTACTTACATTCATCTTAACACCCTCTAATTTGTGCACTTGTTCAACTCGCTCTTCTTGGGCATTAACATAATGGCATCTTTCGATAATAGCTTCGTCGAAAAACACCACAAAACCAAATCCATTACACACATCTTTTATTGATACGTTCATAGTTTTATATGCCCGGTTTTATCCTGTTGGGCTCTTCAGTTTTAAAAATTTTCTTCAATATAGATTATCTCATCGCACATTTTTGCCAATGTACTATTCATCATGTTTGTGTCGTTTATAAATACCTTTCCTGATGCAAATGCGTCACGCATCTCTTTCGCGAAATACTTTACCTGTGGTAAAAACATCATAAGGTACAAAGAGAAATCCGCACCATTCAAAAGATCTTCGGGTCGACCATAGTGATAGTGAATGAACAAGTAAACAATAGGACATTTATAAAGACTATAGGACATTTTGGCTTCTGCTGCTGAGTCTGTACCTTCTTCAATCATAAGCTGAGCGGCAAGTCTTGCTCCGTACGCATCGACTTTCTTGTAAAGAGAAAGATACTCATCTTTTGTCCAAGGGGATTTTCTGCCCATATTAATTCCTTCTGCCATAGAATTACTTTTTGCCCGGTTTTATCCTGTTGGGCTCGTCAGTTTTATAATGATTAAACAAATTTCGGATTCCGGCCGTAGAGCCGGAAGCCGATGTCGGGGTAAGGATATGAAAAAGGCGCGAAACCTTCGTCTATATAAACAATCCTTATTTCTAAACTGGGTGACTGGTAATTACCCTTGAGGTAAATAAGGAACGAACATTCCACGCCAATGCGTGAACCTGTCGCTTCTTATTCTCACCTCGTTTAGATTACCAGTCTTCAGCTTAGGAGAACAAGCACTTCAAGCTCTATCTATTTTTTTCTATTTCTACGTTTTATGTCATAATCATTTCATCATTTTCACGCTGCAAAGATACACATAATTATTCATCCTGCAAAATATCCATATATTGCGGCAATAGCCAATATTACAACTACAACAAGAACTATTATTCCAACAATCTTTATTCCAGTAATAGCGGTATCAACTCCTCCATAAGCATCTCTTCCCTCATAGTAGTCATACTGCGTTTGCGCCAACGATCGTACGGTTGTTAGAAGAAAGATTATTAGTACACAGAATCGCTTCATAATCGTTATCGTTTTAATTATGGGAGGTCAACGTGATATTCTATTTTCTTCTCATTAAAACAATGTGTATAATCAAGTTTATAGGGTTGCCCGTTTTTAAACCAAAACATTTTTTCGACATATTCATAATCAGAGCCATACTCTGTCAGAGTTATTACTTTTTTACATTTATCTATCTTATAATCGGTTCTGCAAAGAGATTGTCTTATTTCGCGAGTGAAACTATTATCACACAATAAAATCATATTTCCAACAATGTCATACACTAGGAAATTCTCGCAGTCTAAAATATCGCTTGCGCCTGTTGTGTTTGGAGACATACAAACGATTAATTCTTCCTCATCATCAAAATCAATATCCTCAAAATAAACAATATTGCTACAATCCAGAAGTGGGTTGCCCATATTTTTATGCGTGTTGTGTAGTATTATTGTATCTTTGCCATTGTATTCATCTTTCCATATGCGCTCTAATGCGATAAGTTCAGAGAAATAACACTCCTCGGTTCCTCCGTTTTTTTGTAGGTAAAGAACCATACTAAAGTAATTTGGTTCGCCCTCAAAAGCCTGCCTGCAATGCATAGAAATATCATAACCATTTATTGGCTTGTCATACTTGAACCATACGTCAGCCAAAGGTTCAGATGTTTTGCACTTATCGGTATGGACACATGCGGACATCAATAATATGCCAACAAACGAAAGAAAGATGTTTTTCATTAGGTAATGACTATTAAAGTACCAAAAGGTAAAGATTTGAAATAGAGAACAAGCACTTCAAGCTCAATATGTCTTTGTAATATTTCTATGTTTTATGTCGTAATCATTTTATTAATTTCACGCTGCAAAGATACTAAAGAGACATTGCCTGTTCGGCAAGGACTTGCTTTGCCGGGATATGCTGTATCTCTCCGTCGGAGTTCTGCACGATGACACACTCGTCATGCAAGGCTTTTTCTTGCAACATACGTTTCTCGGCCAATCGCAGGCCCTCGTCTATTTTATCTTGCAATTCAAATATTTCCTTTTCTGACATGGCTTATTATCTGATTGTATATTTCTTCGTTATTTATTACCGTTTTAATAGTCTTGCCACCAATTGCCACATTGCGGCGAAGGGTGGTGCTATTGTCGTAGATGCTCCATGAATCCACCTCTGCGGCATAAAGGTTGAAGAGATTCTGGATTCCGCTGACGTAGCGACGGCGAATGATGTCTTCGGGGATATCATGTCCCCCTTTGCTTACACGCTCGGCTACGCGCTGTATGGCCAATTCCGGGGAATTCAGCCAAAAGAACAGCAACGTTACACGGTAACCTTTGTTATGGGCTCGATGTACAAGATTGACATAGGATCGTGTGGCAAGAGTGGTCTCGATGGAGAAAGACTCCTCTCGGGCGAGAAGTTCCTCTATGCGCTTCAACATAAGCCTGCCAGCCTCAATGGCCACATCTGCAGGATTGAACGGAGACAATCCCCGTGCTATCTCATCGGCATTGACGAACTCACGACAGTCAAGAATATCGGGCAAAACGGTATATGAGGCAGTGGTTTTACCAGCCCCGTTACAGCCCCCGATGATGTACAGCATCTTGTCCATTTCAAATTGCAAAGATACACATAATTATTCATCTGGCAAAATAAATGTTGCCATGCGGAGAAAAAGTTGCCTATTCTCCGCATGTTTTGCGGAGAATAGCCGTGCCTCCGTTTAGGGCAATTTCGGCAGGGGCAGGAGTGGGCTAGGGGAATAAAGGGATGAGTAAGAGTTGGTGCGAACAAGATGTTGTGGGTCAGCATGGTATGTCCTAGCGGTTTGGGGACGGTTTTATGGTTTTTGGGGACAAAAAGGCGAGGGCGGCCACCCGTGCGGGTGGCCGCCCTCGCTGGAGGCACTCTCTGTCTCTGCTATTCCATGATTAGCCACAAAGCCAAATAAATCCAGACTCCCGTGCTTCCGCAAAGTGCTGCCACCAGAAAAACGATACGCACCACAGAAGGATCGAGGTTGAAGTGTTTGGCTAGGCCACCGCACACACCGGCAAGCTTGCGGTCGGTGGTGCTGCGAGTCAGGCGGCGATAAGTGTTGTTCTCCATGGTTATAACATCCCTTTGCGTTTGAGCAGTGCCTTGGGGCTGGGGTCTTTGCCGCGGAAGCCGCGGTAGAGGACCATGGGCTCGATGGTGTTGCCGCTCTCGAGCAGGTGGCGGAACTTGCGTGCCAGTTCGGGGTTGAACAGGTCGCCGCTCTCGACGAATGCCTCGAAGGCGTCGGCGTCGAGGATGGCCGTCCAGGTGTAGCTGTAGTAGCCGGCGTCGTAGCCTGTGGTGAAGACGTGCTGGAAGTAGGGCGAGCGGTAGCGGCTGATGATTTCGGGTATGAGGCCGATGCGCTGCATGGCCTGCTCCTCGAACTGCAGCGGGTCGATGGCGCGCTTCTCGCGCAGGGTGTAGTAGTCCATGTCGAGCAGCGAGGCGGCCAGCAGTTCGGAGGTGATGAAGCCCTGGCCGTAGGTGGCGGCGGCGTCAATCTTGCGGATGAGCTCGTCGGGGATGGCCTCGCCGGTCTGGTAGTGGCGGGCGTAGCTCTTCATCACCTGCGGGTGGCGGCACCAGTTCTCCATCACCTGCGAGGGCAGCTCCACGAAGTCGCGCGGTACGTTGGTGCCCGCCAGCGAGGGGTAGGTGCACTTGGAGAGCAGGCCGTGCAGGGCGTGGCCGAACTCGTGGAAGAGGGTCTCGCTCTCGTCGAAGTTGAGCAGCGAGGGCTTGTCGGCCGTGGGCTTGGTGAAGTTGCAAACCACTTGGATGATGGGTATCACCTCCTCCAATTCCGAATTCTGAATTTCGAATTTCGAATTTCTCAATTCAAAATTATATCTGCGCTGCTGGCCGCGGAACTCGGTCATCCAGGCGCCGCTGCGCTTGCTGGCGCGCGGGTGGAAGTCCATGTAGAGGATGCCGATCACCTCGTCGCCGTCCTTCACCTCGAAGCCGCGGGCCTCTTTGTCGTAGGTGGGCAGGTCGGTGCGCTCGGTGAAGGTGATGCCGTAGAGTTTGTTGGCCACGCCGAAGGCACCCTGCAGCACGCTATCCAGCGCGAAGTAGGGGCGCACCACGGCGTCGTCGAGGCTGTACTTCTCCACGCGCAGCTTCTCGGCATAGTAGCGCCAGTCCCAGGGCTGCAGCTTAGCGCCGGGCTCGTCTTTCTCGAGCATGGCCTGGTACTGGTCGCGCTCCTGCTTGGCCACCTTCAGCGCCGGTGTCCAGATGTCCATCAGGCAGCGGTACACGTTGTCGGGCGTCTTGGCCAGGGTGTTGTCGAGCACGTAGTCGGCGTGGGTCTCGAAGCCCAGTATGTTGGCGCGCTCGAGGCGCAGGTTGACCAGGGTGTCGATGATTTTGGTGTTGTCATACTCGCCGTCCTTGCAGCGCTCGGTGTAGGCGCGCCACAGCTCCTCGCGCAGCTTGCGGTCGGGGCAGGTCTGCATGAAGGGCTCCCACGAGGGCAGCTGCAGCCCCACCTCGGTGCCGTCGTCCAGCTTCTTGGTGTAGGCGTTGGTGGCTTTGAGCACGTTCTGGGCGAAACGCATGGTCAGCGAGGCAATCTGCTCGTTCAGCTGGCGGAAGCGCTCCTGCTTCTCTTCGGGCACGTTGGCACCGCTGCGCACGAAGCCTTTGTATGTCTCCTCCAGCAGGCGGCGCTGCTCGGGGTTGAGGTCGAGGCTCTCGCGTTGGTCGTAGACGGCCTTGATGCGTGCGAAGAGTTTGGCATTCAGCGCGATGTCGTCGCCGTGGGCGGAGAGCAGGGGCGTTACCTCCTCCTCGATGGCCTCCATCTCGTCGCTGTTGCTGCACGAGGTGAGGTTGAAGAACACCAGCGACACATCCTGCAGCAGCTGCCCGCTGTACTCGTAGGCCAGCACCGTGTTCTCGAAGGTGGGAGCCTCGGGGTTGTTCACTATGGCGTCGATTTCGGCCTTCTGGCGGGCCATGCCTTCGCGGAAGGCGGGCATGTAGTGGTCGGTTTTGATGCGTTGGAAGTCGGGGATTTCATACGGTGTGCCCCACGCGGAGAAGAACGGGTTGTCCATTTCGGTCTGTTTTTTGTCTTTGCAGCCTGCGGCCAGCACCAGGGCGGCAGCGGCAATGAATACGGTTCGTTTCATATTGTTGTTGTGTTTACTTTTTGTTCATCAGGTCCTTGCACAGCATCTCCAGTATTTCGGCGCCCAGTTTCTTGGCGGCGATGGTGTTGTCGCTGTTGCGTATGAGGTAGATTTGCGGCGTGGTCTGCACGTCGTATACCTCGCGCCAGTCCACGTTGGCCTCGCCGCCGTTGAGGTTCACCCACCGCGGGTGGTCGATGCCGTGCTCGGTGAGGAATTTCTTCCACTTGCCGGTGGTGTGCTCGTCAGGTTCGGAGAGGATGCTGAAGGCGCTCATTTGCAGCGAGTCGGCATATTGTTCGTATACCTTGTAGACGGCGGGTATGATGTCGCGGCAGTGGCCGCAGGTGGGGCTCCAGAAGAGCAGCAGCGTGTATTCGCCTGGCATGTGGTGCAGCGAGTGGGCGCGGCGCAGGGTGTCGAACAGGATAAGCTCGGGCGCCACCTTGCCCACCAGTAGCCGTTCCCACTTGGTGGCGCGCTCCACCTCCTTGTCGATGCCCGAGGGCGACATCCAGAATGCCTTGCCGGTCTCGTAGTAGCGCTTCACCAGGTGTACATACACCTCGTCGTAGACCATGATTTTGCTTTGCAGGAACTTCTCGGTCATGGTGTGCACCAGCCACTTGAACACCTCCGGCGCCGGCTCCGAGCGGTCGATTACCGAATCCAGCAGCGGGCATATCATCGACGGCGGCATGCGGTTCATGTGCACGTCCACATACTCCATCACGCGGCGGTAGAAGACGCTTTCGGGGGTGCGGATGATGAAATTGTCGTCCAGCGGCACGTTGTCGAAGTAGTGCGCCATCAGCCAGTCGAAGCGCTCGCGGGGCTCCATCGGCGAGCCGTCGGGGCGGTGGGTGGGGATGTCTACATCCTTGGTGGCGAGCATCATGCGCGAAATCATGGATTTGGGGTGCTGTTCGATGAAGGCCATGCGGGCGCTGTCGATGCGTTTGGTCTGGCGCGGCATGAAGTCGTGGTAGAACGAGGCCGAGTCCAGCTCCGCCTGCGCCTCCTCCATCTCTTGGTATAGCAGGTCGCTCATGCGGTTGAAGCTGAAGAACAGCTCATTCTCCTTCGAGCCTTTGGCCTCGGCAGTGCGGCGCCAGTTGGCGTTGTCGACCGTCAGCGTGAAGCGGGTCTCGTCGTTGTAGATGACCAGGTCGAGGGTGCGGTCGTGGCTGTTGGTGATATAGTAGAGGCCGGGCTTGAGCTCTTTCTTCTTGTCTTCGAACACGTAGCGCCCCTTGCCGTTGTTGAAGGCCGTGTCGGTGATGTAGCGATTGTTGGCGTGGTAGTAGCAGAGCAGCATCATTGTGTCCTGGTTTCCGTTGGCCTGGAAGGTGATTTTATAGCCCTCTTTGGCACCGAAGGCTCCCAGCGGCAGCAGGATTGTCATTATCAGTGGCAGGTAACGTTTCATTGTTTTGTTCGTTTTTGTCAAAGGTAACGTGCGCGCCTGCGATTTATTGTATCCATTTGGCCATGTCGGTCAAAAGTTGTATCTTTGCCGCTATGAATTACGCCACGATAATAGCCAAACGGCTGGAACTCAACCAGCGACAGGTGGAGAAGACCATCGAACTTCTGGAACAGGGGGCCACGGTGCCCTTCATCGCACGCTACCGCAAGGAGGCCACCGGCAGCCTCAACGAGGTGCAGATTGCGGCCATCCGCGACCTGCTGCTCAAGCTGAAGGAGCTGGACAAGCGCCGCGAGGCCGTCCTGCAGAGCATCGACGAGCAGGGCAAACTGACTGCTGAACTGAAGCAGCAGATTGAGGCCGCGGAGACGATGACCGACCTGGAGGACCTCTACCTGCCCTACCGCCCCAAGCGCCGCACCCGCGCCACCATCGCCATCGAGAAGGGCTACGAACCCTTGGCCGACGCCATCATGAGCGGAAAATGGAAGGTGGAGAGTGGGAAGTGCAGTGAGGAGGAACTGCAGTATGCGCGCGACATCATAGCCGAGCGCATCAGCGACGATGCCACGGTGCGCAACCGCGTGCGCAACATCTTCCGCCGCAGGGCGATGCTCACCTCCACGCTGGCGCGTGGCGTGAAGGAAGGCGACGAGCGGGTGGGTAAGTTCGAGTCGTGGCTCGACTGGAAGGAACCCATCTCCAAGGCACCCTCGCACCGCGTGCTGGCCCTGTTGCGCGGCGAGGAGGCCGGTGTGCTCAGTGTGCATGTGCGGCCGGAGAAGGTGGAGAGTGGAGAGTGGAAAGCGGAAAGTGGAAAGTGGCGGGTGGAAAGCAGGGATTGCGCCGAACAAATCGCCTTGGCGGCCGAGGATGCGTACAAACGGCTGATAGAGCCCAGCATCGAGACCGAGTTCCGCAACCAGCTGAAGGAGAAGGCCGACCGCGAGGCCATCCGTGTCTTTGCCGACAACCTGCGCCAGCTGCTGCTGGCCGCGCCGCTGGGACAGAAGCGCACCCTGGCCATCGACCCGGGCTTCCGCACCGGCTGCAAGGTGGTCTGCCTCGACGCCCAGGGGCAGCTGCTACACAACGAGACCATATACCCCTTCACATCGGTGCGCGAGGAACGCGCCGCCGTCAACAAACTCGAGGCGCTGGTGGAGGCATTCCAGATAGAAGCCATTGCCATCGGCAACGGCACCGCCGGCCGCGAGACCGAGGAGGTGGTGCAGCGCTGCCGCTTTAAGAACAAGGTGGTGGCCGTCAGCGTGAGCGAAGCCGGCGCCTCCGTCTACAGCGCCAGCGACGTGGCGCGTAAGGAGTTCCCCGACTACGACGTAACCGTGCGCGGCGCTGTCAGCATAGGGCGCCGCCTGATGGACCCCCTCTCCGAGCTGGTCAAGATAGACCCCAAGAGCATCGGCGTGGGACAGTATCAGCACGACGTGGACCAGAAGATGCTCTCCGCCTCGTTGGCCGACGTGGTCGAGAGCTGCGTCAACAGCGTTGGGGTCGAGCTCAACACCGCCAGCCGCGAGCTGCTGGCCTACGTCAGCGGCATAGGTCCCGCCCTGGCCGACAAGATAGTGGACCACCGCAACCGCAACGGCGCCTTCGCCGACCGCCAGCAGCTGAAGAAGGTCAAGGGGCTCGGCGACAAAGCCTTCGAGCAGTGCGCCGGCTTCCTGCGGGTGCGCGAGAGCGGCAACCCGCTGGACCGCAGTGCGGTGCACCCCGAGCGCTACGCCCTCGTGGAGCGTATGGCCAAGAGCGTCGGCGCCGACGTGGAGGCATTGATGAAGGACCGGGAGCTGCGCGGCAGGATACGGCTCGACGACTTCGTGGGCGGCGACTGCGGACTACCCACCCTGCAGGACATCATGCGCGAGCTGGAGAAACCCGGACTGGACCCGCGCGCCAAGTTCGAGGTGTTCGAGTTCGACAAGAGCGTTACGCGCCTCGAAGACGTGAAGGAGGGCATGGTGCTGCCCGGTATCGTAACCAACATCACGGCCTTCGGTGCCTTTGTCGACATCGGAGTGCACCAGGACGGACTGGTGCACGTGAGCCAGATGGCCAACCGCCGCGTGAGCGACCCCGCCGAGGTGGTGCACCTGCACCAGCACCTGAAGGTCAAGGTGCTGGAAGTAGACCTGCGGCGCCGCCGCATCAGCCTGACACTGAAAGGGGTGGAATAAAAAGAAAGCCGCATCGCGATGCGGCTTTCTTCTTGGCTCCCCCTGCTGGACTTGAACCAGCGACCCTCTGATTAACAGTCAGATGCTCTAACCAACTGAGCTAAGGAGGAATATTTTCAATCTCAATGTTCTCTTGGCGACGGGGGCCTGTTCTCTTGAAATCGGGTGCAAAAGTACACACTTTTCCGATACTGACCAAATTTTTTTTGAAATATTTTTCAAATCGTATGCCAACATGCTGTAATATAGTGTGGTAGTGCCTGCATATTTTAGGGGCATCCTGGACGAAAAACGCAGCTTTGCGTGGGCATCGGCGGCTATTTGGGCTGCGATTTGCATCGTACAACATGCTGTATCGGCAGTTTTTCTGTATAAGTATATGTGTAACAGAGTGGTAATGTGAATGCGGTGCAGAGGTGAAATGTTAAAAATGAGGTTGGGAGTGTTAAAAGATGTTAAGTACCATTGTAAGCGACGTTGTAGTATATACAGGGGGGATTGTAGGGACCAAGTCTTACTATACTCTTTGTTCGGTCGGGAGGCCGGATAGGATGGCTTTTTTATCTGTTAATCAATTAAAATATAATACATTATGGCAAAATTGGACAATGGAATCCTTGGGGGATTCAGTGGTAAGGTGGGTACCGTGATAGGGTACCGTTGGCGCGACAGGTGGTGTGTGCGCGCACGGCCGACGCATGTGCACAATCCGCGCACGGCGGCGCAGACGGCGCACCGGATGCTGTTCCGCGAGATGGTGCAGCTGGCCGGCGCGCTGAAGGAGGGGTTGCGTATCGGGCTGAAAGCCAGGGCCGACCGCGACGGGATGACGGAGATGAACGCTTTCTGCCGCTTGAACTGGCACGAGGGCGGCCGTCCCGACTACGGGCAACTCCGCGTGAGCGAAGGGCCGGTGGCGCCCGTGCGCTTCGGCTCGGCGCGCCTGGAGGGCGACGTGCTGCGGGTGGCGTTCGAGAAGAATCCCACAGGTAGGCAGGCGTGCGGGAGCGACGGCGTGCGCCTGCTGGTATTCAATGCCGTGCGCCGCCAGAGTGTGCTCACCCTGGCCGTCGCGCGCCGCAGCGGCTCCCTTGCCGTGGCCCTGCCCACCGGCTGGGCCGCCGAGGAGCTGCATGTCTACACTTTCGCGCAGGATGCCGCGGGGCGCTGCTCGGGGAGCGAGTATGTCCGCCTTCAGCCGCTAGATGAGCCCCAGGCGGCGGGTTTGGAGGAAAAAAAATCCGCGATGTCGGTAAAAAAGTGTATCTTTGCAGGTGAAAACAAGTCGGAAATGAAACGGCAAGACAAAGATAACGTGCTGAATATCATACGTACAACGGTCAGAAGAAGCGAGCCGGATGCGGAGATAATCCTGTATGGGTCGCGAGCCCGTGGCGATGCGCGCGAGGACTCGGACTGGGATGTCATTGTGTTGCTGAACAAGCCCGAGATGCGCCATTCGGACCGCTACGAGATAGCCTGCGACCTTTGGGAAGAGGGGTTTGATATCGGCGAGGAAATCAATGCCTTCGTCTATACTCACGCCCAGTGGAATGCGGCTCCGCCGTCGCTTTTTAAATACAATGTGAGAGAGGAGGGAATAAGACTATGAGTTTGACTGATGAAGAGCGCAGGGCGATAGTGGAATACCGCATAGAGAAGGCCCGTGTGGCGGTGGAAGACGTGGAGCAGGTGTCGGGCTTGAAACGCTGGAGTGCGGCTGCAAACCGTATGTATTACGCTCTGTACTATGCGGCAACGGCATTGCTGATAGCCAACGGCTATGTGTGTCGTACCCATACAGGCATGATCACGTTGTTGCATAAACATTTTGTTCTTAAGGGAGTGCTGACAAAAGCGGAAGGACGATTGGTGGGGAAAGTGTTTGATATACGCCAAGAGGCCGATTATGATGACTTTATAGATGCAGATGAGAATTTGATACAAGAATATTTTCCACAGGTCAAAGCCCTGGTTGAAAAGATGATATCACTGATTGAATTTTGAACAGATGAAATAAAATAGATAAATAGATAGATACGAGCTTGACGCTCTTGTTCTCACTCAACGAATCTGGTAAATTCAAAACACACGAGAATAGGATGCGAAAAGTTCACGCAGTTGGCGTGGATTATTCGTTACTTATTAGTGTGAAAGGTTTACCAGAACCGGTTGAGTTAATAAGTAGGCATTCGAGGAATCACGCCTTTCTTCATGCCCAAATTTCAGAGAAACATCGGCTTCCAGCTCGCAAAAAAACAAGCAGGGAAGCCGAAAACTGCATCAAAGAGTAGGCAGTAAAAAAATAAATGAATATGTTGAAAATTGTTATGGTATTCTTTTTGCTAACCAATGTGAGTTCACCAAAAGATAACAGAGTGCGAAATGGCTACGCGGAATGTACTGTGCCACAAATGGTCAAGGTGGATGGTCAAAATGCACCCGCGAAGCATGGGAAGAGAGTTGGTGTGTATTATTATTTTACTAAATATAACGGGGAAAAAGGCGTTGTTTCGCGTTGTATAAGAACTTATTTCGAAGATGGAGTGTATTGCTTGATCGAGAGTCCTGGATACTCCTTTCAGATGCGAGGATTGGGGGGGTATCTGCCGTCTTTAGCTCCACCCAGCGTTTCGGGGACAGAAGAGTACAAAAGCAGATATGAAATGTACCGTGAAGACAATACAAATTATTATTTTCACCGTGTTACGTATAAAACAACATATCGCCTTGAGTATATTACTATAGGATATTCGCTCATCACGAAGAAGGTTCCGTATGTTTCCAAAATAGTTGCGGGCGAAGATGTTGATGTGATAGTTGCCAAAAATTGGAGCAAGGTTACAATAAAAAATGGAAGTAATCCAGCTGTGGTTTTGGAGATTGAAGGAACAGCCAAGGAACATGATGAGATGACTAGTTACAGAATTAACCATTTTGGGAATGGTATAGAGGTTCACAATACAACAAATACATCCCCGTATGACAATAAACCCGCTGAACCGAAACGTTCTGAAATACAGTGCAAGGGTTGCTATGGGACAGGTGAATGCACAGCATGTGCGGGGCGTGGATGGAAATCATATGGCGAATGTGCAGTGTGCAGAGGTGGGGGTAGATGCGGGGTTTGTTATGGGAAGGGGAGCCTTTAGCGAGGATACTCAAGGACGAATTGTGTTGAAAATGTAAAATACTGGGGCCGCAGGCGCAGCCTGCGGCCCCAGCGGTGGGGTCATTAGAAATCGTCGGATTACTCGGCGCTGCCCTGGGAGGCGTCCTCGGGGCGGAGGGTAACGACGACGTAGTTCTCGAGGTTGATGTAGCGGTTGGCCAGGGCCTTGATGTCGGCCACGGTAACGGCTTTGACCATCTGGTCGTAGTTGTTGACCACCTGCTCGCGGGGCTCATTGAGCTGGTAGCTGCTGCTGATCTGGCCGAGCCAGAAGCTGTTGTTCTGCTTGCTCTTGCCGCGGTTGACAATCATCTGCTCCTGGACCTTGTTGAGGGTCTTCTGGTCGCAGCCTTTCTTCATGTACTGCTTGAGGATCTTGATGCAGTCTTTCTCAATTTTCTTGGCCTTCTCGGGGTCGCAGCCGATGTAGAACTGCCAGCTGACCTGGCCGGCGGGGGTGATTTCGTAGTCGAAGCCGGCGCTGGGGCTGTAGGCGTCGCCGTTCTTCTCGCGGATGATTTCGGTAACGGTGATGGAGAGGGCCTCGCCCAGCTCGGTGATGGCGATGCGGGTCTGCGGGTCGAGCTCGGCGGCGTCGACGTCCATCTGGCTGGTGATGATGAGCATGCCCTGCTTCTCGATGCCCTTGACGGCCTCGGCGTGCTGGATGCCCTGGGCGAACTTGGGATTGCGGTTGACGAACTTCTCGTTCTTCTGCTTGCCGTTGGCGGGCAGGTTGTTCAGGTAGCGGGCGATGAGCATGATGTCGTCGTCGCTGACGTTGCCGACGAAGAAGAAGGTCTGGGTCGAGGCGTCGGCGAAGCGTTCGCCGTAAATCTTGAACATCTGGTCGAGGTTGAGGCTGCGCACTTTCTCCTCGCTGGGGATGACCACGCGGCGGTTGTCGTTGGGGTAGGCGGTCTTGTAGTAGGTCTCGATGAAGGCCACCTGCGGGTTCTCACGGATGAACTTGATCTGGTTCAGCGTGTTCTCGATGTTGCGCTCGTAGGCTTCCTGGTCTTTGCGGGGGGCGGTGTAGTAGAGGTTGATGAGCTGGAGGGTGGTCTCGAGGTCCTTGGGCGAGCAGCTGCCGGAGAAGCCCTGGGTGAGTTCGCCGATGAAGGGGCTGATGCTGAGGTTCATGCCTTTGAGCTTCTTCTGGAGCTGGGTGGCGCTGAAGTTGGCGATACCGCCGGCATCGACGAAGTTGGCGGCGTTCTGGGCCTGGTAGGCGGTGGCGTCATCGTAGAGCGAGCTGCCGCCGAAGGAGAAGGAGGAGATGAGGATTTCGTCGGCCTTGAGGTCGGTCTGCTTCACCACGAAGCGCACGCCGTTGGGGCACTGGTACTCCCAGTAGCCGAGGGCGGAGTTGAGCTTGTTGGCCTTGTAGGCGACCATCTTGGGCAGCTCCTCGGAGAAGAGGGCCTCGTCCTGGAAGTTGTCAACCCAGGGTTCGGTCTTGACCTTCTTGCTGTCGTTGATAATCTTGGTGGCTGCCTCCTCGGTGGGCACCTTGAAGCCGTCCTTCTCGGGGGCGGTGAGGTAGAAGATGAGGTTCTCGTCGGTGATCCAGGTCTTCACCATGGCGTTGCACTCCTCAAGGGTGATTTCGGGGATGAACTCCTTGGCGTATTTCCACTCCTGGCGGATGCCGGGGCAGGGTTCGTTCTCGAGGTAGTGGTTGGTGTACTCGTCGGCCAGGCTGTTGGTCTGGGTCTTGTTCTCTTCCTTGGCCAGCTTGGTGTAGGTGGAGAGGAGGTCTTCTTTCTGGCGGTCGAGTTCGGCCTGGAGGAAGCCGTGCTCGTCGACCTGCTTCATGGTCTTCAGCAGGAGGGCGGCGGTCTCTTCGATGCGGTTCTCCTTGGGAGCGGCGCTGAGGGCGAAGACGTCGATTTCACGGCCGAGGAAGCCGCTGTAGCCGCCGCCGGCGTACATCATGGGGGCGGTGGGTTTCTCGACGATTTCGGTGAAGCGCTCATTGATCATCATGCTGATGAGGTTGCGGACAAGCATCTGGCGGTAGGCGCCGACGGTGCCGTTGGGGGTCTTTTTGTGCTTCCAGTAGAGGGCCAGGCTGGTCGAGGTGGCCTCGCGGTCCTGGGCGATGCAGATGAGGGGCTCCTTGTTGTCGGGGATTTCGTAGCTGAGGCGGGGCAGTTTCTCCTTGCCGAGGAACGTGTGGCTGCTGAAGAGGTCTTTCACCTTCTGCTCCACAGCCTGGGCGCCCTTCTTGCCGTCGTACTCGTAGCCTTCCATGTCGCCCACGATGACGATGGCCTGCAGGTCGGGACGGTACCAGTCGTTGAAGAAGTCGACGATGCTCTGGCGCTTGAAGTTCATGATGACCTCTTCCTTGCCGATGGGGAGGCGGTCGGCGTAGAGCGAGCCCTTGAGCATGATGGGCCATGTCTTCTGGCGGAGGCGGTCGCCGTGGCCGACGCCACCGCGCCACTCCTCGTGGATGACACCGCGCTCTTCCTCAATCTCCTTCTGGTCGAAGAGGATGTTGCCGGCCCAGCCGTCGAGGATTTCAAAGCCCATCTTTACCATTTCGGCGTCGTTGGCGGGCATGTTGACGTAGTAGACCGTCTGGTCGAAGCTGGTGTAGGCGTTGATGTCGCGGCCGAACTCGACACCGTGCTGCTGCAGCTTGTCGATCATCGAGTTGCCGGGGTAGCCCTTGATGCCGTTGAAGGCCATGTGCTCGCAGAAGTGGGCCAGACCCTGCTGGTCGTCGCGCTCCATGATGGAGCCGGCGTTGGAGACCAGGCGGAACTGGATCATGTTCTCGGGCTTCTTGTTGTCGCGGATGTAGTAGGTGAATCCGTTTTCGAGTTTGCCGTAGCGCACCTTCTTGTCGAGGGGCACCTGGGCCTTGAGGTCGCTCTTCTTCTCTTTGTTGCCGCCGCCGAGGCCGAGCTGGGCGAAGGCGCTGCCGCTGAACAGGACGGTCAGCAACAGAATCCAGATAGATTTTTTCATCATTGTTGTGTGTTTTATTGTTATTTATTCCTTGTTTTTTTGCACAAATCGGGCTGCAAAGATACGAAAAAAAAGTGTATCTTTGTAAAATATTTTATAATAGGCTGTCTGTTAGGGTGCTAGCACTCGTATTTTTCCAGCGCCTGGCGCAGCTGGACGGGCGATATGTCGTGGTGTATCTCGCCGTCGACGGCGTAGGAGATGGAGCCGGTCTCTTCGCTGACGATAACGCTCAGCACGTCAAGCTGTTCGGTAACGCCGATGGCGCTGCGGTGGCGCAGGCCGAGGTTGGGGTCGACGTCGAGGCGCGACGTAACGGGGAGGATGCAGCGCGCGGCCAGCACCTGGTTGCCGTGGGCGATGACGGCGCCGTCGTGCAGGGGCGAGTTTTTGAAGAACAGGGCCTCGATCAGCGGGCTGGAGGCCAGGGCGTCGATGCGCTCGCCTGTGTCGATGAGTTCCTCGACCTCGTTGCTGCGCTTGAAGACTATCAGGGCACCGGTCTTGCTCTGCGACATGTGCATGCAGGCGTTGACGTAGGCTTCATAGCTCACGTTGCTGGTGTTCTGTATGTTGTGGCGCCAGAACTGGATTCTCTTCCACAGCGATTCGTTGAGCTGTGTCTTGGTGCCGAGGAAAAGCAGGAACTTGCGTATCTCGGGTTGGAAAATGACGACAAGGGCTATGAGTCCCACGCCGGCCACGGCGCCAAGCAGCGCGCCGAGCAGCCGCATTCCCAAGGCGTTGGCCACACGCCACACAATGAGCAATATGAGCAGTGCCCAGAATATGAGCATCACGTTGGTTCCGCGTGCCATGCGGTAGATGTAGTAGAACAGCGCCGCCACGATGAGGATGTCGAAGATGTCGACCATTCGCAGCGCAGGCAATCCGAGTATTTCCAGTGGTATCATATATTTATGGTTTACTGTTTATGGCTAGGAGTTTTATTGTTTCGAGAGCGGGCTTTACGTCGTGTACACGTACAATGCGGGCGCCACGGTCGAGGGCTATGGCGTCGAGTGCTATGGTGCCGTCGAGGGCCTCGTCGGGGGTTATGCCCAGCGGACGGTAGATCATGCTCTTGCGGCTCATGGCTGCCAGCAGAGGCTCGCGGAAGAGGGTGGTCAGCTCGTCGAGGCGGTCGAGCAGCATGTGGTTCTGCTCCACGGTCTTGCCGAAGCCGAAGCCCGGGTCGATCCACACGTCCTTGACGCCAAGGCGGTAGAGGGTGTCGAGCCGCCGGGAGAAGAACTGCACCATGCTGTCTATCAAACGGTCGTCCTCCATGTAAGGCTCGTGGTTCACATGTTCGCGGCCGCCGTGCATCATTATATATGGCACCTGCAACTCGGCCACGGTGGCGAACATTTGGTCGTCCAGCTCGCCGCCGCCGATATCATTGATGATGTCGGCGCCAGCCTCGATGGCGGCGCGGGCGGGAGCGGCGAAGCAGGTGTCGACCGAGATGATGCAGTCGGGCATTTCGCCGCGCAGCAGCCTTACGGCCTCCGTCAGGCGGCGTGCCTCCTCGTCCTGCGGGATGAGCGTGGCTCCGGGGCGCGACGACGAGGCACCGACGTCGATGATGTCGGCACCGTCGGCCAGAAGCTTGCGGGCCTGTGACAGCATGGCTTCGGGCTCGCGGTAGCGGCCGCCGTCGTAGAAAGAGTCGGGGGTGATGTTGAGTATGCCCATCACGGCGGGACGGTCGAAGGTGACCAGGCGTCCCTGCACGGTGATGCTGAAGGGTTCGAATTTGAGTTTTTCCATGCCTCTCTAACGCGTTGCCACAGGTTTTATTGTACGGATGAATTTTTTTATATTTTATACAATAAAAGATACGGTATCGCGTTTTGGGATAGATATGAATGAAAACGGACAAACCAAACGCGATACGCGAGCCGAGATGGAAGCCGAGGTGGCGGCCTGCCGCACGCTGTTCGAGAAGAAGACGCGCGACTACGGCACCTCGTGGCGCATCATGCGCCTGCCCTCGCTGACCGACCAGATATACATCAAGGCCAGCCGCATCCGCAGCCTGCAGGAGAGCGGCGAGAACCGCGTGGGCGACGACGTGCGCGACGAGTTCGTGGCGATGGTCAACTATGCCGTCATGGCGCTGATTCAGCTGACCCTCGAAAGCGACGACCTGGAGCTGCCGCTTGACGACGCCATGGCTCTCTACGATGCCGAGACCACCCGCATCCTCGACCTGATGATGGACAAGAACCACGACTATGGCGAGGCGTGGCGCCAGATGCGCGTCGAGTCGATGGTGGACCTCATCCTGATGAAGCTGCTGCGTATCAAGCAAATAGAGGACAACCATGGCAAGACCCTCGTCAGCGAGGGCGTCGAGGGCGGCTATATGGACATCGTGAACTACTCGCTCTTCTGCCTCTGCCGCCTGACGGAGATGGAGCAGAAGCCGGAATAATCGGAATTAGTCGAAACAATCAGATAATCAGAAGAAAACCATGCAAATAAAAGACACAACCCTCAACTACACGCTCAATGTCATCGCCCGCTGGGTGGTGGGATTGGTGTTCCTTTTCTCCTCCTTCGTCAAGGGCGTCGACCCGCTGGGCACAGCCTACAAGGTGCAGGAGTACATGACCGCCTGGGAGCTGTTCGGCATGAGCTTCGAGTGGGCGTTGCCGATGGCCAACCTGCTGAGCGTGATGCTGATATGCGCCGAATTTGTGGTGGGCGTGCTGCTCATTACCAACAGTTTCCGCCTCCTTTCGGCCTGGGCGCTGGTGCTGATGATGCTCTTCTTCACCGCCACCACCCTCGTCGACGCCATCACCAACAAGGTGAGCGACTGCGGCTGCTTCGGCGACGCGGTGAAACTGACAAACTGGCAGACCTTCTGGAAGAATGTGGCGCTCGACGTGCCCACGGTCTGGATATTCCTCACCCGCTGGCTGCGCTACCGCCGCCGCTTCGAGCGCGACTGGATTATCCTGCTGGCCGCCATCGCCGCCATGGTGGTATTTTCCATCTACAACATCAAGCACGAGCCCGTCATCGACTTCCGCCCCTGGAAGGAGGGCAACCGCATGATTGAGGAGCGCGAGGCTATGAACCACATGACGTTCAAGAATATAGCCTCGGGCGAGGAGGTAACCGTCGACTACCCCAACGGCGGCTGGGACCAGGTGCCGGCCGAGTACAAGGACTTCGACCGCTGGGAGATAGTCAGCTCCACCAGCGATGAACCCTTCGAGGTGAAGGCCGACGGATTCAGCATGATGGATGCCGAGGGCGAGGACCACTCGGTCGACCTCCTGCTGAGCGAGGAGGGGCTTGTCATGGTTACCGTGCACTCGCTGGCCAAGATGAAGCCCTCGGGTGTGGAGGAGGTGAAAAGCGCTCTGGCCCAGGCCGAAGAGAATGGCACGAAAATTGTTATGCTTACTTCGGCGCTGCCCGAGGAGGTGCAGGCGTGGCTGTACGAGAACAATATCTCGGGCCTCGACTACCTCTTCGCCGACGCCACCGCCATCAAGGCCATCATGCGCGGCAACCCGGGCTTCATGTATATGAAGGACGCCACCGTGCTGCAGAAGACCCGCAAGGCGGACGAACTGGAAATTGAAAACTGATAAATTGACACGATGATACAACGTATCCAAACCCTGTGGCTGGCCCTGGCGGCGGTGTGCATGGCTCTGTGCTTTGCCTTCCCCGTGGCCGGTTACACCTTCGACCTCGCTACCGGCCAGCGCGTAACGGCCGAACTCAACCTCATTGCCGGCGACAATCCCGACACCCTGCAGCAGCTGGCCTCGGGCGAGCCCCTGGTACAGTATGGACAGCGCCTCGCCGGCATGTCCACCTGGCCTCTCATCACCCTCGCCCTCTGTGTGCTCCTGCTGGCGGTGCTCTGCATCTTCCTCTACAAGCGCCGCACCATGCAGGCTCGCATCACGGGGCTGGCATTCCTTATCAATGTGGCCTACGCCTTCGTGGTCTTCTTCTGGGCTGTGGACAAGTACCGTGACCTGCTAATGGCCGGCCTCGGCGGCGGGGAGCCTGTGGTGGGCTGGCAGGCAGGTGCCTTCCTGCCCCTGGCCTCGCTGGTGCTGCTCTTCCTCGCCCAGCGCGCCATACGCAGCGACGAGGCCAAGGTGCGCGCTGCCGACCGACTGCGGTAAAAGAACACTATGAAAGTCGAGATTTCAAATATAGACCAGCTGCCGGCCGTGGCCGAGGCGTTGCTCGGGGAGTTCCCCGAGGAGCGCTTCTTCGCGTTCTACGGCAAAATGGGCGTCGGCAAGACCACCCTCATCAAGGAGCTTTGCCGGCAGCTGGGTGTTGCGGACAACGTCTGCAGCCCCACCTTCGCCATCGTCAACGAGTATAAAATCGAACGCGACCGTAGTGGAGCGAACGATTTTATGGCAGGGGAGCCGGTCTACCATTTCGACTTCTACCGCCTCAAGAGCCTCGCCGAGGCCTACGATATCGGCTACGAGGAATATTTCTACAGCGGAAGCTGGTGTTTCACTGAATGGACCGAGAAGATTGAACCCCTGCTGCCCGAACACTATGTGCGTGTGGACATCGAGGAGCGCGAGGGAACCAGAATATTTACTGCCAACACAATCTAACAGAATGAAAGACAACAAAGAGAGCCTGGTGCTGGCCCGACTGGCCGCCCAGATAATGGACGAGAAGAAAGCTGAGGAGGTGCGCATCCTGGACCTGCGACGTGTGCAGGGCGCCCCGTCCGAGTTCTTCGTCATAGCCACCGGCAATGTGCCGTCGCACGTCAGCGCCTTGAGCGATGCCGTCCACGAGGCGGTCAAGAAAGCCACCGGCCTGAACCCCCACAAGGTGGAGGGCTACCAGAACGCCGAGTGGATACTGATGGACTACTTCGACGTGGTGGTCCACATTTTCCAAAAAGAGAAACGCGCCTTCTATCGCCTCGACGAGCTGTGGAGCGACGGCGAGGAGGTGGCCATCAGAGGAAAGGAGTAACGTATGGCAAACCAGCAACAGAACCCTACGCCTCCGAAGCAACCCCAGGGCAAGCGCCCCAAGGTCGCGCGCGTACTATTTATTATATATGGCGTCATTATGCTGGCCCTCATCTTCGGCTTTTTCGGCGGCAAGGGAGCCAGCAAGGTGCCCGCCGACTGGGCCAAGCTGGAGTATATCCTCGAGCGTGGCGACTATGAGAGCATCACCGTCGTCAACAAGGAGATGGCCGAAATCAAGGTCAAGCCCGAGGCCATCAAGACCGACAGCACCTACCGCGAGTTGCAGAATTATTCCATCACCGGCCAGGCAGCGCCGGCCGGCATCTACACCCTCAATGTCGGCGACCTCGACCACTTCGACAAGGAACTGGCCCGCATCGAGGAGAAGACCGGCGTGCATGTCAGCTATAAAATCGACACCCGCAGCAACGCCCTGCGCGAGATGCTCATCTGGTTCGGCCCGCTGCTGCTCTTCATGCTCTTCTTCTGGGGCATGAGTGCCTACGCCCGCAAGCAGATGGGCGGCGAAGGCGGCGGCCTCGGCGGCATGTTCGGCTTCGGCCGCAGCAACGTCAAGCAATACGACGCCACCAAGCAGAACAACGTAACCTTCAAGGATGTGGCCGGCCTGGCCGGTGCCAAGGAGGAGGTGATGGAGGTGGTGGATTTCCTCAAGAATCCCAAGCACTACACCGACCTCGGCGGCAAGATACCCAAGGGCGTCCTTCTCGTAGGCCCTCCGGGCACGGGCAAGACCCTGCTGGCCAAGGCTGTGGCCGGCGAGGCAGGCGTGCCTTTCTTCTCCATGAGCGGTTCCGACTTCGTCGAGATGTTCGTCGGTGTCGGTGCCTCGCGTGTGCGTGGACTCTTTGAGGAGGCCAAGAAGAAGTCGCCCTGCATTGTGTTTATAGATGAAATCGACGCCGTCGGCCGAGCGCGCGGCGGCCGTGGCTTCACCGGCGGCAACGACGAGCGTGAGAACACCCTCAACCAGCTGCTGACCGAGATGGACGGCTTCTCCAGCGGCACCAACGTCATCGTGCTGGCCGCCACCAACCGCGCCGACGTGCTCGACAAGGCGCTGATGCGTGCCGGCCGTTTCGACCGCCAGATTTATGTGGAACTGCCTGACATCGAGGAACGAAAGGCCATCTTCGCTGTCCACATGCAGAAACTCAAGCTTAATACCGACGAGCAGAGCGAGGGCTATGTGGACCGCGACTTCCTGGCCAAGCAGACCCCCGGTTTCAGCGGTGCCGACATCGCCAACGTGTGCAACGAGGCCGCCCTGGTGGCTGCCCGCAAAAACAAGAAATTCATTGAGAAACAGGACTTCCTTGATGCCGTGGACCGCATCGTCGGCGGTCTCGAGAAGCGCACCAAGGTGCTCTCGGAGACCGAGAAACGCACCATTGCCTACCACGAGAGCGGCCACGCCTCGGTATCGTGGCTGCTGCAGTGGGCGCATCCGCTGGTCAAAGTAACCATCGTGCCGCGCGGCAAGGCTCTCGGCGCCGCCTGGTACCTGCCGGAGGAGCGTCAGATTACCACCTACGAGCAGATGTTCGACGAGATGACCTCCCTCATGGCCGGCCGCGCCAGCGAGGAGATAGTCTTCGGCAAGATTTCCACCGGCGCCCTCAACGACATCGAGCGTGCCACCAAGATGGCCCAAGCCTTGGTAACCTACTACGGCATGAGCCCCGAGGTGGGCAACATCAGCTTCTACGACTCTTCGGGCCAGAGCGAGTGGGGATTGACAAAACCCTTCTCCGAGAAGACTGCCGAGACCATCGACGCCGAGGTGCGCCGCATGGTCGAGGAGGCCTACGCCAAGGCCAAGGAGCTCATCCTCAGCCACCGCGACCAGCTCGACCAGCTGGCCACCCAGCTCTATGACAAGGAGGTGCTCTTCCGCGAGGACCTGGAGCGCATCTACGGCCCCCGTCCGTGGGACGAAGAGCCCAAGGCGCTGCCCGTCTCGTCTGATAATTCTGAAGAATCTGAATCCTCCGAAAAATCAGAGAACTCCGATAATCCCATAGAACAATGAAGACCTTCTGGATACGCACTGCCTCGGCGGCAGTCTATGTGCTGCTCTTCCTCGGCACCCTCTACAGCGGCCGCCTCACCGGCAACGCCCTGCTCGGGCAGCTCCTCTTCGGCGCCTTCCTGCTTTTTGTTGCGGTGGGCTGCACATTTGAGTTCTTCCGCATGGTGAAGCAGCAAGGGGCCACGCCCTGCCGCACGCTGGGCTACCTCTACGCCGCGGCCACCATCCTGGTCTTCGTGGCCGTGCCGTTCCTGGGGCTGAAAGCCTTTGGATTGATGCTGATGGCCTATATGCTCTTCCCTGCCTTGTTCGGCCTCTCGGCCATCGTGCAGCTGTGGCACCACAGCGAGCAGCCTTTACGCGAGGCCGCCTACACGATGGTGCCCATGCTTTATGCCGCCCTGCCGCTGGCGCTGATGACGGTGCTGGTGGGCGACCTGGGCGAGCACGCCCTGCTGATGGTGGTGGCCATGGTGTGGGTCAACGACAGCGGCGCCTACATCGGCGGCTCGCTCTTCGGCAAGCACAAGATGTGGGTGCGCCACTCGCCCGGCAAGACCTGGGAGGGCACCGCCTTCGGTGCGCTGGTTACCCTTGTGCTGGCCTACTTCGTCGGGCCGCTGTTGGTGCCCAGCGTTGCGTGGTACCACTGGCTGGAGTTGGCTCTTATCTGCTCCGTTGCCGGAACATTGGGCGACCTCGTCGAGAGCATGCTCAAGCGCTCCGTCGGCGTCAAGGACAGCGGCAACATCATGCCCGGCCACGGCGGCTTCCTCGACCGCTTCGACAGCCTCCTGGTCATCCTGCCATTTGTTTGTGTTTATCTTTCTTTAGCCTTATGAAAATACATCGCGAAGGTAAAAATATCATTCTTCTTGCTGCCGGCGTCATTTTTGTGGTGATGCTGCTGATGCTCCTCTTTGTCAAGGAATGGATGTGGCTGCACTATCTTTTCCTGGCGGGGCTGGTGGTCTTCGGGCTGCTGATTACCGCCTTCTTCCGCATCCCGCGCCGCATCTTCACCGTGAGTCCGACCGAGCTGGTGGCTCCCGCCGACGGCACTGTCGTCGCCATCGAGCAGGTCTACGAGAAACATTACCTCAAGGCCGACTGCATGATGGTCTCCATCTTCATGTCGGCTGCCGACGTGCACGTCAACCGCTACCCCTGCGACGCTACCGTCGAGTACGCCAAGGTGCGCCACGGCAACTACTTCGTCGCCTCCTACCCCAAGAGTTCCGAACTCAACGAGCGCACCGAGGTGGGCCTGCTGCTCCCCGGCGGCCAGCGCATACTGCTGCGTCAGGTGGCCGGCGTCATGGCGCGCCGCATCGTCTGCTACGCCAAGGAAGGCGAGCAGGTGAAGCAGAACCAGGAGATGGGCTTCATCAAGTTCGGTTCGCGCGTCGACATCTTCCTTCCGCTCGACTTTACCATCAACGTCGGCCTGCAGGACAAAGTAAGAAACGGCATCAGCCCCATCGCGGAAATAGCATGACCTTCACCCCCGACCAGATACTCTACGAGGACAACCACCTGATGGCCGTCAACAAGCTCCCCGGGCAGATCTGCCAAGGGGACAAGACGGGCGACGCGGCGCTGACCGACCTGGTGAAAGCCTTCATCAAGGAGCGCGACCACAAGCCCGGACAGGTCTACTGCGGCCTCATCCACCGCATCGACCGCCCTGTGTCCGGCGTGGTGCTGCTGGCCAAGACCTCCAAGGCGTTGAGCCGCATGGTCGACAAGGTGCGCACGCGCGACTTCGAGAAGCACTACTGGGCCGTGGTCCGCAACGCTCCGCCCCGGCGCGAGGCCGTGCTCGAGAACTGGCTCATCAAGCGCGAGCAGCTCAACAAGTCATACTGTGTCTCCAACGGGCAGCCCGGCGCCAAGCTGGCACGCCTCACCTACCGCGAAATCGCTGTCTCCGAAGGCGGCTACCACCTGCTCGACATCAACCTCCACACCGGCCGACACCACCAGATACGCTGCCAGCTGGCCAACATCGGATGCCCCATCAAGGGCGACCTCAAGTACGGCGCCCCGCGCTCCAATCCCGACGGTTCCATCTCGCTGCACGCCAGGCAGATCACCTTCCAGCATCCTGTGCGCGACGAGCTCGTTACCATCACCGCCCCAAAAATCGAAATAGAATCCATTTTTAACCTAAAATAACATAAATGTACCATATCCTTCCATAAGCTACCACGGTCGAAGTATTCCCCTAGAGATCCCCTACCATTCCCCTAGAGAACCCTGACAAATATCATAGAAAATAAACATAATTTAACATAAAAATGACAAAAAAAGCCCTCTGCGCCCTATTCTTGGCCTCCGCCACCCTGGCAGCCAGCGCACAGCAAATCCTAGAGGACAACCTCCAGCGCCTACAGGTGCGCTACGAGACGCCCTCGGTTCATTTTACCAGCATGTCCCTCGACGGCCAGAAGTACGCCGCCCTCAACCTCGAGGGGTACACCCTCGGCGGCGAGGTGGGCGCACCGGCACTGCCCGTCATGAGCCGCTACATTGCCACCCCTTTCTGCTCCGGCATCGAGGTGTCGGTGGCGAATGCCGTCTACGATACCTTCCAGCTCAGCGAAGCCAACTTCCGGTTCTACCCCATGCAGCCCGCCCGTAGCAAGAGCGACAGCGTGCATCGCACCGCATTCGACCGCGAGCGTTATGCCGCCGACGCACCCTACGGCATGCCGCTGGCCACGGTCCAGCCCCTCGGCATCGAGCGCGACCGCAACCTGGCACGCCTCTCCTTTGCGCCCGTAACGGTCAATCCCGTCAGCGGTCAGGTCATCGTCTGCCGCAGTGCCGACATCACGGTTAGCTACATCGCCCCCGATGTCCAGCGCTCCCTCGACCACTATGCCCTCCACCACACGCCCGCCTTCGTCTCCACCGCCACCCTCAACGCACCCTTCGCCAAGGCCACCGTCATGAAGGCCCCGCTCCGCATGCTCATCGTGGCCGGCGATATCAACGGCATTCGCCAGAGCCACTCCCTGCATCGCTTTGTCGAGTGGAAGCGCAGCCAGGGTATGCTTGTCGACGTGCTTTACACGTCCGACCTCTCCTCCAACACCACCTCCGCCATCGCAACCGCCATCAAGCAGTACAACATCGAGGCCACCGCGGAAAACCCCGCCCCCACCTATCTCATCCTTATCGGCGACCACGCCCAGTTGCCCGCTTTCGATTGCCAGCTCTCCTACGAAAACCAGATAGCTTACGGTTGGTCCGGCCTCAATGACCATGTTTCCGACCACTACTATACCACTTGGACTGACGACAACATCCGCGACTGCTACCTCGGCCGTTTCTCTGTTACCGACACCAACCAGCTCAACAACATCATCAACAAGACCCTCCTATACGAGAAATATGAGTTTGCCGACGACAGCTATCTCGCCCGCGCTGTCCTCATTGCCGGTGTCGACAATGGCCGTAACACCGACCGCGATGACAATGCATGGCGTTGCGCCGACCCCACCATGGACTATGTCGCCCGCTACTACATCAATGCCGCCAACGGCTACTCCGATGTTACCTATTACAAGAACAACACCGCCTTCGCCCCTGCCGGCGTTACCGTTACCGGCAGCTCGCAGGATGGTGGCACCAGTGCCATCCTCCGCGCTCTCTATGACGAGGGCATCGGCTGGATCAACTATTCGGCCCACGGCTTCGAACGTGGTTGGGGCTCCCCCCAGTTCTACAACAATGAGGTGAACCAGATGACCAACAACGGCAAGCCCTCCTTCATGATTGGCAACTGTTGTCTCTCCAACCACTTCAACACCAATGCCTGCTTTGGCGAAACCCTCCTTCGCAAAGGCGGCAATGCCGGCGCCATCGGCTATATCGGCGGCACTAACTCTACCTTCTGGGATCAGGACTTCTACTTCTCGGTCGGTGTACGCAACAATATCAGCAACACGATGAATGCCTCCTACGACGCGGCCAACCTGGGCTCCTACGACCGCCTCTTCCACAGCCACGGCGAGTCCTTCTCCAGCCACGCCATCACCGCCGGCGCCATTGTGCACGCGGGTCTCATGGCTGTCAACAGCCATAGTACCAACACCTTGGAGCGCGACATGATTGAATACTATTGGGAAATCTACGAACTCATGGGCGACCCCTCGCTCATGCCCTGGCTTGGCACCGCCTCGCAACTCACGGCTACGGCCACGGTCTCCGACAGCGTCCTCACCGTTGAGACCGACCCCTACGCCTATGTGGCCGTGGTCGACCAGGACCTCACCCTTGTGGCCGCCGCTTTCGCCGGCCCCGTTGGCCGAGCCACCATGGAACTGCCTGCCGGTCGCGACCTCGCCAACGCCACTATCAGCATCACCGCCCAGAACCGCAACCCCTTCAGCATGCCTTTCAGCAGCGCCAGCGTCGACATCGGCTCGGTCGATATGCAGGGCATCCGCCTGGCTCCCAACCCGGCCACCGACCGCTGCGATGTGCAGGCTGACGGCCTCAGCCGCGTGCAGCTTCTCGACCTCATGGGCCGCACCCTCATCGACCAGCCCTGCAGCGGTACCTGCACCTTGAACCTCTACGCCATCCCCTCTGGCCTCTATCTGGTGCGTATGCACACCGCCTCGGGTGTCTCCGTAAGCAAACTCCAAATTGTTAAATAGCCATTATGAAGACAAATACAATCACGGCCCTGCTTGCCGCCGGCCTCCTGCTGGCGGCTTGCGGCGGCAAGCAGCAGAAATGGGACACCACCGGCGAACCCCGGTTGGACAATATGATTGACTCCCTCTCCTGGGCCTACGGCGTCAACTTCGCCAGCATACTCCAGCAGGGCGCCTTCGACACCCTCGACCGCGCTGTCGTGGTCAAGGCCATCTGCCACACCCTCGATGCCAAGCCGCAACCCATGTCCGACCATGAAATCGGCGAAGCCTTGGGCTACCTCTCCTTCTTGCAGAATAGCGTCCAGATGCGCCAGGCTCAGCAGCAGTCGTCCAGTGTGGATGCCCTCCAGAATGAATACTTCGAGAACCTCAAGCGCACCAACAGCAATGTGAAAGCCCACCCTGCGGGCTTCTACTATGAGGTGTTGCGCGAAGGGCGCGGCCCCAAGGCCACGGTGGCCCAGCGCATCTGCTTCGATTATCGTAGCAAACTCCTGCTCACCGGCGAACCCTTCGACCAGTCCTACGGCCAGCGCGACTCAATCATCCACGTGGTGGGCAAACCCATGTTCCCGGGTCTGGTTGAGGGCTTCCAGCTGATGAATGCCGGCAGCCTCTACCGCTTCTACTTCCCCTACCAGCTTGCCTTCGGCGAGCGTGGCAGCGGCAGCGTGCCCGGCTTCACCCCGATGATTTATGAGATTGAGCTCCACAAGCTGATGTAGGGCTAGTAGCCCAGTATCTTCAGCATCGACTTGTAGCTCTGCTCTTTGGCGAATAACTTGGTAGTGTATTCGCCATTTTCGTCTTTGTCAATGATGACGTGCTTCGGCGCGGGTATCAGGCAGTGCTGTATGCCGCCGTAGCCGCCGATGCTCTCCTGGTACGCGCCAGTGTGGAAGAAACCTATGTACAGCGGCTCGTCCTTCTGCAGCTTGGGCAGGAAGATGGCGTTGGCATGGCTGTCGGCGTTGTAGAAGTCCTCGCTGTCGCAGGTCAGACCGCCCAGGAACACGCGCTGGTACTCGCAGTCCCAGTGGTTCACCGGCAGCATGATAAAGCGCTGGTTGATGCCCCATGTATCGGGCAGGGTGGTGATAAAACTGGAGTCGATCATGTACCACAGCTCGCGGTCGTTCTGCTGCTTCTGGTCCAGGATGCTGTAGAGCGTGGCGCCGCTCTCGCCCACGGTGAAACTGCCGAACTCGGTGAAGATGTTCGGCTCCTCCACGCCGCGCTGCGTGCAGATGTTCTTGATTTGGGCCAGTATCTCCTCGGCCATGTACTCGTAGTCGAAGTTGGCTGCCAGGCTCACTTTGCTGGGGAAACCGCCGCCGATGTTCAACGAATCGAGTTCGGGGCATACGCGCTTGAGGTCGCAATAGACGTTCACGCATTTGGCCAGCTCGTTCCAATAATAGGCCGTGTCGCGGATGCCGGTGTTGATGAAGAAGTGCAGCATCTTGAAGTGGAACTTCGGATTTGGCTTGATTTGTTCCTCGAAGAATGACACGATGTCGTTGTATCGGATGCCAAGGCGCGAGGTGTAGAAGTCGAATTTAGGCTCCTCCTCCGAGGCAATCCGGATGCCCAGTTGCATCGGTTCGTCGGCACTTTGGAGCATGCGGTCCAGGGTGTAGTACTCGTTCTTGTTGTCCAGAACGGGTATCACGTTGCGGAATCCGTCGTTGAAGATATTGATGATATTCTCAATATATATGTCTTTCTTGAACCCGTTGCAGACGATGACTTTGTCTTTATCGATGAGGCCCTGGCTGTGCAGTTCCTGAATGAGATTGATGTCGAATGCGGAGGATGTCTCGAGGTTGATGTCGTTCTTGAGCGCCTCGCGCAGCACGAATTCAAAGTGCGACGACTTGGTGCAGTAGCAATAGTTGTACGAGCCCTGGTAGTCGGTCTTGGCGATGGCTACGTTGAACAGGCGCTTGGCGCGCTGTATCTGCGACGAAATCTTCGGCAGGTAGGTGATTTTCAGCGGTGTGCCGTACTGTTTGATGACCTCCATCAGCGGAATGTCGTGGTAGTACAGTTCGCCGTCCTCCGTGCGGAATTCGTCCTGCGGGAAGTCGAAGGTCTGGTCGATTAGGTCGCGATATTTGTTTTTCATAGCAACTAAATTGATTAATTTACAATATTTTCGCCAATCCGACTCACTTGGATTGGTTTTGCAAAGATACAACTAATTTGATTGGTTTGCGAATTATTTTTCATTTTTTCAGTTTTTTTTTGTGTTTTCTCGGCCCGTGAAAATGGACAAATCTCACCCGCCGATAGGGGGATGATGGTGTGCTGGTTTGTAAATTATTGGAAACGAGTGTTTTGGATGTATGTGGGATACATTAATGTACCATAAGCTTCCATAAGCTTCCAGTGCCTTTGTATTCCCCTAGAGAGTCCCTACCATTCCCCTAGAAAACCCCTGGAGGGTGGGGAGGGTTATTTGCCGCGTCCCTGGACGATGATTTTTACGGTGTAGACCATGATTTTCAGGTCGGTGGTGATGGACATGTTGTCCAGGTAGAGCAGGTCGTAGCGCAGGCGCTCTATCATCTCGTCGACGTTGGAGGCGTAGCCGTATTTTACCTGCCCCCAGCTGGTGATGCCGGGTTTGACGCGCTGCAGGAGCAGGTACTCGGGCGCTCGCTTTACGATTTGGTCGATGTAGAATTGCCGTTCGGGTCGCGGTCCGACGATGGTCATGGTGCCGCGCAGCACGTTCCAGAACTGCGGTATCTCGTCGAGGCGCACCTTGCGCATGAAGCGGCCAAAGGGGGTGATGCGGGGGTCGTTGTCCTTGCTGAGGGCGGGGCCGCTCTGTTCGGCGTCGACGTACATGGAGCGGAATTTGTGCATGCGGAAGGGGCGGCCGTGGTAGCCTATGCGCTCCTGGGCGTAGAATATGGGTCCGGGCGAGGTGAATTTGACGGCAAGGGCGGTAATCACGTACACCGGCGAGAGCAGCACCATGGCCACCAGCGAGATGGCGATGTCGGCGATACGCTTGACGGAGTACTGCCACTCGGCCATCAGGCGGTTGTTGATGACGATAAAGGGGGAATGGAAGATGCTCTCCTGCTTGACGTAGCCTATGATGAGGTCGCGTGCGTCGGGGGTGATTTTGATGATGAGGTCGCCGCAGGTGTTGAGGGCGCGCAGTATCTCGGCTATCTTCTCCTGCTCGTAGTCCTCGACGGCGATGATGACCTCTTCCACGTTGTGTTGGTCAATCAGTGGGCGCAGGTCGCCGATACTGCCCAGGTGCGGCATCACCGATTGCAGCTGGGGTTCGACTGCGCCGTTGACGGTTACGAAGCCCACGAACTGGTTGCCGCTGTAGGTCTCCTGGTTCTCCAGGTCGAGGTAGGTCTGGAATGCTTTCTTCTTGCTGCCGATCATAAGGGAGGGGAAGCCGAGGCGGCGCGTGTGGACGCGGTGCGCTGTCTGCGAGGTGATAAGCATGCGGGGCACGTAGGTCAACACGAAATGGGTGCCCAGCAGGAAGAGGAAGGCGCGGTAGTGGCCGGCGTAGGTGGATACCTGGTCGTCGACCAGCAGCAAAAAGAATATGGCCACCACGCCGATGAGGGTGGCCAGCAGGGTGTCGAGCAGCTCTTTTACACGGGCCTTGCGCAGCACATTGCGGTAGGTGCCCTGGAGGGTGTACAGGACCAGCCACCCCAGCGGCACGACAATCAGGCCGAGCCACAGGTTGCGGTCTGCCAGTATGCTGCTGTCGAGGGGCATGTGCTCGAGGCTGGCCTTGCGGAAGGCAAAAAGTGCGGCCCACGAAAGCATGGCTGCAACGAGGTCGCAAAGGATGTATTTAAGCGTTTGAAGGCGATTCATTTAGAGGAGGGCGCTGGTGGTAACGAGTTTGAGGTTGTCGAGGCGCAGGTCGCCTTCTTTCCCTTCCACGTTGAGGGCGGAGAACGAGACGTGGAAGGTGGGGTAATAGTTGAAGGCAGCCCAGGTGCGACCCAGGTTGATGTATATGTGGCGCCAGTCGCTGCTGGGGTTGACTACCATGACGCGCTGACGCTCGATGGCGCCGCCCGACGAGGAACGGGCGTGCATGTAGACCTCGAAGGGGATATCGGAACGGCTGTCGAGTTCGAGGTAAATGATGGCGGTGGGGTCGTTGACGACGAAGTCGCGTTTGATTGAGAACGGGACGGTTATGAGGGTGTCGGGCACATGTACCGACGCGTAGCCGCGTCCCGAGCATGCCTCGGCGGGTGCGTCGCGGTGCCATTGGATGGAGTCGACGCTGAGGCTTCCCTCCGTAGCCGTCTCGGGCGAGTACTCGAAGGGCTCGAACAGCAGGATGCCTTTGCGGGCCACGCGGTGCATGACGCTGAGCGTGTCGAGCCGCAGGGTGTCGCCTGTGGTGAGGGTGAGGCCGCGCAGGGTGTCGCGGGTGTAGAAGGGGTAATAACTTTGCAGGCCGGAAATACCGCTTATTTTCACTGCAGGACTGACCACTAGGTATTCCACCTCGCCGTTATAGAGCACCAGCGCGGTGAATGGGAGCTGGTACAGACCCAGCATTTCCACCTTTGTGCCGCCCTTGTAGAGCGCCTCGACGTAGCACGAAACGATGTCGGCGCTGCAGAACCCTTCGGCAGCAGTATAGGGAACCCCGGGGGTGGGCACCAGACGGATGGCATCGATGTTGAGGAATGATGGGGCGACGAAGTCCTCATCGTTGCACGAGGCGAGGAGCAGCGTCGCAGTCATGGCCACTATCAGTTGGCGTAGGTTCATGGCGGTATATATTATAAATATGTATACGCCCCAATAACGCCCTGGGATTAAAAATATTATCTACGATTGAAAATTTATGTGTATTTTTGCACCCCGAAAACAGACCGACAGATTATGAAAGAACTCGCCATGCATGTCTACGACCTAATGGAGAACTCCACCGCCGCCGACTCGTCGGAGGTGCGCCTCTCCATCGTGGACAGCCTCAAGGACAACGACTTCCATTTTACCATCGAAGACAACGGCCGTGGCATGAGCCCCGAATTCCTAGCCCGCGTTACCGACCCCTACACCACCAGCCGCACCACCCGCAAGGTGGGTCTCGGCCTGCCGCTAATCAAGATGAACACGGAGAACTGTGGTGGCGGCATGCGCCTGGAGAGCGAGGTGGGCAAGGGCACACGCCTCGAATTCTGGTTCCAGCATGACCACTGGGACCGCCCGCCCATGGGCGACCTCCCCGGGACATTGGTTCTGCTGCTCTCTGCCCATGAAGATATCCACTTTGTGATTACCTACCGCACCGATGTGGATGAGTATGTGCTCGACACCGACGAGCTCAAGGAGGCGTTGGACGGCATGTCGCTCAACGACATCCATATCATCAACTACCTCAAGGAAATGATTGCCGAGAACCTGGCGGAAATCAAGGCCAACGAATGAGAAGAATTGGGGTTTTGAGTGATACACACGGTGTGGTGCCGCCGCAGGTCTACTCCTTCTTCAAGGAGTGCGATGAGTTGTGGCATGCCGGCGACATAGGCCCCGGTGTGCTCGACGAGCTGCGCCGGTTCAAGCCCGTGCGTGCTGTTTGGGGCAACTGCGACAGTTTCAGCCTGCACTTCGAGTTGGAGGAGCGCAGTTTCTTCGAAGTGGAAGGGCAGCGGGTGCTCCTTACCCACATCGGCGGCTACCCGGGCCACTACCCTTACGAGCTGCGCCGCACCCTTGAGCTGGCCAAGCCCGACCTGTTCGTCTGCGGCCACAGCCATATTTTGAAGGTGATGTACGACAAGGACTACAATTTCCTGCACATCAACCCCGGCGCTGCCGGCCGTCAGGGCTTCCACAAGGCATGCACCCTCGTCCGTTTCGCACTGAATCCTCAGCCCTGCGAACTGGAGGTGCTCGACTTCCCCAAGGTGTGATTTTAACAAAAAAAAATAAAAAATATTTGCCCGTTGGCAAAAAAGTTGTATATTTGCAACATAGAAACATTGACGATCATTATTATTAACCTATTTAAAATCAAACACAAAATGAAGAAAATCGTACTCGCAATCGTGGCTCTCTTCGCTATGAGCAGCATGGCCACAGCACAGATTCAGGACCTCGGTGTCCGCATTGGCGGCGGCCAGGGCTATGGCGCCGAACTCTCCGCCATGGCCGGTCAGGTTGGCTTGGAGTATAACTTCGATGCCATCCCCTTCCAGCTGACTCTCGACATCCGTCCCCAGTTCTGGGTGCTCCCCGACATGGACGACCGTTTCCAGTGGGGTGATATCGCCCTCGGTATCCGCTACCGCTTCTAAACAAGATTGTATAATTTCTAAAACATAGTATTATGAAACGTTTAGTATTTGTTTTGGCTGCCATGTTCGCAGTCTCTTTCAGCGCCTTTGCTGAGAATGATAACTACGTGATTGACGACAATGCCATCGAGCAGGTCTTCGCCGAGGCCGCCGAGGTCAGCGTCGCCGACGCCGGTGTCTTCAACCTGGCCCCCATGCCCACCACCGAGAACGGCATGGCCATGCCCACCTTCACCAACGCCTCGGTCAACCCTTGGGCCGCTTTCGCCATCTGCTGGTTCCTGGGTGGATTCGGTATTCACCGCCACTACATGGGTACCAAAGGTTCCATGTGGGCTATCTACACCTTCACTTGCGGCGGTATCTTCGGTATCGTTCCTCTTGTCGACTGGGTTGTCCTCCTTGTAGGTGCCATCCAGGATGACATCAGATCCTACTGCAACAATGACAGCTTCTTCATGTGGCTCTAATCGGGCGCTAATTCTCAGAATGGGAACAACCCTCCGTGGGTTGCTCCCATTCTCTTTGTTATGCTTGTTCCCCATGCTGGGGCAGGCGCAGCAGCGGATGGCTGCCGACGTAACCGTCCGTCAGGTCTACCAGGGCAAGAGCATGCGTGTGGAGAAGCAGCTTTTCTACACCGCCGGCGGTAACCTTGTGGTGCACTATACCCACCCGCAGGAGTACTATATGCTCACCAATACGCTCGGCGAGATGCAGGTCTACCAACCCCAGGCCGGCGAGGTGATGCAGATGACCGATGCCGAGTTCTCGTCGCAGTCCGAGACTTTCGCACTTTTCATGCGTCCCGACTACGCCGACCTTGGCCTCACGCGCCATGGATTCACCCTCAAGGATGTGCGTCGCGACGGCAATGATGTCGTCAAGACCTATCGACCCTCTGCCATCGACGACCGCAACATAGGCCGCGTGGTGGTGGTATGTCGCGACGGCAAGCCTATCTATTCCGCCTTCTACGACCTCTCCGACCGCCTGTTGCGCAAGGTGTATTACAGCCGCTACACTGCGCTCCCCTCTTTCAGTTTCCCCACCTCGGTTACCCAGATATCCTACGACACCAAGGGCGACTCGGTCATCAAGAAGGAGGAGTACCGCAACATACGCACCAGCGGCTTCGGTTCCGAGGCTCTCTTCGACTACAAGGTGCCCGCCACGGCGCGTCGCGTATCGCCCCAGCAGCCTAGGAAGTAATATCGCCGTATGTCTCGCCGCCTTGTCATACTTTGTTTTCTGTTGCTCGCCTCGTATCTTTTGCGGGGGCAGGCAGCCCTGCCGTCGGCCGATGACATGGCATTGCTGCGCCGTGCCGCGGTATCCGATTCAGCCTATGCCGACCGCCAGGTGCGCTATGGATTCACCCCTGGCCGCCGCACCCTCAATCCAGCCTACCATGCCCTCTCGTCGGCCATGTACCTCTATCAGCGCTTCGTCTCGCCGGTCATCATGCGGCAGTGTGCCTTCTCGCCCACCTGCTCGGGCTACAGCAAGGCCCTGCTGCACGAGTACGGTCTCCTCGGCGGCACCGTCTGCACGGCCGACCGTTTGATGCGCTGCAACCGTATCTCGCTCACCGACATCCGCTACCACCGCCTGGCCGCCGAGGGCAAAGGCCATATCCGCGAATCGGTGCATCGCTACAAACTATGAAACCATTCCTCTTCCTTTGCATCCTGCTCTCCCTGTCTCCGCTGCTGCATGCACAGCGCCATGTCGATGACAGTGAAAACTTTGCTTTCGTTTTCTACCTCGTAGGCCAGGGGTTGAAGGATGATGCCGTTACGTTGGCGCGCCATTGGCCTTCGGACTCGGATAGCGCCAGCTTTGCCAAAGGGTACGCCTACTACAGCGCCCGTTTGCTCGACTCCGCCGCCGCCACCTTCGGCAGGGTGGGGGAGCGCTCTGCCCTGCGCACCGAGGCCCTCTTCTTCGCTGCACTCTCGCAGGCCCACCTCCAAAGGTTCGATTCCTCGGCTGCCACGCTTTCCCTCATTGCCGCAACTGATGGCTCTACACTCAACCTCAAGCGTTTCGAACAGGCCGGCGTGTCTCTCTTGTGGCGCGACCTTCCGGCATTCGATCGAGCTTTCGGTCTTGTCGATACCTCCGATTACCGCCTGGCCTCCGAGGCGCAGTCGCTGCATGCCTTGCGCCAGTCCATTGCTGGCCATAAAAACAAGTCGCCCCTGCTGGCAGGTGCCCTCTCGGCCGTGCTGCCTGGCTTGGGCAAAGTCTATGCCGGCAGCTATGGCGAAGGTGCTGCCGCCTTTCTGCTCACCGGCTCGCTCATCGCCGTTACGGCCGAGAACTGGCTCCGCGAGGGGCCGGCCAATTGGAAGACCATCGTCAGCGGCCTGCTTTCCGCTGTTTTCTATGCGGGCAATATCTACGGCTCGGCCATCTCCGTCAAGGTGGCCAACGACGATTTCAATCAGCAACACGATGTTCAGATACTGTACGATATACATATTCCTCTGCGCAATAGCTATCGCCGCTAGCGGTCAGCCGATGGCTGTGGCCGATAGTCTGCGGGCCGCCGGATGCTACGACCTGGCGGCCGTGGAGTATGAGCGCTGCCTATTCCGTCCCGGCACGATGGCCGATGTGCGCTTGGCCTTGGAGCGCAAAGCCCACTGTCAGAAGGCCGCCGGCCGCTATGCCCAGGCCGCGCAGACCATCGGCCGCTATGCACAGCATCCTGCCGACTACTACCAGCAGGGACTCTGCCATTACCTGGCTGGCAACTTCAGTGCGGCGGCCACCAGCCTCGACTATGCACGCATGCTCAGCGAGAGGGTCGGTGAGGATGTCCTTTTGTTGCAGGTGCTGACCCTCAATGCATTGCAGTTGTATGACTCCGCCCGTGCCGTGGCCACTCTTTTGGCGGATACATATCGTGCCTCTACGGGCGACGACATAGCGCCTATGCTCGACTCGCTTTTCCTCCTCACTCCCAAGTTGAAGTCCGAGAATATAGCCCGTTGGCTCTCCTTTGTTCCGGGGCTGGGCCACTACTATGCCGGCGAGTACGGTGTGGGCACCGCCGCTTTCCTGCTCAATGCCGCGTTGCTCGGCTTCGGGGTGTGGCAAGTGTTCGAGCGGTGCTACCTGACAGCCTATGTGGGCGGCGCCGGCCTGCTCAGTGCCACCTTTCCAGGCGCCATGCGCAGCGCACAGCATTATGTACGCAAACGCAACCACAGGCTCACTTCGGCTTTCAACGCGGCATTCAGGGATGCCCTGCTTGAGAGGTTCTAGTGTGGCTGATCCGCAGCCTCCTCGGCACAAAAATTGAAAAAAAATCTTCCAGGTGGCAAAAATTTTGTATTTTTGCATTTTAAAATACATGCACACATTATGAAATATTCTATTGGAGTAGACATGGGTGGAACTAATACAGACCTCGGTCTGGTCTCCGCCAACGGCAACATCGTTCAGCGTCGCAACCTGCCGACCAATGCCTATACGGATTTCAGCCTCTACATTCGCGACTTCATGCGCGAGGTGGATGCCATGCTGGCCGACCAGCAGGCCATCGACGGCGAGCCCCTCACCCTCGAGGGCATCGGCGTCGGCGCCCCCAACGGCAACTTCTACACCGGCTGCGTCGACAACGCCCCCAACCTCACCATGAAGGGCGTGCTTGACTTCGGCAGGGAAATCCACAAGTACCGCGATGTGCCCGTCGTCCTCTCCAACGATGCCAACGCCGCCGCTTACGGCGAGTATGTATACGGCGGCGCCAAGGGCATGAAGCATTTCATCATGTTCACCCTCGGCACCGGCGTGGGCAGTGGTGTGGTGGTCGACGGCCGTTTGGTGCACGGCTCCACCGGCGCTGCCGGCGAGCTCGGCCACGCCATCCTCTATCAGCACGGACGTCCCTGCTCCTGCGGCCGCGAAGGCTGCCTTGAGACTTACACTTCCGCCCGCGGTATCGTGCAGACCTACTGCGAGTTGAAGGGTATTCCTGTGAGTGCCGACGTTACCAGCAAGATGATTGGCGAGCTGGCTCACCAGGGCGACCCCGTGGCTCTCAAGACTTGGGAGACCGTAGGCGACCAGCTGGGGCTGGCCATGGCCAACGCCGTTACCTTCTCGGCTCCCGAGGCGCTCTTCCTCATGGGCGGCCCCGCCCAGGTGGGCGAGCCCCTGCTGAAGCCCCTGCGTGCCGCCTTCGAGAAGTACCTGCTCAACATCTTCGCCGGCACCTGCCAGATTCGCATGTCCGAGCTCAAGGCCAACGAGGTGGCCATCCTCGGCGCCGCAGCATTATTGAAAATGAAATAATTGTAGAGACGCGGCGCGCCGCGTCCGCAGCAGAACGATATGAAATACCACACCACACCAACCTATCACTTGCGGACATGGCACGCCATGTCCCTACTGGTCGCACTCCTTGCGGTTTCCTGCTCGGAAGGGTCGCTGACCACTTATGTCAACCCACTGGTCGGCACCGACGGCCACGGACACACCTTCCCTGGCGCCATCGTCCCCTTCGGCCAGATTCAGCCCTCGCCCGACACCCGCCTCGAGGGGTGGGACGGCTGCAGCGGCTACCACTACAGCGACGACACCATCTATGGCTTCAGCCACACCCACCTCAGCGGCACGGGCTGCGAGGACTACGGCGACGTGCTGCTGATGCCGTCGCGGATAAGTGACCCGGAAAATATTTGCAATGGACTTCCGTGCGATTTGAATGGCAGGGAGGACTATAAAAGCCACTTTAGCCATGAGAACGAGGAGGCAAGGGCAGGATACTATAAGGTCCTGTTAGATAAGACGAATACTCTGGTTGAACTTACAGCAGACCGTCGGGTGGCCTATCATCGTTACACTTACGATGGAGATAAGAACAATGTTTTCGTTATAGATCTTCAACACCGAGATGTGTTGCTTGACGGTAGTATTAATTATGACATAAAAGATGGAATAATTGTTGGTCATCGCCATAGTTCGGCATGGAACCCCGACCAGCACCTGTTTTTCGCCATCTGCAGTGATGTCGATTTGTCCAATATTCATTTCAATGATAAGCATACCTATGCTATTGTTTATCTGCCGGAAGGAGTAAAGACTCTTGAGTTGCAGGTGGCCATCAGCGGTGTGGATATCCAAGGCGCCATCAATAACCTCAATGCTGCCGAGTATAAGGACTTTGACGCTGCCCGCCAGGGTGCCGACAGCACCTGGGAGGCTGCACTCGCCAAACTCAAGGTCGAAGGCGGCACCAAGGAGCAGCGCCGCTGCTTCTACACCGCACTCTACCACTGCATGACCGCCCCCTATCTGTGGAGCGACGTGGACGGCCGCTACCGTGGCACCGACAAGCAAATCCACACCGTCGACCCCGGTCGCGAGGTCTACACCGTCTTCTCCCTCTGGGACACCTACCGAGCCCTGCACCCCCTGCTCACCCAGATTGAGCCCGAGCGCACCGTCGACTTCGTCTACACCGCCATGAAGAACTTCGAGCAGGGCGGCGAGCTGCCCATGTGGGAACTGGCCAGCCACGAGACCCACTGCATGATTGGCTACCACGCCGTGCCCATGATGCTCGAGGCTTACAAATACCTGGCCAGCGAGGACGGCACCCTGGCTGGCTACACGCCGCAGCAGCTGCTCGAGGCTATGGTGGCCACCAGCAACCGCACCCCCGAGCACCGCGCCTACGCCAAGCAGGGCTACCTCTCCTCCGAGATTGACAACGAGTCGGTCAGCAAGACCCTCGAATACGCCTACGACGACTGGTGCATCGCCCAGATGGCCCGCATTGCCGGCGACACCGCCCGCGAGCGCGAGTACTGGATTCGCAGCCAGTCGTGGCAGAACGTGATGGACACCAACGGCTTCATGCACCCGCGCCGCAACGGTGCCTTCCTCACACCCTTCGACCCCACCGAGGTCAACAACCACTACACCGAGGCCAACTCGTGGCAGTACAGCACCTATGTGCCGCACGACATCGACGCCTGGGTGGAACGCCTCGGCGGTGCCGACCGTGCCGAAGCCTTCCTCGACAGCCTCTTCGAGGGGCGCAACAGCCTCTCCGGCCGCGACCAGGCCGACGTAACCGGCCTCATCGGCATGTACGCCCACGGCAACGAACCCTCGCACCATGCCGCATGGCTCTACACCACCATAGGCCGTCCCGAAAAGACGCAGAAATATGTCCACAAGATACTCAACGAGCTCTACACCAGCCAGCCCGACGGCCTCTGCGGCAACGAGGATTGCGGTCAGATGAGCGCCTGGTATGTCCTCTGTGCCCTCGGCATGTATGAGGTCTGCCCCGGCAGCGGCATCTGGCTGCGCACCGAGCCCATCTTCAAGAACGACCTCGACTGGGCCCTGGCCTCCGACCCCCTCGGCGAGCCCCTCTGCTGCCCCAAGGAGTACCGAATCACGCCATGTCCCGTCTTCAACGACTGGCGCATGCAGAGCACCCGCGACCACGTCAGCGACACCTCTGCCCAGTGGGAGGGACGGCTGCCCTCGCAAATTGTGCGCCACACTGAAGTACGCACCTCGACCGACAAGCACGTTACCTACCTCACCCAGCCCGCGCCGCAGTACACCGAGAACGGCCCCGAGGGCATGGTGGACAACATCTTTGCCTCCACCAACTACCGCATCGGCGGCTGGCAGGGGTGGCAGGAGGACATGGTGGCCGTGGTCGAGCTCGACCAGGAGCAGACCGTCCGCCACGTGGCCCTCAACTGCTTGGAAAACATGCGCTCATGGATTTTCTTCCCCATCAATGTCAAGATGGAGACCAGCCTCGACGGCAAGACGTGGAAAACCTTCGGCGAGGTGAGCACCACCCAGTTCCCCACCGAGCACTACCGCCAGGAGGAGTCCGTAACGCACACCTTCTGTGCCGACGGTGCCACGCGCGCCAAGTACGTCAAAATCACCGCCACCAACTTCGGCGCCCTGCCCGACTGGCACGTCAGTGCCGGACAGCAGGCATGGCTCTTCGCCGACGAGATAATCATTAAATAAATGCTAACGATATGAAAAAGACCGCAAAAATGCTGACCGCCGCCAGTCTGGTGCTGGCCGCCTTCGCCCTCGCCTCGTGCGACAGCAAGCTCTGCTACTGCTATGAGGCCACCTCCGCCGGCGTCCACGAGCAGGAGGCATACACCAACACCGACACCCCCTGCGGAGCTCTCACCAACTCGCGCCGCACCTGTGTCGAAAGCAACGAGCGCATGAACCCCGATGACATCGCCTGGAAGTAACCCCACCGTCAATGAAGTATTCCGCAGGTGGTCCTCACCACTTCCTTCGCGATGTGGCCGTTGTCTTCGTCGTGGGCGTGCTCTTCTTTGTTCTGCCCGTCGAGTTGCTTGCCTACAGGGCGCAGAACAACTTCCTTTGGAAGCGCCAGCACCTGGAGGCCAACCTCGGCTCCATCTCCACCCTGCTGCTCGGCAACAGCTTTTTCGAGCTCTCGTTCAACAACCATGTCCTCGGCGACAGTTCATTCAATGTATCGCAGATGGGACGCCAGATTTATTACGACGTTGAAATCGCCCGGCGCTACATCCCCCGGATGCCCAACCTGCGCACCGTCATCTACCCGATTGCAGTTGGCGGACTCTCGGTCGGCGGCAGCGACCTCAACTCCGGCGTGGAATACGCCAAGTCGTGGCATATCCCTTGTCGCACATTCCCGCAGAATATCCTCTGCCACTCCCAGCTCCTCTCTGGGCGTTTCTGCCTCAAGAACTACCTTCCCGACATCCGCTGCGACTCCCTTGGCTACCAAGCCCTCTCCGGCGTATGGAAGGGCGAGATAGTCGCAGGTTACGACCGGCCTACCCTAAACCATAAAAGCGCAGTGGAAGGATTCATCATCTACCTCACCCGCCTGGCGCGCATCTGCAGCGAGAACGGTGTCCGCTTCATCGCCATCACCCCGCCGCAAACCAACCTATATGTCGACTGGACGCCCGAGGCCAATTACGATGACCTGAGCCGTGTCGTTCAGACTGTCCAGGCCGCCTACCCTATGGAGTACCACGACTATTCCAGGGATGCCGAGTTCCGTAACAACTCCCTCTTCTACGACCCTGTCCATCTCACTCATGTCGGTGCCACCCGCCTGGCTGAACGTGTGGCAGAAGACTTCAACTTATCGGTAGACCATCCCTACATCGCCCACGAAAAGTGGCTGTCAGCGGATTTGAACTAGCATTTTCGACCTTCGGTGCCTCGTTGCAGGGAGTAGGATGTATCTCTTCCGGCTGGTTGTCGTTGGTGCAATCGGTTGATACCGTGGCGTCTGATATCTTGATGTAGGTCGACATGCTGGCGTGCCCCTCTTTGTCCACCACGAAACCCCAAAGCTTGGTATTTTGCTCGGTCCAGCCGTCGGGCAGTTGCATCTGCAACTTGCCGTGCCGCCGTTCGGCAGGGTGGGAGAGGAGGCCCTCGCGCGTATCACTATTATATACATAGACATACACGCGGTCGCTGCCCTTGGCGCGGCTCATGCCGCTATTCTTCTCGAAATCAACGCGCAGCACCCCGCAGTCGCTGATTTCGGCATCCGTAAAGCGCACAGGTGCAGCCGAGCCTTCGGATATCCGAATGCGCTCATACTCTGTAGGGACGCAGCGCGCTGCGTCCGCAACCGCCCCGTGGGCGGGAATGTCCGCAATCGTCCCGCGGGCGGGATTGTCCGCAGCCGCCCCGCGGTCCGAAATGCCGGCAGCTGCTTTGCGGTCCGGAATGCTGGCTGCCGCTTTGCGGACGCAGCGCGCTGCGTCCCTACATTTCAGCACCCCCTCTAAGTTAGAGGGGGTGCCCGAAGGGTGGGGGCGTGTGGCCTTGGATCCATACCCTCCTCCGCCCTGCAACACACTCCTCCGCCCTTCGGGCACCTCCCCTAACTTAGGGGAGGAGTTCGGTTGCAGACATTTCAGCTCCCCCTCTAAGCTAGAGGGGGTGGCGCCGCCGCAGGCGGCGACGGGGGCGTGTGTACGGCCGAAGCAGTGCTTGTTCATTTTGACGAAGGCGTTGCCCTCGGTCATCTGGTCGCGGGCGGCGCGCTCGCGGAGGCCCAACAGCAACGCCTGCCGCGCCGTGGCAGCAAAGCGCACCATCGACACAAACCAGTCTCTTTCAGCCTGTTGGTTTTCCGTATTCGGATAATTGATTTCCCTGCGGTAGCCGCGCACCACGTGGCGGCCGCGCCACAGGTACCCCACCACGGTGCCCACCTTGCCCCGGAATGGCCCGAGGATGCCTTGCTCTAATTTTGCCATATTTGTCTGATTATCTTGTTTTTATTCTTTTCTCCTGCTCGCTTCGCTCGCGAGATCTTGTAAATCTTGTAGATTTTTTCGCTTCGCGGTGTTTGTTGTTTTGTTTTCCTGCTCGCTTCGCTTGCGAAATCTTGTAAATCTTGTAAATTTTCGCTTCGCGGTGTTTGTTCTTTTTTTCCTGCTCGCTTCGCTTGCGAAATCTTGTAAATCTTGTAAATTTATTTGCTTCGCGGTGTTTGTTGTTTTGTTTTCCTGCTCGCTTCGCTCGCGAGATCTTGTAAATCTTGTAGATTTTTTCGCTTCGCGGTGTTTGTTGTTTTGTTTTCCTGCTCGCTTCGCTCGCGAGATCTTGTAAATCTTGTAGATTTTTTCGCTTCGCGGTGTTTGTTGTTTTTTTTTCCTGCTCGCTTTGCTCGCGAAATCTTGTAAATCTTGTAGATTTATTTGCTTCGCGGTGCTTGTTTCTTTTGACAAGAATAATTTACAAGATTTACAAGATTTCTGCCGCGCAGCGGCTAGGAGTTTTCACTAACAACGCCAGATTCCCCGCCGTATTGTGCCCGTTCACCAACCATAGAAGAAGAGGGGAAGAAGAGGATGCTGTCAAGGTGCTGTGAATTAGGCGGTTGTGTTTTTGTTAAAATCCTGGAAAAGGGAGTGTTTTGTACAAAAAAACGCTTCGTTTTATCGGCCAGGGGCGTGGCGGTTGAGTAATCAACCTTGGGAGGTGGATAAAAAAAATTTGTTGGTTGGTTTTTATTTTGTACATTTGCACCGTCAAAGATGACAGGAAAAAGTTTAAACAATAATATAACATGTCTCAAAATCAGATAGTTAATAAAGAGGACCTTGTGGTCCGATTTGCTGGCGATTCGGGAGACGGCATGCAGCTCAGCGGCACCCTCTTCTCCGACGCCTCGGCACTGACTGGCAACGACATCGCCACTTTCCCCGATTATCCGGCCGAAATCCGCGCCCCGCACAACACCATCGCAGGCGTCAGCGGCTATCAGGTCCACGTCGGCAAGAGCATCTACTCCTCCGGCGACAAGTGCGACATACTGGTTGCCATGAACCCCGCCTCCTTCAAGTCCAACCTCAAGTGGGCCAAGAAGGGCGCCACCGTCATCGTCGATATCGACACCTTCACCACCGAGGGCCTCGAGAAAGCCGGCTACACCGCCGACCCCTTCACCGAGGAATTCGAGCGCGACTATACCATCATCAAAGCCCCCATCACCTCCTTCACCGCACGCATCGGCGAGGAGCAGGGCATCGACAAGAAGACCACCGAGAAGTGCCGCAACATGTTCGCCCTCGGCATCATCTTCTTCCTCACCAACAAGAGCCTCGACCAGACCAACGCCTACCTGGAGCGCAAGTTCGCCAAGAAGCCCGAAATCGTCAAGCTCAACAAGGCCGTCCTCTCGGAAGGCTACGAGTATGCCGACAAGCTGGAGGCCATCCACTCGCACATCGTCTCCATCGCCCAGGCCGACATGCCCAAGGGCCGCTACCGCAACATCACCGGCAACGTGGCCACCGCCTGGGGTCTGCTGGCCGCCGCCGAGAAGAGCGGCCTGCGCCTCTTCCTGGGTTCCTACCCCATCACCCCCGCCACCGACGTCATGGTCGAGCTGGCCAAGCACAAGAGCCTTGGCGCACGCGTCTTCCAGGCTGAAGACGAGATTGCCGGCATCTGCTCCGCCATCGGCGCCTCCTATGCCGGCGCCCTGGCCTGCACCTCCACCTCCGGCCCCGGCCTCTCGCTGAAGAGCGAGGCACTGGGTCTGGCCGTGATGACCGAGCTGCCGCTGGTCGTCGTCGACGTGCAGCGCGGCGGCCCTTCCACGGGCCTGCCCACCAAGACCGAGCAGAGCGACCTCGCCCAGGCCCTCTACGGACGCAACGGCGAGGCACCCCTCGTGGTCGTCGCTGCCAGCAGCAGCGCCAACTGCTTCTATTGGGCCTTCGAGGCTGCCCGCATCGCCCTGGAGCACATGACCCCCGTCATCCTGCTCACCGACGGCTACCTCGGCAACGGCTCGCAGCTGTTCCGCATCCCCAACATGGCCGACCTGCCCACCATCAAGCCCCGCCTGGCCACCCCCAACGACCCCAACTACAAACCCTTCTACCGCGACCCCGAAACCTTCGCCCGCCAGTGGGCCCTGCCCGGCATGGAAGGTCTGCGCCACCGCGTCGGCGGCCTCGAGAAAGCCCCCGAGGGTAACCTCAGCACCGACCCCGAGAACCACGCCCTCATGTGCCGCAACCGCCAGGAGAAGGTGGACCGCGTGGCCAACTACATCCCCCAGCAGGAAGTGCAGGGCAACCCCGACGCCGACCTGCTCGTGGTCGGTTGGGGCGGCACCAGCGGCGCCCTCACCCTTGCCGTCGAGGAGATGAACAAGGAAGGCAAGAAAGTGGCCTACACCCACTTCAACTACATCTGCCCCCTGCCCAAGAACACCGGCGACATCCTGCGCAAGTACAAGAAAATCGTTGTCTGCGAGCTCAACAACGGACAGTTCGCCGGCTACCTGCGCACCCAGTTCCCCGAGTGCCCCATGCACCAGTACAACAAAATCATGGGCCTGCCCTTCGAAGTGGGCGAGCTCAAAGCAGAGTTTAACAAAATATTGGGAGAATAAACGCCATGACAGAGAAACATTTTGTCCCCAAGACGGACGCCGAATATACCAAACAGGACTTCACCAGCGACCAGATGGTCAAGTGGTGCCCCGGCTGCGGCGACCACGCCATCCTCTCGGCCCTGCTCAACGCTTTCCCCAAGCTGCATGACAAGAAGGAGAACATCTGCATGGTCTCCGGCATCGGCTGCTCGAGCCGTATCCCCTATTATGTGGACACCTACGGATTCCACAGCATCCACGGTCGCGCCTGTGCCATCGCCACCGGCGTCAAACTGGCCAACCCCGCCCTGAGCGTGTGGGTCAACATGGGCGACGGCGACTCGATGGCCATCGGTGGCAACCACCTCATCCACGCCATCCGCCGCAACCAGGACCTCAACATCACCATCTTCAACAACGAAATCTACGGCCTCACCAAGGGCCAGTACAGCCCGACGACCAAGTTCGGCCAGGTTACCAAGACCTCGCCCTACGGCACCATCGACTACCCCTTCAACCCCGGCGAGCTCGTCATGGGCTCCCAGGGCACCTTCTTCGCCCGCTCGCTCGACGTCATGCCTCCCCTCACCACCGAGGTCATGACCCGCGCCGCCGAGCATGACGGCGCCTCCGTGGTCGAAGTGCTTCAGAACTGCGTCATCTTCAACGACAAGACCCACCAGGCCATCACCGACCGCGCTGTGCGCGACGACCGCACCATCGTCCTCGAGCACGGCAAGCCCATGCTCTTCGGCAAGAACAAAGAGAAGGGCATCCGCTTCAACGGCCGCCAGCTCGAAGCCGTCGTCATCGGCGAGAACGGCATCACTGTCGACGACATCCTCGTCCACCACGAGGACACCGAGGACGTGGGCATCCACATGATGCTCGCCCGCATGGGCGGCGACCTCCCGGTGGCTCTCGGCGTCATCCGCAACGTGAAGAAGGTCAGCTACACCCAGCTTTACGAAGCCCAGATGGAAGAGCAGATGGAGCATGGCAAATACAAATGCATGGACGACCTGCTCAACAGCGGCGACACCTGGGAGGTATAATCCACCATCCCATGCCGGAATACAAGGCGAGGGGCTGCCCGATGGGCAGCCCCTCGCTCTATTACAGGCTCCTGCGATACATGCGCTCGCCCAGGCTCTGGGAACGTTTCTTGTGGTCGCTCATGGACCACTTGGGATTGGGGGTCATGAAATTCTCGCCATAGAGTGCCGTAAGCCACTCCTTGCTCTTGTCTGGCATATACACGGGTACCCCCAGGAAGTCATGCACCGAGAAGGTCGTGTCGGGGCAGGTGCGGACGATGGAGGGGAAGCCATCCGAGGCGTTGGCTTCGCGCCAGGGTTTGCTCTCGTGTGGCAGGCAGAGGTCGCAATAGAGGTTGCCCTCCTGGTTTTTGTAGAAATAGTGGATGTCGATATGCACTCCCTTGTAGTCGAACTTGTCCTCGCATACCCTGCCCGTGGAGCCGATGTAGTATTGCCGCAGGTGGCTGAAGCCGTGCCGCAGCAGTGACTCCTGCAATGCCTCCGAGCGTTGCTCGGCAAGAATACCCGTATCGAGGTCGAAGTCGAAGGGGATAAAACCCTTCTCGCGGTAGGCTCCCAGCAGCGACCCGAAGGCGAGGAAGAGCTGTCCGCCGCACTCGTTGGCGGCAGCCACTGCCTCGTTCAAGGCTTCGAGGCCGTACTTCATGAAGGCTTTGTTCTGGCGCCTGGCCTGGAGGCGGTTGTCAATCTTCATCAACCGGTTGTACAGACCCAGGAATGTGGCCAGTTTGACTATCATTTCTCTCATGGCAGTATCTTGTTGTATAAACTACGTATGACCTCTTCCGGCAGAGGGACGGGGTTGTTCTTGAGGCGTACCGGGTTGACCGAGGCGGTGAGGGTATCCAGTTCGGCCTCGCGTGCCGCTACTTGTGGCTCGGGCAGCTGTAGGGTGAACATGACGGCGCGGAACATCATGAGACCCTTTTCGGCGGAGTCGCACTGCATGATGCGGCCCAGCCATTCGAATATGAATTCAATGTGCTCCCGTCCCCGTGGGTCGGTGCATCGGTCGGGGTTCTCCATCATGTATTGCCATACCTCGGGCAGACATAGTGCCACAGCGTGGCCGTGGGGAAGTCCGTACATGGAGGTGAGTTTGTAGCTCATGGCGTGCGGCGCGGTGGTCTGGGTGATGTTGATGGCTCGTCCGGCATAGTTGGATGCCTGCATGATAAAGGCGGCATCCTCGGCGGAGTTCTCTTCAATGTAACCCAGCCAGTGGTCCATTATCATCTGGATGGCTATCTTGCTGTAAATCATGCTCTCGTCAGTGGAGTTGACACTCCACAGCGACTCAATCCCCTGGCATAGGGCGTCCAGCATGGTGCATTTTTTCTGGTATAGGGGGAGTGTTTTGAGCAGGGCAGGTTCCAGCAGCGCATAGTTGGGCACGATGCTGTCATGGGTGATGCTTTGCTTCTTGCCTTCAAAGTAGATGACTGCGTAACGCGTACTCTCACTTCCCGTACCGGCGGTCGTGGGCACTGCGATGAGAGGGACGCCGCTATCGGTGAAATCCTGCTGGAGATAGTTGGTGCGGGAATCCATGCGGCAGAATAGCTTGATACACTTGGCTACATCGATGGTGGAGCCACCGCCTACAGCCACCAGGGCGTCGCAGCGGTTGGCATTGAAGAGTTCCACTCCCTTGCATACATCTTCGTATAGGGGGTTGGGAGAGAACTGGTTGAATACTACATCGCAGTCGAAAAGGTCTTTTATCGGCAAATGTGGGAATGAGGCGTCGCATACAAGCATGTAGCGTTGGCAGCCGGTTTCCTTCATAAGTTGGCCGATGCTTGATGCACCTTGGATTATTTTCTGCATGGGCTACTTTTTGAGGAATTGCATCAAGGCTTCTTTGTTCTCTATGGGAGTGGTGGTGGGGCGACCCAGGTCTTTGCGGTTGCCTTTGCGCACACGCACCTCGAGTAGCTCCGGCCCATCTCCGCCAATCTCTTCCAGCTTGCGGGTCAAATCCTCGGACGTCCACACCGCACTGGCATGATGGTAGTGCAAGGCATGGGCAATCTCCACCAGGTCTATCTCGTGTCCTACCGTAGGCTGGCCGCCTACTGAGTCATGGGCACCGTTGTTGAATACCACATGGACAAAGTTGCGAGGAGCATGGGTGCCAACAATGGCCATGTTTCCCATGTGCATGATGGCTGCCCCGTCGCCATCGAAACAGTATACCGGCCTTTGCGGTTGTTGCAGGGCAATGCCCAGTGCAATCTGCGATGCATGCCCCATGGAGCCGACGGTGAGGAAATCACGTTCATGCCCTTGCCCCATGGCGGTGCGGTATTCGAATAGTTCTCGGCTGATCATCCCCGTAGTGCTTACAATCACAGCATTGTCAGGTATGCTGGAGGCAACGATACGAATAGCCTCCTCACGCCCCAACTCGTACTGCTGGGGCGTCTGGCGTTGTATCGTATAGCTGTCGAAGGTGTCTTTCTCTACGATTAGGGCGAACATCTCATTTCGGTTCAGATGTTCCAAGGCTTTGTCAATTTGTCGGGCTGCTACCGATTCCTCTTTCGAGAGAATATCGTAATTGATGCCCAGTGTGTTGAGTAGTCCTGTGGTGATCTTGCCTTGCTTTACATGCTGGGGCTCGTCGTGCACACCGGGGCGGCCGCGCCATCCGATGAGGAGCAGCAGGGGCATGTGGTAGACGTCGGAGTCCATTAGCGATACCAGCGGATTGACGGCATTGCCCTCGCCGCTGTTTTGCATATAGACGCACCCGGATTGGCCGGTGGCCAGGTGGTAGCCTGCCGCCAATGCCACGGCTCCGCCTTCGTTGGCAGCAATGACATGTCGGCTGCGGTCCAGGTGGTCCGTCATGTAGGCGCACATGTTTTTCAGCAGGGAATCAGGCACACCGGCATAGAATCCTATACCGCCAGCCAGTAGTTTCTCTATGAAGTATTGCGGTGCTATCATTGTTTGGTTCCGGGAATGAGGGTGAGTATCTCCTTGATGGGCATGCAGTAGTCGTTGCTGGCCTCCAAGCTGCGCTGGTGTTGCAGTATGCTCTTGGCACAATTCACCATGGCGGGGTAGGCTGAACGGAGCATGTGGTTGGCGTAGATGACCACGTTGATGCCCCACGAGGCCAGTTCATCTTCGGTGAACTGGTTGTAGGTGGTGGGCACGGCCACGATGGGAGTTTCCACATCTTTCTCGCGGAAACGCAGGCAGAACTCCTTGATATCCTGCCCATCCTTGTTTTTGCTGTGAATCATGATGCCGTCGGCTCCGGCAGCCACATAGGCATAGGCCCGTTCCAGTGCATCTTCCACCGGCTTGCCGGCGATGAGGCTTTCGATGCGGGCTATCACCATGAAGTCTTCCGTTATCTGGGCATTCTTGCCAGCCTTGATTTTGGCACAGAAGCCTTCGATGGTATCTTGAGTCTGCACTGCATCGGTACCGAAGAGGGAGTTCTGCTTCAATCCCACTTTGTCTTCAATGATGACGGCCGAGATTCCCAAACGCTCCAGTGTGCGGACGGTGAATACAAAGTGTTCCACCTTTCCGCCCGTGTCGCCGTCGAAGATGACGGGCTTGGTGGTAACCTCAAGAGCATCGTTGAGGTCATGCAGGCGGGTAGTGATATCCACGGCTTCGATGTCGGGTTTCCCCTTGCTGGTGCTGTCGGTGAGCGAGGATGCCCACATGCCGTCGAACTCCTGTTTGGTGCCATTGACTTCGACGCTGGTGTTTTCGATTATGAGACCCGTCAGGCCGCTATGGCTTTCCAGTATGCGGACAATCTTCTTGGCTCCGATGAGGCGGCGCAGGCGCTTCATCCTGATTTCCGGCGTCGTGCCTATTTCTTTCAGCCGTTGGTTCATGGCTGTGCTGCTGATGCCCTGGGTGTAGGGGATGTCTATCACTTGACCGCCCCACTCGGCCATCGCTTCGATGATGCGTTGGCGTGTCTTTTGCTGGACACCTTCTTTCCAATCGTCGCCATGCACCACGTAGTCGGGTTTCAATTCGCGCAGGTTGGGTACATAGTCCAGGGTCGTCTGCGGCACCACGCGGTCGACGCCTTTGATGTTGCTTACTATTTCGGCCCGCTGTTCATACGTGAGATACGGCAGCCGCTTGTAGCTCGCGATGGCCGCATCGGTCAGCACGCCCACCGTAACGCTGCCCAATTTGACAGCCTCGTGAATGATATTCAGGTGGCCCGGGTGAATCATGTCGGCGCTCATGCCGACGTATACTTGCTTTTTATTCATTTCTTTTGGGTTTACAAACAGGCAAATGAGTCTATCAGTCCGCAGGGATGACCCTCGGTGTCGAGGACTACCAGCGTGTGGACGCTGTTCAGGCGCATCAGTTCCGATGCCTTGGAAAGGCTTTCGCCGGCGGCGATGGTCTTGGGTTGGCGGCTCATTATCTCGCTGACGGTGAGGGCGAAGAAACGCTCACTGTAGTTCTGCATCGCGCGGCGCACGTCGCCGTCGGTAACTACGCCCACCATCTGTCCGCCCTCCATCACGATGGCGAAGCCCTGCTTGGCGCGGCTTATCTCGATGATGGTGTCGCTCACCTTGTCGGAGGGAGCCACAAACGGGAGGTCGGTGGAGACCATATAGTCCTCCACGCGTGAGAGCAGCCGCTTGCCGAGCGAGCCGCCCGGGTGGTATTGGGCGAAGTCGTCCGACTTGAAGTTGCGCCGCTTGATGAGGGCGCAGGCCAGTGCGTCGCCCATCGCCAGGGTGGCGGTGGTCGAGGAGGTGGGAGCCAGCCCCAGAGGGTCGGCCTCGTGCGAGACCGATATGTCCAGATGGCACACCGAGAGGCGGCCCAGCGGCGAGCGCGCATTGCTGCTCATCCCGATGATCGGAATCCCGCGCCGCTGCAGCAACGGCAGGAAGCGCAGCAGCTCGTCAGTCATCCCGCTGTACGAGATAGCCATCACCACGTCGCCCTCCTGTATCATGCCCAGGTCGCCGTGGTAGGCATCCAGGGGGTTGATGAAGAAGGAGGGGGTGCCGGTGGAGGCCAGCGTGGCGGCTATCTTGCTGCCTATGTGGCCGCTCTTGCCGACGCCGGTTACAATGAATTTTCCACGGCAGCCGTAGACAAGCTCCACCGCGCGGACAAAGTCGTCGCCCAGGCGGGGCTCCATGTCGAGCAGCGCCTGCGCCTCGTCCTGCAGGCAACGGCGGCCCACTTCTATTATTTCAGCATTGTTCATGGTCTATTGCATGAGTTTTTCAATGAGGGGTTCAAGGTCTTCGAGGCGCAGCATGTTCGCCGCGTCGCTCAGGCCGCGGTCGGGGTCGGGGTGCACCTCGAAGAAGTAGCCCGTGGCGCCGAACGCTTTGGCGGCCATGGCCATCGAGGGTACGAATTGGCGGTCGCCGCCCGTCTTGCCGCCGGCCGCGCCGGGGCGCTGCACACTGTGCGTGCAGTCCATGATCACCGTGGGGGTGAAGTGCAGCATGTCGGGTATGTTGCGGAAGTCCACCACCAGGTTGTTGTAGCCGAAGGTGTTGCCGCGCTCCGTGAGCCACACGTCGGCGCATCCGCTTTGGCGCGCCTTTTCGACGGGGAACCGCATGTCCTGCCCAGAGAGGAACTGTGCCTTCTTGATGTTGACGGTGCGGCCTGTGCGCGCCGCCGCCACCAGGAGGTCGGTCTGGCGGCAGAGGAACGCCGGTATCTGTAGCACGTCCACCACCTCGGCCACCGGCGCAGCCTGATGCGGTTCGTGGATGTCCGTCAGCAGGCGCAGGCCATGCTTGGACTTCACGTCGGCCAGCATCTGCAGTCCTTTTTCCATACCCGGGCCGCGGAACGAGGCCAACGACGTGCGGTTGGCCTTGTCGAACGATGCCTTGAAGATGATGTCGAGGCCGTACTTGCCATTCAATCGCACCAGCTCCGAGGCCACCGCATCGAGCAGTTCGGCGCTCTCAATCACGCAGGGACCAGCTATAAAGACCTGTTTTTGCATGGGTTGTCAATGTCTTTCGGGAACGTAATCTTGGTATTTTCGGGGGTGCCCTCCACGATATGGATGGCCACGTCGGGGCGGTAGCGCAGCAGCACGCCGCAGTCGTCGGTGGCGCAGAAGGCGCTGTCCTGCAGGGCGCTGCGGTAGGCGTCCGCAAGCACCTCCACGCGGAAAGCCTGCGGCGTCTGCGCGTGGTAGTAGAGGCTGCGCGGTGGTATGTCGGCAATGCGGTCGCCCTCGACGCGGAAGAGCGTGTCCGTAGCCGGCACGGCTACCGCCACGGCGGCATGGCTGACCAGCGCCTCTACCACACGCGTTACCGTTTCGGCCGACACCCAGGGGCGCGCAGCATCGTGCAGCAGCAGCCGCACCTCGTCTTGCCCCTCGTAGTGGCGGACGGCAGCCAGCGACGACTGCCACCGCTCGGCCCCGCCGTCGAGCACGGCAGCGACCTTGCTCCAGCCGCGGCGCGTGGCTAGCGCCTCGAAGTGCTCACGCCACTCGCGGTGCACCACCACCGCCACCTCATCGATCGACGGGTGGTTGCAGAATGTATCAATCGAATACTCAATCACCTCGCGGTCGCCTAGCGGCACGAACTGTTTGGGCACCGGCCCGCCAACGCGCGTGCCCGTACCCCCGGCCAGGACCACTGCCACCGTTTTCGTCATGCCTTTTTGTAGAGCATTGCGAACAGGCCGCCCCAGAGCAGGAGGGCGAAGAGCTGCACCGTCCAGTCGGTACCCACCAGGGTGGCGGCGGGCATCAGCAGGGCCTTGAGGCCGTAGTATACGCCTTTGCCGGCGAGGGCCGCCAGCAGCACGGCCGGCAGCGTCGCCATGCGGCGCGAGAGGAGGGCGAACCCTCCGGCCACTACCGCCAGCTCGGCCACCATGCACGGCAGCTTCTCCGCCACCGGCATCCCAGCCAGCAGGCTGCTCGCCAGCGGCATCAGCAGCGCCAGCAACAGGCCGTTGGCCAGCTGCCAGCCGGCCCTGCGGCCCACCCATATACCTGCCAGCAGCAGTGCCAGCATGGGGTTGAGCATATAGAGCGGTGCCGCCGTCAAGTGCGACGCGGCGGGAATCATACAGGCGGCCGCCACCAGGGCGGCATCGGCACCGGCCACCAGGGCCTGCGAACGGGTTTTATTTGCGGTTGTTGTCATATCCTTTTTATATTTAAAACATCTTATATAACACCGGGCCTCCGCTTTTATTGTGCCTTGCAATAAAAAAATCGGCGCACGGGTACGGAGACGGTAGGGGAACGGTAGGGGAACGGTAGGGGAATACAAAGGCACTGGAAGGATATGGAAGCTTATGGTACATTGTGCCTGTCGAGGGATGTTTGCGGCGATGTTTTTTGCAAAAAAAATGTCTTCCGCCACACAATAAAATAGTCTGTCCTACGTATTTAGCCGTAAAACACACCACACATGAAGAAAAGCACCCTCATAGCGGCAGCGCTGATGCTGCTGACCCTCGCCGCCACGGCACAGAACCAGGTCGACAAGCAAGGCCGCCGCCAAGGCCATTGGATCCGCACCGACAAGGACGGCACCAAGCTGTTCGAGGCCACCTACATCGACGGCCTCGAGGTGGGCACCTCGATTTATTACTATCCCGACGGCACCATCCGCATCCGCAACACCTTCACCGAACCCGGACGCCGCTGCATGCACGAGGCATACGACGAGCGTGGCCGCATGCTGGCCATGGGCGAGTACTGCCAGCGCAACCGCGACGGGCAGTGGAAGTTCTTCGCCGAGGACGGCCGTCTGGTCAAGGAAGCGGAATACCGCATGGGTATCAAGGAAGGCCGCCATGTCGTCTACAACAAGCAGGGCGACACCGCCGAGGTAGCCTACTGGCGTAACAACCACCGCCACGGCCGCTGGTGGAAGCGCATCGGCAGCCACGGCTATATCACCGGCCAGTACGTGGACGGCAGCATGGAGGGACGCCTCGTCGAGTTCGACGATCAGGGCAAGATGGCCCGCGAAGGCTACTACGAAAAGGGACTCAAGCATGGCACCTACCGCTACTTCGAGGATGGGCGCCTCACCGTCGACGAGCGCTGGCACCACGGCATGATGTCGGACCGCAAAATCCTCCTCCTCACGCCCGAGGTACAGTTTGTATCCATCTACGACATCGCCTGCCTCGCCGCGCAGGGCAAGGGACGCGTCATCGTGCTCCTGAACGACGGCACACGCCTCACCGCCCAGGAAAGCGCCGACGTGGTCTACGACCGCCTGGGCAACGAACGATTCACCCTCGCCAACCGCAAGAGCCGCATCCTTGTGGCTCGCGACAACGTGCAGGGCATCGGCCGCGACAAGGAAGGCCGCGACATACTCCTCATGGATCCGCAGCCCGACTTCGCCATCTTCCCCGACGAGGACTGTGTCAAGATGGTCAATGCCAAGCAATACGACGACAACTCGCCCCTCGATGCCGAACGCTAGCCGCAGGGCACCCGAGGCACAGGAGAAAAAAGAAGCGGACGCCAGATTGCGTCCGCTTCCTCCATTAAACACTATTACAAAAATCCAAAATTTAGAAGGTATTTGGAAACCTTAAGTATTCATTTTCAATGGGTAGATGCATTTTTCTACCATCTGTTGACACTGCAAAGATACGAAGAAAAATTGGATTGGGCATAATATTTTACATGAAATTTCAAAAAAAATGTTAAACTAATAATTTCCACCATGCGCATAGCGGCACACACCCTGGGATGTAAACTGAACTACGCCGAGACTTCGGACCACCTGCGGCATTTGGCCGAGGAGGGACACGAGATAGTCGACTGGACCGCCGAGGCCGACCTCTACATCGTCAACACCTGCACCGTTACCGCCGTGGCCGAGAAGAAATGCCGCGCCGCCATCCGCCAGGCCCACCGCCGCAACCCCGGGGCGCAGATTGTGGTCATGGGCTGCTTCGCGCAGACCGCCGCCGACGAGGTGGCCCGCATCCCCGGCGTAACCCAGGTGCTGGGCAACGAGAGCAAGCGCCTCCTTTCCTACTCCTCCGTCGGCGACCGCACTCGCACCTTCTTCAAGGTGCAGGACGGCTGCGACTATTTCTGCACCTATTGCGCCATCCCCTATGCTCGCGGCCGCTCGCGCTCGGCCACCCTCGAGGAGACCCTCTGCGCCGCCCGACGCATCGCCGACAGCGGCGCCCGCGAGGTGGTGCTCACCGGCATCAACACCGGCACCTTCGGCCAGCGGCAGGGCGAAAGTTTTCTGGAACTGCTGGAAGGTCTGGATAAACTGGACGGCATTCTCCGCTACCGCATCTCCAGCATCGAGCCCAACCTGCTCACCGACGAAATCATCGACTTCGTGGCCCGCAGCCGCGCCTTCCTGCCCCACTTCCACGTGCCGCTGCAGGCCGGCTCCGACCACGTGCTGCAACTGATGCACCGCCGCTACGACACCGCCCTATATCGCGACAAGGTGCTCAAAATCAAGTCCGCCATGCCCGATGCCTGCATCGCAGCCGACATTATGGCCGGTTTCAACGGCGAAAGCGAGGAGGAATTCCGCAAAACCCTCGACTTCGTCGAATCCATCCCCATCTCCTACCTCCACGTCTTCACCTACAGCGACCGCCCCGGCACCGCCGCCCTCAAGCTGGGCGAGAAAGTGCCCGTCCCCGTGCGCCACGAGCACACCCAGCGCCTGCTGGAACTCTCCGCGAAGAAACACCGCCAGTTTGTCGACAGCCAACTGGGGAAGGCGCGACCCGTGCTGTGGGAAAGCAAGGAAGTGGAACGACTTTCCACTTACATGGAGGGCTGGACCGACAACTACATCCGCGTCCAAGCGCCCCACGACCCGTCGAGAGTGAACACCGTAGAGACCATCACCCTCACACAGGAGAACGTAAGAAGAGAGGCCGCCTCGGAGTGAGACGGCCTCTTTTTCATTAGCGTGCAAAAGGTTTATTTCTCGCTCTTGCAGCAGCCACCGAGGCACTTGTAGGCCAGGCCGGCGAGGGCGGCGCCCACGAGCGGAGCCACGATGAAGAGCCACAGCTGGCCGCAGGCGCTCCAGCCTTCGGCGTTGCTGAACAGAGCCTGGCTCAGCGAGCGGGCGGGGTTCACGCTGGTGTTGGTCAGCGGGATGGAGATGAGGTGGATGAGGGTCAGCGTGAGACCGATGGCCAGGCCGCCGAACTTGCCGTTGGCGTGCTTGCTGTCGGTAACGCCGAGGATGACCATCAGGAATACGAAAGTCAGCAGGGCCTCGACCAGGAAGGCACCGCCCATGGAGAGGCTGAGGTAGCCCTCACCGGCGGCAGCGGCGAACTCGGCACCGTAGCCGTTGGCGGCGAAGACGCCCGTCTGGCCCAGGCCGGCGGCATTCCAGATGACCAGCAGCACGGCACCGGCGATGACGGCACCCACGCATTGGGCCACCCAGTAGAGGAGCATGTCTTTCAGGCTCATGCGGCCGTTGACGAACACACCGAACGAGACGGCGGGGTTGAGGTGGGCGCCGCTGATGTGGCCCACACCGTAGGCCATGGCAACCACCGTCAGGCCGAAAGCAAGGGCGACACCAAGGAAGCCGACGTGGCCGAACAGTGCAGTGCCGCAGCCACCGAGAACAAGCCAGAAGGTACCGAGACCTTCAGCAAACAACTTGTTGGTAATCTTCATAATACGTGTTTTTTTAGGTTAATATTATGCTCCTTTTAACGTAATATTAACTTAATTATTGTATCCCCTGCAAAAACTTTTTTCGATTTGCCCCGTTGGAGGGGCCTTGGCAAGGCCCTGGAGAGTAAAAAGAGGAGCAAAACCTATAGCCTGCAAAATGCTAAAAACCAGCCTGCTGTCGGCAGGCGGAATGAGGCGTTTTTCTGGAAAAAACTTGAAAAATAATCGGGAATCAGAGCACCAGAATGGCGTTGCTGACGGGGCGTTCGCCCAGGGTGTCGTAGCGGCTGTTGTCGGAGGGGTGGTTCTGCACGCCGCCGCGGTCGCGCAGGTAGAGGGTGCTGCTCCCGCCGCCGTCCAGGTTGATGGCGTCGATGCAGCCCAGCCACCGCATGACAAGGGTCAGCTCCTCCAGGGTGAGCCCGTCGGCCTTGCCCTTGTGGCGCCCGTCGGCCACGAGGAGCAGGGTGGTGCCGTCGGCGCGGATGCCGAGGGCGGTGCGGTTGTGGCGCTGGGTGACGAAGGTTCGGTCGCCGCGCTGTTCCACGGCTTTGCCGCCGCGCAGCAGCATGGGGCCGGCGGTCATGATGTTGCTGTCGGCCAGGTGCTCTTCCCAGAGGCGGTTGCTGTCGGGCGTGGTGAGCCGTGGGCGTCCGCCGCGCAGCAGGAGGGTGGCGTGCTGGTAGTATTTGCGGTTCACGGCCGTGTCGCCGGCGGGTATGTTCTCGCCGTACTGCCGGCCGCCGATGCGGAGGTAGCACACGGGGTGCCCGCCGCGCATGTCGAAGAAGCTGCCGTTGACCGCCGCGTGGGCATCGTGCCTGGCGGCCAGGGCCGAGGTGGGGGAGGGCACGCTGTCGAAGGCCATCGCTAGCCGTCGCGGCGAGTCGGCCGGTATCTCAATAATATACAGGTATTGCGCCGAGCAGAAGAGCGTTCCGATGCCGAAGCTGTATCGCTTGGCGGTGAAACCGTCGAGGGTCTCGGTGCGCCACTGCGCCTGCACCACCCGCAAGGAGTCGACCGTGCGGTCCACCTGGGCGTGGGCTGCACTGTAGATTGAGAATTGAAGAATAAGGGTCAGGCTGGCGTGCAGCGCCAGTTTCCATGTTCTTTTCCGTCCGGTATGTACCTTGGTCCTCATTGTTTATCTGCGGGTTTCTTTGTTTTTCCTGCGGAACAGGTCGCTCCAGCGGTCGAAGTCCTTGGTGAGTTTGATACCGGCCCCCTGCTTGTATGGCAGGTCGATGCGGGTATAGTCGTTGGTGTTGGTGCGGTTGTAGGCGAAGAGGTGCACCAGCGGGCTGAGGCGGTAGCCGATGAGGGCGTCGATGACGGCCCCGTTGATGTTCGAGGCTTCCAGCTCGCGGCTGTCGCCGCCGTAGCCCAGCGTGCTCTCCAGGTACCAGCGGCCCCAGTCTTTGCTGATGTTCACGTCGAACTGCTCGTTGGTCATCTCGGTGGCCGACTTGTAGCTTACGTCCACATCGACGAACTGCACCATGTCGCTCAGCGAGTTGCCTACGAACGATGTTACGATATCCAGCGGGTTGGTGCCCGGCATATTGTTGTTGCTCACGTTGTAGAAACTTCCGCCCAGCAGCAGCGAGACGGTCTGGTTCAGCATGTCGCGTTCGCTGTTGCGGTCGATATAGGCGAACACCTCGTCCTCCACACTCTGGTCGGCGCCCGGCAGGCGCAGGTCGAAGCTGATGGTGGGGTCCTGCAGGGTGCCGTTGATGGCGATGATGTTTTCCACCTGGAGGTATTTCTGCGTGTTGTCGATGCTGGAGAGGCTGCCCGTGAGGGTCGACATGTTGACCCGCTGCGAGTATACGGCCCGCAGGTCGAAGCGGGCGTCAGGGGCGTTGCCCTGGAAGTTGAGGTTGCTGCCGCTCTCGATGGTGAAGGCTTTCTCGTAGACCGAAAGCAGGCCCACCTTCATGGTGCCGGAGGTGATTTCGTAGGCTCCCATGATTTGGGGTGTGTTGTTGCCACGGATGCCCACGTGCAGGTCGCCCGACCCTTGGGCGCCTACCCCGACGGTAACCTCGTTGAAGTCCATCGGCAGGTTCAGCTTCACGTCGGGCGTTATGTTAAGGTCCAGCTCCAGCCGTAGGTTCGACTGTCTTCTGTCGGCATCGCTTTCACTCTCGTATTCAGGTTGGTCGGAGACAAAGGTGATGTAGTTCTGCGACTTGACCTGCTGCTGGTAGCTGACCGGAATGGTCAGTTCGCAGCCCGGGTTAGTGCGTGCCCGCACGGCAATGTCGAGGCGGGTCGGTGTGCCGCTCACCCGTCCGTCGGCCGAGGCCAGCAGGGTGCCGTAGAATTGGTCGCCCGACTTCTTGTCCAGCACCAACAGGTTGTCTGTCCGCACGCCGAGGTCTATCTCCAGGGTCTGCTGGTCGGTGTATTTCAGGGTGCCGAGGGCGGTGGCGGTGTTTCCTAATGCGTCGCGTATGCGGAAGCCGTTCAGCGTGAATGTGTTGCCGTGGAAGCGTATGCTGTCGTCGAAGTAATAGGTAACCTCCGTCATATCCACCCGCAGTGCGCCGCCGTCCACTCGCGCCTCGCCCAGCACGTCGGGCTGTTTCATGGTGCCGCGTATGTCGAGGTTGCCGTGCAGCTGGCCGGCCAGGTGGCTCGAAAACGACTGCAGAAATGGCTTGGCCAGCGCCAACTCGAAGCCGTTGAAGGCAACATTGAAGTTCAGGTCGGCGTCTTCTTTTCCAAGCCCCACCCATCCCAGGGCGCGCAGCTGCTGGTTGTTGACCTCGAGGTTCACTATGTTCAGTTCGGCATTCCAGTTGCTTTTCAGCTCTACATGCCCCAGCGGCTGCCGGTTCACTACGCAGCTGTCCACCTGCAGGTTGGCGTTGAAATAGGGTGTGGCGGTGAGGCCATAGAGGGTGAAGCGCCCGCTGATGTCGCCCTCCACGTCGAAGGGTGTCTCCTGTAGCAGCACCTCGCCCAGCAGGTTGAGGCTGAATCGGTTGAAGTTCAGTTCCACGCAGTCGTTGTCCTTTCCGTTGAGGGCCAGCCGGCCGTCGATGAGTTGCTGCTCGCTGGCGGCGCCGAGGCCCCATCCGTTGATGCACAGGCGGTTGTTTTCCTGTGTAAGCCGCAGGGTGTCGGCGCTGAGTTCCCATTGGGTGCTGCCCACGTAGAACCACGGGCGGAACACGCGCAGATCATTGCCCTCAAGGCCCAGCATCAGGTCGCCGTGCGTGGTGCTTTCGTCGTCGCCCCACTGCAATCCCAGTGTGGCCAGTTCGGGTTTGCTGTTGACGTTGGCGTTCAGGCCGTCGAGGAGTGTTATCTGGCCTATGCCGAGGGATTGTGCTTCCACGTCGAGCCGGTAGCTGTCGCCCATGGTGCGGCCGCTGGCACCCACATTGTCCAACACCACGGGGCCAAGCCGCAGCGAATCGCTGCGCAGCACCAGCTTCAGCTGTTCGCCGCTGTTGTAGCTGGCGTCGAGCCGTGTGCCGCGGGCGATACCGACGCTTTCGGTCAGCCCGCGCAGGCGCCGGCCGTCGTCCTTCCAGTTGAGGTGGAAGGTCAGTGTGTTGTCGGCCATCCGTTCCAGTTCGGTGGAGTCGATGCGCGGCAGGGAGTTGAACATCTCGGGCAGGTACTGGCTGGCCATGTGGCGCGCCATCAGCGGCAGGTCGTTGTAGCGGAACATGCCGTACAGCGTGGCATCGGCCATGTCGCTCGTCAATTGCATCGATTTCAATCCGTTGTCCGCCTGCAGGTTGACTTGCATCTGCTCCATCTTCAGCGTGCCGTAGCGTATGTTGGTGGCCGTGATGGTGCCGGCGAAGGTTTCGATATCGTTGCCGCTCCCTTGCGCCTCGAGGTGTGTGGCCAGCGGGTGGGGGAGGAGGCCGAGGTCCAGGTTGCCGATGTCGGCTTTGACGAGGTATTTGTTTGTGCTGTCGCGCAGGTCGCCTACAGCCGTCAGGTCTATTGTGGCCAGGCTGTCTGACGACTCGATGTGGGCCGTCAATAGTCCCTGCTGCAGGGCTCCGTTAATGGTCGCTTCACCCAGCGGGCGACCCTTCACCATGCTGTGGGTCAGGTGGCCCTCCACTTCGGCATTTATGCGGTGTGCCAGCGACTCGCCGCGGTGGCGTGCTGTGCGCAGTGTGCCCTGGGTGCTGATGTCGAATCCGCTGCGTGTAATCCAGTCGGTACCAAGCATCTCGAGCCCCATGCCAGGACTGTTGGCATCGAGGGTGAAGCTGTGCCCTTGGGTGGTTTGTTTCAACGTGGCATCGGCTTCCAACAGGCCCGGTGTGCTCTGCATAGTCAAGTTGACAGCAGCCGCATCGCGCCAGCCGCCATGCAGGCTTGCCACCAGGTCCACTTGCCCCAGTGTGCCTATCGTGTGTTTCAGTTTTTCAGGGAATTTCAGCCACTGCAACCAGCTTTCCACATCTTCGCGGTTGGTGTAGAGGCGTTCCACTTCGAGGTCGAATTCTGTGGTGTCTATTTTGGGCAGGCCTACGATGGAACCTGCCATCTGTGCACCCGACTGCCGCCCCCAGCGCACCTCCAGGTCCGCTGTCAGCGAGTCTATCGTTCCGTGTGCGGTGCCCTCTATGTCGGCTTCCATGTCGATGCCCCACAGGATGGGTGCCCAGTAGGCCACATCGCTCATGGCCACACGGGTACCCTTTTTGATATTTGCTTTGTGCTGCACCGTCGACAGGTATCCTTTCATACCCTTCCACGTGTCGTAGTGCATCTCGCCGTCGAAGAGGATGGCACTGTTGGCGGTATATACTTCAAAGTCCTTGGCCACAATCTCGTAGCGGTTCACATGCACCTGTCCTCGCATCTCGTTCACCGTGAATCCGCTCTGCTCCCGTGTGCGCATGTGCACGATGCGGCAGGTGATGTCGTCGTTCACCACCTTGATGTTTCGGAATTTGCCGTGTATGTCCAGGTATTCCATGTGCGGAATCTGCACTCCGTAGGGGTAGACGGTCTTGCGGTTGTCGGGCAGGTCCATTTTGTAGTGCACGCCCTCGAGTTCCAGCAGCCGCGCCGTAACGGTGAATGGCTGCTTGGGCGTTCCGTCTTTCACTTTTGGCTCTTTGGGTTTGAAGTAGTCGATGATGAATTGCAGGTTGATTTTCTTTCCGCCGCCCGTTACCAGATGGTAGTAGGCGTTGCGCAGGTAGACGTGGTCCAGCTCCAGCCCGTGGTTGCGGAATGGGAAGCGTTTGAAGCCTACACGGAGCGTCTCGCCGCGGAACACGGTGTCCCCCTCCGGGTCCACCAGCAGCACATTGTCCAGTATCACATGGTCGAACGGCATCGCATGCAGTGCGCCGATGCGCACCTCGGCACCCCACTCCTTCGAGAAGTGGTGTCCCACTGCTGCTCCCAAGTACGACTGCACCACCGAATAATTCACCAAGGCCACCGCCACATACAGCAACAGCCCCAGCGCCAGTAGCGCCCGTGTCGTTATCTTCCATGCTTTCTTCAATCACGTTATAGAACGCGCAGGCGCACGCTTTATTATAGAGGTTGCAAAAAATATTGTCCACGGTACAAAAATAGTTTGTATCTTTGCAGCATAAAATCAACCTTACGCTTATGAAGAAGATAGTTAATTATGCACTGGCAGCCAGTCTGTTATTTGTGGCATGCCACCAGAAGGAATCCCAGCGGGAGTTTGCGGTAAAGCAGTTGCAGGACCGCCGTTGCTTTGTGGTGCTGGGCAATGAGCCGTTTTCGCCTGCGGGCAATGTGATTGGCTTGGAAAACAGCTATACGCTCGCCTGGCCCGAGGAAGGTGTGCTCACTCCCGAGGCCGAGCGCGAACTGCTCATCCGCTGCTTCGGAGACAGCCTCTCCACCACCTTCTCCGAAGCCGCCGACCGGCTGCTTTACCTCACCTGGGGCTACGAGGATGAGGGCATGGAGATTCAGCTGCTGGAACTCAAGACCGACAGCATTGCCGATACGCTGCAATACACCTATGGGCATCTAGAGAGCACCTGCGAGGTCAATGGCCGGGTGGCCACCTTCATCATCAAGGACGAAATCAGTGTCGTCGGTGCCGCTCACGGAACCTATTCGGCCCAGTATGTGAATGTCGATACCGAGAAGGGCAGCATAATCCACATCGGGGATCTGATGGATACGACCCATCTCGGAGAAGCTATCCGTTTGGCGGTGAGCGACCTGGATGTGAATGAGGAGGTGCGCGGATGCCTGTTCGACGAGTTCGCCGAGGCCGACCGCCTGCCCGTACCCATGGATTATCTGATTGACAGCACTTTCAGCACCATCACCGTGGTCTACCAGCTCTACGAGGTGGCACCCTATGCCTGCGGTATCCAGTCAGTGGTCCTGCCGGCCTATTGGCTGGCCAAGCATGTGCCCTTCACTGCCCTCGGCAAGGAACTCTTCGACCTCACCAAGGCCGAGGCCGTAGCCGTGGCCGAATAGGGCGTTCAAGCCTGGAGCATCTTTTCGACTTCGTCGCGGTGCTCAAACAATGTGCAGCCACCCGTGTGCTCCCATTGGAGTGTGCGGGTGTCGCGTATACGCTGGAACAAAGGCGATTGCAGGGCGCCGAGCAGGCCGAGGTCGGCCACGTTGCTGTCGCTGTAGGGCGAGAAGGGGCAGGGCTCGGCGGCACCGTCCGGACCGATGTGGAAGAATCCGCGCCCGGCAGCCATGCAGCCGTCCAGGGCCTTCTCGTCGCCGGGGAAGGAGAGGATGGTAACGTCGTCGAGCTCCTTGCGCAGTTTCTCTATAATAGACTCCAGTTTAGCCACATGCTTCTCGGTCAATGCCAGGTGCTGGGTGTCTTTCTCGACGGGGACATACTCCACGAAGAATACCAGGTGGGCGCCCAGGTCGCGCAGCTCGCGCAGGAAGTCGACTGCGGTTACGTCGCGGTAGTTCTCGGTGGTAACAGTGAAGCTCACTCCGAATCTCAGCCGCTCCCTTTCCAGCATCTTCATCGACATCCGTGCGCGTTGGTATACTCCCACGCCGCGCCGGTCGTCGGTGCGCTGTGTGCGGCCTTCTAGGCTGATGACGGGAATGATATTCAGCCGACGTTTGAAGAGGTCAATGTATTGGTATCCAATCAGTGTGCCGTTGGTGAAGACGGGAAAGATGATATCCTTCACCTGGGCGGCCTGGTCCAGCACGTCGCGGCGGGTGAGCGGCTCGCCGCCCGCCAGGAGGCAGAAGTTCACACCTAGCGCGGCGGCCTCGTCGAAGATGGCGCGCCACTGCTCGGCGCTCAGGTTCTCTTTCTGGGCCTCCTCGCTGGCGATGCCGTTCTCGCGGGCATAGCAGCCTTTGCAGCTCAGGTTGCAGGTTGTTGCAATGCTGGCGATGAGGAATGGCGGAACAGCCACACCTTCGGTTTCCAAAATCTTTTTCCGCTGGCGGACGCTTTTGCGGAAGACGCGCATCATCCGTGTTATGAAGCGGGTCAGGCGCGGATTGGCAAGCTCGTGGTGATGAGCGTGGTTCATCATGTTGTATATGCTTTCCGCAAGGTAGGCGTGGAGGTCGGTCATTTCTTCAAGGTGTTAATCATTTTGTCCAATGTGCTGATGATGAGGGCGGCCTGTTCCGCCAGCAGTGGATTGCTCTGCCACGATTCGATGAGGCATTTCGGCACTTCTTTGGCCTCTTCTTCCAGGGCACGTCCCTTTTTGGTGAGTGATACCAGGGTTTGCCGTCCGTCTGCAATGCCTCGTGTCCTGACCACAAGTCCCTGTTTCTCCATGCGTTGCAGCAGGGGCGTGAGTGTGTTGGTGTCGAGACCCAGGCGGCGGCAGAGGTCGCCCACCAGCTGGTTGTCGCGTTCCCAGAGGGTCAGCAGGGTGAGGTATTGCGGATAGGTCAGCCCCAGCGGATCGAGCAGCGGGCGATAAGCATGCACCATGAGCCGCGAGAGCGTGTATATCCTGAAGCAGAGCTGGTTGTCTAGCCTGAGTTGGTCGTACATCTAGAGTATTGTTTCTATGTCTTTTTCAAATTCGGCGGGTTCTGTCGTGGGGGCGTAGCGCTTGACCACCTTGCCGTCGCGGCCGATGAGGAATTTGGTGAAATTCCACAGTATGTCGCTCTCCTTCTCGACGCTCTTGCTCAGGGTTTTGAGCAGGGTGTGTGTCGCTTTGGCTTTCAGTCCGTGGTACTCCTCGGTGGGGGCTTCGGCCTTGAGGAACTCGAAGATGGGGTGCGCCTCCTTGCCGTTGACGTCTATCTTCTTCATTATCTGGAAGCTGACTCCGTAGTTCACACGGCAGAACTCGTGTATCTCGCCGTCGCTGCCGGGGTCCTGCTCGTTGAACTGGTTGCAGGGGAAGCCGATGACCACCAGTCCGCGGTCGCGGTACTTCTCGTTCAGCGCCTCCAACCCGTCGAACTGGGGCGTGAAGCCGCACTTCGAGGCGGTGTTGACGATGAGCATCGCCTTGCCCTCGAAGTCCTTGAAGTCAATCTCTTTGCCATTGCTGGCCTGGGCCTTGTAGTCGTATATTTTCTTGCCAGTATCCATGATTTCAGTGTATTAAGGTCTGTTGTTATTTGTATCGTTCACGATGCAAAAATACAACTTTTTTTGATTCTGCAAAAATAAATGTTTGATTTTATGCACTTTTTTGTTTTATCGTATGCGATGTATATGTTGGATTTGGATTTTTGTTGTATCTTTGCACCATGAATCTAGTCCACATCACCAGTCTCGAGCTGCCCGCCCTGGCGCCCTATGCGCGGCTCACCGAGGCGCAGCTCCGCAACCGCCTGCACCCCGAGGAGGGGCTCTTTATCTGTGAAAGCGAGAAGGTTATCCGTGTGGCTCTCGCCGCCGGCATGCAGCCCGTCTCGTTCCTCTGTGAGGCTAAATATATAGATACGCAGGTGCGCGCGTTGGCGGAGCCGTTCCCCGGCGTGCCGGTCTATACGGCCGGGCGCGAGGTGCTGGCCGCGCTCACCGGCTACGAACTCTCGCGCGGCGTGCTCTGCGCCATGCGCCGCCCGCCGGAGCGCGGGGTGGGGGAGGTGCTCGGGGGCACACTCCTTAACTCCTCCCCTAAGCTAGGGGAGGGGGACCGGCCGGAGGCCGGTGGAGGAGTGTGCAGGAGGAATGAGGCGATGCCCGGTGGCACACTCCTCAGTCAGCCGCAGGCGGCTGCCAGCTCCCCTAACTTAGGGGAGCAGCAAGATGGCAATACTAGTTTAAGGGAGCAACTAGATGGCAATACTAGTTTAAGGGAGCAGCAAGATGGCAATACTAGTTTTAGGGAGCAACTGGGTGACAATTTCAAATCCTCCCCTAAGCTAGGGGAGGGGGACCGGCCGGAGGCCGGTGGAGGAGTGTGTAGGAAGAATGAGGCGATGCCCGTGGACACACTCCTCAGTCAGCCGCAAGCGGCTGCCAGCTCCCCTAACTTAGGGGAGCAGCAAGATGGCAATACTAGTTTAAGGGAGCAGCAAGATGGCAATACTAGTTTAAGGGAGCAACTGGATGACAATTTCAACTCCTCCCCTAAGCTAGGGGAGGGGGACCGGCCGGAGGCCGGTGGAGGAGTGTGTAGGAAGAGGGTGGCCGTGCTCGACGGCGTGGTCAACTCCGAGAACACCGGCGCCATCTTCCGCGCCGCCGCCGCCCTGGGCATCGACGCCCTACTGCTCACCCGCACCTGCTGCGACCCGCTCAACCGCCGCGCCTGCCGCGTCAGCATGGGCACCGTCTTCCAGCTGCCCTGGACCTGGCTCGACCACTACGGCCAGCTCACCGACCTGGGATTCAGCACCGTGGCCCTGGCGCTCACCGACCGCTCCGTCCCCATCGACCACCCCTCACTCAAGCAGCACGACCGCCTCGCCATCATCCTCGGCACCGAGGGCGACGGCCTCTCCGACAGCGTCCTGCAGCGCTGCGACCACGTGGCGCGCATCCCCATGCAGCGCGGTGTCGACTCGCTCAACGTCGCTGCCGCCGCCGCCGTGGCCTTCTACGAGCTCACACGCTGAGATGGCATACAAAAGATATTTTAACATAAAACAAAACATTCATGAAAAAGACAATCAGACTGATGGCCCTGGTGGCCATGACGGCAGGACTGGCCTTCGCCGCCTGCGATGATGACAACAACAATCCCGTTGGTGGCAGAACGGAGACCGCCGAGTGGGTGGATTTGGGCCTGCCCTCAGGCTTGCTGTGGGCCGAGTGCAACCTCGGGGCGACCAAGCCCGAGGAGTACGGCGACTACTACGCCTGGGGCGAGACTTCGACCAAAGAAGTCTACGATTGGAGCACGTACAAGTACTGCAACGGCGGCTTCAACCAGTTGACCAAGTACTGCAATGATCCCGATTATGGCTACAACGGCTTCACCGACAACCTGACCACCCTGCAGCCCTCCGACGACGTGGCCACCGCCAGGCTCGGCGACGGCGCCCGCATGCCGACCGCCCATGAATGGCGCGAACTCATCGCCAACACCGAGACCGAGTGGATTCAGGTGAACGGTGTCTACGGCCGCAAACTCACCGCCTCTAACGGCAAGAGCCTCTTCCTGCCTGCCGCCGGCCTCCGCTGGGACAGTGAGCTCGACGACGCGGGTGTACGCGGAAACTACTGTTCCTCGTCGCTCCGCGCGGACAGCCCGTGCGATACATGGTACTTCGGCTTCAGTTCGGGCGGCCAGCGCATGGATTACTACTACCGCCTCGGCGGTCGCTCTGTGCGCCCGGTGCGCTCCGCGCGCTGAGAACCTTACCCATGCCCTCGCGGGCACCGTGCTCTTTCCTCTGCAGGCATTCCGTATGCAGCTGCTGCAGTGCAGGCATCGGAAGTGGCCTCTTCGTTGGGGTTGTGGGGCGTTGTCGTCGCATCCTCGGTGGCCGAAATGCCGTAGACGGTAGGGGAGACCCTCCCGTCGGCAGCGGCAGCGAAAGCCCATAGGTGCAGCTCCTCCCCGACAAAGTCCTGTGGTAGAAGGGCCTGCAGTCCGTGCCGTCCGCGCTCGCCCTGCAGGGCAATGCCCGTCATGGCCGCAGGGCAATATAAATAAATATGTATGCGGTCCGCCAGCCGACCGCCACCGGCGCTCCAACGGACGGTGAGCACACCGCCCTCGTCCACAGCATATTGCAGCGCCGCAGGCGCTGCCAGCGAACCCCGCGAGAACTGCAGGCTGCGATAGTCAATGGCTCTAGAATTTCTAGAATTTCTAGAATTTCTAGATTCTCTAGATTCTCTAGTATTTCTAGAATCTCTAGAATCTCTAGAATTTCTAGAATTTCTAGATTCTCTAGGAAAACACTCCTTGTTGATTTTCAGGAACGCATTCCCCTCGGTAATCTGCTGGTCGGCGGCCACCTGCCGCAGCCCCACGCGCAGCACCGGCGTGGCCGGCGAGGCGAACTGGATCATCGCCTTGAAACGGCTCCGCTGCTCCAGCTGGGCCGCTGATTTCCTGTCCTTTATATGCGGCTGGTAGGCACGCACGAACCAGGCCCCGTGCCGGTAGTACCCCACCACGGTGCCCACGCGGCCGCTGAAGCCGCCCAGTATGCCTATGTCCAACTTCGCCATCTTAACTGCTTTTTTTTTTCTGTCGGCGAATTATGCTAATTATGCGAATTTCTCTAGTTTTCAGCGCATTAGATTAATTCGTAAAATTCGCATAATTCGCCGACCAAAAAGAAGAACGCCGACCCCGGCAGAATATTGCACGCGTCCCCCAAGAGAGTACGAAGAGAGGCAAAATCTATACCTTGCCATCCGCTGGCAATCAGCCGTTTGGGTGGTAGGGAAATCCTCGGATTTTTTGCATCCGGTGCAAAATAATTCGCAACTTTTTTCTGCCGTATGCCGAAAAGTTCGTATCTTTGCAGGCGGATATTTTGTTTGAAATCGTATAATAATAATAAAATCAACACAATAATGAAAACCACACCCTATACCGACGTCCATATCGCCCTCGGAGCGAAGATGGCAGAGTTCGCGGGCTACAACATGCCCATCCAGTACACCGGCCTCGTCGAGGAGCACAACAACGTCCGCAACAACGTGGGCGTGTTCGACGTGAGCCACATGGGCGAGTTCCGCGCCAAAGGCCCCGTCGCCAAGCACTTCATGCAGTACGTTACCACCAACAACGTCGAGGACCTCTTCGATGGCAAGGTGCAGTACACCTGCCTCCCCAACGGCCAGGGCGGCGTGGTCGACGACATGCTCGTCTACCGCGTCCATGACGACGAGTACTTCATGGTGCCCAACGCCGCCAACATCGACAAGGACTGGGCCTGGATGAGCCAGATTGCCGACAAGATGGGCATGGAATTAGGAAAAGACTTCGTCAACGAGAGCGAGCAGTGGGCTCAGCTCGCCGTCCAAGGTCCCAACGCCCTCAAGGCCATGCAGAAGCTCACCGCCGAGCCTATCGAGGACATGGAGTACTACACCTTCAAGATCCTCACCTTCGCCGGCGTGGAGAACATCATCCTCTCCACCACCGGCTACACCGGTGCCGGCGGATGCGAGATATACATCCCCGTGGCCCAGGCCAAGAAAGTGTGGGACGCCGTCTTCGAGGCCGGCAAGGAGTTCGGCATCATGCCCGCCGGTCTCGGCTGCCGCGACACCCTGCGTCTGGAGAAGGGCTTCGCCCTCTACGGCCACGAGATGGACGACACCGTCAGCCCCCTCGAGGCTCCCCTGGCCTTCATCGTCAAGCTCAAGGCCGAGAACAACAACTTCATCAACAAGGAGCTCCTCCTCGCCCAGAAGGCCGCCGGCTTCAAGCGCAAGGTGGCCGGCTTCGAGATGGTCGACCGCGGCATCGCCCGCAGCGGCTATGAGGTCTGCGACGCCCAGGGCAACAAGATTGGCGAGGTGCGCAGCGGCTCCCCCAGCCCCAGCACCGGCAAGAACATCGGCACCGCCCTCATCTGCGCCGACCACGCCAAGGTGGGCACCGAAATCTACATCAAGGTCCGCGAAAAACTCCTCAAGGCCATCACCGTCAAGATGCCCTTCTACGAGGGGTAACCGTTTGGAGGCCAGTGGTCGGTGGCAACAACCCGCTGCCCACTGGCCTCTAATTTATTAATAATTAAATCAAATAAAGTATGAAATGGATTAGGAGAACGCTGAAGGGCATCTCCCTTACAGCAGCCATGTTCGTCTTCCAGGCTTGCTATGGCACGTGGGAAGACTATTACGACGCACCGATCGAGTTCAGGGTGCTCTCGTATGAAACGGGCCAGCCCCTGCAAGGCATCGAGGTGTGGTCCCAGAGCCTCAACAGCGACTCTTCGTCCGTCGGCCATCCTGATCTCCAGTGCTACACTGACGAGAACGGTACCGCCCGGTCATGGGCCGTGTATGGCCTCCATCGCTTTTCTTTTGTGGACAAGGATTCTGCTTTCCAGACATTCGACACCATTGTCAAGATACAGGACAAGGTTACGGTAGATGTGCTGTTGAAGAAAGCGGAATAAGCCTCTTGGGGAGATGCCTAGTTGGGTTGGCGATGCACTTTTCCGCCTGTTCCGGGCCAACGAGGCCCGTGTGCATGAACTGAACTACCTCTTCTGGGAGTGCACCACGCGCTGCAACCTGCGTTGCCGCCACTGCGGTAGCGACTGCAAGGAGTGTGCCGGTGAAAAGGACATGCCCTTCGAGGACTTCCTGCGCGCTTTTGACACCATCCCCTCCGCCAGCCGCCCCCATCCCTTCACCGTCGTCATCACCGGAGGCGAGCCCCTTCTGCGTTCCGACCTTCCCGACATCGGCAAGGCCCTGCGGCAGCGAGGTGTGGGCTGGAGCATCGTGAGCAACGGCTGGCTCTACGACGAGGCCATGCACCAGCGTCTCATGGCTGCAGGCATGGGTGCCTTGACCATCAGCCTCGACGGCCTGCAGGAAGACCACGACTGGATGCGCGGACGCGAAGGGAGCTACGGGCGTGCCATGCAAGCCATAGCCCTAGCCGCACGGCAGCCGAGACTCAATTTCGACGTCGTTACCTGTGTCAACCAGCGCAACCTGCCCCAGTTGCAGGCCATCCACGACCAATTGACGGCGTTATGTGTAAGGCAATGGCGCATCTTCACCATCATACCTATCGGGCGTGCGCTGGAGCATCCCGAGCTGCACCTCACAGACGGGCAGTTCGTGAGCCTCATGGACTTCATCGCCGAGAAGCGCGCCACGCAGCCTGCCCCGATGGAGGTTACCTTCAGTTGCGAAGGCTACCTTGGCCTTTACGAGAACAAGGTGCGGCAGACCCCCTACTTCTGCCACGCGGGAATCAACATCGCTTCGGTGCTTATCGACGGCACTATCAGCGCTTGCCCCAATATAGACCGAAAGCGGTTCGCGCAGGGCAATATCTATACAGACAGCCTATGGGAAGTGTGGCAGACGCGCTTCGTGCCGTTCCGCCACCGCCAGTGGGCACGGACGGGCATTTGCAAGGACTGCAAGGCTTTTAGGAACTGCCTCGGTAACGGCATGCATAACTGGCATGGCGACGGCGACTCGCCCATCAACTGCCACTATGGCAAGATAGTCCGCCATTGCAGCCGATGATTTTCACGACACATTACGACTCGCCCCTCGGGCGCATCACGCTGGCCAGCGACGGCAGTGCGCTGACGGGACTGTGGTTCGACGGGCAGCGGCACTTCGGCGGCAGGCAGGGGGCTCTGTGCTCCACATCCGTCGGGTTGCCGGTATTCGCCGAAACCCGCCGCTGGCTGGACCGCTACTTCTCCGGCTGCGGGCCCGATTTCACCCCGCCGCTCTCCTTGCAGGGCACACCCTTCCAGCGGCGCGTGTGGGAAGCCCTGTTGGCTATCCCTTACGGCGCCACGGTGTCCTACGGCGAGTTGGCCCGCCGCCTTGGCATCCGCTCCGCGCAGGCCGTGGGCGGTGCCGTGGGGCGCAACCCCGTCTCCCTCGTTGTCCCCTGCCACCGCGTCGTCGGTGCCGACGGCGCCCTCACCGGCTACGCCGCCGGCCTCGACCGCAAACAAGCCCTACTGCAGCTGGAGCAAAAGATTTATTTTGCCAGATGATGCTTTTTGTTGTGGTTTTCATGTTGAGACTTTTTTGATTTTGTGATTTCATGTTTCTCGCCTTTTCTGCTTGACTTCAAGTCATTTTCCAAATGCAAAATCACTAAGCTTTTTCCACGCAGCAAAAATTATTTTTCTCATATCATAAAAAGTGTGTATCTTTGCAGTCGGATTTATTATATAAATAGCATGTCTGAATACAACATTATCATAGAGAAAGATGCTGAGACAGGCTTGTTCTGTGGGCAATGCGAACAGGTGCCTGAAGCCATATCTCAGGGAGCAAGTGAGGAAGAATTGCTGGAAAATATCCGCGAGGCGATAGAACTTGTGTTGGAAGACCGGCAGGAAAGTGTTCGCCGCCAATATGCAGGACGCAAGTATTTCAGTCGCCGTATTGCTGTGAACGCATGAAGAAAGAAAAATTCCTTCGCTTTCTGCGTGAAAACAACTGCTTGCCCACTGGACGACAGAAAGGCAGCCATGCGATGTTCCAAAACATTCAAAACGGGAAGAAAGCAGTTGTCCCGATGCACAACGACATAGCGGAGTTGACAGCACGTGCTATTTGTAAGCAACTAGACATACCACCTGTGAAATTCAATTAATAAACAACAAACATAAAACAACAATGAGTATTATAAAACCCTTCAAGGGCTTTCGCCCGCCCGTCGACATCGTCGAAAAACTGGCTTCGCGTCCCTACGACGTGCTGAACTCCGAAGAGGCCCGCGTGGAGTGCGAGGGCAACCCCTACAGCCTGCTGCACGTCACCAAGGCTGAAATCGACCTCCCCAAAGGCACCGACGAGCACTCGCCCGAAGTGTACCTCCAGGTCGTCAAGAACTACAACCTGTTCAAGGACCTCGGCTGGCTGGTCAAGGATGAGGAGGAAAAACTCTACATCTACGCCCAGAGCATGAACCCCAAGGACGCCGACGCCAAGTGGCAGTACGGCATCGTGGCCTGCGCCTACAGCGAGGACTATGTCAACAAGGTCATCAAGAAGCACGAGCTCACCCGCAAGGACAAGGAAGAGGACCGCATGAAACACGTCCGCATCACCAACGCCAACGTGGAGCCCGTCTTCTTCGCCTACCCCGCCATCGCCCGCATCGACGAGATCGTGGCCGGCATCACCGCCAAGAAGCCCATCTATGACTTCATCGCCAAGGAGGACGGCTTCGGCCACCGCTTCTGGGTCATCGACGACAAGGCCACCATCGCCGAGCTCGTCAACATTTTCGACAAGCAGGTTCCCGCCATGTACATCGCCGACGGCCACCACCGCTCCGCCGCCGCCGCCCTCGTTGGCCAGGAGAAGAAGGAGCAGAACCCCCGCCACACCGGCAAGGAGGAGTACAACTACTTCATGACCGTCATCTTCCCCGACAACCAGCTCAATGTCATCGACTACAACCGCGTGGTCAAGGACCTCAACGGCCTCAGCAAGGAGCAGTTCATGGCTGCCGTCGGCGAGAGCTACGAGCTCACCGACATGGGCACCGACATCTACAAGCCCGCCAAGCTGCATGAGCACAGCATGTACCTCGACGGCCACTGGTACAAGATGACCGCCAAGCCCGGCACCTACAACGACAACGACCCCATCGGCGTGCTCGATGTTACCATCCTCTCCAACCTCGTCCTCGACAAGGTGCTCGGCATCAAGGACCTCCGCACCGACAAGCGCATCGACTTCGTCGGTGGCATCCGCGGCCTCGGCGAGCTCAAACGTCGCGTCGACAACGGCGAGATGAAGGTCGCCTTCGCCCTCTATCCTGTCAGCATGAAGCAGATTATCGACATTGCCGACACCGGCAACATCATGCCCCCGAAGACCACCTGGTTCGAGCCCAAGCTCCGCTCCGGCCTTGTGATCCACGAGCTCTGCTAGGCATTAACATTTTGCAACGGGTATCATCTTCAAAAGGTGGTGCCCGTTTGCTTTTTCGATATCAATTTAAAAGACATGATGGATATAGGCTATCTTATGGTGACCTCTAAAAATTAAATATCAAACATTCAACAATATAAATCAAAATTCTGCGTTATATATGCTGTAAAAACGACAACACATATGAGCAAGTACAAGACCACAGGCAACCAGACCCTCTTCGA
>Ga0256404_1000740_pt1 | contig 83806 bp, 69 predicted proteins | sample RumenRJG_01DNA_FD_185990 | JGI IMG/M metagenome (GOLD analysis project Ga0256404, IMG submission 185990) | Bovine rumen microbial communities from Lethbridge, Alberta, Canada - RJG_01 | ecosystem: Host-associated > Mammals > Digestive system > Stomach > Rumen | place: Canada: Alberta | collected...
AGTTTAAGAGGCGGTGCTCATTTGTGAAATCGTTTTTTATCGTTGTGGTGCTGATGCTGCGAAACGGTGGTGCTCAAACGCGAATTGGCGGTGCTCCGCACGCGAAAGAATCAATTAACCTATTCTCTGCACCAGGAAGAATATTTGAGAGAATTCTTGAGCAATCCCATTATCCCAATGGACAACAACGATGCCGAGAGAAGTATCAGATCGTTCTGTGTTGGGAAACACAACTGGAAACTCTGCGATACCAAGAACGGAGCCAGGAGCAGCGGCATTCTGTACAGCATAGCTGAGACGGCAAAAGCCAACAACCTGAAGCCGGCAGAGTATATGCAGTTTCTCCTCGAACAGATCCTGCTCCACGATGAGGATGCACCGAGCACTTATCTTCCATTACTAATGCCGTGGTCTGAAGATCTGCCGGACAGCTGCAGAAACACAATTAAATCCTGAACGCAAAATGCCGAGCAGTCCGCTCGGCGTAAATATTGCAAGGTACCAATGGTTTACCGTTTACTCAATTAAGACCATTTTTTGTTATTACAGCATGTCAAATAAAGTTACCGGAGTGTCCAAGCACGAGTACAGATCCAAATTCAGGCAGCAAATTATAGAAATTAGTGATAAATACGGCATTAAAAATTATGGGTTTCGGGTAAATTTGGCATATAACATGTTAAGCAAATGCCCCTTGCTTTTTGATCTGTGCAGTCCTAGTTATAAATTATTGGTTTCAATATATAGAAAAGTTAATATATAAATAGGTTTGGAAATTTTATCGTATTTTTCAGTAGACGCTAACCAAGAAACCTAATCATCATTGAAATAATTTTAGCCTCTGATATACATTACTTCGCTTTTCAGCCCCCATGATAGTTTCTTTGATTTTTACTTTCGTTCTTTTACCCCTAAATATTAATATGATATGCTTCAATCCAATATAAACCCACCCTAAAGGAAGGAGAAGCGGTATTTTTTCAGTAATAGGTATAGCTTTTCTTGATCTATAGTTTAAGTTTCTAAACAGTGTTAGTACCATATTTCCTTGAGTGATGCCTCTAGTAGCATCATCTCGCATTAATTTCGCTTGATTGATTCTTTGACAATCTTTATGGCCAAAATTGCCGGATTCAATTATATCTTCCATTAACAATTCAATTGTTTCCTCATCAACACCAGAAGCGAAATCTTTGGAATCCACACCAAGATACTTTATTGAAATAGCTGTTAATACTCGTGCATACTCCCACAACCCGATTTCTCTTAACGGTATCTCAAACATATCACGAAAAGCTTTATCATTAAACGCATTAACAAAAACAGCCCAATCACACAAATGCCTTAAACCCATACCAGTAGTAGTCATATGACTGACAAAATGCAATAACATAACAACGCCATGATGGAAATCAGAGGGAACCATATAACCATCATAATACTCTGCTTTATCAATAATATTTGAAAGGTATTTTTTCACTTCAAAAGAAGCATTGCCTTCTTTCGGAATTCCTGGCGAAGCCCAATGAAGCTCCCAAGAAATTTGATTATCACTAAAAGCAATATGAAACCCATTTGATTCAGATTCAGTTCGATGTAAACCATTTTTTAACAACTCAATAGTAGTTCTTTCAACATCACACTCCCTAACAAGAAAATCCACATCACCCATTACTCTTAAAGATGGATCAGGATAATACTTTGCGGATGCCATTCCTTTTAATACAACATACGGAATATTAGCTTTTGTAAGGATTAAATTTAACTTTTGATGAGCATTACGATTGCGTATATTCTGACTTATTATTTGATAATAAATTTTATCCCATTTTTCTTTATCATCAGTAAGCAAGTCCTTAATTTCATTATATATACATATAAAAACAGCATGAATTCTACTTTCGTTAAGTAATTCATTCCAATTGAAACTACTTTCAATTATGAAAGAAGAGCCAAACAATGATTTATTTAATATATGTGTAATTAACTTATCTGGTTTCATTTAACAATACTTTATGAATAATCATTAAAACTATGAAAAATCCAAACGACCTCTGTATTTCTATAAATAACAGTATTAATCTATCATTGCACATAAATATATTACAATACTTATTAATACTAAATCACAAACCATAGTTAAATACGTAAAAGACTTCGATACAACATTATTATTTACTTAATACGATTAATCTTTGTTCTCTGGCATTTCTTCATAATTATGAAAATAATCAACAATTATTGGACTATGCTTCCATATTCTTTCATTTTCCGGTGGCAATACCATATAATCTCCATACATAACACTTAGAAATCCGTCATAATTATGTGTAATACAATATTCTTTATTGTTAAATAAATGAAAAACGACATTGCTCAAAAGATCCGACGGATAATACTTTTTACAAAATGACATAGTACATGGAATTACAAGTTCATAATCTATTTTTTTATTCCACTTCGTCATTTTAGTAAAAGATATCTGCTTTATTCTTAATTGCATTTTTGTGGGGAAAGATAGTAATAATCGTTGAATTAGTCCCAGTATTCCAGAGCTTCCATCAGAATATCCTCTGGAATATAACATATATATAGCAAAATATATCATTTGAATTTTCCTTTTTATTCCTTTAGGTGCTACTCTATCCATAGGAAAAATATCGATAAAAATACCTTTATGATACTTAGTTCGCATCTCAGCTTCGCTCTGAATAAATGTAGTATGATCTTTTCTGAGTTTACAAAAATTATTAGGATAATCATCAATCTTAGTATATTCATTCTGTAGCACATACCCATTAATTGGATTTTTATTCCATGCGTTAATAAAGGCATCATAATCTTTTCTAAGCATGATAATATCTATATCATCATCCCAAGGAATAAAACCATTATGTCTAATTGCACCCAAAAGTGATCCAAAACCTAATGAATAAGTTATACCTTCGTCAATACAAAACTGATGAAACACATTCAGGATATCTTGTTCAACTTTCCATACTTTTTCTATATCAATTTCAGATTTCATATATTTCCCTTCTACTTTGATTAATTCAATGAATCTTCAATATATATAATATAGAATTTATTCAAAAACTCTTGAATGAACACAATTTACTATTTAAGATTCTAACAAGATAATCCAATCCCACTGCTAAAACAGGAGTGATTATAAAAAAAGCAAATATGGCTATCCAAAAATTAAAATGATAAAAAAGAAGACTTATTAATGAATAATGAATTAAATATATTGAATATGAATGGTTATCAACAAATTCTATAAATTTGCTTTTCTTTAAAAGAGAGAATATTAATGTGAACTTTGTTAAATAACAAATTAGAATAATAATAGAAAAAGCAATAACAGACAATGTAACAATGCTTATTATGCTATCATATATTACAGAATTATCAAAATAATATTTCCCTATAAGCCTTATAACTACAGCAAATATAAACAATGTAAAAATGAGTTTTATATTTATTTTATTGTTTTTCTTTTTATAAGCGAAGTAATAACTAAAAGCATACAAAAACACAAGAAGTAGATGCACACCTACAAAGCATAGTAAGCAACAGACTATTAATGCAATGATCAATTGATAAATCTTTACTCTGTCAACTATTCTCCTTAAAACCGGAGTAAACAAATAACATATTAAGATAATCGTAACAAACCAAGTGTGAGCAAGATAATTTCCACCATCAATACCAAAACAATCACATAGCCAAGGCAAGCCTTGTAAATTTAACAAAACAATTATTGTATTAATCGGCTCTTTTCCTATAGTAATAATAAATATAAAAACAGACCAAATATAACACGGAATAGAAACACGAAGAAATCTTCCAAAATAGAAATGCTTAACACCAGTACTGTGCGATGCTTCCTCTGCAGCTTTTCTTCCATATAAAAAACCAGAAATAATAATAAACATTGGAACACCAACACTTAACAGTTGACTAATAGCTGAGAAATATGGAATAAACTCCATCTTAACGATCAAGTGACATAATACTATTGAAATAGTTGCAAACACACGACATATTTTGATTCCCATATTTTTTTCAGTCATTTTTGTACCTATATAAACTTATCTATCTGATTTATTTATAACTGTGCGAACACTTTTGATAAAATCAGTAATGCTCTTGAAATTGATTATAATGAATAAGACGCAAGACAAAACAGAAACATAAACTGAATAATAATCAATTGTAATAAAAACAGCTTGTAATATTATTATTACCTCATTCAATGTTAGTTTTATATTGTTGATTACAAATTTCATGTGTTTTTTAATATCTATTAATCTAATATGTGTAATTACAAAATAAGAAACTAGCGTACCTATAACAGCTCCTAATACACCTATACGAGGAATGCAAAAAAAATTAACTATAACATTTACAACAGCACAAATTAATGTAGTCCACATTATACAAGAAGTCTTTTTTAATGCTGTATATAAAGTGCCAATAAAGGCTTGTATAGAAAAATAAACAGCTGAAACTAACAATAAAGGTACAAAACGCCAAGAATCATTAAACTCTGTTCCAACATATATATGCATAAATGGCTTTATTATCGATGTCAGAAAAATACAAACTCCAAACATCAACGTATAAAACAATTCAAAAACATGATAATAAAAATATGTATCTTCAGTCTCCTCTATTTCTTTAATTGAGGATATTCCCCAAGCTTGGTTAAAAACGCCTATAAAGACATTAATCAATGATGGTATTTTTGTTGCGGCAGTATATAAACCTAATGCATCAGAATTAATAAATCCCTCAATCATATATTTATCAGAACCATGTATTACCCACCAAGAAACATTACCAAGTATTAAAGGCGAGGAATATTTAACCATGTCTAATGTCAATTTATAATCAAAGAAAGACTTTTTTAGATCTTTATGTAAACCAGATGCAAAGAATGAAACAAGCACAACTACAAGTTGAGCAATAATATTCGATAATAAATATCCCTTGATACCCATTCTTAAAAAGGCAATAAAAAAGATATTAAAGATAGCTAAAACTAATGTGCTTATAATATTTATAATAGAAAATGATTTATTTCTCTCCTTGACTTTCAAATACATCCTTTCTACTTCAGCAAAGCAAGAAAGAATTACATATACGCACAAATACCATTTCCATTCAGAAAGAACACTATACAATCCAATAATAGGTGTTAACGCAATCGTGATTATTATTGCAAACATCAATACAACAAAAGCAGAAAGTGCAACATTCTCTTTCTTTGCGTTTCTGGATAAACCGAATCTGATAACAGCCTCGCCAACAACAAGCGAAGCTAAAGGAATCAACAACTGTGATGAAGAAAAAACTAAATCTGAAATTCCGTAATCACTTTTCGAAAGAAAATTGGTATACAAAGGAACAAGAAAAAACAATACTATCTTAGAACCAAGGCTTCCAATAGCAAATATAATAGTATCTTTCAACAGTGATTTATACTTATTAGCCATTTCTAAATCTTCTATACCTTTTATAATAAATTAATATCGCCGGAACATAGCCTATCAAAGATAAAAAGGGAAATACTGCTTTATTTACAATTTTCTTTTCTTTATGAGATATCATAATTGCATCATATCTGATTGAATCAAAAAGTCGATCCTTAAAACTGTCATCTAATTTAAGTCTTGAATTAATGTGAAGGATGTAACTTTTATAATTGTTAAAAAGCAATCGATCAACATTATTCGTATATCCATCGGGTAAGTATTCGCAAATATATAGACCATCTCTCAAAATGTATAACTCGCCTTCTTGATCTAATAAATTATACAAATAGCTTTCAGGTATGAATTTTTCACCAGCAACTATTGGAAATGAATACTTTTTTATTATATCTGATCTATAAACGAGCATTGTATCTCCAACAAGATGGTATTTCTTATAAGCTTTTCTCAATGTAGTTCGAACTATATCATTATTATCAATCCTCGTAATTGATTTACCTTCTGGATTAACCCTAAAAGCTATAATACCAATACAACCTGTATCTATTATTCTACCCCATGTTTTTTGTAACATGCTAACAGTATCTTTACGCAAATAATCGTCTGAGTCTACACAAACAAACATGTTACCGTTAGAAAGTTCAACACCTTTATTGTGTGCGGCGGGCTTACCCATATTACTCTGGCGATAATATATAATCCTTATTTTTCTTTGTTCAATCCACTTATTAACTAATTCCTGTGTGTTATCAGTAGAACCATCATCGACAATTATCCACTCAAAATCATCACAAGTTTGTTCACATAATGAATTATAAAGACGATCTAAAGTCTTCTTACGATTATAAGTTGGCGTGAATACTGACAAAAACATTAGTATCCTCCGTAGTTTATGTAGTTTAAGAAAACAGATCTAATAGTAAAAAAAGCTAAAGAACCTATCACAACTATACATACAATAATTTTATCTTTACCAAACCTTTTTTTCATAATCATTCCATATAAAATAGCCATAGGAAAAATGAACAATACCGATATTCGAGAATACCAATACGAAAATAAAGTAAGTAATGAAGAAAGTGCTCCCAAAATTGATAAAACTAAATACTTATCATAACTTTGTTCCTTAGAATGTTTCTTCCTATCAACAAGACCAATAATAGATAAGGCATAATAAGGAAATCCCTTAAAAGCGGCCAACAAAAGAGAACCACCATCTGAAGCATGAATTGTATCTTCAGCAACATAAGAAATAATTTTCCTAGATATATTGGGAAAATATGGATTAACTATTTGACCGAATAACATAAGTATTTGTTGAAAAAAAACATATACAATTATAGATAGTACTAGAATAATAATAGTTCTATGCTTTTCTATAGACTTTATCCGAAGCAAAATAAAAACTGGTATTAATACATAACCGGTAATATGTAATCCACAAGATAAAAAAATGATAAAAATAGATAAAATATCAGATTTTAAACACGGTTTCTCAATTAATACTACTATCATAATTGCAGCAAGTGCACTAACCGGAGCTTGTTTTAATGCTGTTAATGTTGTAAAAATAAAATAAGATAAAACAATAAAAATAGCTGCATCAACACATTTATAAACAGATTTTTTAAGCGCTATAAAAATAAGCCAACAGCATAAAAATGTAGTTAAAGCTAAAAGGACAGAAAAATCATTTGTTAAACTACGTACAATTCTTAAATATGTATCAAATATAACAAAACCAGTTAATCTACCATTAAAATCTTGTAAATAATTCAACCTATCACCACTAATAACAGGCTGAATACCAATTACATATTTATTATATAACCCATAAAGAAAAGCTATAACTATTGGCCAAAAATATAATACTAATTTGAAATTGTTATCTTTATTTCCTTTCAAAAATAGAACAAACCCATTAGCTGTCTTAACTCTATATATAAGACAAAAACCAATAAGAAGATAAACAACAATAGAAATAAGCGCACGTATCATTGTTCAAATCTTCCTTTCTGAAAGATTGTAGTATAGAAATTCGACAACCACATAGCATTTTCATTGATATCATATTTAGCATCATAGATTTGATTATAAGTATTTGCACGCTCAACACCTATTGATTCAATAATTTTATTGATCCATTTATCCATATCATCCAAATCAATAAATGAAACAAGGTTTGTAATTCCAACCTCATTCGGAACATAAGTACTACAAATTGTTGGCAATCCAGCTGCTTGCGATTCAATCGCTACAATACCAAGACCTTCACTTAAAGATGGTAATATAAACGCATCAAAAGCTTGCAAAAGCTGTGGTATATCATCACGCAAACCTAACAACAAAATACAATCACTAAGTTTTTTCTTAGTGATTATATTTACAACACTATCCATCATTGGACCAATGCCAATCCAAACAAACTTGAATAGTATTCCCTGTTTCTTCATTTTTTCGATTATCTGTAAAGTAAAATAAGGATTCTTTTCTTTACAAAACCGTCCAATAGTACCCAAAACAAAACAGTTCTCTTCAACACCTAATTCTTGACGCATTTCTTTCCTTACTGACTCATTAAAAGAATAACGTTCTAATTCTATAGCATTATTAAGAACTCTTGAACGTTGAGAATTTAAAGCTATTTTTTTTCCATATCGAGTCAGGAGAGCATCCATTGAACAACCAAAAAAGTAATCTGCTATGAATCTTGTCCTATATGAATAAATCATATAAAGAGTTTGATGTAAACTTAGTTTCCCCCACTTTCCGTGGCTATGAGCAATCGTAAAACGTCCATATTTTTTGGCTATTCCAAGATAAATTGCAGCAGTACTACCTATATGTCCATGGATAATTTGATATTCCTCATGAGTACTCAAGAATTCTTTCCACCATTTTATATATTTAATATGATTTAGTCCCGTATATCTTGGATATCTTATTAATCTGCCACCCAAAGAAATGATTTCGTCCTCATAATCATTTAATTCCTTGCTACTAACAGCGAAATCAAATTGAATTATAGTCCTGTCAATATGCCGATAATAATTCATCAGCATAGTTTCTGTTCCTGCCCTATTCATTGCTGAAACTACATGAAGAATCCTTATCATTTATCGATAACGCTCCTATACACTTCTTTTATGGATTCAACAGCATTATGTAGTGAAAATGATTCAACTTTTTTTCTGTTAAATTGCCCATACATTTTCATCATTTCAGAATTATTAGCTAATTCAAATATAGCTTTACTCCATCCATCAACACTATTAGGCTTTATCAAACGTCCACCATAATTCTCAGTTATTAAATCATTATTACCACGTATATTACTTACAATACATGGTAAATTGCTAGCCATCGCCTCCATTAAAGATCTACTCAGGCCCTCTCTATATGAAGGTAATACAAAAATATCAGATATATGCAGCAATTCGTTAATATCTTCTCTATACCCCAAAAAATGGACATTATCAATAATCGGCATAGATTTTTCTTTTAGTTTTACTTCAAGTGGCCCCTTACCACATAAAATATAATGAATATTAGAGTCGTTAATTCTTTTCAAAGCATCAATAATAACTATATTATTTTTGTTTTGATTTAATTCGCCGATTGAAATTAACACTTTAGCGTTAGAAGGTATATTTAGTTCTTTCCGTTTTATATCAACATTTGAAATTGAACCAGTAAAAATAGATGTATCAATACCAACACCTGGAACAATATATATTTTGCCTTTGTTTTTTAACTTAAAACTTTGAGCTCTAATATAATCCTCCTGATTTATAGTAATAATAGCATCCGATAAGTGCGCCAATAATCTTTCGATAGGATAGAATATCAACCAGTTTTTTATAGGTGCCCCTTTATAAAAATGAAACCCATGTGCTTGATATATAATTTTTGAAACATTACACTTGGATCCAGCTAAACGGCCTATTAAACCTCCTGTGGGAGTATTACAGTGAATTATGTCATATTTCTCTCGTTCAATAATTTCAACAATTTGTCTATATGCCCTTATGTTTTTAAGATTATATGGTGTTCTAACAAAATCAACTTGAAAAATCTTTATTCCATACTTATTTTCATCATAACGTATTGCATCATCATCTCTATAGCCAGTCCAAGCACTAGCTATATGAAATTCAATACCTAAATCATTTGCCGCTAAATAGCTTGAGTACGCAAAAGTATTAAAGCGACTGGCAACATTTTGAATAAATAAAACTTTCATATAACTTTTAACTCAAAAAACGCAAGGTGTATATTGATATTCATTCATCCTACGACCTTCTTTTGTAATATAATCTCTTTTTAAAACAAATCCATTTCTTAAATAAAAACTATTAACTCTTTCATTATTATCTGAATCCGTTTCTAGATTTATAAAACTATATTCATTAAAATCAACAATATTAATCAAATATTTGATAAGCTTCGAACCAATACCATTTCCCTCATACTCAGGGTCAACACAAATAGAAGCTAATTCAACGTATTTTTCCGGCTTATTAACACTTTCACTCTTTCTAAAAGCTCCGAATAAGCGCTTAACAAAAGAAGGATGTCTAATTGCTGCACCAAGAGAACAAATCGCAAATTTAAAAAGATGCTTCTTTATTAAAAATTTATAAAACATAGAGTATTCATATGAGAATGCTATAAAACCGACAATATGATTATTATCTTCAGCTATAATAACGCCAGAATAAAGATCTTCTATATAGCACGAGTATAAAGTTCTCAAAAACGGAAGCCCTAATTGAGAAAGAAAAAAAGAAGGAAAAGCTCTTTTATGAAGCTCAGCTAAACAATTAATATAATTGTTGTTATTGATATTTTTATCTAATACTCTATATTGAACCATTATTTTTCTTACCAAAAACTGCTACAAAAGTTCTAAACATTGTTTTAATCTCACTCGACAAACGGAACTCACGCAATGATTCTAAGTTCCATTTCATTTTCTCAGGAAGAATTTCTTCAACATAAACTCTATCAACATTTATAGCATTATTCAGAAGAGTGGCTTCATCCTTATAATGTATTGAAGCCTCGCTAGTAATACCAGCAGGCATAAGAAGAGTTGCATAGAATTCAGGTTTATATAATTCAACATATTTTACAGCTTCAGGTCGAGTGCCAACAAATGACATATTTCCGCAAATTACATCAAATAATTGAGGTATCTCATCAAGTCTATAATTGCGTAATTTATCACCAATTCTTGTAATTCTTGAATCATTATTTAATGTAACAACAGAACCTATTTGATCAGCATTACACACCATCGTTCTGAATTTATGAATAAAAAAATGTTTTCCATATAATGTAACTCGTTCTTGTCTATAAAACACCGGGCCTTTTGAATCTATTTTAATGATAATAGCGATTACAATCATCGGTACTGCAAAAAAAACAATTAAGACAAAAGAAGCAATTAAATCAAAAATCCTCTTTAAAAACAGGGAAAATCTCTTTTTATACAATAATTCCCAATAAGGCTTTACTTCATGAATCCTCATAAAATCAGGAATGTCATTCCATTTTTTAATCATGACAAACCTCATTAATAATCTTAATAAAACAATCACATACATATTCAACATCTTCATCAGTCAATTTAGTATGAAGAGGAAGAGATATCAGGTTTGAGTAATAATTGTATGAATGAGGAAAAGCTTGAATATTCCATCCTAAAGCTTTATAAGCTGTCATCATCGGAAGCGGCTTATAATGTACATTTGTACTAACTCCACGTTCAGCTAACAAACCAATTATTTCTCTTCTTTTAATATCATCAATGCCAGGAATCCTTGTTAAATACAAATGACCAGAAGAGATTGTATCTTCAACATAATGATTCAAATGAAACACACCCAATCCATCACAGGCAGAATCATATTTATGAATTATTTCTTTTCTTCGATTCAACATATCAATATATCGATCCAATTGACGAAGACCAATTGCAGCCATAATATCAGTCATATTACACTTATACCATGGTCCGATTATGTCATATTCCCAAGCTCCGGCTTTAGTCTTAGATAATGCATCTTTATTCTGCCCATGAAGAGATAGCAGTTGATACATCTTATAGATTTCTGAATTATCTATACCCTCAATAGGACACCAAGTCGCTGCTCCACCTTCGGCCGTTGTAATATTTTTAACAGCATGAAATGAAAAACTGGTAAAATCAGCTATTGATCCACAGTATTTTTTTATTTCACTTATAACTCGGCTTGCACCTAAACTATGAGCATCATCAGCAAAAATCGCAACTCTGCCAATGATTCTCTGTATTCTTGAAGATAAATCTCCTAATATAGTTCCATCACTATGGACAGGAGAAAATAGTGAACGCTTTCTTTCAACAATCTCAAAAACCTTTTTATAGTCGCAAACAATACCAGCTAAATCTACTAAAATAATAGCTTTAGTTTTATTGGTAATAGCACGTTCAAGTTGATCATAATCCATTTCAGGCATATGAGTAATAGGATTACCATCTTTTTGTATATCAACAAAAACAACTTTAGCTCCACAATGAACAACAGCGGAAGCCGTAGCTGTATACGTATAAGCAGGAACTATAACTTCATCACCTGGTTGAATACCCCAAATCCTTAGATTAAGTTCTTCAGCAGCCGTTGCAGAATTAAGACAAACTACTCTATTGTTCCAATTATCTAGATCTTTTTCTGTATCAACAGTTACAGAACCAGTCTCAATATAAGACGCTAATCTTCTTTCAAACAACTTAGTCCTAGGACCGGTTGTAATCCACCCGCTTCTTAATGCTTCACAAACTTCTGCAATTTCGGACTCGCTCATATCCGGTGGACTAAATTGTATAATTCTTTTATCTCCTAAATCCATGATAACCCTCAAATGAAAAATAATCTCAATTCTGACTAGGAATATATGTAGGAACAATATCCATCACATATTTCCTAATGTTCTCATCGTCTTCTTTACTGTCATCATCAAGTTTTGCCAGCTTGATCTTAAACTGCTCATCATCCATCTCTATTGGCTTTCCGATAAAGATCAACTTGTTTTCAGTTGTCTTCATGCCTTCTTCAGCCATAAGCTTTTCTTCATAGAGCTTCTCACCAGGCCTTAAGCCTGTGTATTCGATCTTAATATCGACATCCGGCGTTAAACCCGAGAGCTTTATAAGGTTTCTAGCCATATCATCGATCTTAACAGGCTCACCCATATCAAGAACGAATATCTCGCCGCCCTTAGCATAGTAAGAAGCCTGGAGAACAAGTGATACAGCTTCAGGAATTGTCATAAAGAATCTGGTAATATCTTTATCTGTTACGGTGACAGGACCACCTTCAGCTATCTGCTTCTTAAACAAAGGAATAACAGAACCATTGGAACCCAAAACATTACCAAATCTGACCGCTACAAATGAGGTATTCGGTGTCTCACGGTCCATCATCTGGATTATCATCTCGCAGATACGCTTAGTGGCTCCCATGATATTAGTAGGGTTAACAGCCTTATCAGTAGAGATAAGAACGAACTTTTTAACCCCTGCAAGAGCAGCTGCCTTTGCTGTCTTATATGTTCCCATTACATTGTTCTTAATTGCTTCATTAGGGCTTACTTCCATAAGCGGAACATGTTTATGTGCAGCAGCATGGAATACGATGTCAGGTTTATATTCCTGCATAACGGATGTAATTCTGTGGGTATTACGTACAGAACCAATAAGAGTTACCAGATTAAGCCCTTTATTCCTATATTTTCTAAGAAGATCTTGCTGGATCTCATAAGCATTATTCTCATAGATATCAAAGATAATAAGCTGCTTTGGTTCATGCTTAGCAATCTGACGGCAAAGTTCAGATCCAATTGATCCACCGCCACCGGTAACAAGGATCGTCTTACCCTTGATCATGTTAAAAACAGATTCATTATCGATTGTAATAGGTTCTCTTCCAAGAAGGTCTGTAAGCTCTACATCACGGACCTTATTAATGCTGACTTCCCCATTAACCAATTGATATATACCTGGAATAGTCCTTAGCTTACATCCGGTTTCTTTAGCAATATTTAAGTAATTTTTTCTGTCTGAAGGAGAAGCAGTGGGAATTGCAAATATAATAGTATCAACATTATACTCAGCAGCTTTAGTAATAAGATCAGCACTTCCGCCTACTATTGGTACATTGTATAAAGATCTTCCATGCTTATTCTTATTCTCATCGATAAAACAAACAGGGACCATTGTAGTCTTATTACTGTTCAAAAGGTCTTTAACCAACATTGCACCCGCATCCCCTGCTCCGATGATCATGACTCTATTATCGTTAGCGCGGCCATTTTTAAGAGGTAGTCTTCCCCTACCGCTCAGAAGCCTAAACAATCTATATGAAAATCTATTAAAGATATGAGCTACGACACACCCAAATGTTCCTGCCAAATAGAAAGAAATAGGCATTCTTAAACCAACAATCAAGGATGAAACGACAAACAAAGGACCAATTACAAGATATGAGACTATTACCCTTAAAGCCTCATTTATACTTACAAAGCTCCATATACTGTGATACAGACGTGCAATATAAAAAACAACGACTACAATAACACACCATATCGGCATGAGCATTAAGTATCCGTTAAAGTATATCTCAGGAATACCGGAAAATGAAAAATCAAACCTTAAAAGCAAAGCACAGAAAAAAGCAATATAAACAAAGAAAATATCCAAGGCAGTAACAATAAGCGCCCTAAGAACCCAAGATTTATTATTAAATCCAAGTTCCAAGTGCTTATCATTAGGTTTTACTGTTTTTCTCTTTCTGTTCATAATAAAATCGCTTTGATTGTATAAAATTCAATTTGATTATTTAATTATAATATTAATTATATAGATGAGTTTTTCGAACATATTACATTTTTCTTTTATAATTCATTCGATATTTAGGCATATTATTAGTATCTAATTGTATAATTATGGACATCCACTAAAAAATAGTGTTCAACATTAATGGGGTTTATTGATGAAAAAGACTGGAAATCACTCAATTGCTACAAAATCTCCGGACTCTAACCGGATCAGTGGTACCAGGAAATACAGTAAGAAGAGCAAAGTTGCCATAGTCTTGCTCTCTATATTATTCGCTTTACTTATACTCGTATTCTTTACTGAGATTAAGGTCATTAAGCTTTATGACGATTATTATGCCAGTGCAATGTCACTAATGGCAGATGCTAATGAACTTAAAACCTCCATTAAGAAATCAGTAGGATACCTTAAAACCGGTGATGCAGATTCAGCAGATATTGAGATTGCTAAGGTCGAATCATCTATTGATTCACTTCAGACAAGTTTGGCAGACGAGAAGTGGGATGAACTACTTGCTCTTCCCTTCATTGGTAACGAGGTATCTGAAGACTTTGACACAATTAATAAGGCTCTGAATATTGCTGATGAAGCAACTGAAACGGTATTAAAACCAACTTCCGCTTACTTACATAAGCTTGGTATGCCTGATGTAAGCAAACTTGATATGGATAACATGGGACCTGAAATGGCCGAAAGACTTTATGGCTACAGCGACATGATCGATGAAATCTGCCCTGCAGCCGAGAAAGTCATGTCAGATCTCAATAACTTACCAAAATTCAATCTGGATTTATTAGAAAGCAAAGTTTCACAATACAGGAGCCTTCCTCAGCAAACCGAAGGAGTCTTCCCTGTATTAGAGGATACTTCTTCCAAGATCTTACGCCCTGCTGCGGATGTTATGAGCAAAACCCCTTTCTCATCTGTTAAAGCTGATAAAGGCCTGAATGTTAAGGTCCTTAAGGAATACATAGATCTCATGGATAAGATCAAACCGGACCTTGTTGATATCAGCGGAAAACTCCTCGATATTTCCCTTATTAAAGAAGATCCCAAAAGAACTGAGAGATTAAGTAATAAAGTATCTTCATTACTTGATCTTATGGCTGAATTTGAAGAGTATAAACCATTGATAGACATAATAGTTGATGGTAATGATAAGACATTTATAGTTGTCGCCCAGAATTGTGCCGAGATGCGTGCGCTTGGAGGATTTCCCGGGTCAATAGGAACTGCAACGGTTAAAGACGGAATTTTCTCTTTTGGTAAATTTATTCACTTAACCGCTCGCATTCCGGCACATCATGCTAAATCAATTAAGATCTCTTCTATTGAAAACAAACTGTTCCTTACAAGTTGGTATGGAGATAGCCCTAGAAGAGCTACATGCAATCCTGATTATCCAAGGGCTGCAGAAATACTTTGTGCTGCTTATGAAGAGAAGAACAACAAGAAGATAGACGGAGTAATCACGCTTACTCCTCACATAATTCAGAGAATGATGGCCATTACTGGACCTGTAAAGCTCTCGAACGGTAAAACACTTAGTGAAAAGAACACTATTAGTTATCTTCAGAGACAAATATACATAGACTATTTTAAAAACACACTTGGCTATCCTCAAAGATTAAAGAATGCAAACAATAAAACCAATGCATTATTTGCTGAAACCGCTGATTCTGTTTTCACAAAGCTAATGGAACACACTGATAAAGCCTCGCTTCTTAAGCTCATGTCCATTATGAAGGACAGTGCAAAGGATAGAGTTTTCATGATGTGGATGAAAGATCCGGAATCCGAAGCAGTATTATCTTCGCTGGGGCTATCAGGTGAACTTAATAAAGATCCTGAGAATCCTGTTATCGGTGTTTTTTACTCAGTTAACCACCCTAACAGACTTGGGGCCTATGTAGACTATAAAGTATCTGTTGGTGATGGTGTTTCAAATGATGATGGAACGATATCCTATCCTGTCACAGTAGTACTCTCCAATAATCTCGATAAACAGACATTAAAGATTGGTCGTGGAAATGCCTATATAACCACATCTAACACCGAAGGTTATATGGGTTCACTTATCTATTTCTATGCTCCTGCAGGGGGTACTGTCAGCGGGTTTAAGAATAATGCGAAGGTTAAAGTAAGCATTGAAAAGTATAAGGATCTTCAGCTTGGATTCGGAAGCAATTTCAAACTATATCCCGGTAAACCAATCACTTTTACATATAAGGTCACAACTGCTCCCGGAGTCACCAAGAAGCCTGAAGTAATGACTCAGCCGTTGATCTGGAGAGATTATATTAAACCACAGAACTAATAAAATAAGGCCAGCAGATGTTGGCCTTATTTTTTGTCTACATCTTTAGTAGCTACTACCGGAACGCTTGTATCTGCAGCGTTTTCGATAAGAATGTCGCCTATCTTAACAGGAGCTTCGCAGGCTGCTTTATTGATTGCTTCCATGACTTCAAATATCTTATCTTTGGGAACCGGAGACTTTGTCTTGCAGCTTATCCTGTCTTGAACACCATTAATGACCTTGATCGTTGTGGTAACTGTTCTTACAGGTGCAGTTACTTCTGTTCTGGCATAAATTTCACCGCGTTTACAGGTATTTCCTTCCACACTTAAGATGTTGTCACCATCAAGCTTTACGGTGATCCTGCAGCCCATAGGGCAATTAATACATGTAAGTTCTCTTGTTTCCATGTCAGCCCTCCGTAATAGCTACAGTTATCTCATTAACATCCTGGTTAAGTTCTTCCTTTTTCAGGATAACCTGTTCCATCTCACCTGGAGTGATTATCTGCTTTCTTCTACGGATCTTTTGCTGTCCGTCAATCTTAACCTCAATATATGAGTCCTTAAATACACCGGTGGATCTGAAACGGATTATGAGATCATCCTCCAATTCATTTATACGAACGGTTGATGGGACTGTATATCTGACACCTTTTTCAGGCTTGATCTGAATAGCATTAACATCGGGCTTCTGTCCACTCTTAACATATCTGGCAGCACTCTTACCTGCCCTGGCAGACTCTTCAGATACATAATCCACAAGATCGTGAACGTGAAGGACATTGCCGCATGCAAATACGCCCGAAATAGATGTCTCAAAAGATTCATTAACCACCGGTCCGTTAGTAGCAGGGTTTATCTTAACATCAGCTGCCCTTGAGAGTTCATTCTCGGGAAGCAAACCGCAAGAAAGGAGCAGAGTATCACAGGATATCTCCTGTTCAGTTCCTTTTATAGGTTTTGAGTATTCATCGACTTCAGCGATCACTACAGATGTAACTCGCTCTTTACCCTTGATATCAATGACTGTATGAGACAAAAGGAGCGGAATATCGAAGTCATCAAGACATTGAACGATATTACGCTTCAAGCCGCCTGAGTATGGCATAAGCTCACAGACAGCCTTAACCTTAGCGCCTTCAAGTGTCATTCTTCTTGCCATTATAAGACCAATGTCTCCTGAACCCAGGATAACGACTTCTTTACCAGGCATATAGCCTTCAATATTTACTAATCTCTGAGCCGTACCAGCTGTGAATACGCCTGCAGGTCGTAATCCCGGAATGTTAAGTGCACCTCTGGGGCGTTCACGGCAACCCATGCAAAGTACAATTGCTTCGCACTCTACGGTAAATACTCCATTAGTACTGTTAATTGCAGTTACTAAATTCTGCTTGATATCAAGGACCATAGTATCGAGCAGATAGTCGATATTGTAGTCTTTAAGCTGATTTTCGAACCTTGCAGCGTACTCAGGGCCTGTAAGTTCTTCGTTAAATGTATGAAGACCAAATCCATTATGAATGCACTGGTTAAGGATTCCGCCCAGCTCGTGATCACGCTCAAGAATGAGGATATTAAGTTCTTTATCTTCTTTTGCAGCACCGATTGCAGCAGCAAGACCTGCAGGACCGCCGCCGATAACAACAACATCAGCTCTCATTTTTGGTCCTCCCTGTTAAGATCTTTGAATTACCGCCATTCTTAGTTATCTCATTAAACGGAATGCCTGTTTCCCTGCTCAATACCTCCATTACCTTAGGAGAACAGAAGCCACCCTGGCATCTGCCCATTCCGGCTCTTGTTCTTCTTTTAACTCCGTCAAGAGATCTGGCTCCCAAAGGCCTTCTTATAGCATCGATGATCTCGCCTTCTGTGATGGTCTCACAGCGGCAGATTATCCTGCCGTATTCCGGATGTTCTTTTATTAACTTATCTCTTTCCTTCTCATCCATCTCAAACGGCTTTTTGACATCGTGGCAGATGCCGTTCCACTGCTGCTTTATAACTAACTGAAGCTTTGAAGAGACCAGGTCTGCCATATACTCACCAATTGCAGGACAAGCCGTTAATCCGGGTGATTCGATACCGACACAATCGAAGAAACAATTCCGCTCTTCCTTAAGTATGAATTCACCGCCATCCTCATGCGCTCTAAGACCTGAGAACCCTGTGATAACCTGCTTTACAGGAAGACCTGTAACATTCTTCGCCTGGCCTTCCAATACTTTTGCTATACCATCAGCTGTAACAGGAGCTTCATCCTTGTTATCCGTATCTATTGCTGTAGGGCCTACAAGAGTATTCCCGTGTACTGTTGGTGTAACCAGTATTCCTTTTCCAAGCTTAGTCGGCTGAGGGAATATGACGTGGTTTACATAGCCTTCCAAGGCTCTGTCCAACAAAATATAGTCGCCTCTTCTGGCAGTGATGTGATACTTAGAATCAGATATCAGGTTATGGATCTCATCAGCATGACATCCTGCAGCATTGATAACCGCTTTTGAATTAAGCTTCTCGTTACCTGCTGATATTATCCATCCGTTCTCGGATTCTTTAATGTCAGTTACTTCAGTATTGAATCTGAATTCAACACCATTCTGACAAGCACACTCAGCAAGAGCTATATTAAGTCTGAATGGACAGATCACACCTGCAGTAGGAGCATAAAGTGCACATACGGCATTATCAGAGATATTGGGTTCGATGGCTTTTAATTCATCATGGGTTAAGATCTTCATGTCAGGGACACCGTTAGTAATACCTCTCTGATATAACTCTTCTATCCCCTGCCTTTGTTCTTCATCAACGCAAACTACCAGCGAACCTATACGTTTAAATGGAATATCCAGATCTCTTGAAAGATCATCCATGAGGACATTGCCTCTGATATTCATCTTAGCCTTAAGAGAACCCGGCTTTGCATCGTATCCGGCATGGACAATGCCGCTGTTGGCCTTTGACGTGCCCGTACAGACATCTTCATCCTTCTCGATGACAAGGATCCTCGCTTCATACTTAGAAAGCTCTCTGGCGATCGCACAGCCTGTTACGCCGGCACCGATGATGATAATGTCATATGAGTTGTCCATATTCATTCTCCATATCAAGTATTGCGTTTCGTCTTTAGAGAAGACAAGAAACTTATACATTGCACTAATTGCTCACGCATCAATACTATTGAAAGAATAACATAAGACATAAGATAAATTGTCAACTTATAAAGCAAAGGAAGTTGTAATGTAACCACGTACACACCAAGCAAAATGATTATAAACAACAACTCCTTAAATGATGGCTTAAGGTATTTAAAATGAGCCGTATTAATTATGAGATATATAACCGTAGTTATCAAAGTAGCAAGGGCATAACCCGTTGTACCCGGACATATAAACATCACACACGCATCAAGGATAATAGAGATTCCTAACGATATAGTCATTCTGATCAGATACTGTTTTTGCTGTTTGTAAACCTTATAAAGATTTACAAATATAGCTGTATTAATTCCCCAGAATATCTGAGTTATTATTAGAATTGATGCAGCAAATTCTGCGCCAGCATATTGCGGCAAGAAATACTCAATTACGACACTTATACAATAAATCAGAACCGGCATGATCATTAAAAGTAATACTATCAACCGCTTTACTTTTACTTCAAAATCCTGATCCTTCCTTTTACAAAAATAGTTGTACAAAGTAAGAGAAATAGGTGTAACTACCATATTTACAACCGTAATCATCTGCCCGGCAAACGAATACATGGTGAAATCATAAAATGGAAGAGTAAACTTAATAAACCATTTATCAACACCTATAAACAAGGCATAAATAGTATTACCCAATGTCAACAGAATACCTAATTTCATAGTCTTAGTCAGGCACTGAATACTTGGTTTACTGATCTTTAATGATAAGAGCTTGATACTTGAAGTCAAAAACATCATAAAAGAACAGAATTCAATCGCTATGGCAACAATTACATATGGAATATACAGTTCTACTCTTAATATCAGCAAAGCTCCAAATGCAATAAAATTCAAAAAATAAGAAGTGCTTAATATCTTGGAATAACGGGAAAACTCTCCTGTTGCCTGATAAACAAATGACATAAAGGTTGTCATTATCATTGGTAGTGCAACTAATCCAAGAGAAATGATAATAAAATCGTGAATAACTATTCCGATTATTATAAAAACGGCTGAAATGATAAACTCAAACAGAAGAATCGAGGTGAATTCAGTAGATATCTTACGGGAATCAATCTCTTTAACCTGTTTTCCACCGTATTTCAGATATATACCATCACAGAACCCTAAATGACTGATGCCTATATAAGTAACATAAAACTGATAGAGTTTAAAAAATCCGTAGTCATCAACTGTAAGGATCTTCGGCAAGACAAAAGCAACCAAAAGGCTGACAAGCATTTTGATTATATTTGTAGATCCGACTTTAAAAATATCCTTAAACATACAATGTTCAACTAAATATGTTTTTCTTTTTTCACCATTTTCTTAAATACACTCAAAAGTTTATCAGAAGTCTTTTTCCCAAAAAGGAGCAAGATAAGATAATATGCTTTTGTAATAGGATATAGATGAATATCAAGCGAATTGAGGATCGACCAATACTCCTTGAAATATAGTTTTCCTTCAGTTCTGGCGATAGACAGACTGGAATATGAGTGTAATGAGTATTGTTTTTCGAAAGACTTAAATATGTTTGTTCCTTCCTCCTCATCAAACATCTTTATTGCCTTGAACAAGGTCTTATTGAATTCAAGAACAGACTTAACACTCTTTCGATCAGCAAGGACAGCATTTCCGCCACTCGATTCAGATATACCATAAGCATTTTCGCCATCACCAACACATCGGACAGTCGGAAACGGAATGTATAACCCGCCCTTAAGATAAGCCATTTTTAAAAACAGGTATACTTGAAAATAGTTTATGTTTTTGAATCGCGATGAATCAAAAGTCTCAACATAATCCTTTCTGAATATCAATCCGGAAAATAATATTGAATCGTAAATATACTTAGCGGCAGCATCTGAACCCTTAAAACTTATAGGGTCATCTCCCCTGTATCTGTCCCATTTGCCGGTCCCTTCATATACAAAAGGAGCATAGAAAACGCCATGAGAATCATCTACTTTAAGGATCTTAATTAATCTGTCTATACACCCGTCTTCAATATAATCATCGTCACTCATAAAGAATATGAATTTCCCAGAACACTTTCTAATAATAGCGCCAAGATTCATATCATATCCAAGATTTATCTCATTAGGCGAGAAAACAATTCTGTATTTACTAGTATCAGCTAATCTATTTACAAGTTCACATATCTCCTTAGAAAGCGGAGAATGGTCTTCGCTTACGATGACCTCAATCTCATCCGGAAATGACGTGTGAATACTGTTAATACAGCGTTCAAGTTCACTTAATCTCTTATATGAAGTTATTCCAATAGACAGTAAAGGTTCCATATTAATTCTTGTGCCTCTCAACTTCACGAATGAACTGTTCGAATTCATCCATTAGTATAGATTTTGAGAAATTCTTTTCAAAATATGCTCTCGCATTTATACCCATTGTATCAATATCAGAATAAATCAAGCTGCTAATACCTTCAGCAAGCGCTTCTGCATTGCCTATTTCACAACAAATACCACAGGCTGCTTCATTGATAATTCTCTTGGTTTCACCTGAAGCAGATGCGATAATAGCCTTCCTGCAAGCCATATAAGACTGGAGCTTAGCCGGAATAGACATCTCCCAAAGAGGAGAATTGGCAAAGCTAATAAAGCCGGCATCACATGCACTTAATATCACAGGTATACGCTGAGCAGGAACACGTGGCAAAAGTATAAACTTATCTCTGACACCCATTTCATCAATCAGCTTCTCGAATCCGGCTTGATAACGGCCATCACCAACGATAATAAATCTGACATTCTTATCTTTTAAAATGCTGGCGGTTTTGGGAAGTATTTCCAGGCCCTGAGCAAAACCGATATTACCGGTAAAAGCAATCTTAAAGGAGTCATCGTCAGGTATACCATCAACTGACTGCTTATCCATAGGTCTGTAAAACTCTTCAGCAAACTGGGGCCAATAGTAGACCTTGTGTCTGTCAACAGGCTTCTTGCGGTTAACTATCGCATCAACAAATGAAGGCGTAGTAACGAAGATCTTATCGACCTGCTTATATATCTTATCTACCATTCTGTCTATTGGTCCAATAATGAGCCTGTTATGAATTCCTGTTACAGTCTCGACATTCTCCGGCCAAAGATCCTGAACATAGATATAGTGCGGAACCTTGTGCTTCCTTGCATATCCGCAGCCGACTTTAAGCTGTGTCATGGGTGATGATTCAAAACTCAACACCATATCAGCTTCAATCTTATTGAACCGGTTCCAGAACCACCCGGATATTACAAAAGAATAGTAATTAAGGATCATTCCAAAATTGCTCTTGCCGCGAGCGACCAATGGAATACGGATGATATCAATACCCTTCCAGTTTTCTCTTCTTTTCTTAGTCCAAGAATATCCGGGAAAGAATTTGCCCATAGGATAATTGGGTATGCCAGTAACAACAGTTATCTTATAGCCGCGGCTTGCCAGTTCCGCTGCAATCTCATTATAGCGGAATGACTCAGGATAAAAAAACTGTGAAACAACTAGGATATGCATTACTTACAATCAGCATCGTGCATCTCGCGTGCACGCTTGCTGTCAAATCCTTCCGTACTCTCTTTTTGAAGCAGGATCTTGAATGTCTCGAAGATGATCTGGAGATCAAGTAAGATACTGTAATTTGCAATATAAGTAAGATCGAGCTTGAGCTTATCCAAAGCGGAAGTATTGTATTTGCCATATACCTGGGCATAACCGGTAAGTCCGCCCTTTACCTTCTCCCTATATCTGAACTCAGGAATATCGTTAGAATACTTAATTACATGTTCGTATCTTTCAGGTCTGGGACCGACAATGCTCATATCCCCCTTAAGGATATTAAACAGCTGCGGGAGCTCATCGACTCTGATGGCACGGATGACCCTTCCTACCTTGGTAATTCTGTCATCCTTCTCACCTGCAGGATGAGGACGTCCGTCTTTTTCAGCATCAACGATCATAGAACGGAACTTCAGGATCATGAAATGCTTTCCGCCCTTAGTAACTCGCTCCTGCTTAAAGAATATGGGTCCATGATCTTCAAGCTTGATAGCAAACGCTGTAATCAAGAAAACAGGACTTAAGATGATAACGGCAAGTCCACTGAAGAAAAGATCAAACAATCTTTTAAGAAACCTCTGAGTAAAACTCATACCAAGGTTACGGCTCAGATATAACGGAGTATCAATAACGTTGATACTGTCAGATGACTTAAGGATAATGTCAGCGATCTTAGGAACAACATATACTCTGATATCCTTATCAAAGCAGATCTTTACGATCCTATTCTCTATCTGTGCAGGAACATCGTTGATCAGGACATTGCTGCTGTTTGAGATTATCTCATTAAGATTTATTGCTGGATCGTCATATTTATAAGATTTCTCGATCTTGTACTTGTATGATAACCCGTCGATCTTATCAGCAAGATTATTCTCATGGTCACCAAAGATAAGAATAATTGGCAAAGGATGAACCCATCTCTTGTAAAGGACATTCATCATGATCATGATGATGCCCAAAAGAACAGACTGACAGACAGCAAGAATCGCATATCTCCAGGTGAAATCAATAATATATCTGAAGTTGTTCTGGATTGTTGAAGATACTAAGATCTCAATCAGGTCCGTAAAGCAAAGAGACAGAGCCATGCCGACTATCTGCTTTGTCTTACGCTCAACACCGATTCCGAATGCCCTGAAGAATTTCCCAAAGATCAAAAAGAGCGTCACATATATGATCGTTGCAAGACCCACGTTACCAATACCGAGGAGGTATCCGGTGTGGTTATTGTTATAGACATAATCAGTCCAAACATAAATATACATAACGACAGCAATCAACACGAGGATCACATCGCATATGCCACGGAACACATATCTGAATCTGGGTCTGGCTTTTCCAACCGCTAAATCAGTTCCTTTGTTAGACTCTTTGCTCATTCCACTTCCTGCAGGACTTAATAAATATAATAATTATATTACACTAGTGGGAATATACAAAAAAGTTTGATTTACCACGGTTCAAGATTGCCATGAACCATTACTTTATCCCACTCTTCGTAGCGGATTTTAAACAAAGTATTTGCTCCGCACTTCTTATAGATCTCGAACTGCTCTTTGTATGAGCTCTCGAATTCAGCAGCAGGACATGCTATCGAATTAGAAACAAATCTTTCTACTGAACCAGGGTATAGCTCAGAGATATTCTCTTCTGTATGTGTATATTCGAAAGCAGTAGGCCAGTATCTTACACACTTGTTGATCTTGTCTATGTAATTTACTTTCGAAGCAGTATTGATGGCTGTTTCTGCATCAGTTCCTTCGGCTATGTCAGCATTAATACCATGGAAAGTAATAAGGTATCTGTCTGATGTAAAAGGATCTTCCTTGCTGTCACCATTATTTATGGTGCTTATCTTGTTTATGTTTTCGGATTTGGAAATCCAGTTAAGATATATCAGGCAAGCTAAAGGGTCCTTGCATGTAGCAGGAATAAATATCTTATTCAGACTCTCATAGAGATAATCTTCATTCCAGTAGTTATATTTGCCGTTAGCATCTTCGAATGTGTTAACAGCAATATACTGTGCATCCTCACCACAGTTTTCTCGAATGGCCTTAATGTGAGCGTTATCGCCGTTAGCATAGAGATAATCCGCCTTGGCGCAGAAAGCACCGACAAAGCCTTTTTCGATTGGCTCATAAGATTCTTTGGTATCAGGTCTGATATTCTGGAAATCCTTGGGAAGAAGTCCTTTGTTATACCAGTCGTTAAGGACTTTGATACCGTCCTTGTATCCTGCCTGGGCAACTCTGCAATAGCCGTGATTATATAAACTCATGTCATCAATAGCCGTATCAAGGAACGAGTCGAAGAAAGGCTTAGCACTTACATTGGGCTCGCTATCGATAAAGAACGGGATCAACTGATCAGCGCTTGATCCTAACAGCTTGTCTGCATTATCGCGAAATGCGACGATACACTTATAGAACTCTTCCCTTGTATGCGGTTCCTTGAGACCTAACTTATCAAGCCAATCTTTTCTGATGAATGTAACTCTGGCATTAGGGACAAACTCTCTTGGAGTCAGATACCAGACTTCCTGAGGATCTTCTATTCCGGGACTGATCAAGTCTGCACCTAATAAGCCAATAAGATCTTTCAGATTCTCAGCATTATCCTTAAGATACGGAGCAATATTGATTACACCCTTCATCCTGTAGTATGTCGTAATGACGTTATAATTCTCATATAAAGTAATATCAGGTGCTACACCATTCTCAAAATTCAGTTTCTGGGATTCGACAAAAGTCACGTCGATATTTAACTGAGTAAGAACAGTATCATGGATATACTTTGCTGTCTCAGATGTGTTTACATCATACCGGGACTGGAAATCCACATTGGAATCAACTAGCACAGTGATATGTCTGGTAGTATCAAAACGCTTGCCATCAAAGGTTCCTTTGCTGTTGTCGCAAGAACAGAAGGAAACAGCAATAGAGATCACCAGCATAAAGGCAGTAAGTCTTATTAAACTAAAAGGAAATCTGTTTTCTCTGCTCTTAAACATTCTTATCACCCGAATAATAACCTATCTTACGGACAGTCCACTTAAGTCTCTCTTCACGGGTGGAATCCCTTGATCCCTGGCCATCAACACGATAACAATCGATATTATCAGAATACCATACGGAATAGATATCAGCCTGTACAGCATCATACTCAATGACGATGCTGCCATTGCCGATTATGCTCTTAACGTTATCATTTATAAGAAGTCCGAAAACTTCATTATCAGATGAAGTCAAACTCGGATCGTAATAGACATAGTAGTAGGAATGAGATTTTGGATCCTTAGTCATCTCATTCCATGAAGAACCAACAACACTTAAGAAGTCATCAGGTTCTTTCAAAAGATTGCCAAAAATATGTGAATCAGAAGAAGAATACAGCTGCTGCCATTCACCACTATTTTTCGCTTCATCAAGGTTCTGCTGAAGAGCTGAATATATCTCGCCTGCTTTATTATCCAATGCATCCAATTCTTTTACAGCCTGAAATCTCGGATAGTTAACCAATACTGAAACTAGAATAAATATAGCACTCAAGACAAGAGACAAATAGTTAATTGCATTATTGTTCTTCTTATCCTTCTTCGTAACCGATATATAATCAACAGTCTTCTTATCAACGCACATATCCGCAAATAACAGTACCAGGAAGAAATTAGAAGGAAGTTCAGATAAATGATGCTCTTCTATGCAGACGAGTGCACAAACTGCAAGAATCGCAATACCGAAATAATACTTCTTCTGCCTTAACTGAACCGCGGTCATAGATATCAAATAGAACAGCAACGGAAGAATGCCATTAAGCAAAAGAAGAACTATGTAAGAACAATCAAGAAAATTGTAATAACCGTCTGCTGAAGAATATGCTCCATAGATAGGGATATCAGGAGCAAATAAATGAACACCATATTCAGAAAAAGTCTTATGACCCAAGCTTACTCTTAAGTGGAGTATGCCATTTAGACGATACAATATCGGATTGCCAACATTATAAAGAACAGCAAGCACAATTGAGAAAGCTGCAAAGACAACAAATGAATATCTGAAACAGAAAGCAAAGAAATTATTGATGCCTGACGCACATGTCTTAATCGGACTTTTGCTGTCATCTTTGAAAAGTTTATTCTTTTTGATAATCGCCCAGATTTTAAGGAATACAGCAAATGACAACAGAAGTGATATTCCGATCAAGGTGGTATTTGAACCTGTAAATGAGTAGATCAGGATATCAAATGCTCCAATAGCAAAGATCTCGCCCCAAGTTATCTTTTTAGCTCTTATCCAAAGATAAGCGGCAAGCATCCAGAAATAATGGGAAGCAAAATCCGTACTGGAACAGTTATTCATTATCGGGAAAAAGAATTTATTATCTCCAAGATAGAAAAAATCATTAGAGCCCATATTATCAACAGCATTATCTGCATTTCCGAATACGGTCATGAAGATATTGTTAATGATCAGGAAAAAATTTGCTGCGATTCCCACATAAAGAATGTAATCAGCACAAACACCGATAGCACCCACAATAGCGAAGGCGATTATTGATAAATCAGTAGCATCAGGTACAAAAAATGAATAGACAAATCCAAATAGAATTACAGCCAGTAAAAGAACACCATTCTTCCAGTTCTTGAACAGAGTAAAGAAAATACGGTAAAAACCTGTTATAAACAACACTACCGCTCCGACCATAAGGAATATCCTTACAAAATCGACATAGACAAGCCTGGAACCGCCACATGCTTTAGAGACAAGGAAGAATAAGAGACCAAACAAATAAACGATATCGGCGATTCTTTTAGTCTTGTCGCCGACATCGTTTATCTTCTTAACCAGGTCTTTTAATGATCCGCCCATAAATGTTATTAGGGTTAAATGTTAGATCTCGTCTATTAATGTGATGATGTTCTTGATGGACATCAGTCTTGAATCTACTTCATAAGCTCTGTGATACTTAAGGATATCTTCAGCAGTCTGCTGCATTGCAGGGAAAGCTGCTCTTGTGAGCTGGTTGGCGTAGATAACGATATTAACACCGTGAGCTGCAAGCTCATCTTCTGTGATCGTATTGAATGAAGTAGGAACGACTACGATAGGTGTAGTCTTATCGAATTCCCTGAACTTGTCACAGAACTCGAGGATCTCAGCAGGATCCTTCTTACGGCTGTGGATCATGATGCCGTCAGCACCTGCTCCGACGAAAGCCTTCGCCCTTGTGAGCGCATCTTCCATACCCTGCTCGAGGATAAGGCTCTCGATACGTGCGATGATCATGAACTCATCAGAAAGCTGAGCCTTCTTACCTGCTCTGATCTTCTCGCAGAAGTGCTCAATTGTATCCTGTGTCTGCTTAACTTCAGTACCGAAGAGACTGTTCTTCTTAAGACCGGTCTTATCTTCGATGATAACAGCACTTACACCCATTCTCTCGAGTGAACGTACTGTATAGACGAAGTGCTCTGTAAGTCCGCCTGTATCACCGTCAAAGATGATAGGCTTGGTAGTAACTTCCATTACATCGTCGATTGTTCTGAATCTGCTTGTCATGTCAACGAGTTCGATATCAGGCTTACCCTTTGCTGTGGAATCGCAGAGTGAGCTGATCCACATAGCATCGAACTGGTCGATATGCTCACCGTTGGCAACGATAGTCTTCTCAGCAATAAGTCCTGTGATACCGCTGTGGACTTCGATAGTCTTAACGATGGGAACGATATTAAGGAGTTTTCTGAGTCTTCCTCTTCTAAGCTCAGGCATAGCGAGCTTCTCTCTCATCTGACGGTCGATCTTCTGAGTGTTCTCGTTATATGTGTAAGGAACTTCAACGAGTTCTCCGCCGAACTTGGCAAGAAGCTCTGTGATATTGTTCTTGATAGCTACAAGAGCGGAATTGTTCCAGTTATCTCCATGAACGATATAATCCGGGTGAAGAGTCTCAACTACTTCATCGTACATGATGTGATTCTGAACAATTACATCATCTACCTCAGGGATAGCCTTGATCATGGCAATACGCTCTTCAACAGTCTTCATAGGAAATCTGTTATATCTGACCATCTCGGAATCACAAAGGACGCCGACAGTAACAGAACCGAGTTCTTTTGCCTTCTTGATTATATTAAGATGACCTTCATGGATAACATCAGTACAAAAACAGGTATAAACCTTTTTATCGCTCATATATGAACCTCCTCTAACAACTTCACCCATTATATTACAAGTAATAAAAAAAACAAAATTGTTTTAGGGGTTAATATACCCAATTGTCAAAATACTCCTTAGGAGACTTTCCGTTAACGCTTAAAACGCCTTTGCAGCCGCCAAAAACCTCACTCTTGTTGTTCCCTACCGTCTCCTGCGGCACTACAACAGTGGTAAGAGATGTGCAGTTGGCAAAGGAACCAACATCTATCCATTCAACAGAATCAGGAATAGCAAGGTCGACTATGGCCTCACAGCTACTGAAAGCACCGCATTCGATCCTGACGACTTTATCACTGAATACGACCTTCTCGAGTTTCCTGCATCTGTAGAACGCATAAGCCGTTATTAAGCGGCAGTCCAGCTGGAGAGAAACAAGTCCGGATGAAGAAAATGCGTGATGACCAAAATAGATAACGCTCTCAGGGATCTTGACGAATTCGAGTGATTTGCATCGTTCAAAGGCACCTTCACCAATACTCGTAACGCCTTCAGGAATATCGATCGCATTAAGTGACTGGCAGTCTCTGAATGCGAAATTCCCGATATCCGTAACACTATCAGGGATAATAATCGTCTTAAGTGACAGATCTCCCATGAACATGCTGTTGCTGATCTTCGTAATACCGGCAGGCATTACAAAATATGTGAGATTAAGACAGTTGGAAAAGGCAAAGCTTCCAATGCTCGTAATATGGTCAGTCAATCTGACGGAAGTAAGATTCGCGCAGTATCTGAAAGCATGATTTCCGATACTGGTAACAGTCTCAGGAACAATGACTTCTGTGACATTAGTCTCTATAAAAGCCTTATCCGCGATCTGAACAACTGTTAATCCTTCGGGAGTCTCGCAAGGGATAACTACTTTTGTATCTGTGCATGTTCCAAGGCCTGTAACCTTTGCGGTCGTCTTATCTATAGCCTCGAACTTAAGTCCTTCAGAGTTTTTGCCGGGAGCTTCAGGCATCGTGAATGTGGGAACAGTCTCTTCATCTTCTGTTTCATCAGTTGATTCGGAAGTCGGTGTTGAAGTAGTCTCTTCCGTCTGAGCCTGGCTCTCAGTGGTTACAGCAGAAGTCTGGCTCTGTGAAGTCTCAGCGGGCTTTTCTGAACAAGCTGCAATATTTGCAAGCATCAGGACACTTAGAACAAGTGCTGTAAATCTTGCAAATATCTTCATTAACTTTTCGCGCCTCCGCCTGAAAAACTCAGTTGACCTTAAGTATCTTTCTATAGAGCATCTCGATAGTGTCGACATCAAGTCCGATCGGGTGATTCTTAAGTCTTACCGGGTTTACGGAATTCTTAAGTATATCTATCTGCTCATCACTTGCAGAAGGGACTTCAAGTTCAAGACGGTTAAAGATCTCTTCAAGACAGTTCTTTCCCTCTTCTGCTGTCTTATAACCAAATGCATTGGCTATCTCATCAAGAGTAGCCTTGATATAGTCTTCTCCCCTTGAATCAATGCATTTAGCGGTATTCTCCACCATCCAGGGATAAAGGACCCTGTCGCAAAGGATAGCCGCATGACCGTGCGAAGGACCTAAAAGACTAGTGATCTTATAGCACATCGCATGTCCTGCAGTTGTCTGGGTAATGTTTATGGCCTTGCCTGCGAAGTGGGCTGCCATGAGCATGCCGTGGTTGCCCTCTTCAGTATTATTAAGGTAGCCGTCCATGTTTTCGAGCACACCGGAAATGGCTTTTCTGGAGTATTCCTTGCTCTCATCATTGCTGTTAACGGACCAGAAAGACTCTACCGCGTGACAAAGAGCGTCCATCATGGTGGACTTCTTCTGATAAAGAGGCAGCGTCTTCAAGCTATTGTGATCAAGAAGTACTGTCTCAGGAATACATGAAGTGCTTGTTACAGACTGCTTCTCGCCGTTAAAGTAGATGACCGCATATCTCGTAGCCTCAGAACCGGTGCCTGCCGTTGTAGGCATAGCAAGGAACGGGATATCGTTCGGAACGATCTCCTGCTTTAAGTAATTCTCGTTCCTATCCATATTACTGTAGAGCTTGATGCACTTGGCAACGTCAATTGCAGAACCGCCGCCTACTGCAAAGATGGCTTCACATTCTTTCTCATGTAAGAGGTCAACGCCCTTCACTACTGACTCATAGAGCGGATTCGGGACAAAATCGCTGAATCTTACTATGTTGATGCCGTTATTCCCGATCTTATCAAGATGAGCATTAAGGCTCGTCTGGAACTGGATCGAACTGTCGCATACTAAGAGCAGGTTCTTAACAGAATTGCTGCTGATCCATTCATCTAATGCTTTATAGTCGTCCTTTGACGTGATTATCTTCTGTTCCATAATTACTTCTCGATCTCTGCAAGTCTTCCTGATACCATCGCCAGATCTTCCGGTGTATCGATCTCAGAACAGAGTCTGTCCTTTACATCCAATGCTTTGATGCCGCAAGCGCCGTTAAGCTCGTTAAGGGCATTCTCGGCATATACTTTTCGATTACCGTTGTCACAGAACTCGACGATCTTATCGAGCCACTTCTTCCAGTCTTCCTTCTTAAGCTTGTAAAGAGCCTGTGCTTCCATAGCATCCTCGAAGAACTCGATGCCGACCTTGAGTACGTAACCGTGCTTGATCACTGCCTTGAAGTCCTTTTCGGGAAGCGGGATCGTCGATGAGACCTTCATGGCGCTTGATTCACTTGCAAGGATATCCTTAAGTACGGATTCCTCAAATACAAGATCACCATGCATCAGGACGATATCGTCATCCAGGAATTCCCTTGCACAATAAATGCTGTAGATGTAGTTAGTCTCAGCATAGAGCGGATTATTAACGAAGGTAAACTTGATAGGAAGGCCAAGAGAATCACAATAATCTACAAGCACCTTATCAAAATAGCCTGTAGTCATAACGACTTCCGTAACCCCGTTGGCAGCAAGGAGCTTTAACTGCCTCGAGAGGATCGTCTCACTGCCCGAGATCTCTGTCATGCACTTCGGGTGCTCAGATGTAAGTGCACCCATTCTGTGGCCCAAACCTGAATTCAAGATCAATGCTTTCACGTGTAAATGCCTCGATTCCTTTTATTTTCAAAGTGAATTATAACATAAGAAGCGCTTTTCAATAGTAAATCACTGTGGCTTTCCCATCTGAAAAGCCGTGGCTTCACCATCTAAAAAGTTGTGGCTTTCCTTTCTTAATAGGTCGTGGTGACGAAATGGTGACGACAAACCACAAATCCGTCACTATTTCGTGCATTTTCGGCCTTTGGTGACGAAAATGGTGCCGATTTCAGCCTCCTCCGTCACCAAATCGTCACCAGCTATAAAAAAGCGGCACCATCCCCAACCACCCAATAAAAAAGCCGGGCACTTCATCAGAAGCCCGGCTCAAAATAATCGGTACTATATATCAAGCGACATCGTTCTGGGATTCAGTCTCGTCTTTCTGCTTTCCTTTTTCGGTGTCATTGATAATATCCTGCTTCTTATCCTTCTCGACTTCAGCATTAGCCTCGTCCTCAAAAGCCTTTTCAGCGGCCTTCTCGTCAGGATCGTAATCAGCTACAGCATTGGAAGCATCTTCAGCGACAGCATCCTGCTTTTCTTCTACCGGAGCAGTTGTCTCAGTTTCAGGTTCAGCAGCAACCTGCTCAGCAGGTGCCTGTGAAGGCTGATCAACAGAAGGCTGGGCGTCCGGTGTTACTGCATCATTATTAGCAACATCATTAGCAGCAGCGTCTTTTGTAGCATCAGTTGAAGTTGCAGTTGCCGTATCAGTTGTAGCTGCAGGCTCAGGATTCGTATAAGCAACCTTCTTGTAGTTAGCCTGATAGTAGTTGAAATATTTCACATAGTCGTTGCCGTACTTCAATTCAGGGTGCTGATCCTTGAATGCCTTAACGTTGAAGTTAGGTGAACCCTGACGGCCCTCCTTCATGCCTACCTCGAGGAAGTGACGGATATATCCGAAAACATCATCACCATACTCTTCAGCAAGCTCAGGATTTGCCTTCTTGTAGTAACTTACAGAGAAGATAGGGCTTGTCTGGATGTTGGAAGAAGCGCCGACATCAACGAAGTGATTCCAGAGTGCTGTCGTACCTGTGCCATACTGGCTCTTCCAGTCAGCATTATTAGCCGTGATGTAAGAAGCATCGAATGCCGGCTTAAGCTTAGGTGACAATTCACTACCCATCTTTCCTGCTGCTCTTGCAGTCTGGATATAGTACTTATCGATCTCCTGATTGTTCTTTATGCCCTCGCAAAGATCGGGGTACATGCGCTTGAAGAACATGACATCGAATTCATCAGATGCTCTTCTGCCTTCATTGAGGCCTCTAGCGATCCAATGAGTCTTAAGTCTTAATGTGTCCTGACCTACAGTCTGTCTGATTTCAGGATTGTAATGAAGGTATCTGGAAGCATTGAAAGTATACTTTGTATAGTATGTTTCCTTAGGCCAGGGATTGTTCTTATGCTTATCTGTAGGATCCCAGCCTGCATAGTATCCCGGTGAACCGTTAAGATAGTAATTCCTGGGTCTTCCGAGAGGTCCGGGATTGGAACTGCTGTAGAAAGTAACAGGTGTTCCCTTCTTGCAGTTATCGTAGATCCACTTGGCATCTCTTACCATAAGTCTTACGCAGCCCATGGAACAGGATGTTCCGAGCTTATCGAATTCAGCTCTCTTAATTGCAGATACGGACTGCTTCTTATAGGGAACGGAGTGGAACCAGATGTTGCCTGTGATTACGACGCAGTACTGGCCCTGAACACCGCCCTTAAGGCCGTGCCATCTGTATCTGTAGGAGAGCTTATAGGTTCCCTTGTGAGGAGTTGCCTTTCCGGTGGAACAAAGCATTGCCTTATAAGGCTTGCCGTATCTGTAGATGGTAACTACATTCGCAGTGTAGTTGATCTTAATGGAATACTTTGTAGCAGCATCTACATCTCTGTTAAATCCGATAAAGATACCGAAAGCAACGAAAAAAGCAAGTAATGCACTTAATATTCTCTTTCTCATAAGCTTTACCTCTGCTTTTATATAAGATTCAAGCGAAAATCCAGAAATGACAATATTATTTTACATAACATTGCCTTCAATGTGAATTCGAAAAATGGAAATTAAACGGTCAGTTGTACTTGATCTTGCCTTCCGCAACTGCTCTCAAGTGCTCACCATAAGGAGATTTGCCGTAGAGCTTAGCGCTCTCCATAAGCTTATCCCTGTCAATGAAGCCGTTGATATAAGCGATCTCCTCAGGGGCACTGATCGTAATGCCCTGACGTGTCTGGATCATCTCGATGAATTCAGCTGCCTGAAGAAGGCTTAACATCGTACCTGTATCAAGCCAAGCAAAGCCGCGGCTTAAGAGCTGGACATCAAGAAGTCCGTCTTTTAAGTACATCTCATTAAGAGTCGTGATCTCAAGTTCGCCTCTGGCAGAAGGCTTTACCTGATTTGCCCTGTCGCTTACTCCTGCAGGATAGAAATAAAGACCAGTAACAGCATAGTTTGACTTAGGATTCTGGGGCTTTTCCTCAATGCTCAAAGCTTTGTTATTCTCGTCGAATTCGACTACACCGAATCTTTCCGGATCAGGTACATAGTAGCCGAAAACAGTAGCTCTCTTATTCTCTTCAGCATTCTTGACGGCTGCCTTAAGGATGGTCCGAAAGCCCATGCCATAGAAGATATTGTCTCCTAAGACCATCGCACCTGCTTCACCTGCAAGGAATTCCTCACCCAGGATGAAAGCCTGTGCAAGTCCGTCAGGACTAGGCTGTACCTTATAGGAGAGCTTGACGCCGAACTGGCTGCCGTCTCCCAAAAGAGCTTCGAATCTGGGAGTATCCTCAGGAGTTGAAATGATAAGGATATCTCTTATACCGGCAAGCATGAGCGTCGATAAAGGATAGTAGATCATCGGCTTATCGTATACCGGGAGCAACTGCTTGGAAGTTACTTTGGTCAGAGGATAAAGTCTTGTACCTGAGCCGCCTGCTAAGATGATTCCTTTCATGTCTGTTCCTCCTTAGAGCCACTTGGATGCCCAGGAAAAATCCTGAGTCTTGAAAGATTCGTGCTTCTCGTCCTTTTCGCTGGTCTTGTATTCGCAGTCGAGCTTAGGCCACTCGACAGCAATTTCGGGATCGTTCCACGGGATACCGCCCTCTGATTTGGGATCGTAAACATCAGTGCACTTATATACGAACTCTGCCGTATCAGAAAGCACCAGGAATCCGTGAGCAAAACCTTCAGGAATGTAGAACATATTCTTCTTCTCTGCTGAGAGCGTTACTCCGACCCACTGGCCGTATGTGGCAGAACCGGGTCTTACGTCAACTGCGACATCGTAAACTTCGCCATGTGTGACTCTTACGAGCTTTCCCTGTGTATGGTCCTTCTGGAAATGAAGTCCTCTTAAGACACCCTTTGTGCTAGAGCTCTCATTATCCTGGACGAACTCTCTGGTGATGCCTGCTGCCTCATAGTCAGTCTTCTTGTATGTCTCCATGAAGTAACCGCGGTTATCGCCGAAAACCTGCGGCTGGATGATAACAACTCCCGGGATCTTAGTCTTCTCAAATGTAAATGCCATTAAAGTTCAGCCTCCTCCAAATATCTCTTGACCGCATCTTTCCAATCCGGCAGAGGTGTAAAGCCCGCTTTGACGAGCTTGCTCTTATCAAGTCTTGAATTGGAAGGTCTAGCAGCCTTCGACAATCCGTATTCTTCAGTAGTTACGGGGATAACATTAGTGGTAAGACCATACTGCTTATAGAATTCAACGCAGAAGTCGTACCAGGAGATGTATCCGCCTTCATTGGTAGCGTGATAGTAACCGTACTTATCGGTCTCGACCATATCGACCAGAAGTCTTGAGAGATCAAGCGTATATGTAGGTGTTCCGATCTGGTCGTTAACGACTCTTACAGTATCGTGTGTCTTGCCTACGTTTATCATGGTCTTGATGAAGTTCTTGCCGTTAAGGCCGAAAACCCATGCGATCCTTACGATAAAGTACTTCTCAAGTGTTGAACTTACGGCGAGTTCGCCGTCAAGCTTGCTCTGGCCATAGACATTAAGAGGCGCATAGCACTTGTCATCAGGCTCCCACGGACGCTCGCCCTTCCCGTCGAAAACATAATCTGTCGAGAGATAGAGCATCTTGGCATCAAGTTCCTTCGCAGCTTCCGCGATAAACTTCGTGCCTTCGCAGTTGATCTTATGGACCTTCTCTTTATTCTCTTCATCTTCAGCCGCATCTACTGCAGTCCATGCTGCACAGTGAATGATGGCATCAGGTCTAATCTCTTCAAGAGCACTAATAACCGCTTCTCTATCTGTGATATCGAGCTGCACATAAGGAGCGGCCGTTACGGCACTTCCGTCAGCAACACCGGAATAGACCGGTGCGATATCCGAACCAATTGCTTCATGGCCTCTTGCGATGGCATTGTTTACCACATCATGGCCTAACTGTCCGCAAACACCTGTTACAAATAATCTCATTACCTTTATCTCCGAAGATCAGTTATCTTTAATTATACTCATCTTTATCAAAATAGTTTTGACCGCTCTTTTAAAGCTCTGCTTGGGATATGCTTTCTTAACCGCAGCATCAAGAGATCCGCCTTCTTTAAGCTTACTCATAAGCACTTCCCTTTCAGCAGGCTTTCCTGTCGGATAGTTCAGCTGCGGGTTGGAGTTTTTAGCCTTTACTATATCGACATCAGTCGAATACATCATAGCACGTCCGTAGAGATAACGACCCTTATCCGTCTGACAGAGGATAAGTGACACGCCGTCTTCATCCGTATCAGACAGCTGTCCCCATGCATCACCTAACGTGATGTCAGATACTCTTTCGCTTGTAGCATATCTGCAGTGATAGCAGTTCTCTGTATAGTCACTGCACTTAAGGAATGCCCAGATGTAATTATCCGGCGCTTTCTTCGGTGCGAGTCTTTTGCCGTCAACTATTAGACCGAAGCTGTTGTTATCCCTGAACTTCAAGTCCTTGATGCTGTTGATATCAATCCCCTTATCCTTCAGGTAACTATCCAGGATCTTCTTAGAAGGAGTTCCGTGACAGATAAGATCTGCCGTAAAGAGGTTTTTGTTATCCTTGCAGATATTCTGCAAAGCGGCAGACTGGCAAGGAAGGCCGATGAAGAGGACCTTCTCACCTTTTTTAAGAAACTCGTTGACCTCGTTATAGATGTTGCCGGGATTGCTCTTAACATATTTCGAACCGGCAAACGTCTTTGCCTTTTCAAGATCGTTGGTTAATACGAACCTGATATCCCCGTTTTCGAAAAGGCATGAAGCCACATATCCGCCCATCTCGATAAAGGTCCGGATAAGTTCCGATGCAGCTCCTCCTGAAGATGAATTTTCCCTTATATCAGGTTCAGTCCATCCCTGCGCCCAGTAGAACGGTTTATGAAGTTCCACAGGAGAGATATTGGGACAAACCTTGGAACAAAGGCCGCAGTCAACGCACTTGCTGCTGTCTATAACGGCAGAATATGAATCAAGATTATCTCTTACTTCGACTGCATTCTTATGGCATACGTTTTCGCAGGCTTTGCAGCCCGTGCAAAGATTGCTGTCACATACTGTCCTGATATTAGTATTCATAGTTCACTTCTTACCCTTGGCCTTCTTAGATACAAGTGCTTTCATGTTGATGAGTGTTGTCTTTATGGGTTCGAACTTGATTACAGTTACGAGTGCTATAAGGACAAGTTGACCTGCTATCGCCAATATACCGTCAAAGTAGACCAGAACCGCTGAAGCAAGAAGGCATGAAAGAGCCAGGATGTTTCTTAAAGAGAATACACGGATCTTTACATACTTCTTCGTATCAAAATACCTGTAAAGGAAGACGACAAAATAACTGAAGCATGTCGCAGCGGCTGCACCGATCGCACCGATTCTGGGGATAGATATAAAGTTAAGAATAACATTCAGGACGGCGCCTGCAGTAGCGGAGAACATGAAGCCCTTGCTGTCCTTGTTAACGACATAGAAGTTTGCAAGGAACGTGCCGAGTGCCATAAGAGCCATGCCTACGATAAGCGGCGGTGAGAAGAACCAGGATGTAAAGTACTCGGGTGCCACATAGACTGACAATATAGGCTTTAAGAAAAGATTCAATCCCATACCGATCAGTACAAGGAAAGCCAGAAGGCTGTTAAATACAGATTCGTTATATTCGTTCTTGTCCTTGCTTGAATCTTCTTTTATCGCCGAATATGAATATGCCTGGTTAAAGATTCCGGTAACAACAGAAAGGATTGTCGGAAGCTTATAAGCTGCGGCATAGATGCCATTCTCGCCAAGACCTCTCATCTCAGTAACCATGAGTCTGTCTGAAGAATTCATTATCCACCACATGAAAGTATTAGGGATAAGAACTACTGAATACACGAGCATCTTCTTAAGAAGATCTTTCTTGATATGGAAATGCTTAAATACATCAAAAGCTTTTCCAGCTGCCAGAGCATATACAGCTGTAGCGGCATAAGCGATGACATAGGATAAGAGATATCCGAAAACACCCCACTTAAACACAAGAAGGAACAAGATATTGAGCGCTGCGATGAAGAGCGTCTGCAGTATGTTTCCCACAGAATACTTGAAGAGTAATTCCTTACCTCTTAAGTAGCAGAGAGCGATCTGGCTTATGCCAAGAGCGACTGTATAAAGAAGGATCATGAGCCAGTATTCTGAAAGCTTCTCATAAAGAAGGATGCCCACCGTAAATGCGGCTCCGGGCACGACAGCCAGAAGGATAACAAGATAAGCAACTGACATAATGCCATCAGTATCTGCATCTTTATCAAGGCAGAACCTCATTACCGCTTCACCTACATTAAGGAAGATCGCAGGAGCAGCAACCATACAAACAGTGGCGATGAGATCCACCTGACCGAATTCTTCAGTCGCCAGGATTCCTGTATAAAGAGGCACAAGAAGGAAAGCAATGAGCTTGCTGCCCAGATTGCCCAAAGCAAATATCAGTGTATTCTTTGCCAGATACTTACCGCGGTCCATATTACTTCCCCGTCTTTAAAAGCTGCCACTTAACGCATCTGAGCCTTGCCTTATAGAGCTTGCCTGAGACTGCCTTATATTTAACAGCTGTCTTATAAGATCTTAACGCATCACCGAGATAATCGTTAATTCGGGATCTCGCATCACTGTTCCACATCATGCGGAGGACCCCTGTCATGGTAACGAACTTATAGTGGTAAGCACCGCCTATAAGTTCCTTATCTTCAGTATTTTCATTCATCCACTTGATCATCTCATCACAAACTGTAAATGCAGTAAGAAGTCCTTCATGGAACCCTCTGTGTGACTGTGATGAACTCCACTGTATCCAGTGATACATGGGCTTTTGCTCGAAAAAGATCTTCCCTGCTTTAAGATAAACCCTAACCGCAACCAGATAATCTTCCAGCTGGCATCCTGCAGGAAATATTAAGAGATCCTTTAAGGAATTGTGGTAGATCTTGTTCCACAAAGCGCCGTATCTGTTCTTGTTATAGTAGAAGATATCAAGTATCAGATCTTTGCCGGATCTGATGCCTGATGTCATTTCTTCAAAAGCGTTATACTGCCTACCGTCTTCGTAAACAGTAAGAGTGGAGCATCCGCTTATGAGCACATCATTTGCCTTTGCATTTCTGATGAGCACTTCATACATATCAGGTTCGATAACATCATCGTCATCAACGAAGCCGATCCATTCACCCTTTGCAAGCTTAAGTCCGCGGTTACGGGCTTCAGCCTGGCCACCGTTCTCACAATGCAAGACTTCGATGCGCGGATCTTTTGATGCATATTCATCGCAGATAGCGCCGCTCTGATCCTTACTGCCGTCATCGATCAAGATTATCTGAAGATCCTTATATGTCTGTCCGGTAACTGAATCCAGGCAGTCTCTTAAGAACTTCTCGCCGTTATAGACGGGAATGATAACGCTGATAAGATCTTGGTGTTTATTCTGTTCTTTAATATCTTCAGCCATTTATGTTCTCTTTTAAGTAATTTATCGTCTTTTCGCGCTCAAGACCGATCATGTCATTCATCGATGTCTTATCGTGCTCAATTCCGTATACTTTCTTTATATCAGAAATATCGCTTACCATGTGATCGTTGATGCCAAGCCTGTTAACAAGATCTGCAAGCTTGTTCTGATTGCTCTCTCTGGAGATTACAGCGAACTTATTCGAATACTTCGAAGCAAATATCGTGCCGTGGAAAGTATCAGTTATTACGAACTCGGCATTCTTGAAAGCCTTCAGGAGCTGGAAAGGATCGGCTGTAAAGTACTTGCTGATCCACATCATCTGCATGCCGATCGTGATGATCTCAAGACCGTTCTCCTTGCAGAATTCCTTGATAGCCTTGATCTCTTCATCCTTATGGATCCTGTTGGGATAAGAATAGATAAGGCAATACTTCTCAGGGAGCTTGTCGATTGCAGAAGCTTCTCCGATCTCCTTATCGAAGTTGCCAAGGAGCGCCGGATCGAGATTATAAGAGATGTCTTCCCTGCCGCTCAGGCTCTTTACGAAGTTATAAGTATTCTCGTCTCTTACGGAGAAAGAAGATACCTTGCCAAAGCTCTCACGGATCTTATCTGCTACTGGAGCAGGCACATCCTGAGGCTTTGTGAAGCCGCAGCATGCTGCATATGTAATGACATTGTCAGCGTTTTTTACATTTCCGAAAAGCTGAGATGTGAAGCCCCAGAAAGATTCCTGCATGCAGTTAAAGACTTCATCGCTTCCGATGACGCAGAGCTTGTGCTGTTCATTCTTATCAGCCTTCTTAAAGTGCTTATTTCTGCACGCTTCGAAGATCTCATCCTGATGCTTTCTGATGGCCTTGTTCCTGAAACGGTTGATAAGATATCCGTCGAAAAGCTTGTTTACCGCAGATGAGTGATCGACTTCAGATGCAAAATCGAGGCGCGCCTGCTTCATCAAGGCATCGTCTTCAGCCCTTGGCTCGATATCAAGGAAGCTCACATCACCGCCCAGGGATTCAAGCATCTCCTTCAAAGAATATGCTTGGATGAATGAGCCGAAATTATTTACATGCTGCATCGACAGTATCTCGATCTTATCTTTACTCATAAGCCACCTTGCTATCAGTTTTATTAGTTATCCTAACGCTTCTATCAGTTCCTGTAAGTCCCATTCCCAGGAAAGCATAAAGAAGATATGCGATCTCACAGTTAAGCGAGATGTTATAGATATAGAGCATCAACGCCGTAAAAGACAGGACGAGCGTTATAAGCGCCATGTTGTTCCTTCTCTCATGATAATAGATCCTGAAAGATCTGATGCCGGTTGCGATGAATCCTGATGCGAAAAGGATAACACCGGTAAATCCTGTCTCCACCATTACGAATGCATCGGTAAACCAGTTGTAATTCGTGTCTTTGTACTTGAGATAGAACGCGCTCTGGAAGATCCTCTGGCCTTCTGAATATTCACCGTTGCCAAGTCCTATTCCGAACAATACCTTAAAGGGATCCTTGAAGAAGATCTTCTCTGCGATCTCGAATACGGCAGTAGTTCTGCCAAGGTCGCCCTGGCCTGTATAGCTCTCTGATGCGATCTTGAAGAAGTTCTTAGCCTGGAAGAAATCAGCAAAAAACGGGAACATCTTGTAAAGTATCGGAATGGATATAGCAAAAGCAGCGATACCTATAGCGATTATCGCAAGTTCCATCTTAACGAGCTTTAATGTCGGCTTTATAAGTATGATGCAGATAATTGTTATGAGGATCAGCTCGACGAAGAAGAATTTGAGTTCTCCGACTACTGCTACAAAAAGAACTTCTGCTATAAAGATAAGAAGCCTTGCAAAACCCTTGCCCTTGTACATCCATTCGGTAAGTGCGAGCAGATAAAGCACAACGAGGAAAGTGTTAAGCCATGTGTTGGCAACTCCCCTGTTCGTTCCGAAAACTCCGCCAATGTAGTCACCTTTAAGCTTAAGTACCACGAACTGGAATACACAGAGCACAAAGCTTATATGACCGATCACATAGACGATCTTCCTCATAGCCTTGAAGTCACCAATATCCAAGAAAGTGATTACAGCCGTAAAGAATACGACGAACCTTCCGAAGTTTCTGACTGACCACAAGAGCAATACGATGTTGATCCCGTTAAATACAGCAGAGAAAATACCTGTCATAAAGAACAAAGCGACAATAATGTAGTATGCCTTAAAGCGGCTTAATACTGATATGGTCCTGCCGCTGTGCCATATAAGGCAGATGAAGAGCAATACATTTACGCCGTCACATAAAAGCGTGAGGCTCCCGGGGAGTCCCGCACCTATCAGGAGCTGGACAAAGCAGATGTATATCAGCTGAAAATACACCAGATACTTAGGTAGATATGTCTTCCCTGTCTTTACTGCTATGTCCATTCTTTCCTGTTACCTGAACAAGTGAGTCGCCTTGTAGTAGATATACTTCTTGGCACTGTAATTCTTATTCTTCAGAAGATTGCAGTGCTTAAGCTTGCTGATGTCATTTTCGAGAGTCTTGATGAAATCCCTTGTCTCATCGTTGACTCCGATATCGCGTGTAAGCTTTAGATAGATATAGATGTATCTGTCGAGCTTATAGCAGTCCATTGATTCGGAGTGTGCGCCTTTGCCGCTCAGATACTTTTCGAGCGCTTCGCACTGAGTATTGACTGCCTCATACATATCCCTCATGTACTTAACCGAAGGCGTCTTGGTGATAGAGCCGTCGTTTACGATGTTATAGACATAGTAGGTGTAATTGACTCTTATGAACTTATCGGCATTAAGGATGAGCCTGTAGAAAGTAAAGATATCCTCGTATGCCCTTCCCACAGGAAATCTTACATCCTTGAAGATGTCTTTCCTGAAGACATTGCAGGTCACCTGATTGCCGATGTTATACATCATGACATCTTCGATAAGTTCGTCGCGCGATCTTACTGTAACCGCCTTATCACCCGTGATATCGAACTCACCTTCAGTCTTCTCGAATGCAAAGTTGAAGTTGATGATGTCTGCATCATACTTGCTGATAAGATCTGAGATATCCTTGAAAAAGCCTGCTGCAACAAGGTCATCAGAATCGATAAAAGAGATATATTTTCCAGTTGCACGCTCAATTCCGTAATTTCTGGCATCGGAAAGACCGCCGTTAGGCTTATGGAAAGCGTGGATATTCTTATACTTATCGCTGTATTCGTCGCAGATCTCGCCGCTCTTATCCTTGGAACCGTCGTCAACAAGAAGTATCTCAGTCTCATCGAAAAGCTCCTGGGATATGAGACTGTCAACACATCTTCTGATGTATTTCTCGACGTTATATACCGGAACGATTACAGTAAGGAAACTCATAAACTTATCTTTCCCTTATCTCCGTGGGCTTCTTCTGGATAAGAACGCTGTAAGCAGGCACATCCTTTGATACGACAGAACCTGCCGCGATAACAGAACCCTTGCCGATCGTAACGCCGTCAAGGATTATGGTATTGCTGCCGATCCAGCAGTCATCTTCTATCGTGATACCCTTCTGCTTTACGCCCTGTTCCTTAATAGTCGCATCAGTGTTCTCGAAAACATGATTCTCGGCAAAAAGGCTGCACTTGGGACCAAGCATTACATTAGATCCGATCGTGATCTTACCTGAACACCCGACATAGCCATAAGGACCTATCGAGCTGTGATCGCCCATGACAAGACCTTTTCCAAGATCTCCGCCGTAGTAGCTTGAAGGACGGATCATGACGCCTCTGCTGATCGTAACATTATCGCCGAATGTAAGTCCTTCAGAACAAAGACCGTGTATCTCAGCGTAATCTTCGAACTTAACGTTCCTGCCACATCTGATGTGGCTTCCGTGAGTAACAGTTACACCCTTTCCGACAAGGAAGAGTCCCTTAACTTTCCTGATGAAAAGTCTTTTCCAGAGACCTCTTAAAGCCTTACCTGCAGTGTTCTTGTAAATGATGAACTTATCCATTCCTTTTACATCGCTGTGCATATGAACCTCACTTACCTGCCACGCTGTTATAGATATTCATGAGCTGAGTGTAATTATCCTCAGGCATGTACTTGTCTTCGTATTCTTTTCGCGCATTAAGACCCATCTCTCTGGCCTTAACAGGATCACTCCAAAGACCTTTGATCTTACTTACAAATTCATCTGTATCACCAAGCTTGAACTTGGAACCGTTATATCCTTCAGTAACTGCTTCCACAGAAAAGCCCAGATCTGTGGCGATTAATGCCTTACCCAAAGACATCGTCTCGATCTCGACCATGGAGCAGCCTTCATACCAGATGGAAGGAAATACAACGAACTCGGCACCCTTAACGATGCTTAAGCACATATTGTGCTCTGTGTAACCTAAGAAATGGACATTGTCCTTTGTATTTGCCCACGCCTTGAACTCGTTCTCGAGCGGACCGCCGCCCATAACTACCAAAGGAATATTACCGGTCTTATCCCATGCCTTCATGAGCATGCGGATGCCCTTCTCTTCGCCGATACGGCCATAGAAGACCACGTAGCGCTCAGGCAGACCTTCGACCTTAACAGGCGTGGAATCAGCCTCAGCGTCCGGCACGAAGTTATACTTCTTAACGATCTTGTTCTTATCGAATCCAATCTCCGTCAAGAGCTTGATCTGGTTATCGTTAAGGCAGACGTACTTATCTATCTGATCGTAGAAAGTTCTCTTCTTTCTGTGATAACTGAAGATGTTGGCAACGATAAAGCTCTGCGCCTTCGAACCCTTAAAGCATCCGTACTTGCACATACGCATGTAGTGACCGTCACCGCACTCATTGCAAAGCTCTGTTCCTCTTAATGAAGTCGCGCACGGACAGATGAATCTCGTATCGTGAAGTGTAGCAACGACAGGGACATTAAGTCTTTTCGCTGCATAAAGGATCGATGGTGAAAGAAGCGGGAAAAATGTATGTACATGGACGACATCCGGCTTTTCTTTCCTTATGAGTTCCTGAACCGCTTCATAGTTCTTTCCTGACCACTTCATATCGAACATGGTCTTGACCTTGCCAATAGCACCGGCATTATCGAACTCATCGTTGCAGACTGTATATCTTACGACTTCATTGCCGTGTGATTCGAGCATGGCCGTCTCAGACTTGAAGACCTGATCGTCTCCTGATGCGGAACCTTTTCTATGGAAATTGTGGATCGCCAGAATCTTCATCTGTTCCAGACTCTCATATATTCATCGCCGATAAACTTCCAGCTGAACGCATCTCTGATACGCGCCTTGGCCTTAACGCCGAATTCAGCCCTCTCCTCTTCACTCATGCTGTCAGCCTGATCAATGAGCTTTGCAAGATCGCCATTCTCAGATGACCAGTACAAAGCAGCTTCTCTTGCTACTTCCTGATTGAAGCCGACATTGATGAGAAGGTTAAGATCAGTAGAACCAAGCGCTTCAAGAAGGCTCGGATTAGTACCGCCTACTGTATGGCCATGGAAGTTTCCGTAAGCATTCTCACGGATCTTCTTCAGAAGCTCACTGTCGTAAACCGTTCCCACGAACTTGATACGCTTGTCAGATCTCCAGTGAAGCTTGTTCTCAAGCTCTTCAAGGAGTGAATCGTTATTTGTCGTGATGATGGCAAAATCCCTCTTGGAATTTGATGCCATGAATTCTCTTATCATGATCTCGAAGCTGTTCTCAGGAACGAATCTTCCGCAGCACATGTAATAGCCATACCTGGTAAGGCCGTGGCTTTCAAGCCAGTTAATAAACTTCGGATCGTCATCTGAAAGCTCAGACTTCTTAAGGTCTGCGCCGTATGCGATATAGGTCGTATTCTTAACGCCGTATTCTTCCTGGATATACTTCTCGATATTTACAGAATCGCAGATAACAAGGTCTGCTTTGTTGACCATCTTCTTTTCGGACCATTTCCAGTAAGCTCTGACCGGCTTTGACCACTTCGCCCTCTTCCACTCATGTCCGTCAGGATTAAGGAAATACTTGCCGCCGATCTTCCTGATCTTCCTTACAAGGCCGTTGATAAAAAGACCGATCCTGCAAGTGAGTACATAGAAGATCGGATCTTCGATATTATGCTCTTTGCAATAATTGATGCTGAAACGGAGCGCCGCCCTGTCGTAATAAAGTGCGACAGCAGGTCCGATATTAGGACAGTTGATCTCGAAAACATGAGTATTCCTGTACTCATATTCAATTGCTTCGCCCTTGCTGTTTGTCTTAAGGACAGTTACCTCACCCTCGAGCCTGGACTCATCCATCGCACCATCGCCATTATGCTTGCAGGCAACATGATACTTGATGTTCTTCTCATTCTGATGCTCATTGATCAGATGCTCGACGAAAGACTCATATCCTCCGTAAAGTCCGATGGACTTTGCGCCAATGATGAAAACATGTCTCGTCTTATTATTCTCAGCCATAAATCACATAGCGCCCTTGCGCGAAAAGATAACGCCAATCGTCTTGAACAGGATCTTAACATCAAGTCCCAAACTCCAGTTGGCGATATAGTCCATATCAAGTCTTACGACTTCCTCAAAGTCAATGATCTCAGATCTTCCGCTTACCTGCCACATGCCTGTGATACCAGGCTTAACTGCCATTCTCGCACGGTGGTGGAGATGATACTTCTCGAACTCATCGATCGTAGGAGGTCTTGTACCTACAGTGGACATGGAACCTTCAAGAACATTAAAGAACTGAGGGAATTCATCAAGGCTTGTCCTTCTGATGAACTCGCCGATACCGGTCTTCTTCGTACCGTCAGGAAGCACCTTGTTGCCGATGATCCTCGGGTCGAATTCCATCTTGAACATGAGGCCGTCCTTAACACGGTTCTCGTCCATCAATTCCTTCTTCATATCATCAGCATCAAGTCTCATGGAACGGATCTTGTAGATCTTGATGTGCTTACCGTTCTTACCGATTCTCTCCTGCTTGAAAAGGATCGGTCCAGGTGACTGCTTCTTGATGATAGGTCCGACGATGGCAATGATAAGGAGTGCAATGATGCTGCCGATGATGCCGGCAAAGATATCGAATAATCTCTTAATAAGATTCTGGAACGGTGTAGCGTAGTTGATAGCTGTTGTAAGAACTGCTGTGCCGCCGATCTTTTCGGAGAATCTCTTAACATTCGAACGTGTCATGTAAGGCACATGGTAATGAGTAGGAACCGCCATGATGGTGCAGGCATTCATGAGCCTTACGATCCTCTTATCGTTAATGGGCGCATCGATATAGACAGAGTCGACCCATTCCTTCGCGATATACTGTGCAGCATGCTTGATATCAGATACGATCGGCACACCGTGAATGCTTCTCAGATTCGTGGAATCAAGAAGAACAACACCAACGACAGTATAGCCTGCCTGTGTATCACTTAAAAGCTTTGAAAGGATATCGTCAGCAGTGCTCTCAGTCAGCACGACCAGCATGTTATTACGTGTTCTTCTGAAGTTGGTATGCTGCAGGATCCACTTCCAGAGGACCTTGACCGCATAACCCATAAGCACATAGAGGAGGAATGTCAGACCGAGAACATATCTCGAATAGACCATCGACTGCTGAACACCGAAGAAATATACAAGTACGATGGCAAGTACAAGGAAGCTGTGCTTCAAGTGTTCATAGACTTCCTTGGCATAACTCCTCTTGATGACATCATGAAGTGAGTTATTAAGAACAATAACAAGGATATCCGCAAAAATGAGCAGGACACCAAGATTCCTGTACTGCGACTTCAGATAGACCCAGTTATGGAAACGCAGATAGTACGAAAGAATATAAACGAGCTGAAGGGTAATAACATCAAAGACCATGAAGTCGATGTGCTTTAACCAACCCTGTGCATTTCTCTTGTACACTTGTCACTCCTCCAAATAGCTTTGTTTGTCCTGCTTTTCCTCATACTTTTAGTGCAGGCAATTTGAGATAATGACATTCTATCATCAAAGTTTAAAATATTATAAATAAGAAAAATTGGGGTTTATTCCCGTGTTTTGTTGAAAGTGCGTAAAACCCGGCCTGATTTTTATACTTTTTGCCATTTTTATCATTTGTCTTGTATTCCCGCCCGCTGCCCATTGCCCCCCCATGGACGCTGACGTGTAATTTTCCTTTAAAAAATTGCCAAAAATTACACAAAATCGCGTTTTTGTGTAATTTTCGCCCTGAAAATCATCGAAAATTACACCCATGACAATCTGAGCATCAAGCCACCATCAAAGCTGAAAAAATACGTACTAAAACTGTATTTTCTAAATATTGGTACGTTTTTATGAGTATCAATTCAACAGCCAGGATGCAAAAACACGTACTAAATCTTCAAAAACTGAGATTAGTCTGTTATTTGAGCACTCATGCCTGCTCTATAGGGATAAAAACACATACTAATAACTATAATTCCAAAGATTAGTACGTGTTTTCGAAAATCAATCAAAAAGCCAAAACTTAAAACACCCGCCTTCCCGGGATCAGCCGGTCAGCAGGTGTTTTAAATCATGAGGACTTGAAAGAACTATAACCTAAGAACTATTTGCGGTTCTTTTTCTTTGCTTTCTTCTCGAGGTACATGGCTTTGTCTGCCTGGCTCATGCACTCGAGGAGGTTGTTCCATTCGGTGAGTTCACTAGTTCCTATACTCGCGCTGAGTTCGAATGGATACTTCTTTTTCTCGTTGATCTCCTTCAGGTTTTTCCTGACACTTCTTATGAACTGACCAATCCTTCCGACGTCGGAAAGGATAAGAACTGCAACGAATTCGTCTCCTCCCATACGTGCGACAAACTCCTTGGAATTAAGCGAATTGTAGATGCATTTCGATACTTCCTTGATTGCTTCATCGCCGGATGTATGACCGAAAGTATCGTTGATATACTTAAGGCTGTCCATATCTATCGAAGCGATCGCAATGTTATGGAGCTTATTCTTATTCTTATCGAAAAGCTTGTTGAATTCCTTCTCGAAGCCCTTTCTGTTAAGAAGTCCTGTTAAAGAATCCTTGATGTAAAGATCCATGATGTCGGCGATACCGAAGTATTTCTGGTAGAGGTCTAACTTGTTGAAGACCTGGCCTGTCTGCATGAAGATGAACTCCATCTTCTCATTAATAAAATACGGTTCGGACGTGTCGACTAAGAGTACGGCATAACCATAGATAACGTTCTTGTTCGCGATGGGAAGATAGATGACAACACCTTCAACATCTTCAAGCAGACCTTCTGGAAGGAGCCTGCTGCTAGGGAATGTGCGTGGCTCTGTAATTCGCTCGCCATCACTGTTGATGTAGCCGCTTAAGATCCTGTCATTCTCGCGGTATTCGCAGAGATAGCATTCCTTTACTGAAGGAATGTTCTTGAGGTTGCGCAGAGTAACCTTTACTGCTGCTTCCCTGGTGAGAGTCTCCTCGAAGTCAGTGCTGAGAAGAACATATTCACGCATCGCTTCTATAGAGTGGGAACTTGAGAGCTTAAGCTCACGGAGAGCCTGGTATACGTTTCTTCCGGGATCTTCGTCACCGGTACTCTCACGGATAACCATGGTGCCCGGAACATTAACGCATAGGTCGGGATTCTCCTGTTCCATGATCCTCTCGAGAAGATCCATTGCAGCTGTCGCGAGGTTCTCTTCTGAGATCTCAATGGTAGTAAGGGACGGTATGTGATCGCCTGCTTCCGTGATGTTATCAATACCGCTGATCATGGTGTCACCCGGAATCGAATAACCTCTCTGTATCAGTTCATCCATCAGAGTAACTGCTTCGTAGTCATTAGAGCAGATGATAGCTTCAGGAAGCGTGCCGTCAGGTTTGATAAAGAAATCCGCCTGCTCAGGGCCCTGTGTGATCCAGTAATTACCATGGAAGATCATGTCTTCGCTAACTTCATAACCTGCTTCACGCATTGCATCTTCAAAGCCGGCTCTTCTCTCTGCGGAATCGAGGAGATCGTCACGGCCGGTAACAAAACCGATATCGCCGCTCTTGCACTTGGAGATTACATACTGTGCGACTTCGTGCATGATAGCCCTGTTGTCAGGAACGATGCTGTAAAAACCTGTGATCTCAGCTCTGATACAGACTACCGGAGGTGTATCGGGATCTGTCTGAAGTTTGTCGATCAGTTCTTTTGAAAGACCTGCCTGGTCGATAGTGTCCGCGCAAAGGATGATGCCGTCGTATTCATGAAGCGGCGGCAGAGAAAGAATGCTCTTATATCCGATAACCTGGAGGGGGTTGTTGCTTGGAACTGAACAGTTGCCGTAAACATCTACCCTATGCCCTCTTCTCTTAGCATAGTTATCGATATTGCGAATGATGGACGCGGAGTAGTCCCTGTACATGTCTCCGATAAAAGCACAAATTTTCATAACTTGATTATAAAGAACTATTATCAAGTCATGATTAAATAGAATTTAACTATTTATAAATAATGCTTTTATCAAATGATAACAGCGCCGATGATCTCTATACCGCTGTTTCTGATGAGGGTGATCTCGTTCTCGACGTTCTTGAACTGGGATACTTTTCGCTGCTCGAAAAGAACCACACCATCATAATCCTGGATATTCTTAAGTACATAAGGATCACTGAAGATATCACCCTTAAGATCTCCCTTAATGCCAAGCGCCTTAACTGCTTCGCTGATTGCCTTCTTATCGCCGGTGCCAGTGATGAGGATCTTGTTATAGTCCTTTGTAAGGTTACCGTAGTTGGCACTGATGAGCTTGAATGTGTTCTCGGAAGAGAGCTTGGAATCATCTTCAGACTTGATCTCGAGCGCTTCATCGAACTTGCATCTCTTGCCGGAAGGCTTAAGAACACCGATCTTCCTGATTCCGACAAAACGGTTGAAGAACTGAGCCTGTGTGGCGATCTTCTTTCCGAAAAGATACTTCAGAATGTAGCAGACAGCCGCGATGAAAATACCGCCTGCAAAGCCTATTGCGCAGAACTTAACTGCAGACTTAATGCTGCCTGAACTTACTGCGGGAGCTGATGCATCCTTATTACCGTCAAAGTATTCAAGGATCTCATTACGGTCAGCAACACCGATCTCGGTTGCGACCTTATCCAAAGCGTCGTTATAAGTTACGATCTGCTTCTGTAATGTCTCGAGCTTGGCTGTCTGGGTAGCCTGTCCGTCTCTGATAACGGAGTCGCTCTTTACGACAGACTGAGGTCCGATGAATGAGACATCGTGCTTTGCAAGACTTGCGAAAAGATCAGCATGGACCTTCTCGATCTCCTTGATGACAAGATCCATAACGTCATTAACATATTCCTGTGATGCGCCGAAAACCGTGATATACATAGCACCGGCACGGTAATAGTTATCGTCAAGATTTACGTTGACAGTATTTGCAGCTGTGCTCGTAAATGTGATGAGGTCAAGGATATAGTCAGCTCTTGTGCCCTTGCTGTCAGCATATTCCTTAAGGAATCCGCCTGTCTTGATGTCACGTTCATAAGCGCCGATAATGGCTGTATCAAGTCCGTTAGCGTCGTCCTTGCCAAGTACGAGAACGACCTCAAGAGTTGCCTGGTAAACGTTCTCTGCATCAACCTGCATATAAAGTGAATCAGTAAGGTATCTTCTCTGATTATCGATCTGGTTATTGATCTTGCCGATGGAATTAACGATGTCCTTAGCTCTGTTAACATTCTTGACCCTGAGCTGATAGTCGACATCTGATTCGCCGGAAAGCTTTGAATCTACATCAAGGACGTTGACGGACCTGGTGTGCTTAGTGTACTTATATCCGAACATGGCACCGCCGAGGATTATTCCTGCCATAAGAATAATTCCCAGATTCTTCAGCAAAGTAAGAAGCATGTCCTTAATGCTGATGGATTTCTCTAATGATTCACTTCCGTTCGGATCCATTAACATACACCTCGGGCTTTATAAAATCCTGTTAATTATATTATTTAAGCCCCCTTCGTTCAATGAAACCAAAGTACCGCGAATTGCATATGGTATAAGGGTTTTCTCGCCCTCTTATAGTCATAATTCAACAAAACAGGGGCATTTAAGCCCGTTTGTGATAAGATTCATATGAAATGATTTTACGGAGGCTATTATGAACAATTCCTCATTATCTCAAGAAGAATTTGAATTCCTGAAGAAACTTATCTCCATCCCGAGCACGGGTTCCGACCCTGCCGAAGATCCGGAATACGGCACACTTCCCTACGGCGCCAAGCCTTTTGAAGCATTGAAGTTTTTCTTAGATTACGCTGCTTCATGCGGAATGCGCACAGGCATTATCGATAACCGCGTAGGCTGGGTCGAATTCGGTCCCGAAAAGGCTGACCTCATCGCTGTCGTATGCCACTTGGACGTCGTTCCCGCCGGTGAAGGCTGGGACACTGACCCCTTCGAGCTCACATTGAAGAACGGCATTCTCTACGGTCGCGGCATTGTTGACGACAAGGGTCCTGCAGCAGCTACTTTCATCGCCATGAAGCGCCTTATGGACAGCGGATATGTACCTTCAAAGAGGATCCGCCTCGTCCTGGGTTCTGACGAGGAACGCACATGCTCATGTGTTGAGACATATGCCGAAAAAGGCGAGATCCCGGTTTTCGCGATCACACCTGACGGAGAATTCCCTGTCATCTATGCCGAGAAAGGAATACTCCACATCAAGATCTATTCCGACACACCTTCAGCAGTTCTCGCAAAGGGCGGCGCTGCTGCCAATATGGTGCCTTCAAGTGCATCATGCGTCATCGGCGGAACAGAATACAGCGGTACCGGAAAAGTCGCTCACGCCTCCAAGCCTGAACTTGGCGTAAATGCTATTTTCGAGATGATAAAGAATCTCGATAAAGAATCAGTTGATTATTCAGCATCTCCCCTCTTAAGCTTCATCGCAAAAGAGATCGCTTATAAAACTGCTGCAGAATACACCGGCTGCAATATCAAGGATGAATCCGGCGTCGTCACCGCAAATCCTTCACTCTTATCATGCAGCGCTGAGGGCGAATCGCTCGTTATCGATATCAGATGTCCCGTAAGCTACAGCATGGAAGAGATCACATCCCACCTCGCTATAATGGCTGCAAACTATGAGCTCTCTTGCGAAGTCTTAAATCAGATGGCGCCGCTTTATAAGGCAAAGGACATCCCTGAGATTGACCTTCTTACAGAGATATGGAAAGAGAATATGCCTTCTTACTCAGGCTATAACCCTGAATATCTCTCCGTCTATACAGACCCTATCGCGATCGGCGGAGGCACTTATGCAAGACACATGCCGAATACGATCGCATTCGGCATCCAGACACCCTGGCAGGAAGACCAGTGTCACCAGGCTAATGAATCAAGACCCCTTTCTGACTTCGAGACCGATATAAAAGTCTTAAGCGAAGCGATCAAGGGACTTGCTGAGAACTAAAAATCTCGTACAAAACACCGGAAACTATAAGAGGCTGCCTTTAATCAAAGACAGCCTCTTTATTAATGATCTTAACCGGTAATTAACGTACTCGCCTGATGTGAGCTATACCCTTTGCAGACGAGAACTTATCCGCAACTACACCGTACTTGGCACCTTTGGCATGAACGTAAGTATCGTTACCTACATAAAGTGCGGAGTGCTCCATCGTGCCGTCGCCGTTACGGTCAAAGCAGATGATGTCGCCGACCTGAATATCAGCCTTTGCTACTTCCTTTCCCTTCTTGGACTGCATAGTAGCGCCATGAGGCAAAGTAATATTGTAGTAAGTCTTATAGCAGTACATTACAAAGCCTGAACAGTCGAAGCCCTTCGTAGGTGAAGCGCCGCCTGCAACATACTTGCATCCGATAAAGCTCTTGACGAACTTAGCGAAATCTCCGGACTTATCACCGACCTTGCCGCTTGAAGCTTTTGGCGTAGGTGTAGGAGTAGCCTTGGGATTTGAACTCGGAGCTGTTGCTGAGGTAAGACTTGCCTTGACATAGAAGCCCTTGTTCGACTTATACCATCCATTATCAGTCTGGGCTACAACAGAGATCTTTGTACCTGTAGCAACCGTAGAGATGATCGAGTAAGAGATACCCGGACCGGATCTGGTATTAAGTGTGCATGTGGAATAAACAGTCTTAGTAACTGCTGTTTCCTTAACAGAACCACTGCTTGAAGACTTGGTCGTAGGCTTAGCTGTCGGTTTCTTCGTTGGCTTCTTTGTAGGCTTAGCTGTCGGCTTCTTGGTAGGCTTCTTAGTAGGAGTAGCAGTCGGAACAGGTGTGATCTCCTTGTCTGAAAGCTGCTCATTCTTTAAGTAACCCTGAGTACCGTCAGCAAGCTTAACCAAGGACCACTCTTTGTTGTAAGAGATCCTTACGACAGAATCACCGATCTTAAGCTTTACTTCCTTATCTTCAGCTTTATCGCCGTTCTCGGAAGTAACATTTACAAGAACCGTGTCTGTCTTAAGCCAATTCTTAGCGCCGTCATAAGATACCGGATCGTTAGGATCGTTACCGAAATCGACCTTAACGTCTTTGAATGAAGTCTCAGCGACAAAAGTGTAATCATTAATGTTTACGCTGGGATTTCCAAGACTCAAAGGTACGACTCCAGTCTCCTGAACTTCCTGGTCAGCATAACCGTCATCAAATGAAACCGCATTAGGTCCGATAAGTGAAGGGCTCTGAAGACCGATCTCGTCATTAGAACCGCACTCATAGATGCTGATAGAACCAATAGCGATCATTGCCGCGCATGCTGCCGATATGATGTTAAACAGCCTGTTATCCAATCAGAATTCCTTCTCCTTCCCAGATTTTTGTCATGCGTTCTTTTCGCATTCTTGCGTAGATTTTATCATTAAACAGGGGCCAAATGCCTGTAAAATTAAGCAAAAACTCGGCAGATGCCTGAAAAGTCACGCAAATGTAATGCTAAAAGCGCCTGTTTTACGGGGTTTTGAACCCGATATCTGAAATTGTGGCAATTTTCGAAAAGCCATCTTATGCAATAGAAACCAGAGTACGCAAAAGTGTACGCATTTGACCCCGAAATGATTACAAATTTGCCCTTTGTACACTACAAGACAAAAAAACGTACGCATTTGGTATCAAAATGCGTACATTTTCGCGCACTGTATGGAGCAAGACCTAATCCCAAGGATATCGTGAAGAACCCCATAAATGAAAAACAGTTGCTTAGTTCTCTAAGCAACTGAAATATTTGTAATGGTGGCTCACTGGAGGTTCGAACTCCAGACCCCTTGATTAAAAGTCAAGTGCTCTACCGGCTGAGCTAGTGAACCATATGGCTGGGGTGGCAGGATTTGAACCTACGAATGCGGGAGTCAAAGACCCGTGCCTTACCCCTTGGCTACACCCCAGTATGAAGAGGCTTAAATTGGGGTGGGATATGGGATTCGAACCCATGATATCTAGTGCCACAAACTAGCGCTCTAACCAACTGAACTAATCCCACCATGTCAGCCAATGCCTAAAAAGTATAATGTTAAGATGATTTTAAGTCAAGCATTATTGCACCAATAATATTAGATGTACTATAATGCGACAGAAATACATATATAGAGGTATTTATTATGAATGAAGAATTAAATGTTTCATATATCACAATGCCTAAGGGCTTCAAGGCCAACGGCGTTTCCGCAGGAATGAAGTGTCCCGATCCTGCCAACATCAACGAGAATGTACCCAAATCAACTTACCTTGATATCGGCATGGTATGCTCCGACACATTATGTGATGTTGCAGGCGTTTACACTTCCAACCTTGTTAAAGGTCATTCGCTTACAAGATCTATCGACATTATCGAGAATAAAGGCAAAGCACGCGGCATCATCGTTAACAGCAAGGTCGCTAATGCAGGCGTAGGTGCAGTTGGCGTTGAGGACGCTTCAAAGATCGCAGACTGCGCAGCATCCGTCATTGGCTGTGACTCTTCTGAGATCCTCACAGCATCGACCGGTGTAATCGGTTCAAGACTTCCTCTTGATAAGATGCTCCCTGTTATCCCTGATCTTGTATATGGCCTCTCTGCAGCTGAAGAGACAGCACACAATGCAGAATATGCCATGATGACAACTGATACTGTTCCGAAGGAAGTATCCGCGCAGATCGAACTCACAGACGGCAAGACAGTCTGCATCTCAGGCATGGCTAAGGGTTCCGGCATGATCCACCCTAACCTCGCCACAATGATCTGCGTCTTCACTACCGACTGCGGCATCGAATCTGCTTCACTTAAGAAGATGCTCCAAAAGGCTGTTAAATACACATTCAACCGTGTTTCCGTCGATGGCGACACATCCGTCTGCGACATGGTGGTAGTTCTTGCTAACGGCGCATCCGGCGTTACAGTAACCGAAGGCACTGAAGACTATACCCTCGTCGAGGAAGCTCTCTGCAAGCTCTCAGAGGACATCGCAAGAATGCTCGCTGCTGACGGTGAAGGTGCAACCAAGTTCGTCGAGATCGAAGTTCACGGCGCTAAGGACGAGAAGGACGCTAAGCTCATCGTCACTTCAGTCGCAAGGTCTCCTCTTTGCAAGACAGCATTCTTCGGCGAAGATGCCAACATCGGCCGTATCCTTACTGCTGTCGGCTATTCCGGCGCAAGCTTTGATCCTGAGAAGGTCGACATTCACTTAAACGGATTGCTCATGTACAAAGACGGTGCAGCCGTTGCTTTCGATGAAGATGAAGCTTCCCGCCTGCTCGCTGAGCACGACCTCAAGGTCGACATCACCCTCTACGAAGGAGATGCTTACGACAGAATGTTCACCTGCGACTTCTCCTACGATTACGTAAAGATCAACGGAAGCTACAGAACATGATATTAAGGCCCTGCACCTTGCAGGGCTTTTTTAATGCGCTGGTTATTTTGTAGCCGCTTCGTATTTAAAGTCCTCAAGTACTTTAGTATCAGTTTTGTACTTGAGGCGTTATTTTTGGACCTTCAAGTATAAAATTTCCAGATTATTATACTTGAGCAGCAAATCTTCACGGCTTCAAGCATAAAAAGCTTCAGATGGAAGCAGCAAATTTTCGGGCTTCAAGTATAAAAACCTTCAGCTGGTAGCAGCAAATTTTCGGGCTTCAAGTATAAAAGCTTCAGATGGAAGGAGCCATTTTTTTAACTTCACGAAAAAAAGCCCCGCGGGAAATCCCGCAGGGCCTGATAAGCGATTTTTTCCAGAAAAGGATTACTCTTCTGTCTTAGCCTCTTCAGCAGGTGCTTCAGGAGCCTTAGGCTCAACCTTAACTGCCTTGGATGCGAGGTACTCAACTGTCTTACGAGCGCGGATGGAATCCTTGATGAATGCGGAATCCTCACCGATAGACTTCTTAACTTCCTCAACGTCGATCTTGTATGTGTTAGCGATCTGCTTGAGCTCTTCGTTGTAATCCTCGTCTGTAACCTCAGGATCGAGCTTCTCTGTGATCTTCTCGATAACGAGTGAAGACTTAACTCTTACGCGTGCCATAGGCTCGAGGGACTTCTTGAACTCATCCATGCTCTGACCAACATACTGGAGATACATGTCAAGAGCGATACCCTGGTTAGACATACGTGCTGCCTGATCGTCAGCCATCTGCTCTACTTCGTTCTGGATCATTGACTCAGGAATGTCGATCTCGCAGTTGTCGCATACGGCGCGGACTGTCTCGTTCTCGAAGCCAGCCTTGTTGTCCTTGTCAGCTCTCTCCTGCTGCTTTGCTCTTACGTCAGCCTTAAGCTCGTCAAGAGTATCGAACTCGGAAACGTCCTTAGCGAACTCATCGTCGAGCTCAGGAACGATCTCTGACTTGATAGCGTGGATTGTTACGTTGAATGTAGCATCAGCGCCCTTGAGGTCTTCTGCATGATAATCTTCAGGGAACTTAACTTCGATTGTGAAGCTCTCACCAACGTTGTGACCAGCAACCTGCTCTTCGAAGCCGGGGATGAAAGACTTGGAACCGAGCTTGAGGTTATAACCTTCGCCCTTGCCGCCTTCAAAAGCAACGCCATCCTTGAAGCCTTCGTAGTCGATTGTAACTGTATCGCCTTCCTGTGCAGGACGGTCAGAAACTTCCTCGAGGGAAGCATTTCTCTTTCTCATACGCTCAATCTCAGCGTCAACGTCCTCGTCTGTAACTTCCTGATCCTTGAAAGGAACTTCAACACCCTCATACTGACCAAGCTCGAACTCAGGCTTAACATAAACTGAGATTGTGTACTTGATGCCATCTTCGTTAAGGTCTGTAACGTCCATCTCAGGTCTGGAAACAACCTTGAGGTCGTGCTCCTTAACTGCTTCGGGATACTGCTTGTTAGCGATCTCGTTCATAGCGTCCTCATAAAGAACGCCCTCTCCGTAATACTGGCAAACGAGCTGATAAGGAACCTTGCCCTTGCGGAAACCAGGTACCTGGAAACGGCCCTTGTTCTTGTTGTAAGCCTTCTTAAGGGCTTCATTCCATTCTTCCTTGCCTGCCTCAAGGCTGATTACTACCTGAGAGTGCTCTTTCTTCTCAATTGTGGATGCCATGTTATATCCTCCAAATAATTATTAATAAGATAATAGCCGAGTATGAATTGTATCACAGCGCGGTGAATGATTGCAATATTATAATACGGTAACTTGTATTCCTTTCAGGACATCTAATGTCGCCTGATGGAGATCCGGAGCAAAAGATGCTGTAAGTGAAGAGTCAACGATAACTTCGGCTTCCGGTGCTGCAGCCTTAGCAATTACGGCATTTGAGACTACGCAGATATTTGAAACGAGGCCGCAGACTTCGATAGCTGAGATCTCAGAAGCGTTCTCCTTAAGGTATTCTGCAAGTTCAATGCTTCCGAAAGTAAGCTTCTCGAAGCACTTTTTTCCTTCAAGCAGAGGCTTTAATTCATCACAGAGCCCCCAGCCGTCTGAACCCTTGATGCAGTGAGGCACCGGAAGATTCTTTCCCTCCTGGGTATCCATATAATTCTCGAAATGAGTATCGAGCGTATAGACGATCTCATCTCCTGCCTCTTCAAATGCCTTGATCTTGGCAATGATCCCGGGAATGATCTTATCAGCACCGTCAAAGCCGAGTGCACCGTCGATAAAATCCTTCTGCATGTCAACAACAACGAGAATCTTACGCATATGTCTACCTCCTTGAGGGTATTAAAAAAGCTGCTACATATTGTAACAGCTTCTTATCTGGCGCGCCTAGCAGAGCTCGAATCCACAACCTTCTGATCCGTAGTCAGACGCTCTATCCAGTTGAGCTATAGGCGCGTGTGTGCTTTGGTTTCCCATAAGCCTAATAATGATATTACTTGCCGCCTTGAATGTCAATCACGATTTAGATAGAATACATTCGATTATTTTATATGGGGAATAACATGAGTAATTATAATCCTGACACTCAGCTGATAAGAGAGCTTCCTTTCGTTAACTGCCGCGAGCTTGGCGGTATGCCCTTAGCAGGCGGTAAGACTTTTCGAAAAGGAGTATTCTTAAGATCCGAATCGCCGCAATGGCTTACACCTGAGGGAGTTAAGAAGGTCAAGGATTACGGCGTTAAGACCGTTGTCGACTTAAGAGGCGTCGAAGAGATACGCCAGGACGGCACTCCTTTCATCGACGAACCCGGTGTCGACTATTACAACGTTCCCCTGCTTAACGGCAACCCCAACGATACCAAAGATCAGACCATGGAATATATCAAGACACATGTTCTTGGTGATTACTATGTCATCATCGCTGAAGAGATGGGAGACAGACTTGCAGAAGTCATGAGGATCTTACTTAATGCTGACGGGATCACGCTCTTCCACTGCCAGCACGGCAAAGACCGCACAGGTGTGGTATGTGCCCTGCTCTATCTTATCTGCGGAGCATCACGCGAAGACATCATCAGCAACTATAAGATCTCTTATGAGTATCTTAAGGATTTCCTGGCACCACTCTTAAAAAGGATCCCCAAAGAGCTGCACCACGCTTTCAGGTCCGATGAGGAGAACATGAAGATCTTCCTTGATTATCTTGACCGTAAATGGGACGGCGATGCTGCAAAGCTTCTCATGGCAAACGGTCTCACCGGAAGTGAGATCGCATCTCTTAAGAGCAAGTGTATCAGAGATTAATAATAGAGATCAGCCGACTGATTCGCCGAGTCTGATACGGGAGACGTTCTTATACTGGTCAAACTCCAGGACAAGAGTAAACTCACCGTCGCCATTCTTAAATGAACTGGTATATCCCCACTCATCGAACATCGGATATGTGAGCAGGAGTTCTGATACATTCATTCCCATATAGATATCTTCGCCCAATGAATACTCGCCTGCCTTGCGGATATCGATGGAAGTTAGTTTCCCGGCGGTCCACTTGTCATCAACGATCTCAGCATTAAGCTTAAGCGTCATGCCTCTGTAGAAAAGCGTTACCCTTTCTTTCGAAAATGAGATAAGTACAGGCTCACCTAAGAGTCTGTAGATCTCATTCTGAGTATAAGTCGAACCCATTCGAAGCTTCGTTTCACCGTTCTTCTGCAAACGGACTTCACTCATAGATGACGGGATATCATCCTTGATCCTAAAAGTTCCGTCGTAATTAAGACGCAGTTCGACATTCTTAGAAATGATATTATCGCCATAATCCGAAAAGACTTCAGGGATCACATACACGATATGCGTCGGAGACAGAAGCTTTAACTGGTAATCGCGATGATTGGTCTTGACCTTAAAACGGTAATACTCAGATAAGTAATTCGCCTTCGCACGGACGACGGAATTCATATAGATATCATCATCTGAGTAGGACGCCTTTAGAACAGCCTCAAGGCCATCGACATTGCCTTCATCGATCATGTCAAAATAGTGATTGATATAAACATATGCAAGCATTGAATCAGTAATGTATTCGCTGGCCAAAGCATAATTGTCCTTATTTTTCGCCAGGGTAAACCTTACCGGCGGAGCTGAAGGATCCTTATCCTTTTTATAGCAGAGTTCGACGACATCCATCTCACCGTAATCCTCGATAAGGCGGTAATCGGAAGTGTCTCCTGCAGGATCAATAGATCTGAAATATTCTTCCTTCTCTTCATCACTTAAGAATCTGAAAGATTCAGCGTAACCATGCGCCGCAGAGTTCTTTCTAAGGATCGTACAATATTCGGAAAGGACTGAGTAAGAAAGCTCATCAAGCTGATTTGCAGGGATCTTCGCATAACTCTTGGAGACCTCAGAATCATCCTGGATCGCATTGGCTATAAGTCTGGCAAGTTCAGTCTTAGGCAGATTCTTAGTGGAATTTTTAAAGCCACTCGTGATGTTATTGATAAGATCACAGCCTGTGATCCCGATGGTTCCGAAAACCATGCAAACGCACACGATAACAGCAAGGAGCCTGTTCATAGACCCCGTAAAAGTTTTCCTGCCGTTACCCTGCTTTTTCACAGATCAATCCTCTTTATGTCTCTTTGCCTGTGCCTCGAAAAGCACTACTCCGGCTGCAACCGCAGCATTAAGGCTGTTAACGTGTCCTGTCATCGGAATGGATACCGTAAAGTCACAGCACTTCCTGACCCCGTCTCTCATTCCGTCACCTTCACTGCCTATGACCACTACAAGATTGCCTGAATAGTCGGCATCATGGTACTCATAGTCAGCATTCATGTCCGTACCGCAGACCCAGAAGTTCTCTTTTTCCTTAAGTCTCGTAAGTGTCTGCGCAAGATTTGTTACTCTTGCGACCGGAACATACTCGATGGCACCAGCTGAAGCCTTGGCAACCATGGAATCAAGTGATACGGATCTTCTCTCAGGGATGATGACGCCGTCCACACCGCAGCAATCGGAGATCCTTAAGATTGAACCGAGGTTATAGGCATCTTTGATCTCATCCAAAGCTACGAGAAGAGCAGGTCTGCCCTCATCTCTGCACTTACTGATTATCTCATCAAGATCAGCATACTTATGGGGTGCAACTGAGGCAATAACGCCCTGATGATTATGTGTGGAACTCATCTTATCAAGGATCTGCCTTGTTGCTCTGGTTACAACGATACCGCGCTTATTAGCTTCATCAAGGATCCTTATGAGTCCGTGATCCAGCGGCTTATCACCTTCCGGCTTTAAGATCCAGATCTTATTAAAGTCCCTGTCAGCGGCAAGAGCTTCTGTTACGGCGTTTCTTCCCTCGATCTTATCGGAAGAACCATCCTTAACAAAAGCATCATCCTCGCGCTCGTTCTTAACGAAAGGCCTGTCATTCTTAGGTCTTCCGGGTTTTCTGTCATTATTAAAACGTCTTTTGCCTTTATCCATTTTCACTCTCAGTATCCTTGGTTATTACACCGTCACAAATGTCGAAGCTCTTATAGATCAGGTACTCCATTCTGGGTTCCTCATTATTAAGGAACAGATATCCCAGTAAAGCTTCAAAGCCTGTCGCGTACATGTAGTCAGCGTGATTAGCATTTTTCGACGTGGCATGAGGATTGGAATTCTTTCCGCGTCTGAAGTAATCAGCTTCCTTCTCCGTTAACTCGTCCATCAAGAGCCTGGCACTGTTAGCCTGTGCTTCGGCAGATACATAATGCACGGTGTTATTATGCATCTTGTTGTTGCTTCCCGCGCCATGCGTCGCCGACTTGCAGCGGGCATAAAGTTCATAGATCGAGTCGCCTATGTAAGCTAATACAAGAGGCGAGACTTCACGAAGATCCTGAGCGATAAATGGTTTGATCATCAGTTAAGCCTTCTCGATCTTAAAGCCGCCGGGTACGTCCTTTACAGTGTAGCCCTTGGCCTGGATCTCATCTCTGATCTGGTCAGCCAGAGCGTAATCCTTTGCCTTCTTTGCTTCTGCTCTCTTATTGGCAAGTTCTGTGATCTCTTCAGGGATAGCTTCCTCAAGATCAAGAACGATGCCCAAAACGCCTGTAAGTTCCAATATCTTATCTCTTGCTGCTATAAGAGCTTCAGATGAGACTTTGCCTTCCTGAGCACTTGTATTCGTCTGGCGGACAAGATTAAAGATATCTGTAATAGCATCAGCACTGTTAAGGTCATCATCCATGTGAGCGATAAAGCTGTCTGTAGCAGTCTTTACGGCTTCATTAAGGACCTTATCTGCTTCTGCGTCTCCTGCGAGATTGCCGCCAGAGAGCACGAAATTAGCATTTCTTACGCAGTTGGAGATCCTTCCCAAACTCGTCTGGGCAGCTGCAAGTAGTTCATCAGAGAAATTGATGGGGCTTCTGTAGTGACCAAGGAGAATGAAGAATCTTACTACGTTATAAGGGTACTTCTTAACGATATCTCTGATCGTAAAGAAATTGCCCAGAGACTTACTCATCTTCTCGCCGTCGATATTAACGAAAGCATTATGAACAAAGTAGTTGCAGAATTTGCAGCCGTTAGCGGCCTCGCTCTGCGCGATCTCATTCTCATGATGCGGGAAGATAAGATCCTGTCCACCGCCGTGGATATCGATAGTATCACCGAGATACTGCTTGATCATGGCAGAGCACTCGATGTGCCAGCCGGGTCTTCCCTCACCCCACGGAGATCCCCACGAAGGCTCGCCTTCCTTCTTGAACTTCCATACTGCGAAGTCGCCGGGATTCTTCTTGCCTTCGTAAGATGCCTTGCGCTCACCGCCGCCCGCTTCAAGCTCATCAAGCTTATAGTGAGAGAGCTTGCCGTAGTCAGCTTTCTTGGAAACATCGTAATAAACGCCATCGCCTTCGATGACATAAGTGTAGCCATTCTGCTCCATAGCCTTGATAAGGCCGATGATAGCCTTCATGGACTGTGTAGCTCTGGGCTGATATGTCTGGCGCTTGATGTTAAGGCCGTCAGCATCAACATAGTATTCCTTGATAAAACGGTCAGCCAGCTGTTCGACGGTAATACCTTCCTCGTTGGCACGCTTGATCATCTTGTCATCGATATCTGTAAAGTTCTGAACGAAAGTTACGTCGTAGCCTCTGTATTCAAGATATCTTGCAAGAGTATCGAAAGTGACGAACGGTCTGGCATTGCCGAGATGGAAATAGTTATAAACCGTAGGACCGCAGGCATACATCTTGACCTTGCCATCTTCAATAGGTTTGAATTCTTCCTTACATCTTGTGAGTGTATTGTAAAGTTTCATGTGATTAGTCTCTCCTTACGAAATTGATTGATCTTAATTGGTCTGTTTCCGAATCAGCGAAAAATCAACATCGTCCGGATCTGCTGTTAATCAGCCTGACTAGATCAGAATATAAAAAAACCACGCCTGCTTCTAAATGGGCAGCCGGGTCCTTAGCTTCTATAAGTTCTTCAAAATATTGCAGTCTCATTAAACGACTATGCTCCTTAAACCCCCGAAACACAACGGACTCTGATTGACACCCGGAAATCCAGGGCGGTGCTCAGGTATCAGATCTCAATAGTCCAACTTACAAGGCTTTATTTCAAAAAGACAGGCCCAAGCTCCTTATTACGTCATGTAGGTCCAATTTAGAGGCCGCCATGCTCGAGTTATCTATATTTTAATATAAAAAGCGGGATATGCCAAACTGCTGTTACGCAAGTAGGAATATCCCGCCTAAGATTCTATTTAAGTTCCGCTTACTTATACTTTCAGCTCGACATCACTTACATCAAGGTCATCCTTATGCGCAGCTAACAAAGGTCTGACACACTCATTGAGGAATGTGTCAACCTGCTCGGGACATCGGCCGATGTAAAGCTTGGGATCTCTGAGCTTAACGAGTTCATCCATTGTCATGCCGAACTTAGGATCAGCAGCGATCCTCTCGAGAAGATCATTGGGCTTACCCTCATTCTTTACAACAGAACCTGCCTGCATTGAAAGCTGGCGGATCTCCTCATGGAGTTCCTGACGGTTGCCGCCCTTCTTGGTAGCTTCCATCATGATATTCTCTGTCATCATGAAAGGAAGTTCGTCAAGGATATGCTTTTCGATCATCTTGGGATATACAACGAGTCCTGAAACAACGTTTGTATAAATGCCAAGGATAGCATCGACAGAAAGGAATGCCTCTGGTACAGAGATTCTCTTGTTAGCTGAGTCATCGAGTGTTCTCTCGAACCACTGCTCGGAAGCTGTCATGGCAGGATTAAGAACATCGGAGATAACGTATCTGGAAAGAGATGCGATTCTCTCTGATCTCATAGGGTTTCTCTTATAAGCCATAGCGGAAGATCCGATCTGGTTCTTTTCGAAAGGCTCCTCGATCTCCTTCAAGTGCTGGAGAAGTCTGATATCGTTAGAGAACTTGTGAGCACTCTGAGCGATTGCTGCAAGAGCGGAAAGAACTGTGTAATCGATCTTTCTGGAATATGTCTGGCCAGATACGTAGTAAGACTGCTCAAATCCCATCTTCTCGCAGATCTTCTTGTCGAGCTCAACGCACTTTGCATGATCGCCGTCGAAAAGATCATAGAAAGAAGCCTGTGTGCCTGTAGTACCCTTGCAGCCAAGGAGCTTCAAAGAAGCGATGGCATTCTCTATTGTCTCAAGATCGAAAACAAGATCCTGAAGCCAGAGAGTAGCTCTCTTACCTACTGTTACGAGCTGTGCAGGCTGGAAATGTGTGAATCCCAAAGTCGGCATAGCCTTATATTCTTCTGCAAAATCAGCAAGCTTTGCGATAACTACAACAAGTCTCTTCTTGATGAGTTCCAAAGCCTCTCTCATGATGATGATATCTGTATTGTCACCAACATAGCAGGATGTAGCACCGAGGTGAATGATAGCATCAGCACCGGAACCCTTGACCTGCTTGCCGTAAGAATGGACATGAGCCATTACGTCATGGCGGCGGATCTTCTCCTCTGCTGCTGCATCCTCATAATCGATATCATCCTTGTGAGCCTTAAGATCTGCGATCTGCTCATCAGTGATGTTAAGGCCTAATTCCTTCTCAGCCTCAGCCAGAGCGATCCAAAGAAGTCTCCATGTCTTGAACTTCTTATCAGGTGAGAAGATGTACTGCATCTCGCGACTGGCGTAGCGGGAGTTAAGCGGGCTCTCGTATGTATCTTTGCTCATTATTAAAGATCCTCCAACAATTTATCCACTGCTGTGATTTTAGCACAGATCGTAAGGATTCTGACGGCTTTCTCGATATCTTCGACAACCGGGAATGAAGGAGCAAGTCTGATATTTGAATCAGCAGGATCCTTTCCGTACGGATAACTTGCGCCTGCAGGAGTAAGGGCAACGCCTGCCTCCTTGCACATCTCGACAACCTTTGTAGCTGTACCGGGCATAGCATAGAAGCTTACGAAGTATCCGCCCTTAGGATCTGTCCAGTGCCAGAGATCATCAAAACCGAGTTCTTCATTAAGAACCTTCTGGCAAGTCTCGAACTTGGGACGGAGGATCTCAGCATGCTTCATCATGTGTGCATATACTGCTTCCAGATCAGGAAGGAATCTTGCATGAGCAAGCTGGTTTACCTTGTTGGTGCAGATCGTCTGTACGTTAAGATACTTCTTTGTATATGTCATATTGTCCTTATTTGCCGCAAAGCAGGAGATTCCGCCGCCGGCAAATGTGATCTTGGATGAAGAAGCGAACTCATAGACTCTGTTGGCGTGACCATAGGATTCGCAAAGTGAGAGCATGTCAGGAAGCTTGCCCCATGTGGATCTGTCCTCATAAAGGTGGTGAACAACGTATGCGTTATCCCAGAAGATCCTGAAGTCAGAAGCGCCTGTCTCCATCTTTGCGAGTCTCTCGCATGTCTCAGCGGAATAGACAACGCCATCAGGGTTGGAATAGCAAGGAACGCACCAGATACCCTTTACCTTCTCGTCCTTAACGAGTTCCTCAACAACGTCCATGTCAGGGCCATTCTCTGTCATAGGAACAGGAATAAGCTCGAAGCCCATTGTCTCAGTAACTCTGAAATGTCTGTCATAACCCGGAGCCGGGCAAAGCCACTTTCTTCCTTCAACCTGTGACCAGGGCTTGGGTGAATCGATCTCACCAAAGACCATTGCACGCATGATCGCATCGAACATCTGGTTCAAAGACGAGGAATTACCCATGAAGATATTGTCCTTGTCTGTACCAAGGATATCAGCAAAGAGTTTTCTGATCTCTTCAATTCCGGGAGCGATACCGTAGTTTCTGGTATCTTCATTCTTAGCTGTCTTAAAGCCGTCCTTAAGACCATCATATATGTCGTTTGAAAGATCGAGCTGAATCGGTGAAGGCTTACCACGAGTCATGTCGAGCGTAAGATTAAGTGCCTTGCACTTCTCATAGCGTTCATTCAGCTCTTTTCTCTCATTCAAGAGCTCTTCTTTTGTCATCTCACGGTAACCCTTCATGATCTGCCAACCTTTCTAAAATGAAATTTTGAATTTGCAATCTTGCATTTTTCTCTGAGCCCACCCGCTCAAAAACCTCAACAATTATAGTCTATTAACTAATTAAAGCAATAAATAAAACTTGCTAAAATGGCATTTCTTGTTCGCGAAAATGCATTTTCGAACAAATTCGGCACGTTGCACAACCTAAATTCGCATTTGGCCTTATAAACACCCCAAAATAAATGAACCACCAGACGATGTCATCCGGTGGTTCACATGGATTTTTTAAGTACTAAACAGTTATTTTAGATTATTGCAATTAGTTTTTTCGAACAAAATAAAAGGCAAATACTTAAGAATCAGCGAGCCTGAATTCGCTGTCGACATAAATGACTTTACCATCATAACTTCTGCAAACGATCCTGACCGGGCCGTCCGCATCGTTCAATCTGTATGATTTCCTGATAGTGATAGACTCACCGGGTTCGACCCTCTTGATATCCTCATCCGATTCATCCAGGAGATCCATGACCGGCGTATGGTATATTTCAAGATCATACTGTGTTACTTCTTCATAAACAGAAGAAAGGTATGTGATAGATCTTTTCGAGCCATTATGAAGCTCAAGTGTGAAGACCACAGCTGCTTTGCCTTCACTGTCATTGGTTACAGCTACATCCTTAACGTCTACGCTTATATTCTTTTTGTTATTCATGTCAGAGATGGCATTTACTGTAATTAAGCTTCCGATTAACACACCGCACACCCAGGCAACAACAAGCGCCAGGATGCCCTTTTTCCTCTTATCCTTATCCTTAAAAGCCTTGAAAGCATATACCGTACCGGCAACGGCGAAGCTGAGATAAGCAACAAATAAAGACATCTGGATCGCATTCATGATCATGGCCCAAGCCATGGCCTGTCCTATATAATCAAGACCCTTTTCGCCGGTATACTCAAACGGGAAAAGCGAAAAGCATATAAACGAGATTCCGAAAACGAGAGCAACAACAGCAAAGACTAAAGATAGCTTTTCAGGCTTGTTTGTCTTACGGAATCTGATCATAAGAACAAACGCTGTTATTACAGCGATGAGCGCAGGGCAAAGCAGCAAAAACTCAGTCATTACCATTCTCCTTTTCCAAATACTTGCACCATTATATCACTATAGAAAACCAGCCATCAGAACGGGATAAAATCTATCCGCTGTATATTCCCTGCATTATCGTGCGTTACCTGTGCCACTTCGAAGACCAGATTCTTATCATACAAGCCAAACTCAGCGACAAAGCGTTCAGCTGTTCTTATCACCTTCTTCCTCTTAGTCCAGATGACAGACTCTGCCGAATCAGGATAAGATCCGATATTCAGTCTTGTCCTGACTTCGACTATATGGATATCCCAATCCTTCTCGGCAATTATGTCTATCTCACCGACATTGTGGACTCTGTAATTGCGCCTAAGGATATTAAAACCCTTGTCTTTAAGGAGCTTTACGGCAGCATCTTCACCGGCAGCTCCGATGTATTGTTTGAATGTTTTATTCTTTATTTTCATTTAAACCTCAGTATCTTATTTTTTGATAATTAAATTAAAAGTTGTAATAGTTCTATAAGTGACATAAAATTGATAATTATAAATAAAGGACAGATCATGATCGCAGGCATACCTGACATAAAATCTTTCTTTGATACTCTCGACGAATGCGCCGATTGTAAGTTCAACGATAAATTCGCAAAGTTTGCCGACTATCTGTCTATCGCGAAGATCGAAGATACCGTATTCATCAGCGGCAAGCCTGTATCCAAAAATGTCGATTATCTTTCCGACAATGTCGGTCAGGAATTTTTCGAGATAATACTTGGCGGCAATGATTCTGTCACAGTCGTAATCAGATTCACCTACAAGCAATTCCCTCCTCAGAAGACTGTCGAGCAGGAAGAGTTTATGCAGGTCTTCAGCGAGAGCGTCGCCAGCAGGATCTCTGTCATGCGATTAAGCAGCCAGTATTCTTTCATCTACAACAACGATATAGAATTCGGTATGCATAACCAGAACTACCTCTTCGCAAGATTCGACGAGATGTTCACTGGCGGATCAGCTACCAGATACTCCGTTGCTTTCGTTAACATCAAGCACGTTAACCAGCTCAACAGATATTTCGGTTCCGACATCGCAGGTTCTGCTATCAAGATGTTCGGTGCCAAGCTCAATTCTTTTGCTGATGAGAGCAGAGGCGAATTTGCAGTTCATCTTGGCGGCGATAACTTCGTTGTAGTCGTTATCACTTCCCGTCTGCCTGAACTTGAGAAGTTCATAGCTTCAGTTCCTGTCACACTGACTTACGGCGGCGACAGATTCGAACACATCTTCAACTGCAGAGCAGGAATCACGACGATCCGTTCGAAACACCGCTTCGGAAATCACGTAATGGGCGAATGCTCACAGGCATTCAGTTATTCAAAAAAGAATAACGTTGATATCGTCTACTATTCAGATGCCATCAACGAATCCAATCACAATAATACCGAGACATTGACCAGAGCTCTTAACGAGAACAAGTTCCTGATCTACTATCAGCCTGTAATCAGTCTCCAGGGAAAGCCTGCCCTTCACGCTGCAGAAGCGCTTGCAAGATGGCCCCTGGACGGCAAGATCATCGCGCCTCAGGAATTCATCACTCTTGCTACTGATTCAGGTATCGTTACCAAGATCGACTTCTATGTCCTTGAAAACGTCTGCAAGAACATCAAATCCTGGCAGGAACAGGGTCTTTCCATCGTTCCTATAACAGTCAACTTCTCAGGCCGCCACCTCTTCAATGCGGCTATCGCTGATGACATCCTTAAAGTAATCGACAAATATGGTGTTGATCACAACCTTATCGGTATCGAATTCTCAGAGCCTGACTTTACTCAGAGAATGCCTGTCCTTAAGAACGTAAGCCACACATTGAGCGAAGCCGGCGTTCTTGTCACGCTCGATAAGTTCAGCACAGGCCAGTCAACGCTTACCCTTCTCCACGATATGGAAGCAAGCTACGTTAAGATCGATGCCGACAGATTCGACCCGGAAGATCCGAGAGGACGTATCATCGCCAACGACATGATCAACCTCGCCAATACTCTTGGCTATAAGGTAATCTGCGAAGGTGTCGAATCACAGAAGCAGGCTGACGATCTCTTGATGTGCGGCTGTAATCTCTTCCAGTCTTTCTTCTACGACAAGCCGATGTCAGAACGTTTCTTCGTAAGCAGACTTCAGCATCCTGAATACGAAGTTGAAAACTCTGCAACAGTACCAGACGTTCAGGCGTAACCGCAATCCACTGTCATAATCGCGATCTTCTTTTCGCCCGTGATTATAAACCTCTGACACTATTATCCATTAACGAAAATTCTGTTCTATCATTCTATCAAGTATGCTTATATCCAAAGGCATATTCGAAGTTTCAAATGTATAGAATAACCTGTCACCTTGAAAAATACCTTCACGAGAATAATCTCTGGACCTTAAAACCATATCCCTTGAGTATTCAGGATCATCCATTCTGCCGCAATGCTCGTAATACACTATTTTCCTGTCACTCATTCTCAAAATCGTAAAATCCGGATGAATGATTTTGCCGTCAACAATTAACGGGCACTCGTATTTATAAGGGATATTCTTTAAGTACAACCTGTCAGCAATTATCACTTCGGACTTTGACCTGACAATATCTCCTTTCAGAGTCCTGTTATATGAATACGCTTCGGCGATTGGTTTCTTATCATATTTCTGAGCAAGCCATCTGTCTCTATATTGCTCATCTGAGAGAACAATAGGTTTTACGAATCTCTTCCGGTCATCTGACAACTGATTATAAATATCTTCAGCCACCAGTTCCGGATATTTGCGATCAGCCTTCGTCAATACATTCAGTTCATTATTCAAAGCCTTTATTACTTGTTCATAATAGCCTTTTTGAAGCAGATCACTAGTAAGCCGTTGATCAGTTTTCTTCAAAAGTCTTGTCTCATTAGTACTACTGATGAAATAGTAGTAAACATTCTTTCCCTGCCGGCAAACCTTGATCCTTCCTTCCGGATAGGAACTGAGCTTCTTCCGGACAGCTTTCGAAGTAAGCTCTATCACATTTATCCGTTCATTAATAATATTATGTAGTCTGGTGTTCATTCTATCCTCCATATAACTTATAATCCTCAGGTGATTGAAATAGATATTTGATATGATATTGATCCAATCTGTCCACACTCAGCGGTTTGGATTAGATTTCAATCCTTATATCTAATCCAAACTTATGATTTAGTAGACTTGGCTTAGTTCTAAAGCCCAATTCTAATCAACACACGCTATTTTCGATGATCAGGATTAAATAATGGACCTCAATCTGATCCAAACATGTAATATCAAGCAATTTGGATTAGAATGACAGTTTCTTGCTATAACACACCTACGTTTCCAGCTCATTTGTGCTATATTTATTCCTATAGTTTTAAGAATTAGAGGTATTACTATGATCTCAAAGAAAATGGCTGAAGCTCTTAAGGGCGGTTCAGAGATCCGCAAGATGTTCGAAGAAGGCGGAAGACTTAAGGCTATCTATGGTGCTGATAACGTTTATGACTTCTCTATCGGCAATCCTGACTTAGAGCCCCCGAAGGAAGTATTCGATGCACTTAAGGACTTAGCTGAGAATCCCATTCCCGGCATGCACGGTTATATGCCTAACGCAGGCTATCCTTCAACACGTACGATCGTTGCTGAAAAGCGCGGCAAGGAAGCAGGCATCGAGATCGGTCCTGACGCAGTCTGTATGACAGTCGGTGCTGCATCCGCAATGAACGATGTCCTTCATTCCATCCTTGATGCAGACGATGAAGTCATCCTTCTGGCACCCTACTTCATGGAATACAACGGTTATGTTGCAAACCATGGCGGCAAGGTTGTAATCGTACAGACAAACGATTCCTTCATGCCCGTTATCGCTGATATCGAAAAGGCCATCACTTCCAGGACAAAGGCGATCATCGTAAACTCACCTAACAACCCTTCCGGCGTTGTATATCCCGCAGAGCTACTTACTGAGCTTAACGATATGCTCAAGAAGCAAGATCACACTATCTATGTAATCTCTGATGAGCCTTATATCGATCTCGCTTACGACGGAGCTGAAGTTCCTGCTGCTCTCAAGTATATCGACAACCTCATCATCTGCTTCTCATGGAGCAAGTCTTTATCACTTCCCGGCGAGAGAATCGGATATACACTCGTATCACCCAAGTGCGCAGACTTCGCAGAGCTTACAGGCGCTATCGTTCTTTCCAACAGAACGCTCGGAAGCGTCAACGCTCCTGCAATCTGGCAGAGAGTCATCGAGAAGGCAATCTATGCAAAAGTTGATGTTGCTAACTACGAGAACAGAAGGAACCTTCTTTACTCCAACATTATCGATGCCGGCTTTGATGCAGTTAAGCCTAACGGCGCACTCTACATCTTCATGAATACTCCTAAGGGATTAACCGATGAGGAATTCTCCAAGATCTGTGCAAAGCAGAATCTCCTTCTTGTTAAGGGCTCAAGCTTTGCACGTCCCGGCTACTGCCGCCTTGCTTTCTGTGTTTCCGAAGTCTCTATCAGAAACTCCAGAAAGGCATTCTTCGCAGTTGCAGAGGAACTCGGCATAAGCCACAGAGCAGAGCTTTGATCTTCACTCAGGTATCAGCGTGGCTATAAAACGCCAGCTGTTGCCTTTTTCCCTGGCACAAGTGACCAGTGTGATCATGACAGGATATTCGCTTGAAGATCCTACATAGTTTTGAAGTTCATAGGGTGAACAGTAGTAAGTACCGTTCACCCTATATCTTTGTTCTTCTCCATCAGGTGTGATCACTATTGCCGTATCGCCTTTCTTTATCTTTGGAAGCTTATCAAAGACAGTATGAGTTACTGTATTTCTGTGGCCTACAATGACGGCATTTCCTTCTGAACCTAATCCTGCTTTGTCATCCATAAGGATAACGCCATAACGCATTGCCAGAGCAGAGTTCTCTTTCCACACGGGTTCATCAATACCTAATGAAGGGATCTTAAGCCTTCCGATCATGTGCAGTTTTTCTGTCTTGCCTGTATTCCCGCTTACATAACCTGCAATCCTGATCCAGCTGTCCAGAACACCGTCATCACCGCCGTCTTCTTCACCTGTAATTGCAAGGAAGTTTCCTGCAGGAACCTCATAAGTCATATCTTCACAATAAGATTCTTTCATTATCTCTTCTTTAACACTTTGTCTTACATATGACTTTGCATATTCTTTTGACATCGCCATGAACGAGAATGCGAAAAGCATAACAATTAATAGAATCACTGATCCTTTCAGGCTCTTTTTCATCTTCTGTAATTCCTCTTCATCGTTTTCCGCCTGATCTCAATTACGACAGCTACAGTTGCAGCACCTGTTGCAATAAAGAAAACAACCAGTCCTGCTATCGTCTCGTTGCTCGTGACTTCACCTGAGATAGGGATATCCGTAACCGAAAGACTCTGGTCTTTGTTATTCAGATCTTCATGAGATACAACCCGTATATCCTCAGTCTGAATACCCATAAGCTTTTCTTCATCGGTAGACATATCGTAGATATTCTCCACGATAACTACTGTATCTCCCGCTGAAAGGCCAGTTGAATCGAACTTGATCGTTACATCCACCATCCCGTTTCCTTCAAGCGGAACGAACTTCTGAAGAGATACTACTTCAGTACCGTTATTCTCGACACCTGTTCCGTCAGTTAAGAATAATGTTGCTTTGGCATAGTAAGTGTTTCCGGGCTCAAGATTCTGATAACTTACATGATCCACCAGCGTGACTATGGAATCATTAAGGAACGCCTTATCGCCCTTTACTGTAGTTGCTACAGTCTTGCACGAAGGCCTCTTTAGTGTCTGATCTTTATCTTCAATATCTTTATGCTCAGCTATAGGCTTGTCATAACCTTCAGGTCTTAATGTCTCGAAAACCACCACCTCAACAGGATCAAGCGGAACATTAACATCTTTAAAGCTTACATTCACATAACCGGAAGAGGCTTCAGGCACAAACAACTTCTCTGCTTCATATGTGTTTCCTTCAGAATCCATATAAGGATTACCTGTAGACTTATCCATAAGCATGCCTGTCAGGACATAAGATTCTCCTGGATTGAGCCCATCATAAGACACCTTGTCATTTATACCGACAACATCCGAATAAGTAAGAATACCACTTCCGGTATTACTGTCAGAAGCACTGGTAGATATCTTTACTGACACCTTTACTGTCTGCTTCTCATCTTCAATATCTTTGTGTTCGCCTATTACGATCCCTCTGAATGTCAATGTCTCAAAGCAAACTACAGATAACGAAGACTCTCCCTGCTCATAGAAAAGCGAATACAAAAGAGCTGTATCAACATTAAACTTTATCTCGATATCTCCGAATACGACATCCCTGCCCTGCTCGTCTTTTGCAAGTTCACCACAAGTCTCATCGGCAATGAATGTCGCGCTTGTCTTATACTCATTGCCTTCTTTATCTTTAAACACTTCTCCTGTTCTTTTATCTATAAGAGAACCTGTGATCTTATACTCATAACCTGATATAAGATTCTCGAAGTGGACTTTGTCCGTAAGGATAATGCTTTTACCACAAGACACATCGTGGGACATATTCCCGTCTGCAAGTTCTGTGGATATGGCAGGCTTTATGTCGATCTTGTTCGTTGCTTTTACCTGAACCGTCTTGTTGTCATCATCTTCCGTAAGTCTGATCATTCTGGATCTGCCTGTGGTACCGTCATCCCAGACCGCTTTATATACGGGCTTTATATCTTCGTCGATCCTGTACCATCCTGTCGGAAGATGCTTGAAAACAACTACTCCGTTTGAATCTGTTTTGCCTTCTGCGATAGCTTTCTCCTGCCAGGAAGGCTCTTCATCTTTTCCACCGTAATAGACACTGAAACGGACTCCTTTATTCTCTCCGTCTTCAGATGCTTTCATTACTTTGACTGCAACTTCGGTTCTGTCGTTTGTGACGCTTTCCGTGACCTCTTCCGCTCCGATCCGGATCTCCTTGTACCACTTACCATCTTTGCCATCCTCGAAGCCTTCCGGCACCTTGTAAGTATATGCATTCGAAGTATCAATATACCCTCTATCAGGGACAATCTCTGCAAGTACATATACTCCGGTTGGAAGTCTAAATGACTCAAGACTATTACCGGTTTTTGTTTCCCATAGTACTCTTCCATCTTTATCTGACACTCCTTTCGCTAATAATTTGGTCTTATCTTTATTCCATAATTCGAAGACAAATCCGTCCTTTGTATCGTCTTCGTCTGCCACATTCTTAAGCACCTGAAGCTTTCCTGAATAGCGGTTGTTCTCAACTGCAAATGAATATGTGCTCTTTGACTCAGGACCTTCAGTTTTGAATGTATATTGGTAAGTTGAATCTTCAATATAAGTCCAGCCGGAATCATTTGAGTATTCATAATCAATGGTACTTCCGTCGATGCAACTGAATGCTTCTTTTGCAAATCTCTCTGTAACCGTATATTCAGTACTGTATTTGATCGGGAAGAAAGTTCCCGGCCACTTCGTATTGTTTACGTCATACCAGTTCCAGCTTCCTTCAGCATACTTATAGACAGCTACAGTCTTCTCACCTTCAGACAATGTAAATACAGTTGTGGTTACATCGAAATCTGTTTTCGTGGTCTTTTCGAGTGACAGACTGCTGGCTTCTGTAAACAGACCGGCGCCTTTTCCTCTTCCGGCAGTCTCGTCATCTGTTATCATGTTCGTGATCAGGATCACATCCGTCCCCGATGTATAGGCATAACCGCTGACAGAAGTCTGGTACAATACACTTCCGTCGATCTTCTTAACTGAATAATCGAGTTTGCCCTTTGAACCGTCGATTCCTGTAAGACTGATCTCAACAACATACACATTCTGATCTGCAAAGTCATAGACATCCGGCACATTCCCTTCGCTGTCAGTAAGGCTTATCTTAGTGCCGTCTGCAAGGATCACACCCTGCGGTGCTTTTGTCTCCCTGATATAAAGCGTATCCGCATAATTATTCCCGCTCTTGGTAAGCTGATATTTTTTCCTGGTATAAGATGAACCGCTTAGCGCATAGTAATCCGTATATACTCCGTCAGCATTATCATCCCTTAATTCACCGGCCTTGGTATTAAGCTCAGGATCTTTATAGACCGAAAAGACAGCACCTGTATAGTTGATCCCTGAAGGATCACGTTTATCCAAAGTAAATCCGGCAAAGGCATTGTCAACCATCGCAGTCGCTTTAAGAGCCATAAAACCGGTGAAACTTCCCTTTCCGGCTTCTGATGTGCTTGAAGCCAGGGACTTCTTACAGAAATGTCCTGAGGTGGAGCTTGCTGTCCAATGCTTTGCCACACCATTTTCTATTCCGGCATAGATGGTGATATGCTGGGCGTTCGTCTTATCGTTATTATCATTCCACCACATGATCATGTCACCGGGCTTGAACCCGTATTTGTTAATGATCTTTACCCACTCATCATTCTGAATGCCCTTCTTGCCGTTAGTGTCAAAGCTCGAAAACTTATTCTCCTTGGGAGAGATACCTCTGTTCTTGAGCAATGCATTAGTAAATGTTGATTTGATCCCTGCAAAGCCCGGCCTGTAAAAACCATACTTGTCGGGGTTGCCTCCGCCTGTATAAGACAAAGTCTTATTGCCGTATGAACCTGATGTACCTGTTATCTTGGCAGTCTTAAGAGCAACACTGTAAGCAAGACTGACTGAACCTGCACAGTCTATGCCGTTCCAGCCTCCGCCGCCCCACTGGTATTTGACACCGTCCATCTTCTTGCAGGCAGCCAGGATCGCATCTCTGAATGCTTTTTCAGTCTTATAGCCGGCGGCCTTTGTATTTGCTGTCGTTACAAGGGCATTTGAACTCAAGACTGCCGCACTTACTTTGTCTGTGCCAATAAAAAACGGCAACGTACTTATCGCTATCGTCGCCGCTATTATTCCGGATACTATCCTGGTCTTTGTTTTCGATAAATGTTTATATATCACGATGCTTCCTCCACAGAGTCTTTAATTCGCTGCAAAGAACCGTCCACAATGCTGTACAGATAGATACTGTCCGACAGCCTGTCAGAATTCTTTACATGTTCCTTATTGGTCTCCTTAACAAGATTTATAAGCTTGGATCTCTCGCTGAAAACATCTGTGGAAAGCACGATGAGGTCGTGAACTGATGACGGCAGTATATAGCAATCCGTACCGATCTTCTTAACTACTTTTCCAAGGACATCAGAATACAGAAGAGCATTGGCTCCGAAGAACTCGAACTCGTTGCTGATCACATATACTCTTTCCTTTTCGGGAACATCCTGCATACCCGGGAACGCCATCTCCGCATCTCTTTCTTCAGATCCCCAGCGTCTCATCATGCGGCACATCGTCTCTTCGATCCTCTCACTCTTAAACGGGAATATCTTCTTGGTATTCTTCTTTGCAAGGCTGAACAGGAGCTTCTCCGAAAGTTCTTCAGCTTCAGCTATGTCATTAGTGATAAGGAAACCCGATACGCCATGTTCATCAACGCTCACGATAACTCTGTAAACGATCGACAGGTCCATGAGATCTCTGTGTGGACAAAGCTCGATCATCTCACGGTTCTCCTTTGTATTAACGACCTGGAAAACGATCTTATCCCTGATAGTCGTAAAATCCAGCGTCATAATATCCTTCGGCAGATACTTCAAAGACTCCTCAAGATATATCGCCTGATTAGCCATTACCTTCTCAAAAGAATCGCTTTCAAGATACTGCTCGTACATTCTTTCCATATAGAATGTGGGGCTGCAGTAAGACCTCGGCTTGCCCTTCGGTCTTATAACTACACCGGTAAGAACAGTGTTTACCTTCGGGACTTTTCTAAGCTCGAGCTCACAGTCAGAGTATCTCTCCGGCATGTAGTCCAGGAACTCGCGCATTACTCTCTTCTTAAAGTTCTCGTAATTCATCATGGTAGAAACCTCCGTATAAAAATGGCAATAAAAAAACGCACCCCGAAGGATGCGTTCATTCATTTGCATCATAAGTTTATATGGTTTGGGAGTCTCATTCAATAGCCAAAAGTCTCAATTTTGGCACCCTAAAATCACATTTCAAAAATCGAAAACAGTCTCAAAGCCTTATGGTTATGGCGTTTTAGACTTTTCAGACTGCTCTGGAAACGGCAACTGTCAGCCGGCCGGATTTTATGGAAACTTTTGCAGATGTCACACCTGCTGACGGATGGTTCGAAAACGAGAAAGAAGAACCTGCCTTAAGCTCGGCATTTTCGAGCGGATAATATAAACCTTCGGTCGTAACACCGGTAACAGGAGTATCAAAGTCCATAGGGATAAGTGATACAGACACATCACCACCAAAACCTGTTACACCAAAGCTTACTTCATCTTCTCCGTTCAGCGGATAGCAATATGTATCACCGTCAGTAACAACAATATGAGTACCTCTGCCCCTGATCGTTATAGCGAGACAGAGATTGGCGATCACATGATCTATCCTTGCAGACAAGGGACATACAAAGATGACTTCATCTTCTTGACCGGCTTTATTCAATGCGATCTCAGAATCAGTCCAGTCCTTCTCGACAGGATATTTCTCGACAGGAATGTTATTCGCCTTAATGAATTCAAGACCTTCAGATGTAATTGAATCAAGATCTCCTACGACAAGGTCAGGAACAGTATTATGGCGCGCGAGGAAATCGCATCCGCCATCGCATGCGATCAGTAAAGAATCTTCAGATTCATAGGAATCAATGACCCCTGAAGCCTTATCAGGCAAAGGTCCGCCTGTTACGATAACGTAGCGCATTTGATAAGATCCTGAACAGCCTTGGAACGGTCTTCAGAATTAAATACTGCGCTGCCGGCAACAAATAATCTTGCACCTGCATCGTAGATCTCTTTGATAGTAGAATTGGAAACACCGCCGTCAACGGAGATTACAGTATCACATCCTGCATCATCGATCGCTTTTTTGAGCTTGGCGATCCTCTCTCCGGATGACTTAAGATAACCCTGACCGCCAAAGCCCGGATAGACAGTCATGACAAGGATGATATCTGCTTTTCCGATATAAGGGAAAACTTTCTCTATCGGAGTATCAGGATGGATAGCGACACCGGCTGTAAGGCCAAGGGACTTGATCTCATCGATGAGCTTGGCAGGATCTTTTGCGCACTCAACATGGAATGTGATATTGTCTGAACCTGCGTCAGCAAATGCCTTGATATACTTTTCGGGCTCTGTGATCATAAGATGCGTATAGAACTTCATGCCCGTATATTTACGTATGGACTGGATAACAGGAATACCGAATGAGATATTGTTGACGTAATGGCCGTCCATAACATCTATGTGCAGATACTCGCAGTCATTCTCGACTGATTTGATATCATTCATCAGGTAGCCGAAATCCGCAGCAAGGATCGAAGGTGCTATCTCAAGATCTTTCATTGCTTTCTCCTATGCTTATAGTTATTCCTATTATCATAAAGCTCCGTGTAAAAGCTCTTATATCTTTCATAACGTCCGGCATCGATCACGCCTTCGTCAACAGCATTTCTTACGACGCAGCCGTCTTCCTTACGGTGTGAGCAGTCATCGAACCTGCAGCCTGTAGCAGTTGCTGTTATCTCAGGATATCCGAAAAGGACATCCCTGTAATCCACGCCCTGATCTTCCAGTGACAGCGAGGTAAATCCCGGTGTGTCACAGATAAAACCGTCCATGAACTCATGAAGCTCCACATGCCTTGTCGTATGCTTACCACGCTTGATCTTGGCACTTACTTCACCGGTCTCCATAAGGTCAAAACCCAGAAGCGAATTACACAGCGTACTCTTGCCGACTCCGGAAGGACCTGCAAAAGCGGCAATTCCATCACCTATTATATCCTTTAGATCATTTTTGGTAATAGGCTTTGAAGGTGCAGATATAAGAACTTCATAGCCTGCCTTAGTATAAACTGAACAAAGCTTTTCGCCTTCACCTTCACTTAAGTCGCTCTTGGTAAATATAATAACCGGCTTGATGTTCCTTAATGAACAGACCAGAAGCATCTTATCAAGAAGCGTCAGATCAGGTTCCGGATTCGTAACCGAAAACGTTAGGAGCATAACTGACAGATTAGCGACAGGAGGTCTTGCTATAAAGCTCGTCCTCTCCTCAATGTCAGTGATAACGTATTCGACGTCAGGATCACCTGAAGGCATGATCGTTACCCTGTCACCTATTGCAGGCTTGATGCCCTTAAGCCTGAACGCGCCACGTGCAGCGCACTGGCCGTATTTATATCCGCTATCAACAAAGAAGCGAACGGTGTAAACACCGCCCACTCCTTTAGTTATAACTCCATTGTAAAATTCCGTATCAGCCATCAATTACTGTGATCAGCCTTCATTACCCGGATTATTCTGATCTTCCGGACCCGGTCCCGGCGGCGGCGGAACAGGTGTGTTCGTCGGCGGAGGCGGAACAGGTGTATTCGTCGGCGGCGGAACAGGCGTGTTCGTCGGCGGCGTTGTAGGAAGAGGTGAGAATACAGCTGTATATGTTGCACTTTCCTTTACTACAAATGCGTAGTTTGCAGAATATGTAACGATATTGCCCAAAGCATCTTCCCAGTACTCGAACTTGAATCCCGGAGCAGCTGTAGCTGTAAGCGTTACCTGAGTATTAAGATCGTACTTGCCGGCGCCTGTGATGGTACCGCCATTGCCCTTAACCACAGTCTTGATCTCGGCCTGCGGAGGTGTAGGTGTCGGAGTACCACCGTTCTGGTAGTCTTCCTTCGTACCGACATAGAGCTTAACGGATGTCTTTCTTGCGACAGAAGTACCTGCTACAGGGTTCGTGATGATGATGTACTGCTTCTTCTTATCGAGAGCAAGTACTTCAGGTGAACCTTCAACAGAATAGTTAAGATTTGCTTCCTTGAACTTGGCCTCAGCCTCAGCAACCGTCTTACCGATAACATCAGGAACGATGGAAGATGTAGGCTCAGTTGCGTAGATAATGATTACCGTCTCGCCTCTTAACATCTGTGTATTTGCTGCAGGCTCAGTCCTGATTACCATACCGGGCTCAACCTTATCAGAAGGCTCAGGACGGAGTGATACTTCAAGACCTAAGTTCTTAAGTGTTGTATAAGCATTCTTATAGTTGCTGTTTGAATAATCCTGCAGGATGATCGACTCGTCAGCAGAAGATACTGTGATAACGAGATGGCTCAGCTTATTAGTCGTAGAGATGACAACGCCTTCGTTGATGCTCTGATTGATAACGATACCAGGCTCATAAGCATCAGTCTTCTCATATTCGATCGTGTAATAGACCTGTGCATTATCAAGTTTCTTGATGACTTCATCAGCTGTAAGACCGACATAGTTCTCTACTTCATAGTCAGTATTCTGCTGGATCTGCGTAGCATTTCCGACAGCCTTGATAACAAGGATACCGATACCGATCAGGAAACCGACAATAACGACGACGATAAGAGCAAGGAGGATATTATCCCTGAATCTTGAGATACGTCTTGATTCGGCACTCTTCTCGATCTCTGTGATCTTCTCATATTCAGGATCCTGTCTGAATGAGATATTGGTCTCTGAAGATGCTGCCTTTTCGGGCGCATTGCTGATAACACCATAGATACCGTTAGGATCAACGAGCAAGGAATCGAGCTCTGTTACGAGCTGACGCATTGTCTGATAACGTCTCTCGGGTGACTTCTGCATGCACTTGGCGATGATGGAATCAAGACCCTTCGGGATGCCCTGCATAAGAGATGAAGGAACCGGAGGTGTCTCCTGAAGGTGCTTAACAGCGATAGCTACGTTGGAATCTCCATCGAAAGGAAGTCTTCCGGTAACCATCTCGAAAAGTGTTACACCAAGCGAATAGATATCAGACTGGGGACCTACATTACCGCCTCTTGCCTGTTCAGGTGAGAAATAATGTACAGAGCCCATCTGAACGCCTGTCATCGTGATCGTTGTCGATGAAGCAGCACGTGCGATACCGAAGTCCGTTATCTTAGCGACCCTGTCGCGTGAGATAAGGATATTCTGAGGCTTGATATCCCTGTGAACGATGCCGTTCTGGTGTGCGTAATCAAGCGCAAGTCCGATCTGAATGACGATCGGCACCGCATTACGCCAGTCAAGGTGTCCGTTCTGGCTGATAAGATCTTTTACAGTAATGCCTTCGATATATTCCTGAACGATATATCTGAAGTTACCTTCGTGTCCTACTCCGTATACTTTTACGATATTGGAATGGTTCAGTGAAGCAACAGACTTTGCTTCAGCATCAAACCTTCTGATGAACTCATCATCTGATGAGAACTCCGGCTTCAAGATCTTGATGGCAACGTTTACGCCGGTATTCATATCGATTCCGAGATATACATTAGCCATACCGCCTGAGCCTATAAGCTTGACGATCCTGTACTTATTCGCAAATATCATGCCCTCCGGGCCGTGAACCTGATTTGCCATATTATCTCCTATAAAAAGTCAAACAGTTTAAGCTGTTTGCTGTATTTTTTCATCTATTTGTTCAACATGAGTTCAGGGTTAAATGTTTCTCTGTTCTCAAGCATTACAAACACTATTCTTGCTATTTTCCTGGTCAAAGCGATAATCGCTCTGCCGGAACCTTTTTCTGTTTTCTTGCA
>Ga0256404_1000741_pt1 | contig 83798 bp, 62 predicted proteins | sample RumenRJG_01DNA_FD_185990 | JGI IMG/M metagenome (GOLD analysis project Ga0256404, IMG submission 185990) | Bovine rumen microbial communities from Lethbridge, Alberta, Canada - RJG_01 | ecosystem: Host-associated > Mammals > Digestive system > Stomach > Rumen | place: Canada: Alberta | collected...
ACTTCATCGTCAATATGCTTGGAGCCTTAGCAGCGTATTGTTTCTTTCCAAAGAAACCAAGCATCGCTTGCGAAAGAGCCATAGACACACAACTCACACTATTCTGAATTCATCGAACTCACGTTAACTTAACTTAATTGACATAACGATACAATTGCTCCAGCATAACAGAAGCAATGCTTTCGTCACACTGGAGCAATTCTTTATGCGGTCGAAACACGTCGTTTCTACCAATGAAAAACTTAGTTCGGCAGTCGGCTTTGGGGGTTGTTGGTTACCAAAGGTTCTTCAGCAGGAACCACAGCACGGGTACGAGCAGGGCGGGCAGGAGGTTGAGGGTCTTGCAGTCCTTCAGCTTTAGCAGCGACAGACCTGATGCGGTGATGAGCAGACCACCGACGATGAGTAGTTCCGACATAAGTGCATCGCTGACGGCTTCGCTCGAGATCTTTGCTACGAGATAGAACATGCCCTGCCAGCAGAACAACACGGGCGCGGCCAGCATCATACCAAGTCCGTAGGTGGACGCAAAGATGGTGGCCGACACGAAGTCGAGCGTGGCGTTGGTGAAGAGGAACGTGTGGTCGCCCTGCAGCGCCGAGATGACAGGACCCAGCATCGACAACGGGCCGATGCAGTAGAGCAGGATGGCAGTTGAGAGGCCGTCGGCGAGGGAAACAGACCCACCCCCCTGCCCCTCCCTGTGAGGGAGGGGAGTAGAATGCCCTACTGCCTGTTGTTGCTCAGAAGAGTAATTACTCCCCTCCCTCACAGGGAGGGGCTGGGGGGTGGGTCTGCTGGGGGTGGGCGTTGTTGGTGTTGTGGATTTTCTGTTGACAATTCTCTTAAACCACCCATCAATGTCGAGCCTTGTTCCTACGACGCCGCCGAGGGCGATGGACACGATGAAGAGCACGGGGTACTGGCTCTTCGGCAGGTTCTGCACGGCTGCATTCAGTCCGATGGCCAGGCTCACGAGGCCCAGTCCGGTATAGAGAACGCTCTTATACTTTTCTTTGATGCCGCGATGCAGCACCGATCCCACGATGGTTCCGGCGATGATGGTGCACGTGTTGACAATCGTTCCAATCATAAGTATCTAGTTTGTAGTTTTGAGTTTCACATTCATTTTCCATTGCAAAAGTAATGTTTTTTTCGGAATTTTCATTACCTTTGCACAGAAAATAGTTAAAGATGAACACAGACAACGTCATATCGAGCGTGCAGAACCCGAAGGTGAAGCGCCTGTTGGCCCTGCAGCAGAAGTCGTCGGAACGTCGCGAGGCGGGACTCTTCGTCGTGGAGGGTCGCCGTGAGATAGAGCGTTGTCTGGCGGCTGGCTTCGAGGTGCAGACGCTATTCTGTACTCCGGAAGTGGCCTCGGTGGTGCCGCAGGGGTCGTACGACCGGTACTTGGTGACACCGAAGGTCTACGAGCGCATGGCTTATCGCGGCAGTACCGAAGGGATGATTGCCGAGGTGCGCACGCGCCAATGGCAGCTTGCCGACCTGCCGCTGACGGAGAATCCGCTTATCGTGGTGCTGGAGAGTGTGGAGAAGCCTGGCAACCTGGGTGCTATCCTGCGCAGTGCTGATGCTGCCGGAGCCGATGCGGTGGTGGTTTGCGACCCGTTGACCGACCTCTTCAATCCCAATGTGGTGCGTGCCTCCACGGGTGCGGTGTTCAGCATGCCAATGGTGGCCTGCACGTCGGAGGAGTGCATTGCGTTCCTGCAGCAGCACGGCATCAGCATCCTTACGGCACAACTGCAGGACTCTGAGCTCTACTACGATACCGACATGCGTCGGCCCACAGCCATTGTGATGGGCACTGAGGCAACAGGCCTCACCGACCAGTGGCGTCGCGCGGCCACAGCCCACATCCGCATTCCGATGCTGGGCATCACGGACTCGCTGAACGTCTCGGTGAGTGCCGCCATCCTGCTGTATGAGGCGGTGAGGCAGAGGCAGTAGAGCCTACCCCCAGCCCCTCCCTAGGGGAGGGGGGCGGAGGTGCGATAAAATAGCAATTATTATTCATGAATATAAAAAAATAAGTAAAATGAAAAAACATTTTCTCCTGTTTGTATGCCTGCTCATGGTTGCGACCGTAGCTAAGGCTGATATAGCAGCCAGCGTGATGCTGCGCCACAACGGACATGCCACCTTCTTCGCCCACGACGAAATTCAGAACGCCGTGGATGCTGCTGTGGAGGGTGACACCATCTATCTGACCGAAGGTACCTTCAGCCCCTTCAATGTCGACAAACGAATCATGGTGCGTGGAACAGGTTGGACAACCATTATCGAGGGTGATTGCAACATCAACATTAGCGGCACGGCGAAGCTCCCGATGCCGGTGCTCGACGGAGTGGCATTGAATGGCGATATCAACGTTCAGAGTGCCTATAGCCAGTTCACTTTGCGCAAGGTGAAGGTGAAGAATGTTGCATTCGCAGGCGAAGAACACTACGACGTGAAGCTGGATCGCTGCCACATATATGGCATACTCGATTTAGCAGAAAATGTGAAAGAGATAAACGTCTTCAATAGTAGAATCCAACAAATTACTCCGCATGACTACGTGCTTGGTCATGCCACATTTGAACATTGTAACATTTATTATATTTACAGTTCTGTTGTCAGTTCTATCACCGCTACTTTCAATAGTTGCGTCCTATATCTCGCTTATTATATTCAATCTTATAGATATCCAATTCTCGTTGGATGCGTTCTGAATAATTGTATATATTCTCGCGCTTATTCGACAAGACAAGCTGATTCTAGTTCTAGTTACGATGCTTTGCTTTATTCTCCCAGCACGACATTCTTAGATTGCGTAGCGATAACTAATACTAGCGTCCTTTCGGACAGTAACGTATTGTCTTTCAATAACAACAATTACATCAGCGCCTTAGACGGCACCAAAATTGGAGCCTACGGCGGTCAGCATCCCTTCACGCTATGGTCGGAGTTGCCAGCCGTGACAAAGCATTCGGTGAAGGTGGATGCAGCCAACAAGAAGTTGAACGTCACTCTGACTTTGGAGAAACGAGACAAACCGGAATAGGCCATGAAGAGACTCTTGACGTTGCTCTGTGGCCTTGTGGCAACCTTCTCGGTGGGCTGGGCTCAGGGCTCCTACTACTACGAACAGTGGATTGACGACAATCGGTCGACCATCCATACTGGGCGCTTCGCCGAAGCCGAACAGACTGTCAGCTTCGACGCAGCGGGCATTCCCACGCCCGGGCTCCACTTCCTCAATATTATTCCCTACGACGAATCGGGCGTTGCAGGGCACTGGGCGCGCATAGCATTTATCGTGCCCGAGACGTGGCCCGCCACGAACGATGCCGTGATGATGGAGTACTGGTTGTCGGCTTACGACCAGAAGGCTACGCTCGCTCATGGCGTAACGCCCGAAGTGTCATTCAGCATCGACCTCAGCCGCGTATCGCCAGGTCTGCACTTCTTGAACTATCGCACGCTGAATAGTCGCGGCGAGGGTGGACCTTGGAAGCAGATTGCTTTCCTGATGCCTGAGACATGGCCCGGCACGAGCGATGCCGTGAAGGTGGAATACTGGGTGTCGGCCTATGACCAGACACCTATCCTCCACGACTACACGGGACCGGAGATGTCGTTCAGCATCGACATCAGCCAGATGTCCTACGGCCTGCACTTCCTGAACTTCCGCACACTGAACGAACGCGGCCTGTACGGCCCCTGGAAGCAGATCATGTTCCTCATCAGCAACGGAGCCTTCGACCGCGAGGAAATCACTTACGAATATTGGATTGACAATGGCGACACTACCGTCTGCACGGGTTATATGCCCGATGTGCTACCCATCACTGCCGACCTTTCGGCGCTCAGCGTGGGCAAGCACGTGTTCCACTTCCGTGCGAAGAATGCTGCAGGTGAGTATGGTGATGAGTTTTCTACGACATTCGACCTGCCATTCTTCCTTCTCGGTGATGTCAATCGCGACAAAAAGGTAGATATAGCTGATGTTTCCGCCACTGTGAACATCCTTCAAACCCAGGACGAGAGTGACTCTCTGGAGTATGACCGTGAGGCGGCAAATGTGAACCAGGACGACGGCATCACGATTGATGACGTGAAGGCACTGGTAGAGAAAATTCTTGGAAAGTAGAATAGTATTGACTACACTCCTATACTCCTACACTCCTAAAATTAAAACAAAAAAGAAATAATGATTGTAAACATTCTGATGATTATTGCCGGCGTGGTGCTTGTCCTTTGGGGTGCCGACCGCCTGACCGACGGCGCCGTAGCGCTTGCCGAGCGGATGGAGATTCCGCAGATAGTGATTGGACTGACCATTGTGGCCTTGGGCACGTCGGCACCGGAGTTCTGCGTGAGCTTGGTGTCGGCACTGAAAGGCACCGCCGACCTGGCCGTGGGTAACGTCGTGGGTTCGAACATCTTCAACGCCATGCTCATCGTGGGTGTGGCGGCGATGGTGGCACCAATGACCATTCTGCCATCCACGATCAAGAAAGATGTGCCGGTGGCACTGGTGGCATCGGTGGCGCTGACCGTGATGGTGCTGATGGACGGCGACCTCTCGCGTGTGGATGCCGCCCTGCTGTTTGTGGGCTTCCTGGCCTTCATGTGGGTGACGCTGCGTGGCGCCAAGGGTAGCCATGCCATCGAGCAGGAACAAGCTGCGCCGCGCGGCTACTCTGTACTGAAGTCGGTAGGACTGCTGGTGCTGGGACTGGCCTGCCTGGTGGTGGGGTCGAACATCTTCGTCGACGGTGCTACCAGCGTAGCCAAGACGCTGGGCGTGAGCGAGGCCGTGATTGGTCTGACCATCGTGGCCGGCGGCACGTCGCTGCCTGAGCTCGCCACGAGTGTGGTGGCAGCCCGCAAGGGCAACAGCGGCATCGCCATTGGCAATGTGCTGGGCTCCAACGTGCTGAACATCCTGCTCATCCTCGGTGCTGCAGGCCTGATCTGCCCGATGCAGGTGCAGGGCATCACGCTCGTCGACTTCGCCATGATGACCATCTCCGTGCTGCTGCTGTGGCTGTTCTCCTACACGAAGCTCACTGTGGCCCGCTGGGAGGGTGCCGTGCTCACCGCCATCTTCCTCGGCTATATGGGCTGGCTCGTGGCAGGAGCAGTGTGACAAGGTGACAAAGTAACAAGGTAACAAAGTAACAAAGGACCACGGCGCGTAGCGACGCTCGCGTGGCGCAGAGAAGGAAAAGAGTTCTTTAACTCTCATATATACCTTGACTTCTTTAACTTTCCTGAATATGAGAAAAACCTTATTGACGACGTTGCTCGCCTTTGTGGCTGTCGTATCGGCCTGGGGCGAGGATGTGAAAGTGGCAGCACAGTCCGGCGGACTGACAGCCACGCTGAAGACAGGTGCCAGCATGTCGCTGACGATTGAGAACTACGGCCATCGGGTGTTCACCTTCGACGATATTGCGCTGACTGCCAACGGTAAGTCGTGCAGCAAGCAGGGGAAGGTGAGCAAGGTGACACGCAACACGGTGGCCGAGACGTTGCGCCCCGTGGTGCCACTGAAGCAGGCCGAAATCAAGAACCGCTACAACGAGGCCACCGTGACATTCCGCGACGGCAGTGCACTCGTGGTCAGGGTGATGGACAATGCCGTGGCCTATCGCTGGCTGTTGCCCAAGACGAAGAACGCCACGACGAAGGTGGACGGCGAACAGGTGGTGATGCGTCCTGCCGACGGCTTCGTAGCCCACTATCAGACGTGCGGCTCGTTCAACACTTCGTATGAGGAACCCTATCAGCACAAGCCGCTCGCCGAATGGCAGACCAGCGGACATCTGGCCACGCTGCCAGCCCTGTTCTCGGCTGCCGACGACTCTGACCAGCAGGTGCTCGTGGGCGAGAGCGACGTCAACGACTATCCCCACATGTTCCTACGCGGTGAAGCCGAGGGCGTGAAGGCTACGTTCCCCAGCTATCCTGAACAGTGGGAACCCGCTGGCGACCGCAGCGAGAAAATTACGAAGGAAGGCGACTACATAGCCCTGCACAAGGGCCAGCAGCTGCCTTGGCGCTGGTCCCTGGTGACCAATTCGTGCGGACTCATCGAGCAGACCGTGCCCGTGCAGTTGGCACGCCGCAGCGTGCTGGGCGACATGTCGTGGATAAAGCCCGGGCAGGTGTCGTGGGAATGGTGGAACGGTGCTGCTCCCTATGGTCCTGACGTCAATTTCAAGGCAGGCTGCAACTACGAGACCTACTGCTACTTTGCCGACTTCGCTGCCCACTACGGCATCAGGTACATCCTGCTGGACGAGGGCTGGGCGAAGAGCACGCGCGACCCCTTCCACGGCAACGACGACCTGCGGCTGCCCGACCTCATCAAGTATTGCGACAGCATCGGGGTGAAAATCATTCTCTGGCTGCCGTGGCTGGCCGTGGAGCAGAACTTCGACACGCTCTTCAAGACCTATGCCGAATGGGGCATCACGGCCGTGAAGATCGACTTCATGGACCACGCCGACCAGTGGATGAACGATTTCTATCGCCGCGTGGTGGCCGAGGCTGCGAAATACAAAATCATTGTGGACTTCCACGGTGCCTTTACGCCCTCGGGACTGGAATACGAATACCCGAACCTCATCTCCTACGAAGGCGTTCGCGGTCTGGAGCAGATGGGCGGTTGCGTTCCTGAGAACACCACCTTCCTGCCTTTCATCCGCAATGCCGTGGGTGCTGCCGACTTCACGCCTGGCGGCATGCTGAACATGCAGCCCGAGCGCTATCGGTCAGAACGTCCCAACTCGGCTGCCATGGGCACGCGCTGCTTCCAGATGGCGCTCTACGTAGTGCTGGAGAGTGGTTTGCAGATGCTTGCCGACAACCCCACGCGCTACTATCAGAATGACGACTGCACGCGCTACATTGCCAGCGTGCCCACCACGTGGGACGAGACGCGCTGTCTGGCTGCCAAGGCCGGCGAATATGTCGTCGTGGCCAAGCGCAAGGGCGAGCAGTGGTTCATTGGTGGCATCACCAACGGCGAGCCGCGCGACCTCACGCTGAAGCTCGACTTCCTCGACAAGGGCAAGCACCAGCTCACGGCCTACAGCGACGGCAAGAGTGCCGACTATCAGGCCATGCACTACAATAAGAAGGTAAGCGAGGTCGACAACACCAGCTACGTGAACATCCACATGGCAAGGAATGGCGGCTGGGCAGGCGTGGTGACCCCTTTTCTTACAAAGGAGATGAAGCGCCAGATGGCTGCTTCGGGTTCAAAAGGACCATTACGTCTGGTGGAGGGCCCTGGTCCCATTCGTCCTATAGATTCCGAGCAGGTGTTTGAAATTGTTGAGCAGATGCCCTCTTTTCCTGGTGGATTTGTGGCCATGAAGGATTTTCTGGAGAGCAATTTAAAGTATCCCGACGAAGAATGCGTGTCTGGTAGGACTATAGTTAGCTTTATCGTCGAGAAAGACGGCTCCCGCAGCAATGTCTGTGTCACGAAAGCCCTTTCTCCCCTCTGCGACAAGGAAGCCGTGCGCCTCATCAAGAGCATGCCCCGCTGGGTCCCTGGTAAGCAAAATGGCCACTTGGTCAGAGTGCACTACAACGTCCCAGTGTCGTTTAGGGCGAAGTAAAAAATCAATATAGGCGTTCCGCGCAAGATGCTTTTTCCTTTGGTTTTGTAATGATGAAGCCGGTAAAAGGATCTTTGCTGCGGAACGCCCTTTACCAAGGTAACAAGTTAACAGAATAGGTAATAGGTAAGAGGTCATGATTTGCTTTTGTGCCAGTAATGGCGAGCTTCAAGAGTAATCATAACCTCTTACCTCTTACCTCTTACCTTGTTCACAGTCGGTTCTTCTCGGCATTACCTGCGCCCGTACCTTTATACTTCGACGGAGTGACATTGAAGCGGTAGCGCAGGGAGAGTTGGATGCAACGCGAGTCGTTGTCCTCCATCTTGCGGAACATCATTCGGTTGCTGTAGAGCGTGAAGCGGTTGATGGCACCATTGAAGAGGTCGTTGCCCGTCAGCTTCACGTTCAGACGATGCTTGAAGAAGTCCTTGCTGACACTAAGCGAAAGGATAGGATTAGTACAGTCGAAATTGGCATTCGAGCCAGTGTCACCATGGGTGTGCACGTTGAAGTCAGCTTGCACAAGCCAGTCGTGAGGCAAGGTGACTATGTTGCCCAATTGTAGGGACAGCATAGGCCGATTGAAACTCTTCTGCTCATCCAGAAACTCCGTCTTAAGCCACGGCTTCATCAGTGAGATGTTGTATTGCGGAATCCATGTGACTTCGTGACCCAATTTGACATTTTTCTGTGCCCCCAGCGTGATCGTAATCCAATCGGCATGGTCATAGTTCTTATGGGTTACGAGGTTTACTTTGCTGTCGTTCTCCAAACTTCCTGCCGTGTAGAGGATGGGGTCGACACAATGGCTAAAGTTGACGTTGAGATAGAGCCACTTCCACATAGCCATCGCATTCACATTATGATACTTGACAGGCTTCAGATAAGGATTTCCCGTCTGCATGTTCAAACGGTTCTCATAGATGACATCACTACTCAGCTGCCAGTAAGACGGGCGTCTGGTGCGCTTGGCATAGCTAAAGGATAGTTGCACCTTCTTCACCGAAGTTGATAAGGAAACCGATGGAAAGAAGTCATTGTAGGTTCGGCTTTGGTCGTCGCGGCGGATGCCACCAACGAAGTATTCCGACGTCACATGCTCACAGCGCAATCCAGCAGACAACTGAAGGCGACCTATCTGTTGACGTAGTTCCATGAAGGGGGCAATGGTTTGCTCATGCTGCTCGTTGTTGCTGTTGGCGATGTAGCCCTCCACGTTCTCGAAACTGCTGTTCCATCGGGTGTTAGTATACTCCTCGCCAACCTCAATTTGTCCTTTCCCTATCGGATGCGTCACGAAGAGTTTCTCTGCCATCAGACGACTGCGCGTCAGGGCGTAGGTGTTTACGTCGCGGTCATCGTACTCGTCGCTCAGTTCCTGCTGCTGATTGCGATTGCGCTGGTCACGGTAGGTATAGTCGGCATTGAAATCAATTGCGAGCTTTCCTATCTTGCCCGTGTAGTAGAGATTCACTTGGTGTTTGGGCGCCCCTTCGGCTCTATTGACACTGCTGTTTTGCAAACGGTCATACATATTGCCGTTAGCTTGCAGGTCATCGTCATAGTCGCTCCAAGTCTTCACGTAGTCGTAGGTGTTCTGATAGAAGCCGCCAAAAGAGTTGTTGTCATTCAGCTGGTAGTTGAAGCCGAAACGGCCTTCGAGGAATGGATTGTAAACCTTGTCCTTTTGCTTATTGGTAATTACCCATAGTGTATCGGCAAAGACGGTCTGTTCGAACTCGCCCTTCTCCCACCGCTTGTTGTAAGCACCAAAGAGATTTGCAAACAGTTCCAGTTTTCCAGTGCGGAAGGTTAGGTTAATACGCTCGTTATTCGCGAAACCATGTCCCTTGCGGCTCCACGACGTCAGCTCCACACCAAGTCCTTCGCCAGCTGCCCGCTTAGTACGGATGACGATGACGGCCTGTACCGATGCATCATAGCGGGCACCGGGGTTCTGAATCACTTCCACACTTCGGATGAAGTCCGACTGTATGTTACGCAGCTCCTGCAGGTCGGAAAGCTTTCGGTTGTTCACGTAGATGAGCGGCACGCCCTTGCCCAGAATCTCGAAGCCGTCGCCTTTCTTCGAAATCATCGGCACACGCGAGAGAACATCCTCGGCCGTACCCAGTCGTTCCATCACTGTTCCTTCCACATTCATCACGAGTGTGTTTCCCTCCAGTTTCACCTTCGGGCGTTCGCCCTCCACCGTCACGCCGTTAATCGTATAGCTCTCGGGTTGCAAACGTATCGTGCCGAGATACTCTTTGTTGCTCAATCGCCAAACGGTTTTATAGCCGACGAAGGAAATGCGGGCGAGGACTGCCCCCTCCCGACCTCCCCCGACTGGGGGAAGAGTTTCGAAGGGTATGGCGAAGTAGCCGCTCTCGTTCGACACTCCTCCGCTGAGCAACGTGGAGTCGGAGGGATTCATCACGCCCACGTTCGCATAGGCCACGGGCAGCCCTTGCTCGTCGATGATGGTTCCTGTGAGGTGGCGGTCGGTCTTATGCGTGCACTCCACGTAAAGTTCATGTTCTCCACGATTGACGACTCGGATTGGATAGAATCCGACGACCTGCATGATGGCTTCAGGCAGTGACTTGCGCTTGATATCGGTGGTCACGCGGAAGTCCTCCAACTCATTGTAGAGGAAACTGATGTTGTAGTCGCGCGACTGTTGGTTGAGATCGCGTAAGACCTCCGGCATCGGAACGTTGTTGTAGCTGCGCGAGATATGCTGCCCACTGATGCTGGCACAACAGCACAGGGCCATGAGAGAGATAACAAGGTGTTTCATCATCTGACCATCAGTTTTCCGTTCTCAACAGCCAACGTGACGTGTTCGAACATGTTCAACTTCTCAACGACCTCCTGCAGACTGTCCTTCTGATTCCATTCAAAGAAGAAACGCAACTGGCGCGCCTCGTCGTTCTCTATCTCCATTGGCAGGTGGTGGTAGGCGGCAATGGCTTTCGCAATGCTGTCGAGCGAGACATTGTCGAAGACGACGGTCTCAGCGACAGCAGCCGTGTCGGTCGTGACGGTGTCGACAGGTACGATGGGCTGACGTGAAGCCGCTGTCGGCATCTCCTGAGTCGTTGTCTTCGCTTTATCTCCCGCCTGCTGGCGCACGATGTGGATGGTTGCCAGCGCAATGCCGGAAAGCATGAGGGCTGCGATGAAGACGGCGGCAATTCTTTCGAATGGAAAATTGAGAATGGAAAATTGAGAATGGGGGCGCTCGGTAGAATTTTCCATTTTCCATTCTCCATTTTCCATTTCGAACGACTGCCACTCAGCATCGATTTGCTCGTCGGTGAGTTGCTCGCAGGCGCGGGCGGCGTCGAGGGCTCCGCGCGTCGTCGCCATCAGCTCGTAGAGCTCGCGGCACTCGTCGTCCTCGAGTATCTGCTGCCATTCGGCGGCACTGTAGTCATGGGGGTGCTCCAGCATCTGGAGCAGAAGGTCGGTCTTGTTCATGGGTGCTTCGGGGTTTTAAGATGTTCGCGTAATGATTCCAGCGCACGGCGCAGATGCTTGTAGACCGTGGTCTTGCTGACTTGCAGCTCGCGGGCTATCTCGCTGAAGGTGAGGCCGTCGCGGAAGTGTCGCACGATGATGGTGCGGCACACGGGCGGCTGCAGCAGGCCTACGGCATCGGCCAGTCCCTCAGCCTCCTCGCTGAGTTGCCGTTCGGAGAGGGCGGCGGTCTCGAGGTCGAGCCGGTAGAGGTGCTGGATGCGCTCCTGAATCTGTCGGTTGCGCATCAGGTTGAGACATCTGTTGCGTACGCAGGTGAGCAGAAAAGCCTGGGCCGACTCCTCGCGCATGGGGCGTGGGTCGCTGAGCAACTGTGCAAAGACGTCGTGCACCACGTCCTTGCTCTCGGCATCGTCGTGCAGCAGTAGGATGGCCAGTCGGTACATCTGCCGGTAATGCTGTCGGAACAGCTGCTGAATGAGTTCTTTTCGTTCGTTCATACACAAGTAATACACATGAACACGCATTTTACTAAACCCACGAAACAAAAAAAGTAACAAAGCAACAACTCTCATTGTTACCTTGTTACTTTGTTACTCTGTTACTTTGTTACTCTGTTACTCTGTTCTTTCTCCACTGCGTTACGAAAGCGTCTCCTTCGTCGCCGTGGTCCCTTGTTACTCTGTCCTTACTCTCCGTAGATTTCAGCGAGCTTCTTGCCGAGTGCCTCACCACGCAGGTCGCGGGCGATGACTTTACCGGTCGGGTCGACGAGCAGCGACGACGGGATGGCGTTGATGCCATAGGTGGAGGCAGCGATGGTCTGCCAGAACTTCAGGTCGGAGAGGTGCACCCAGTTGAGCTCCTTGTCCTTGATGGCCTTCACCCAAGGCTCCTTGGCGCGGTCAAACGACAGCCCTACGACGTTGAAGCCCTTTGCCTTGTACTTCTCGTAGTTGGCCTTCACGTTCGGCATCTCCTGCATGCAGGGACCGCACCACGACGCCCAGAAGTCGATGAGCACATAGTTGCCCTTGCCCACGTATTCGCTGAGCTTGTGCGGATTGCCGTCGACGTCGTTTTCCTCAATGTCGATAAACTGCTTGCCCACGATGGCCTGCTTCTTCTCCTCTTGCTCCACATACATCTTCACGGGACCCACCATCGGATGGTTGGCATAGACGTACTTGTCCCTGAGCAGTTCCTTCAGTTCGTCGAGCTCGAAGTCGTACATGACGTTGCGGATGAAGGCTGCGGGGATGATGTTGTCGGGATTCTCCTTAATGGCCGTCTTGCAGAGTTCGGTGAGCTGCTGCGAGATGGGCTCGAGCGAAGCCTGGATGGTAGGCACCATAGCCTGCAGCTCCTCCTGCGACTTGCCGTCGCGCTGAGCCTGTATGTAGGGCTCTATGATGGCCTGCTGGGCTTTCTCCAGTGTGGTCATCTTCTGCATGTAGCCGCCGAACTTCTCGTTCAGGGCCGAGCCTTTCAGTGCGCCTGTGGTGAGGTCGATGGTGACGGGCTCGCCGTCGACGATGAACAGCGTGGGTTCCATGCCTGCGGTAAGACCCATGAAGGCGTTGCGGGGAGCCTTACCCGTGTAGGTGAACTTGCCGTCGGCAACCTTCACGCTGTCGGCAATGTCGCGCGGATTTCTCGGGTCGACGACGTACACCATCTTTGCATCAGCAGCACAGGTGCCACTGACGGTGTAGCTGATTTCCTCACTAGCCGGTGCAGCGGGCTGCGTCTTCTGTGGAATAATCTTCATGGCAGGAACTGCCTTTTTCTCTTGTGCACAAGCGGTCAGACAAATCATGCCGACGAGTGCGATAGCTGTAAGTTTCTTCATTTTCTAAAATATCAATTCTTAATTCACTTGTTTCTCCTGAATGCGCTTGCCGGAACCCCAAGCGTCGCCGACCTTCTCGCCAACGACGCGATAGGTGTTCTTCGACGAATCGAAGACGACGGGCTGCAGCTTGCCAAGATCGATGTTGCCTTCCTCGTCGAGGATGCTTTCATCGGCACTCATGTTCACCACTTCACCAACGACACGTGCACCGCCGTTCTCGTCCTCATCGAAGGTGACGACACGACATTCGAGTGCCATCTTATACTCGTTGATGATGGGTGCGTCGACATTCGGGCTCGGAGTGAATGTAAAGCCCGCACGAGCCACTTTGTCGGGAACATCGTTGCCCGACACCATGCCGAAGTAGTCGCTCTCGGCGACGTCGTTCTTCGTGGCGAAACTGATGGTAAATGCCTTCTTCAGACGGATGTTATCGGTGGTTTTGTGAGCAGACAGCTCGAAGCAGATGTGCTTCGGTCCGCACTGACCGCCCCAGGCAGCCATCATCACGTCAGGTGTACCCTCGGCGTCCCATGTAGCGATCATCAGGGCGGGAAGGGGTGTGATGACGGTCTTGTCGGCGAAGTTCTTGCGACCTTCCACTTCCTTCACTTCCACCTTTTCAGGGGTGGCATTCTCATTCACGTTGGCGTCTGCCTTTTGCTCTTTAGGCGAGCATGCTCCGCAGACCAAGGCACCTGCCAGCAGCAGGATGTTGAGCGAATACTTCTTCATTGTTTCTATCTTATTAATAGGTGTTTCATTTGATGAACTTCACTTTCGAGGCATCGCGCTGACGGGCTTCGGGCTGTTCGTCGGGATAGCCCACGGCGATGATGTAGTTCAACTCATAGTCGGCAGGGATGTCGAGTCGTTCCAGGAAGAAGCGGGCATCGGCGTTTGACTTCAGGAACCGCACCGGTCCTCCCAGACAGCATGTGCCTAAGCCCAAAGCATGAGCAGCCAGCATGACGTTTTCGCCCAGCAAACCTGCATCGAGTTGCCCGCCGCCCTTGGCTGGTGTGCATACGCAGATGAGGTTAGGTGCATTGCGGAACATGTTCTTGAAGTCGGCATCGCGCTTCACCTGTTCGGCGTTCGCCTTCTTGTAGACCTCGGTGACGTCGTTGATGAGTTTTTGGTCTTCCACCACGCGTACCAGCCAAGGTTGTGCGTTCATGCCGCTGGGGGCGTTGATGGCACAGCGGGCCAGCGTCATGAGCTTCTCGTGTTCAACGGGGCGGTCGAGGTATTTGCGCACTGAGCGGCGAGCCATGATAGCTCCCACCACAGGATTCAGCTCAGCTTCAATAGCCATCTCCACATTAGTCATCTTGTCGGTAGGCTCGAAGCGTCTGACGACACGGCCGTCGCGGCTGACGAGGAATTTCGTGAAGTTCCATTTGATGTCGGCCTTCTTGTCGTAGTCGGCATCCTGACGGCGCAACATCTGATCCATGAACTTCCCACGTTCGTCAGCGGAGTCGAATCCTCCGAAGCCCTGCTGAGCTTTCAGGAAAGTGAAAAGCGGTGAGGCGTTTGGTCCGTTGACGTCGATTTTATCGAACTGCGGGAACTGAATGTTGAAGTTAGCCGTGCAGAACTGGTGTATCTCGCTAATGGTGCCCGGTGCCTGCTGGCCGAACTGGTTGCAGGGGAAGTCGAGAATCTCGAGTCCTGCAGCGTGGTATTTCTCGTAGAGTGCCTCCAGTTCCTCATACTGAGGCGTGAATCCACAGCGCGTGGCGGTGTTTACGATGAGTAGCACCTGTCCGCGATAGTCGCTGAGCGACACCTCTTGTCCGGCATCGTTCGTTACCTTGATGTCATAGAAGCCCTGCGCCACCATCGGCATAAGTCCGGCGACGGTCATCAGGCAAATAGTTAGAAGTCGTTTCATGTTGTGTTGAGTGATAATGATTTGTTTATTTAACGTACAAAAATACAAAAAAGGTAATAGACGGGAGATGAAAAACGGGACTTTTTATGAAAAACAAGTGTCCTTTAACTTCTTATAACGTGTTTTGCAAAAAAACTTTGAGCAAATTGCTAGAAACTGGAAAAAAAACAGTACCTTTGCACCCGCTTTTGCAGCTATGCATGTTGCATCGCGAAACTTGAACGCTGCGTGGCAGCATTTGAACTCTTGAACGCCCGAAGGGCATTGAACTTTTGAACGCTGCGTAGCAGCATTGAACAAATTATATTCACCGCGCCTTGGTGCAGGGGTACTTGCGAAGTCATTTCGATGACCACCCCCTTTAACAAAACAAGAACAATGAACAAAAAAGTTAGTGTGCTTTTCCTGTTCCTGAGCCTTCTGTTCTGCGTGTGCCTGATCACATCGAACCTGCTGGGAACAAAACAAATACAAGTGGGCCCCATAGCACTGACGGGCGGAGTGCTTGTATTTCCCGTGAGTTACATCATCAACGACTGCGTGAGCGAAGTGTGGGGATTCCGCATGACGCGCCTGCTCATCTGGATGGGATTCCTGATGAACTTCTTCGTCGTGGCCGTCTGTGCGCTGTGTGACTGGATTCCCGGTGCCTCTTACTGGATGTTTGACGAGCAGTTCCACTATGTGTTCGGTCTGGCACCACGCATTGCCGCCGCGTCTTTCCTGGCCTTCCTGTGCGGCTCGTTCGTGAATGCTTACGTGATGAGCCGCATGAAAGTGCGCGACCAGGGTCGCCGTTTCACGCTGCGTGCCGTGCTCAGCTCTGTCTTTGGTGAGGTCGTCGACTCGCTCATCTTCTTCCCCCTGGCGCTCGGAGGTGTCATCCCCTGGGAGGCCATGCCGGCGATGATGTTCTGGCAGGTGGTGCTGAAGACACTCTACGAAGTGCTCGCTCTCCCGCTCACCGTGCGTGTGGTGCGCTTCGTGAAGCGATATGAGCAGACTGACGTCTACGATGAGAACATCAGCTACAACGTGCTGAAGGTATTTTCACTTTAAACTCTTTAAACCCTTTTATTGTATGAGTGAAAACAGAAAAACGGAGGGCTTGAAAGCCCTTGGCCGCGAGACAGGATATCTCGAGACCTACAACCCCAGCGTGCTGGAAACATTTGAGAACAAACATCAGGACAACGACTACTGGGTGCGCTTCAACTGCCCGGAGTTCACGTCGGTGTGCCCCATCACCGGACAGCCTGACTTTGCCGAGATACGCATCAGCTACATCCCCGACAAGCGCATGGTGGAGTCGAAGAGTCTGAAGCTCTACCTCTTCTCCTTCCGCAACCACGGCGACTTCCACGAGGACTGCGTGAACATCATCATGAAGGACCTCGTGCGGCTCATGGACCCAAAGTATCTCGAAGTGCGCGGCATCTTCACGCCCCGTGGCGGCATCGCCATCTGGCCCTATGCCAACTATGGCCGTCCCGGAACGAAGTGGGAACAGCTGGCTGAGCGCCGACTGATGGAGCAGGAGTAGGATTGAAGACATACATGACATACGAACAGAATTCATTTTATGAATATAGAGTCGGATTGAAGACATACATGACATACGAACAGAATTTATTCATGAATAAAGTTTTGTGGTAAAATAGTGCATAGTTACTAAAGTAAAAAGGATAATTGGGGAATGGACCTTGTTGGTCTGTTCTCCTTTTTTCTTTTTGTCCAATAAAATAAAGCTGGGGAAATGACGTTATTTGAATGAATGATAACAAAACAAATAAAAATGAAGATGAAAAGATTTTTCTTCCTTTCGGCATTGTTCGCAATCGTCCTCTCGGCTCAGGCTCAGCCCAGACAGGGACACTTCTCCGTGATACCACGCATCGGTGTGAACTTTGCCAATATCACCAATAACGAAGTTGTTGTAGACCTTAGTCAGCAAGACCACACGCTGAAGTCACGCATGAAGCCCGGCCTGCTGGCTGGCGTCGATGTGGAGTATCAGGCCACCGACCTGCTGTTTGCCAGTCTTGGCTTGCATTATTCCATGCAGGGATCGCGCTATCCCGACTTTGAGCGAAAGGAAGACGAATTGGTGGAAGGCTTCAGCGACTGGCATACAAACCTGGGCTATCTTAATGTTCCTTTACTTGTGGGCTGTCGCATAACAGATGGTTTCAGCGTGAAGGCGGGCGTGCAGGTGGGCATGTTGCTCAATGCAAAGGACTATATGTCGACCACCGATATCATCCCACAAGAGGGTGGGGGACGTGAACAAGGGAAGGCCATAGAACAAACGACCGACCTCTACGATTCCTGTAAGAAAGTTGACATCTCGATTCCCCTCGCCGTGAGCTACGAGTTCGAGAATGTCATCCTCGATGCCCGCTACAACATCGGCCTCTCACGCATCTACGACCTCGATCTCGTGAAAAACCGCAATAGCGTTGTACAACTCACGGTCGGCTATCGGTTCCAGTTGTAGGCATATAAACAATGTGGAATCATTACCGCTATGTGGTGGAATCATCACCGCTATGTGGTAAAATCATCACCGACATGTGGTAGAATTACTACCTTCCTGCGGTAGGCTCGCTACCATTATATGGTAGGCTCGTTACCACATAGCGGTAATGACTCTACCACATGCTGGTAACGCTATTACCACTATGTGGTAACGGCATTACCAAATTGTGGTAACGATTTTGGTAATGTAGCTCAATGTTTTTATTTGACGACTTGCAGGCTGGTTCGCGATGCGATTTTGTGTTAATTTTTAGTTAAAATCGAGATTTGCTGCAATACTGTCATATTGCTGCCACTTGTAATTCGTTGATTATCAATGAGTCTTGCAGTAATGGCAGAATTGCAGCAAAAATTAAAAAACGCTGGTAGAAAGAAAGACTTCCGTTAGTACTTGAAGCTGGAGCCACCGACGAATTCTCGCATGATGGAGGTAGGCGGGATTTCCTTGTCGCTGACGGGCATGAAGTAGTGCAGGAATTTCAGTAGACGGTGAGCGTCGGTGTATTCAGGGCAGTTCTTCGGTACCGAGGCGAGGATGATCTCTGCATGCGGACGCAACACAGCGAACTCGATGTTCAGCGCAGAGTTGAACATCACGTCGGCCGTTTCCTGATAGGGGAATATCCACTGGTCCTCTGCTTCGCACACGTTTGGCCATTGGCTGATGGTCTGCTGTGCGGTGAAAGCACCTTTGTTGTAGTCGCGGATGATGCGGCGCAACAGACGGTTGTCGCGCACGGGAATCCAGTTGTGGTCGTCGAGTGAAATGCTAGTGAGGGCTGAGATGTAGATCTTGAACTTTGCTGAGTCGGGAATAGCCTTCGTCAGCAACGGGTTCAAGGCGTGGATGCCCTCGATAATCAATACCGTATCGTTGTTGAGTTTTAGTTTCTTTCCGTTCCACTCGCGTTTGCCAGTTGTGAAGTTGTATTCCGGCACTTCCACACGCTCACCCTTCATCAAGCGGGTGAGGTGGTCTTCGAGCAGCTTGTATTCTACCGTCTCGATATTGTCGAAGTCGTAGTCGCCATTGGGCAGGCGCGGCGTGTCGACACGGTTCACGAAGTAGTCGTCGGTGCTAACGGAATAGGGGCGCAGGCCACATGCCAGCAATTGCACAGAGAGTCGCTTGCAGAACGTTGTCTTACCCGAGCTGCTCGGACCGGTGATAAGTACGATGCGCAAGGGGTTCTCCTCCTGATGGAAACGGCGATCGATTTCTTCCGCTATCTGCACAATCTTCTTCTCCTGCAACGCCTCTGATACCTGAATGAGTTCGGATGCATGCCCCTTGAGGATGGCCTTGTTCACATCGCCGGCATTCGAGAGACGCATGATGATATCCCAGCGTGTCTTCTCTGCAAACATTTCGTAGGTCTTCGGCATATCCACCTTTTCAGCCAGTCGCGATGGGTCGTTCCAGTCGGGAACACGCAGCAGCATACCATCATGATAGGGCTCCAGTCCCCAAACGGTGAGATAGCCGGCCGAGGGCACGAGTGGTCCGTAGTAAAAGTCGGCGGTGTCGCCCAGCGTGTAATAGTCGCTATAGATTTGTCCGCTGGTCTCCAGGAGTTTCACCTTATCGGAAAATCCACGCTCAGCAAACACGCGTACGGCTTCCTCAGTGGTGGCCTCGTTGCGTCGGAAAGGCATGTCGAGGTTGATGATCTCCTGCATGCGCTCGCTGAAATGCTGGATGTCGCTCTCCGTCAGCGGGTCGTTGTTGCGCTTCTTGAAGTTGCAGTAGTAGCCGCGCGAGATGGTGTGCTCAATGAAGAGCTTCGAGCCGGGGAAGAGGTCCTGTGTGGCCTTGTAGAGCACGAAGCACAGTGAGCGCACATAAACGCGGTGCCCTGCTCCTTCGCGAGCGTCGAGGAATTCCACATCGCGGTTCTGATAGAGCCTGAACTTCAATCCCTGCGGGGTGTTGTTGACGTTTGCCGCCACAACGGGGAAGGGCATCTTCAGCTCGTCGGCAAACTCTTGATAAACGTCGAGGAGCGAAGCACCCTCGGGGAAACTCTTGGTAATGTTGTTGTTCTTACAGCGGATCTGGAGCATAGTAGAAAGATGGAGCCTCCCCCGACCCCTCCAAAAGGAGGGGAGCCACGGAAGGATGTTTTGAGTTATTGGTTCGTAATCATTATTATCAAATATCAATTGTCCGCTCAGCGTGCAGATGTGCTTTCGCAGCAAAGCGGAGGAAGAACTCTCAATTACTCTGGGTAATTAAGGTTTTCAGGTTGAATGTTTTCGAGCACCTCTTCCAGATAGCGGCGGGCTTCGAGACGGGCCATTGGCAGGTCGTGCAGCAGATAGTTGCCGCAGTCGCGGGGCGCAGCACCTGGGATAAGGTCGAATTGGCTCTTCTCGGGTTGGTCGAGTCCAAACTCGGCCACGAAGCGGAAGGTGCGCTGCATGAGCGAGACGATGTCCTTCGACTCGTAATCACCACGAACGAGCAAGTAGTTTCCCGTGAGACAGCCCATCGGTCCCCAATAGACGATGCGGTCGCGCCATTCGGGGTCGTTGCGCAGGTAGGTTGCTGCGAGATGTTCGATGGTGTGGATAGCTCCGGGGTGGAGTGCCGGTTCACGGTTGGGCTCTTTCATGCGGATGTCGAAAGTGGTAACGATGTCGCCGCCCACATGGTCTTTGCGTGAGACGTAGATGCCGCGCAGCAGGCGGCAGTGGTCGATGGTGAAAGATGGTATTTTATTCATAACAATAATAATTCACTCTTCATGATTATCTTTTCACTCCTCATGATTATCTCTTCGCTCTTCATTTACTTGTCAGCGCTTCTGCGAAAGCACGGGTAACGTGGAAGGAGCGGTCGGCCATTTGCGACCAGAAATCGTGATACTGCGAGGCGTTGGTGTCGCTCAGCGGGATGTCGCTGATGATACGGAACGAGATGAAGGGTACACCGAAGACGTAGCACGTTTGGGCAATGGCACACGACTCCATATCGACAGCACGTGCATCAGGGAACTTATCGACAATCTGCTGCATTTTCTCACGCGAATCCACGAACCAGTCGCCCGTGACAATGAGGCCGGATTTAATGGATAATTCAGAATCGGCAACTGATAATTGCTGTGCTACGGCAAGCATATCAGGGTCGGCCTGAAAGCGGGCGGGCATTCCTTGTACTTGTCCGTAGACGCAGGAACCATCGACAGCTTCGCCGCAATAAACGTCGTGATAGGCAAGCTCGGTGCTCACGACGACGTCCTGTACGCGCAGATCGGCGCCATTGCCTCCGGCACAACCGCTCGACACAATGGCGTCTGGGTGATGCTCGCGAATCATCTCCGCCGCACCGATGGCAGCGTTCACCTTGCCGATTCCACATTGTTTGATAACATAACGAGGGTCGTCGCCGAACACACGCTGCAGCGCGTTCAGCTCCTTCTCCATTGCTATAATGATTCCTATCTTCATACAGACTTCGTGTTCAATGATTTCATGATTAATTGATTGGTGGTGCAAAGATAAGAAAAAAAGTTGAGAGTAGAGAGTTGAGCGTTGAGAGTTTTTCGTGAAACGGGACCCTTTTAACTTCTTTAACTACTTTCAGCCTAAAAATTGAACCTTGGACTTTGAACTTTAAACTTTTCTTTGTACCTTTGTACGCAAATATATAAACGTTTATAGGATTTTATGGAGAAATTGAAGAAGTATCTGCCAGATTTGTTGGTGGTATTGTTGTTTGCGGTCATCGCATTCGCCTATTTCATGCCCGCCGATCTGGAGGGGCGTATTCTGTACCAACACGACACGTCGGCAGGACGCGGCGCCGGACAAGAGGCGCTGGAGTATCTGCAGAAGACGGGTGAGCGCACACGCTGGACGAATTCCACCTTCAGCGGTATGCCTACCTATCAGACATCGCCCTCGTATAAGAGTACCGATCTTCTGACGAAGGTCGTCAACGCCTATCATCTGTGGTTGCCCGACAATGTGTGGTACGTGTTTGTCTACCTGCTGGGCTTCTACATCCTGATGCGCGCCTTCGACTTCCGTCGTGAACTGGCCGTGCTGGGTAGTATCGTGTGGGCGTTCTCCAGCTATTTCTTCATCATTATTGCCGCTGGACACATCTGGAAGGTGTGGGCACTGGCCTATCTGCCGCCGATGATTGCTGGCGTGGTGCTTGCCTATCGAGGGAAATACCTTTGGGGATTTATCGTTACGGCACTCTTCGCAGCCTTCGAGGTGAACGCCAACCACGTGCAGATGACCTACTACTATCTGTTCGTCATCGCCCTGATGGTCATCGCCTTCATTGTGCAGAGCCTCACGGGTAAATACACTGAGGCTCGCGGCTGGGGGCATGTGCTGAAGGCGACAGCCGTTTGCGTCGCTGCTGCTGCCGTAGGCATTTGCATGAACGTCTCGAACCTCTACCACACGTGGGAATACTCCAAGGAGACTATGCGTGGAAAGAGCGAGCTGGTGAAGGCGAACACGGGCAACCAGACCTCGAGCGGTCTGGAGCGCGACTATATCACCCAGTGGTCGTATGGCATCGGTGAGACGTGGACGCTGCTCGTGCCGAACACCAAGGGTGGTGCCTCGGTGCCGATGGCCCGCAACACTAAGGCCATGAAGAAAGCCGATCCGAACTATCTGCCCATCTATCAGCAGATAGGACAGTATTGGGGCGAGCAGCCGATGACGAGTGGCCCGGTCTATGTGGGTGCCTTTGTGTTGATGTTGTTCGTGTTGGCGCTGTTTGTTGTGAAAGGTCCTATGAAGTGGGCGCTGCTCGCGGCTACTATTCTCTCTATTATGCTCTCATGGGGTAAGAACTTCATGGGGCTCACCGACTTCTTCATCGACCATGTGCCGATGTATGCGAAGTTCCGTACGGTGGCCTCGATTCTCGTCATTGCTGAATTTACGATTCCCTTGCTCGCCATGATGGCTCTCGGTAAGGTGTTGGGCAACGGCTGGTGGGGAAAGAGCGCTACGGGCGCTGATGGTGCAAAAGTTCAAAGCCCTTCGGACGTTCAAAGTTCTAAGTATATGAAGCCCGTGCTCATCAGCTATGTTCTCACAGCTGGCGCGTGCGTGCTGTTTGCGCTGATGCCGTCGGCGTTCTTCAGCGACTTCGTGTCGTCGCAGGAGATGCAGGCACTCTCGCAGTGGCCCGCCGAGCAGCTCAATCCGCTGCTCAGCAACCTGCGTGCCGTACGCCAGAGCATTTTCACCTCTGACTGTTGGCGTTCGTTCTTCATCATCACCGTAGGCACGGCCCTGCTGCTCTGGGCTATGCGTAGCAAGCAGAAGAGCTCGCAGCTCTATGCGGTGTGTGGAATTGCGCTGCTTTGTCTGATGGATATGTGGATGGTGAACAAACGCTATCTGAACGACTCGATGTTCGTGGAGAAGAGCGTGCGTGAGATGCCGCAGCAGATGACCAATACCGACAAGATGATTCTGGAGGATAAGACGCTCGACTACCGCGTGCTCAACCTTGCATCGAACACCTTCAACGAGAACGAAACCAGCTATTACCATAAGTCGATTGGTGGCTATCACGCTGCTAAGCTGCGCCGCTATCAGGAGATGATAGAGGCCTACATCGCCCCCGAGATGCAGAAACTTATGCCTGCTATCGCTGAGGCACAGGGCGATATGACGCAAGTGGCTGGCGACAGCATCTATCCCGTGTTGAACATGCTAAACATGAAGTATGTCATCATGCCTCTTCAGGGCGGACAGACCGTACCCATCATGAACCCCTACGCCTATGGCAACGCGTGGTTTGTCGACCGGCTCACCTATGCCCAAAATGCCAATGAGGAAATTGAGCGTGTGGGTAAGATCGACCTCCGCCACGAAGCTGTTGCTGATGCGAAATTCAAGGAACAGCTGGGCGAGGCTCAGCTGCAGGACACCGCCTCGGTGGTGACGCTCACGGCCTACGAGCCCAACGAACTGCAGTACAACGTTCGCTCGGGAAAGGGTGGCGTAGTGGTGTTCTCGGAAGTCTACTATCCCGGCTGGACGGCTACCGTCGATGGTGAACCCGCTGAGCTCGGGCGTGTGAACTACATCCTGCGAGCCATGAATCTGAAGCCCGGTGAACATAAGGTGGTGCTCACGTTCAAGCCGAAATCTATCCGACGTACTGAGTCGATAGCCTATGCCGCCTCGGCCGTGCTTCTGCTTGCTATCATTGGTGGGTTGGTGGTGCAGTTCCGTCGTAAAGAAAACTAATACAAAAACCTATACTATTATGAAACTAAACATCCTGACAATCGTTTGCCTGTTCACGGCGACAACGGCCGTTGCACAGAATGAACGCTCATCGTCGAGCCAGTTTCTCTCGACCGTCGGCAATAGCGAGGTTGTTATACCTTACCGCATCGGCGACGAGGGCGTGAAATTCCCTGTTCGCTGGGGTATGGACACAGCGTGGAACAGTAGTGGAAATATGAATATGGGTATCAACCATATCGGCAAGGAGAACCTGACAATTGTGCGCGGTAGCTTCCGCTATGGTGATAAACTTGTCGGCGACACAGCGCTGACCAATGGTCAGGCCAATATGCTTCGCCGTCGCATACAGACCACCAATCTCATCAGCGACTCTGTCGACATCATCCTGAACTCCGACCAGGAGGCAGGCATCGATGAAAGCTGGTACGGCACTACGGGCAATGCGAATGTTGCCCACTGGGTGGCGATGATCAGCGCCCACATCGACTACATCAAAAAGAACTACCCAAAGCATCGCGTCATCGGTATTTCGCCATTCAACGAGCCCGATTATGAACCTTGGAAGCAGGGTAGCAAAGCCAACATGAAGGAAATCTCGCGCCAGTTGAAGGAACGCTATCCCGGCTTGCTCATCACCGCTGGCAATACGCTGAACTGCGACCAGGCTCTGTCGTGGTATAATGCCGTAAAGCCCTATGTCGACTGGGGATGCACCCATCAGCTGGCTGGGTCGTTCGACTCCTATGCTAACTTCTTTAAGAAAGTGCGCGACGATGGCAACTACGGCTATGCCGACGAGTTGCATAACGTCGGCGAGGCAATGGTAGGTGTGGAGTATGGCATGCAGGCTGGTGTGTGGTGGGGTTTCGACAGCCGTGCCCGTGGTGAGTTCTGCCGCATTAGCAATACCGGCTCGCGCATCGGTTATGGTGAGAACCGTTCGAAATGGACGGCAGCTGCCGTCTATCGCGATGACGAGACACCCATTGCGAAGGCATTTATCGGCTCCTCTGAGCGTCAGGCCAACACGTCGACCTTTGGCTTCGTGTCTACCGACCGCGAGGTTTATTATGATGGACAGGGCCCGTTGCGTGCTTTCACGATGGAGATTCCTGGTGGAACGGGCTATCAGAAAGACCAGACCAATGCAGAGCGCGTCATTGATATTACCTATGGTGAGGATGTACCCCCCTCTGCCATCACGCCTGGTGTTTATAAGATTATAAATTTCGCCACGAAAAGCGTTGCTGCTGTCAACGGCACCGCCGACGGACAGACGAATGTCAGTCAGATGAAATGGACGAACGCGAAGGCCCAGCAGTGGAACATCGAATTGGTGAGCCAGCGCATCGGTGGCGACTACAGCTTCTATAAAATCACGAATGTCATGAATGGCCGATACATGAACGTGCTTAACAACAGTACGGCACCGGCCAATATCATCAGCTTTAATGCCGGCTGTGCCCCCAACGAGCAGTGGTATCTGGAATATGCTGGCAACGGCTACTACTACATCCGAAACCGCCTGTCTGCCCTCTATTTGGAAGTCATTGAGAAGTCGTCGTCCAACGGCGTCAACATCCGCCAGAACCGAAAGGCTACAACCGATGCCGGTCGCCAGCTGCAGATGTGGCGCATCCTGCCTATCGACGTCGATTATGAAACCAATGCTCCAGCCCAGCCGCAGGGACTCACCGCCGAAGGCCGTCAGGCCGCAGTGAAGCTCAGCTGGACAGCCAACACGGAGGAAGACCTCGCAGGCTATATGGTGCTGCGTGCCGAAAAGGGCACTGACCAGTGGAATACCATCGCCCGTAAGCTGACTACCACCGAATACGTCGATAATACCTGTCGGCAGGGCGTGGCTTACGACTATCGGGTGAAGGCCATCGACAAGGCAGAGAACCAGTCGGAATGCTCAGAGACTGCCAGCGCCGAGACCTCGGGTGCAAAGGGTCTGGTGGCTCATTGGGAGTTTGAAGACACGCTCATCGATGCCACCGAAAACTATTTCGATGCCATTCATGGAGCCTCTCCCGTCTATGTCACCGAACGTGCTGTTGGTGAGAAAGCACTCGTCATGAACGGCACTACCGACTTCGTGCAGCTGCCTTACGAGATTGCCGATATGGACGAGATGACCATCTCGCTATGGGCCTACTGGACCAATCCGTCGAGCACCAACGTGCGCATCTTCGACTTTGGCAACGGCCCTACGCAGTACATGTATCTCACTCCGCAGAACGGCAAGGGCATTTGTTTCGGCATCAAGAATGGTGGTGCCGAGCAGCAGCTGACCTATGGTCGCCGACTGGGCACGCGAGCCTGGAAGCATCTGGTGGTGACGCTCGGCGCCGGCGGTGCCTCGCTCTATATGGATGGCGAAGAGATTGCACATAGCGACGAAGTGACCATCAAGCCCAGCGACATTCGTGCTTCGCTCAACTATCTGGGTCGCGGTCAGACGGCTTCGGCAGCGAAGTTCCGCGGAAATATCGACGATGTGCGCATCTTCAACTATGCACTCTCGGCCGAAGAGGTGAAAGCCCTCACGGAAGAGGCGATTAGCGGCATTGAGCAGCAGGAGAAGGATGCTCCGACCGTCGGTGCTGACGTTCTCTACGACCTGCAGGGTCGCCGCATCCATCGTGCCGGTCAGCGAGGCATCGTCATCCAGCGTTCCGACGACGGCACAGCCAAGAAAGTTGTTGTTAATTAAATGAATATGTGTTTCGGAAGTTAATGGAGTCAAAGGCATTTCATTAACTTCCGAAAGTTTTTCTAAACATAAAAAAGGAAATATTTGATTCCATGAAAAAGCTATTGTCGCTCCCTCCCAATCTCGTGGATTGCTTCCACGACGTGACGGGTTATTCTCGTGAAGAATGGTTCTGCACCAACGACCCCGTAGGTCATAAGCTCGGGTCGGGTGGGGGAACGGCTTGGCTGTTGATGCAGGCAGCCCCCCCTACGGCAACACCCACCCCTAGCCCCTCCCAAGGGGAGGGGAGTCAGGCTAGCATTGGAGATAGTGATGCTAACAGAAAGGGTATCCAAGCCCCCCTCCCCTCGGGAGGGGTAGGGGGTGGGTTTCTATCCTGGCTCTCTTCAGAGAAGCGCATCCTCTTGCATGCAGGTGGACAGAGCCGTCGATTGCCGGCCTATGCTCCCTCGGGAAAGATTCTTACACCCATTCCCGTGTTCCGTTGGGAACGTGGACAGCGGTTGTCGCAAGACCTGCTATCGCTGCAAGTGCCGCTCTATGAACGCATCATGGCGATGGCTCCCGACAACCTGCATACGATGGTGGTGAGCGGCGACGTATTCATTCGTGCCACGCAACCTCTGCAGCCCATTCCCGATGTCGACGTGGTGTGCTACGGCCTGTGGCTCGATGCCGAGATTGCCAAGAACCACGGGGTGTTTGTTTCTACGCGCGAAAACCCATCGGTGCTGAAGTGCATGTTGCAGAAGCCGTCGGTCGAGACCCTCAACGAATTGCTTCACGACCACTTCTACCTCACCGATATCGGCGTGTGGTTGCTTAGCGACCGAGCCGTCGAGTTGCTGATGAAGAAGACCCTCCTCCCTGCAGGGAGGGGCAAGGGAGTGTGCATCCGAACCTATGACCTCTACACCGACTTCGGAGGCTGTCTTGGCACCGACCCCACCTTCAGCGATGAGGAACTCTCGCAGCTCAGCGTTGCCATCCTTCCGTTGCCGGGTGGAGAGTTCTATCATTTTGGCACATCACGTCAGATCATCACGTCGACACTTGCTATACAAAACCTCGTCAACGACCAGCGGGAGATTCTTCATCATGGTCGTAAGCCCCATCCGTCCATCTTCCAGCAGAATGCCGTGAAAGGCGTGAAGTTCACCGCCGAGAACCAGAACATCTGGGTGGAGAACAGCTGCGTGAGCGAAGGCTGGAGGCTTAGCCGCGATCATATCATCACGGGCGTGCCTGAGAACGACTGGACACTCTCTTTGCAGCCGGGCCAATGTGTCGATATAGTGCCCATCGGCGAGAACGAGTGGGTGGTGCGGCCTTATCAGATGGACGACACGTTCAGCGGCGAAGAACAGTTCGAACGTCGCTTCCCCGTTGTCGACAACATCGCTGACATGGGACTCGTACTAAGATGGATGCTGGGCGAGGAGGGCCTTGCTGAAGGGCGGAAGATATGGGAGCAGAGTCGTCGCCTGAGTGCTGACGAGATTTCTGCTGAGGCTAACCTGCGTCGCCTCACAGCCCAGCGCCGGACCTATCGTCTGCAGAACTGGCCCGCATTGGCCGAGAACTATCGCCACAGCGTGTTCTATCAGATTGATTTGGAAGATGCTGCCCGCGAGTTTGCCGAAGGCCAGTTGCCAATGCCTGCACCTCTGCCCGATACGGAGCCGCTGCTCATCCGCATGCACGATGCAATGTTCCGCGTTGAACTCATCCGCAGGGATCAATCTCAGGGCCTGCCTAAAACCGAGTTCGCTCAATCGGCAGGAGCATCGGCTTTTGCGCTGCTCCGCGAAGCATTGTTGCAGCCTGACGGTCAGACACGTGGTGCTGCTATGCCGCGCTTGTCGGTCTATAGCGATCAGATTGTCTGGTCACGTTCGCCTGTGCGCATCGATATTGCCGGAGGGTGGACCGATACGCCGCCCTATTGCCTGATGGAAGGTGGCAAGGTGCTTAATTTTGCCATCAACCTGAATGGACAGCAGCCTCTGCAGGCCTATGTGAAACCTTGTAAAGAGAATCACATCGTGCTCCGTAGCATCGACCTCGGGGCATCAGAGGTCGTGGAAACCACCGAACAGTTGCTCGATTTCCAGCGTGTGGGCAGTCCGTTCTCCATTCCCAAGGCTGCCTTGGTGCTTGCAGGCTTCGGCGACGAGGCAAGAGGTGTGACCCTCACCGAGCAGCTTCGTCAGTTTGGCTGCGGCATTGAGCTCACCATGCTCTCTGCGATTCCTGCTGGTAGCGGACTCGGCACCAGTAGCATCCTTGCCGCAACGGTGCTCGCTGCCCTCAACGACTTCTGCGGACTCGGATGGGACAAGGCCGAGATTGGTAGTCGTACGCTGCAACTTGAGCAGATGCTCACCACTGGTGGCGGTTGGCAAGACCAGTATGGCGGCATCCTGGCAGGTGTAAAACTCCTCGAGACCGAGCGCGGGCTGTGTCAGCGGCCACAGGTGCGTTGGCTCCCCAACCATTTGTTCACGCAATCCGACTATCGCCCTTGCCACCTATTATATTATACAGGCATCACGCGAACGGCGAAGCAAATCTTGCAACAGATTGTCCGGCGTATGTTCCTCAACCAGCACGATGAACTCGCCTTGTTGCGCCAGATGAAGGAGCACACCCTGCAGATGTATGACGCCCTGCAACGCGACGACTTCCAACGCTTTGGACGTCTCGTGCGCCGCAACTGGCAGCAGAACCAACTTCTCGACAGCGGTACCAATCCGCCGGAAGTGGCACATCTCACCAGTCTCATCGACGACCTTTGTCTAGGCTATAAGCTCCCGGGCGCAGGTGGTGGCGGCTACCTCTATATGATTGCCAAAGACCCCGATGCGGCAGTACGCATCCGTCAGACTCTCCTCCAGAACCCCTTAAACGATCGTGCCCGCTTCGTCGATATGTCCCTCAGTGTGACAGGCCTCGAGGTCAGCCGCTCGTGAAGTAAATAGGATCGGCCCAAAGGCGTTTAGTAGGTTAAAGTGCCGAAGGTACAACAGAATAATGTTTTTTGTTCTGTCGTACCTTCGGCACTTCTGTTTGTTTCGCCACCCTAACCGGGTACTTCACCCCGCCTGTCTTTTGCCAGCCTATCGGGCTTCTTTTGTGTTCTCTCCTCGTCGAATCACCATTCTTCTACCTCAGTTCGGGATAATGAACCTTAAAACAGCATGAGTTGCTTAGTGTCTTCAATATAGTATCCTTGAAGTGCCTGTGGTTTATTGTCGAAGAAGCAGTAAGCCGCCAGCGCCGCCACCATATTCATGATAAAGTTGTTGACCGACCTGTGCCGTGAATGTACCAGTTGTGCCGTATTCTTGAGCATGTCGTTGATGGTTTCGATGATACACCTCTTTCTCAGCATTATCTTATCCCACATGGGCATGAGCTTATTCTTCATGTTCGTCCTGATACCCGTAACCAGGTGTATTCCGTCCTCAAAGAGCATGTCGAAGAGCCTTGGCGAGATGTAGCCCCTGTCGGCAAAGAGTTTGCCATAGAGGCTCTTGGCCATGACAGCCCATACTTTGGGGTCTCTGTCGTCCACATTGGCTCCCGTGAAGCAGAACGTGATGATCTCACCCCTGTCGTTGCAGACGAAGTGAAGTTTGAATCCGTGACACCACCCCATCGTCCCCTTGCCGTCTGTGGCCAGTCCCCTGAACACCTTGTTGGCATAGCGGCGGAGATTATGGCATACTGGCACCATCGTGGAGTCCACGAAACTGATGTCTGTGCAGTGGCCGAAGGCGGAGAGATTCAGGAAGAACATCATCTGGAAGAAGACACGGCTCTGAAGCTCAACGAAGCGGTTGTAGGAAACCGCATCTGGAAAATCAGACCTTAGATGCTGCCTGATGAAGAACAGGTAGTAGTGCTTGAAATTGCGGAACGAGCCGAACTGGAACACGATGAGGATGGTCATGATCTCACTGTCAGAAAGCGAGGCCTTGCGGTAGCGGCGACGCTTGCCATCGGAGGACATCAGGGACTTTTTGTCTATTTCCTTATCAAATTCTTTGCAAAATTCATCCACGGCACAGAAAATTTCTGTAATTTTGTCGGCGGTAATCATGAGCGTATTCTTTTGTCTGACTTTATAAGTAACTGGTAATCACCTATAAAGGTACAAAAAATATTTCAGATTACCAACTTTTTTGACAACTTTCTTATCCCGAACTGAGGTATTCTTCTCATTCTATTTCATTGCTTTTGTGCGCCTACAGTTATCATCTGGTGAACCGTAAGCAACGAGGTGATTTTATGAATTAACTTAAATTGAAAAGTAAATTAAGTTAATTTAATGAGCAAATTAAGTTAATTTACTAAGTAAAATAAGTTAATTTACTGAACAAATTAAGTTAATTTACTGAACAAATTAAGTTAATTTACTGAGCAATGTCAATGCTCCTGCATCACTAGGTCAATGCTATAGATGCACCAGAGCAATGCTTTTGCATCTCTGGAGCTATCATTTAGCCAAATAGAAGGATGTTTGTAATAGGGCAATTCCCTATTCTTTTGTCACGTATGCCTTTTCTATGATTTATGATTTAGAATGTGACGTTTGTCCGTCTGTCATGTATGTCGTCACTCCCTTTTGTGCCACTTCTGTTCGAAAGCCTGCTGGCGCTGGAGGGTCTGCTTTCTAAATGTCTGGTATTCGGAGGAGTCGGGATTGAAAGGGCGGTGGGCAAGTGCCTCGCGGATGGGTCGCCACTCGCTAACGTACTGACGTGCCTCGTCGGAGAAGATACAATCCTGGAAGCGGCGGTAGATGTAGTCAACGGCCTGTGGGGAGGGATGCAGCATGTCGGGTGCATAGAAGCGGTAGTCGCGCAGCTCGTCGAGCAGGATTTCGTAGGAGGGAAAATAAGTCAAAGCATCAGAGTAACAAGGTAACAAAGTAACATCTTCTTGATTGTCCGTAACCTTGTCACCTCGGTACTTTGCTACCTTCTCCACCGCCATCAGCAACGTGGCCTTCGACAGCTGGCTCTCGTGGTAGCCGTATTTGCGATAGCGGATGGGGCTGACGGTGAGGATGATTTTCATCTCAGGGTTCCATTCATGCAACAGCTGGATGCTGCGACGCAGATAGTCGGCACATTCGTCTACGCTGAGAACGCGTTCCTCGAAGTCGCTTGCCGGGCGCTTCTGGCAGTTGTCCACGATCTCGTTTGTTGCACGATCGATGTAGACGTGGTTGGTGCCGAGGGTGAGGATAGCAAGGGTAGCCCCACCCCCTGCCCCTCCCCCGTAGGGAGGGGAGGCGTTGCAGTATTCGTCATCTATGGCGTGGCACCCCTCCTTTTGGAGGGGTCGGGGGAGGCTCTGTATCGTATGCAGTATGCTGGCAGGATTGTACATCACGCCAAAGGGATTCGCTACAGTTGGGAAGTGGTCGTCTTGAAAGCGGCGGCCTATCTCGTCGGCAAAGCAGGAGCCTATGCAAAGCACTCGCTCGGCAGCCCCGATGCGGAAGGGTGCCTCGGGCAATGGTACGATGGTTCGAAATAATTCTTCATTCATGTGTGCAAAGTTACGAATAAGTGAGTGAAATGCAAAAAGAAAACGAGTTTTCTTTTTCGTTTCCGAACGAAAGTAACTTCGACGGATGTCAAAGTTACGAATAAGTGGGCGAAAAACCAAATGTATTTGCTGCATTTTTCGCGACTTTTATGATGTAGTTTCGAAAATTTTTTGTATCTTTGCAGTTGAAATCTAAAAACTATACATGATGAAAACAATGAGACGTTTTTGCTTGCTGATGCTGGCGATGATGGGCTGCTGGCTTACGGCTTCTGCTCAGGAAACAGTTGTGAAAGACGGGCAGAAGGTGACCATTCGTCCGACGGGCGGACAGGCTCGAGTGATTCAACTTGAGGTGATGAACGATAACATTATCCGCGTGCGGGCCACATCGAAGGATGAGCTGCCCGTGAAACCGCAGAGCCTGATGATTGTGCCGCAGGCGCAGTACAAAGGCACGGTAACCGTTGAGGAGCTACCCGCTGAAACGGGTGACCTCGTGGTGCCTGCCCGTGTGGTGGTGAAGGCTAAGAACGTACAGGTCGAGGTGAGCAAGGAGACCGGCCGCATAGAGTTCTTCGATGGTCAGCACAAGCCCCTGCTTCGCGAAGCCTACGACCGTCCTAACGAGGAGCCCGGCAAGCAGTTCTGGGACTTCACGGTGCCCGAACGAGAACTTGGCGCGAAAGGCGGTGCTGCCGTCACCGAGGAGATGAAGCACGGCCTTCAGTGGCAGATGAAGTTCTTCTCGCCGCTGGGTAGCGAGTCGTTCTACGGCCTGGGCCAGCACCAGTCGGAAGAGTTCAATATGTATGGCAAGAACGAAGATCTGTTTCAGTACAACACGAAAGTCTCCATTCCCTTCGTGCTCTCCACGAAGAACTACGGTCTGCTATGGGATGCCTACAGCTACTGCCGCTTTGGCAATCCGAAGGACTACCTGCAGCTGAACCGCGCCTTCAAGCTCTACGACAAGCACGGCAAGGAAGGACACCTCACGGGTACCTATATCGATAAGAATGGCAAGAAGCTCGTTCGCGACGAGGACAGCATCTACTACGAATACGGCTATCCCGCCACCTCGGAGATTGCCTGCAAGACTGACAACGGCGGCATCAAGAACCTGCCGCAGGGTTTCAACCTCGACGGAGCCAACGTCGTTTACGAAGGCTATATTGAGCCGGAAGCCAAAGCCTTTACGCCTCCCGTGGGGGTGAGCTCCGACGATGTGGAGTGGGCTCCTACTCCCTACCAGTTCATTCTCTACTACGCCGGCTATGTCAAGGTGTACATCGATGGAAAGGAAGTGGTGAGCGAGCGCTGGCGCACGGCTTGGAACCCCAATGCCTACAAGTTTGAAGTGCCCCTGCGTCCCGGCCGTCGCGCCCATCTGCGCATAGAATGGCAACCCGACGGCGGCGAATCGTACTGTGGTCTGCGTGTGGCCGAGCCTCGTGATGTCTACGACCGCCAGAGCCTGACCATCTGGTGCGAGATGGCCCGTGATATGGACTACTATTTCATCGCCGGACAGTCGTTGGACGACGTCATCTCAGGCTATCGCACGCTCACGGGTAAGGCCTCGCTCTATCCGAAGTGGGTGCTGGGCTTCTGGCAGAGCCGCGAGCGCTATAAGACGCAGCAGGAGATTGTGGAGACGCTGGGTGAGTTCCGCAAGCGCCACATTCCCATTGATAACATCGTGCAGGACTGGAACTATTGGAAACTCGATTCGTGGGGCGACCACACCTTCGAGGCGTCGCGCTATCCCAATCCGCAGCAGATGCTCACCGATGTGCACCAGATGCACGGCCGCTTCATGATCTCGGTTTGGCCGAAGTTCTACGACACCGTCGACAACTACAAGGAGTTGGACAAGAACGGCTGGATGTACCACCAGGCCGTGAAGGACGACATCCACGACTGGCTGGGCTTCCGCGGCTCGTTCTACGATGCCTACGACGCTGGTGCCCGCAAGATGTTCTGGCGGCAGATGGACGAGAATCTCTACTCGGGTCTTGCCCTCAAGGGAACAAAACACTCAACTCTCAACTCTCAACTCTCAACTTTAATAGACGCCTGGTGGATGGATGCTTCGGAACCGAACGTGCGCGACTGCACGCCCATGTGGTACAGAAAGGCCCTCTGTGGTCCCACTGCCCTAGGCACGTCGACGGAATACTTCAACGCCTACAGCACCGTGAACGCCGATGCCATCTACAACGGCCAGCGCTCAGTCTGGAAGGGAAAGAAGGATGAACCGCGCGTGTTCCTGCTCACCCGTAGCGGCTTTGCCGGCGAGCAGCGCTATTCAACGGCCACGTGGAGCGGCGACATCGGCACTCGCTGGGAGGATATGCGTGCGCAGATGACGGCCGGACTGAACTACTCGATGTCGGGCGTGCCCTTCTGGGGTATGGATCAGGGAGGATTCTGCGTGGAGAATCGCTATGTGGCTGCCCAGCAGCTCTTCGACCAGACGGGTCAGGAGAATGAAGACCTGAAGGAGTGGCGTGAGCTGCAGACGCGTTGGAACCAGTTTGGTGCCTTCATCCCGCTGTTCCGTGCTCACGGCCAGTGGCCGCTGCGTGAAATCTGGAACATTGCACCCGACGAGCATCCGGCCTACCAGTCGTTCGTCTACTACGACAAGCTGCGCTATCGCCTCATGCCCTACCTCTATTCGTTGGCCGGTTGGGCACACTTCAAGGACTACACGCTGATGCGAGCTCTGGTGATGGACTTCAACGGCGACCGCCGCGTGGAGGACATCGGCAACCAGTGGATGCTCGGTCCGGCGCTGATGGCTTGTCCCGTGGGCTACTATAAGGCCCGCAACCGCTCGGTTTACTTCCCGAAGCAATGCGGTTGGTACGATCTCTACACGGGTGAGCACTTGCAGGGCGGACAGCGATTGGTCGTCGATGCCCCCTATGAGCGTATTCCCGTCTTCGTTCGCGAAGGTGCCATCATCCCGTTTGGTCCGGAGATGGAGTGGAGCGACGAGAAGCCCGCTGAACTCATCCACCTTTATATATATAGTGGTGGCAACGGTGATTTCCAGCTCTATGAGGACGAAGGCACCAACTACAACTACGAGAAAGGACAGTATGCCACCATTCCCATCAGCTATGACGATGCCACACGCACACTGACCATCGGCAAGCGCGAAGGTAAATTCCCCGGCATGTTGCTGAAACGCCGCTTCAATGTGGTGCTCATTACGCCAGATACGCCCCGTCAGCTCGACCTGGATGCACCCGAAGGACGCATGGTGGAATACGCTGGAAAACCCGTCATCGTGAGGCTATAAAGGGCTTTCACGATGACTGGTTACAAACAAAAAGTTTTCTGTTACAAGAGGTAAATTTTTTTGTTGCAAATCATTTGGGATGTTGAAATAAACGCCTTAAATTTGCAGCAGAATTTTTAACAAACATGTCAAACAATCCTAACTAGAAAACTTATGAAGAAATTTTTTACTCTTTTTGTGGCAGTATTGCTTAGTAGCGGTGCTTTTGCCCAAAGTGATTGGAAAGACCTCGTAGTGAACGGAAACATGGAAGGAGCAGCTGACCCGCTGTGGTCGAGCTTCTGGTGCCATGATTGGCGCGAGGGCGTAGAGTTTGACTCTGAAAGCGGCCAGCAGTATGATGGTAATGGTCAGTTCCAGGGATTCGCAGAGATTGTGGAAGACCCCGCTGATCCTACCAACCATTGCGCAAGGGTGATTATTCGTAGTGATGAACAGGCTATTGCAGCCGGCAACCGAGTTGAGGTCGATGGCAAAATGGCTTCTTGGGACTGTCAGTTCTTTATTTATGCTACACAAACCATTCCTGAAGGAATGGAAGTCAAGATGACTTTGAAGGTAAAGGCTGAAAAGGCTGGTCATTTCGAGACCCAGGCCCACTATGCTCCTGGTGACTACAACCACTATCAGCTGTTTGGTAACGTCGATTACGGCACTGAGTGGAAGGAAGTTTCGGCAACTGCTATTGTTGACGGCAATCACACTCAGAATGCTAATGGTAAGTACTTCCAGTCGGTTGCTTTCAACCTTTCTACTATGACTGACGGCAATGTCATCTACTTCGACGACGTGAAGCTAGAAATCCGTGAGCAGGAAAAACCCCATGAGTTCTCGGAGTGGCTCAACATTGTTAGAAATGGTGTGAAGTCGAAGGATGAAATGACATTTGGCAATGGTACATTTACAACCTTCACTGGCCGTGATGGTGTTCCCGGCATCGACCAGCCTGCACGTATAGTGACCGATCCTCTGGGCGTTGAGCCTGTACTCTCCGTCTCATCGGTGGCTGCTACTTACATGCGTGAGAACAAGGATGAAGAAGGTAATGTGACGAGCACTACTCCTATGTATGTTGTTCGCGAAGGCAATCTGAACTCGGGCGTGAATGTCGGTGATAGCGTTGAGCTCACCAACTGGCAGAGTCAGTTCTTCGTTGCTCACAAGCACGTGTTCCGCACTGGCCAGAAGGTTAAATTCGCTATCGATGCACGCGCAGATCATCCCACCGATATCGAAACACAGATCCACAAAGGTCCTGGTGACTATCTGCATTGGGATTTGTTCGGTAACCTCTCCCTGACTGAGGAGTGGCAGCACTTCGAGTTCGAACAGGATATCACAGCCGAGCAGAATGGCGGTTCCACCGTTGCCTTCAACCTGAACGTCTACAAGGATGCTGACAACACCTATTACTTCAAGAACATTGAGTTCAGCTGCAATGAGGCCGATGCTTCCGAGGAAGAGCGCACCATCGCAAGCGAGGATGTCGTATTGCCGGTTGCTCCTAGCAAGGATGAAGCTGATGCTACCCACACAAGTGTTAGCCTGAAGGGCGCTAAGGATGCTCTGCTTCTGGACGATGTCATTGGACTCATCTCTGACGACAACATGAAGCTTCAGACCGCCGACGGCACACTCTCGGAGGAATTCTATACTCCTGAGGTAGGATTCTATCTGAATCAGGATGGTTCCGCAAATGGCGAGGAAGGTGACTTCATCATCGAGGTTGCTGAAGACGAGGAGAACGACGATGCTGCTATCTTCACAGTTTACAACACGAAGGGTAGGAAGCTCAGCGATCAGGTGAAGAGCCGCTTTGCATTCGTTGAGAACGGCTGGTTCTACTTGGTTAATTTGACGCTCTGCAATGCTGATGAGTATACTGGCATCAACAATGCTCAGACAACCGTCAAGAATGGTGCAGTCTACGACCTCTCTGGTCGCAAGGTTGTGAATCCTGTGAAGGGTATCTACATCCAGAACGGCAAGAAGTTTGTGGTTAAGTAAGCGCAGAGCCAAGTTTACTTGAGCTATGCCGAACGGAAACAAACTGGATGCAATCAAGTTTGTGGTTAAGTAAATATTTTTAAACTATAGCTATTATGGGAAGTGCCGGTTCAAACGAATCGGCACTTTCTTTTTATCTAAAAGTGCCTCGTGTAGGGGCAGTCCCCCGTGTCTGCCCGAACAGTTGTCTTTGTTGTTCTTGTTGTTTTCAAATAATCAGAATAAAAAACAACCAACACAACTGGTAACTACTTTTCCCCATTCCGGTCCTTCTTTTTTCCCTCTTTCGTTCATTTCTTGGAAAAATAACGGCAAATTATACATAGCGAAAGATTTGTGAAACAAATAGAGAAAAAATTGATTGAAGAATATTTGATGATTTCAGATAATTCTTTTAATTTTGCAAACTGAAATCATATCATATCTAAACAACAAAATGACAACAGACAAAGGAAACAAAGGCTACCTCATTTCAATCGTGATGGTAGCTGTGCTTGGCGGACTGCTCTTCGGCTATGACACCGCTGTGATCTCAGGTGCCGAAAAGGGCCTGCAGGCTTTCTTCATGGAGGCAAAAGACTTTAGTTACACCAACGGATGGCACGGCTTCACCTCGTCGAGTGCGCTGATAGGCTGTATCATCGGCTCGGCACTCTCTGGCTTCCTAGCCAGCAATCTCGGACGTAAGCGTTCACTCATCCTGGCAGGTGTGCTGTTCTTCATCTCGGCACTGGGAAGCATGGAACCTGAGTTCCTCTTCTTCGAGCACGGCGCTCCGAGCTTCTCGTTGCTCGTCATGTTCAACATCTATCGTGTCATCGGTGGTATCGGCGTAGGTTTGGCATCGGCCATCTGCCCGATGTATATTGGTGAGGTTTCACCGTCGAATATTCGCGGTATGCTAGTTTCCTGGAACCAGTTTGCCATTATCTTCGGTCAGCTGGTGGTTTACTTCGTCAACTTCTTCATCCTTGGCGACCACATTCAGCCGCTGGTGGAGGAAATGGGTAAGGGCATCGCTGCTATCAATCCTGCTGCCCAGTGGACGGTGACCACGGGTTGGCGCTATATGTTCGGTTCCGAGGCAGTACCCGCAGGCCTCTTCGCTCTGCTCATCTGCTTCGTTCCTGAGACTCCACGCTATCTGGTGATGATTGGCCAGGACAACAAGGCTCTCGGCATTCTGTCGAAGATCAACGGCAGCGAGAAGGCCAAGCAAATCCTGCAGGACATCAAGGAAACCATCACCGTGAAGACCGAGCGCCTCTTCACCTATGGCGTTATGTGCATCTTCATCGGCATCATGCTTTCCGTATTCCAGCAGGCAGTAGGCATCAATGCCGTACTCTACTATGCTCCTCGCATCTTCGGCGATATGGGTATGCAAGATCCGATGATGGTCACCGTCTTCATGGGTATCATCAACATCCTCTTCACCCTCGTTGCAATCTTTACCGTTGAGAAGTGGGGCCGCAAGCCGCTGCTCATCTGGGGCTCATTGGGAATGGCTCTCGGTGCCTTCGGTGTTGCCACCACCTTCGGTCATGCAGGTCTGGAGCTGGTCACAGCTATCAGCATCATGGTCTACAGCGCTTCGTTCATGTTCTCGTGGGGTCCCATCACCTGGGTGCTCATTGCCGAGATCTTCCCGAACACCATTCGTGGAGCTGCTGTCGCTATCGCTGTTGCCTTCCAGTGGATTTTCAACTTCATCGTTTCGTCGACGTTCGTTCCGATGTTCAACATGCACCTGACGCCTGGCGACGACTTCGGTCACTGGTTCACGTATGGCCTGTATGGCATCATCTGCATCATCGCCGCTATCTTCGTTTGGAAGCTTGTGCCCGAAACCAAGGGTAAGACGCTGGAGGATATGACCAAGCTTTGGCGCGACGAGGCCAAGAAGTAATGATACATCTAATATCTAACTATAAATAAGGTATATGGAAAAACAATTTCTCTTAGGCTTCGATGTCGGAAGCTCATCGGTGAAAGCATCACTGGTGGAAATGGAGAGTGGACAATGTGCCGCATCGGCATTCTTCCCTGAGAGTGAAGCACCCATTAAGGCCGTAAGGGCAGGATGGGCAGAGCAGTCGCCTGAGAACTGGTGGCAGTATCTGAAGCAGTCGCTTCGCAAGATTATGGACGAGACGGGTGCCAAGGGCGAACAGATCTGTGCTATCGGTATCTCGTATCAGATGCATGGCCTGGTGTGTGTCGACAAAGACCTGAAGCCGCTGCGCGATGCCATCATCTGGTGTGACTCGCGTGCCGTTCCTTATGGTGAGCGCGCCTTCCGCGACCTCGGTAGCGACCTCTGCCTGGGTCATCTGCTTAACTCACCAGGTAATTTCACCGCATCAAAGCTGGCTTGGGTGAAAGAAAACGAGCCTGAACTGTTCGAGAAGATCTATAAGATTATGCTGCCGGGCGACTATATCGCCCTGAAGCTGTCGGGTGAGTGTAATACTACCGCTAGCGGACTCTCGGAGGGCATGCTGTGGGATTTCCAGGAGAATCGTCCTGCCAAGTTCCTCATGGACTACTTCGGATTCCCTGAGTCAGTCCTGCCAACGGTGGTTCCCACGTTCAGCGTGCAGTCACAGGTCTGCCGCGCTGCTGCTGAGGAACTCGGACTGAAGGAGGGTACTCCTATTGGCTATCGTGCCGGCGACCAGCCTAACAACGCCTTGTCGCTCAACGTGTTCAATCCCGGTGAGATTGCTGCTACGGCTGGCACCTCGGGCGTTGTCTATGGTGTGCTCGGCGATGTGAACTACGACCCGAAGTCGCGTGTCAACACGTTTGCACACGTCAATCATACTGCTGAGGCTAACCGTCTGGGTGTGCTCCTCTGCATCAACGGTACCGGTATCCTGAATGCCTGGATGCGCCGCACGGTAGCTCCCGAGGGCATCAGCTATGCCGAGATGAACGACCTGATGGCAGCTGTTCCCATCGGTAGCGAGGGCGTGAGCGTCATTCCGTTTGGTAATGGTGCCGAGCGTGTACTCGAGAATCGCGAGATTGGTGCTTCCATTCACGGCGTGAACTTCAACAAACATGGCAAGGCACACCTCATGCGTGCAGCACAGGAAGGCATCGTATTCTCGTTCTGCTACGGAATGGAGATCATGCGCGAGATGGGTATGGACATCCAGAAGATTCATGCCGGACGCGCCAACATGTTCCTCAGCGACATCTTCCGCCAGACGCTGGCTTCGACAAGCGGTGCTAGCATCGAACTGCTGGAGACCGATGGCTCGGTAGGCGCCGCCAAGGGTGCCGGTATGGGCTGTGGTATCTACAAGGACCACGACGAAGCTTTCGCTTCACTGAAGCGTCTGGCCGTCATTGACCCCGATATGGCTCGTCGTGAAGAATATCTGGCTGCCTACGAGCAGTGGAAGAAGGCTTTATCCAAGGAAGTTTAATATAAAATGTTTAATATCTTAATTTAATTCAAAAAAATTATGGCAAAAGAGTATTTTCCGTTTACCGGTAAAATTCCTTTCGAGGGAAAGGACAGTAAGAATGTAATGGCTTTCCACTATTACGAGCCCGAAAAGGTCGTGATGGGAAAGAAAATGAAGGACTGGCTGAAGTTCGCTATGGCTTGGTGGCACACACTTGGACAGGCCAGTGCTGACCCGTTTGGCGGACAGACCCGCAGCTACGAGTGGGACAAGGCAGATGATGCCGTTCAGCGCGCTAAGGACAAGATGGACGCTGGTTTCGAGATTATGGATAAGCTGGGTATCGAGTACTTCTGCTTCCACGATGTAGACCTCGTTGAGGAGGGAGCTACCGTTGAGGAGTATGAGGCTCGCATGAAGGCAATCACCGACTACGCTCTGGAGAAGATGAAGCAGTACCCCAACATCAAGAATCTCTGGGGAACAGCTAATGTCTTCAGCAACAAGCGCTATATGAACGGTGCTTCTACTAACCCCGACTTCGACGTCGTAGCCCGCGCTATCGTTCAGATTAAGAATGCCATCGACGCTACCATTAAGCTCGGCGGTCAGAACTATGTGTTCTGGGGTGGACGTGAGGGCTACATGAGCCTGCTCAACACCGACCAGAAGCGCGAGAAGGAGCATATGGCTACGATGCTGACTATGGCCCGCGACTATGCTCGCAGCAAGGGATTCAAGGGCACATTCCTCATTGAACCGAAGCCCATGGAGCCTTCCAAGCACCAGTACGACGTGGACACAGAGACCGTATGCGGCTTCCTCCGCGCTCACGGACTTGACAAGGACTTCAAGGTGAACATCGAGGTGAACCACGCTACGCTGGCTGGCCACACCTTCGAGCACGAGCTTGCTTGCGCTGTTGACGCTGGCATGCTGGGCAGCATCGATGCTAACCGCGGCGACGTGCAGAACGGCTGGGATACCGACCAGTTCCCCATCGACAACTACGAGCTGACACAGGCTATGCTGGAGATCATCCGCAATGGTGGCCTCGGCAACGGTGGTACTAACTTCGACGCTAAGATCCGTCGTAACTCTACCGACCTTGAGGACCTGTTCATCGCTCACATCAGCGGTATGGATGCTATGGCCCGCGCCCTGCTCAATGCTGCCGACATCCTCGAGAACAGCGAACTGCCCGCAATGAAGAAGGCTCGCTATGCAAGCTTCGATGCCGGTATCGGTAAGGACTTCGAAGACGGCAAGCTCACCCTCGAGCAGGCTTACGAGTATGGTAAGAAGGTAGAGGAGCCGAAGCAGACTTCTGGCAAGCAGGAGAAGTACGAGACCATTGTGGCTCTCTATGCAAAATAAAGAACGCTAAAGGGTGATGTTCCTTGAACTCCCCTTGAAACGCTTTATCCACATTTTTTGGACTGCTGTTATCATTTTTCACGGAATGATGACGGCAGTCCACTTTTTTTTTATACCTTTGCCTGCGGAAATTAAAAACGAAAGATATGAGATGGCATATTTTGGCTCTGTTGTTGCTCATCGCAGGAACGGTATCAGCACAATACCGGTCGGAAGTGTGGTGCCCCGATCGTGGTGACGGCACCTACACCAATCCGGTATTAAATGCCGACTATAGCGACCCTGATGTCATTTGCGTTGGCGACGACTACTACCTGACAGCTTCTTCATTCCAATGCATGCCGGGTCTGCCAGTCCTGCATTCCAAGGATTTGGTGAATTGGACCATCATCGGACATGCTTTGCAGAGTCAGTACCCAGGAAAGTTGCCTCAGCACGGAAATGGTGTTTGGGCACCCAGCATTCGTCATCACAATGGCGAATTCTATATCTATTGGGGCGATCCTGATCGCGGGGTGATGATGGTGAAGGCGAAGAATCCTGCTGGACCGTGGGAGGAACCGGTGTGTGTCATCCCAGGAAAGGGCATGATTGATACCTGTCCGTTGTGGGACGACGATGGCCGTTGCTATCTCGTCAACGGTTGGGCAAATTCGCGGGCTGGTTTTAACTCGGTGCTCTCTGTGCGTGAACTCTCTGCCGACGGCACTCGCCAGATTGGTAATCCTGTCATCGTCTTCGATGGAGGCAACCGCGACTATACGACCGAAGGTCCGAAGTTCTACAAGCGCGACGGATGGTATTGGATCATGTGTCCTGCCGGTGGTGTCGAGACGGGGTGGCAACTCGCCATGCGTTCGAAGAGTCCTTACGGTCCTTACGAGAGCAAGACCGTCTTGAAACAGGGTAAGACGGCTGTGAATGGCCCTCATCAAGGCGGCTGGATACACACGTCGCAGGGCGAAGACTGGTTTATGCATTTCCAGGATAAAGGTCCTTATGGTCGCGTGGTGCACTTGCAACCTGTCGACTGGAGTAGCGGCTGGCCAATCATGGGCAAGAACGGTGACCCCGTCATGTCATATCGCAAACCGAAGGCAGTACCGACTACCGTTGCCAACCCGCAGGAGAGTGATGAGTTCAATACACCCACACTTGGGCTTCAATGGCAATGGCAGGCCGACTATGATCAATATTATGGAATGCCAACTGCCGACGGTTGCTTCCGACTCTTCACGTGGAAGCTCCCATCCATTCAAAATGAAGGAGTAGGGGAGAAACCTTCCAACATGTGGCTTGTGCCCAATATGCTTCTGCAGAAGACTCCCGCCGACTGCTTCACGGCAACGGCAAAAGTGCGTCTGGCAGCCAAGGCAGAACGTCAGCGCGGTGGAATCATCATGATGGGACGCGGCTATTCGGCTTTGGTGGTTGAGCGCGTGGGCGAAGAGTTCCAGTTGAAGCAGCTCACTTGCGAGAAGGCTGACCAGGGGCAGACGGAAGAGCAGCAGGTGCTGGCAACGCTGAAACCTACAGCCGCCGACAAAATTCCCTATCATCCAGCCATTTATATGGAGATCTTCCTTCGCATGACGGTCAGCGATGGCCGCGTCAGCTTTGCTTATAGTCTGAATGGAAAGAAGTTCCAGCCGGCCGGTTATTCCTTCCAGATGCGTGAAGGCAAATGGATTGGAGCCAAGATTGGATTCGTTGCTGTAGAGGACAATGCAAAGTCGGATGTCGGTCTGTTCGACATCGACTGGTTCCGCGTGACAAAGTGAAATCCCTCGAATGAAGTGATCTAATTTCATGATATCATTAACAGCGTTGTAACGGATTCTCGTAAAAACGTAAATTGTATAATCGTAAATCAATATGACCTACACTATTGAACAAATAACGGTTCTCATCGGCGCTCACCGATATGGCGATCAGTATGCTTGCATCAGCTTTCTGCTCACCGATAGCCGTTCGTTGTGTTTCCCTGAGGAAACCTTGTTTTTCGCATTGCGCTCTACTCGTAACGATGGACACAAGTATATTGGCGAGCTCTACCGCCGTGGGGTTCATAACTTCGTTGTAGAAACGCTGCCCGCCGACCTTGCCTCTTTTGCGGGATGCAACTTCCTGCTCGTCACCGACACGCGGCGTGCGCTCCAACGGTTGGCCGAACGGCACCGCGAGGAGTTCGACGTGCCCGTTATCGGCATTACGGGCTCCAACGGCAAGACGATGGCGAAAGAATGGCTCTATCAGATTCTTTCCACGCTGCCCGAACCTGAGCAGTCGATGACGGTAACTCGTTCGCCGCGCAGCTACAATTCACAGATTGGTGTGCCGCTGTCTGTATGGCTGATGAACGACCAGACACAGCTTGGTATTTTTGAGGCGGGTATCAGTGAGCGTGGTGAGATGGCTGCATTGCGCGACATCATTCAGCCCACCATCGCCATCATTACCAATCTAGGCTCAGCCCATCAGGAGAACTTCTCGTCGCTCGAGGAGAAATGTGCAGAGAAGATGCAGCTTTTCCACGATGCGAAGACTATTGTCTACAATGCCGACGACGACTTGATTCGGCATCAGGCAGAGGCCATCACTGACTTCAAGGGCGAGCGTCTTGTCTGGTCGCAAAAAGACCGAAACGTCGCCATGTACGTCAAGTCGATAGAGAAAAAACCGACAATGACCACTGTGGCCTATTCGTTCAAGCAAGGCGACGACGACTGGTTCAGCATTCCTTTTGTTGACGATGCTTCTATTCAAAATGCCATAATCTGTGCCCTTGTAGCCTTGCATCTTGGCGTTCGTCCAGACGACCTCGATCAGCGCATGCAACAATTGGAGCCCGTTGCTATGCGTCTTGAGGTAAAAGAGGGTCGTGATGGCTGCACACTCATCAACGATAGTTATAATTCTGACTTGAAGTCGCTCGACATTGCACTCGATTTCATGCAGCGCCGCACCTCGAACACTCATGCCAGTCAGGCAGCACAGCAGCCGCTCACACTCATATTGAGCGACATCCAGCAGAGTGGTCTCGCCCCTGAAAATCTTTATGCCAAAGTGTCCGAACTTATCCACTCGCGTGGAATCACGAAGTTCATTGGCATCGGTCCTGTCCTCTACGACCAGCAACAGCGGTTCGCAACTGTAGAGAGCTATTTCTTCAAGGGCGTCGAGCAGTTCATCCATAGCGAGGTGTTCCATCAACTCGCCAATGAGGTCATCCTCCTGAAGGGTGCCCGACCCTTCGGTTTCGACCAAATCACGGAACTGCTTGTGCAGAAGGTTCACGAGACGACGCTCGAGGTAAACCTCACCGCTGTGGTGAAAAACCTCAACTACTATCGCTCGTTCATGAAGCCTGACACGAAACTCGTCTGCATGATAAAGGCTGATGCCTATGGCGCAGGAGCCATTGAGATAGCTAAGACACTGCAAGATCACGGTGTGGACTATTTGGCTGTGGCCGTAGCCGACGAGGGCGCAGCCTTGCGTCGTGCGGGCATTACAGCGAATATCATGGTGATGAATCCAGAGATGTCGTCGTTCAAGACGCTTTTCGACTACGACCTCGAGCCCGAAGTCTATTCCTTCCGTTTGCTTGATGCTCTCATTGCTGCTGCCGAGCGCGAAGGTATCACGGGTTGGCCCGTCCACATCAAACTCGATACGGGCATGCACCGACTGGGATTCAATACGATGCCGAGCACTCTGCAAGACGGAACCGATGTATCGGACGAGATGGCGAAGCTCATTGCACGTCTGCGCCATCAGTCGGCAGTCATCCCGCGTTCAGTGTTCAGTCATTTCGTGGGTTCCGACTGCGATGATTTCGATACATTCTCTGCTCGTCAGTTCCAACTCTTCGATGCGGCAAGCCAGCAGCTGCAGAAAGCCTTTAGCCATAAGATTCTGCGCCATATATGCAATTCTGCAGGCATCGAGCATTTCCCGGAGCGACAACTCGACATGTGCCGTCTGGGTCTTGGACTCTATGGCGTGAATCCTCGCAACAACATAGCTATCAATACCGTTTCCACGCTGAAGACCACCATCCTGCAGCTACGGCATGTTGCAGCGGGTGATAGTGTTGGCTATTCTCGACGTACTGTTTTGGAGCGCGATAGCGTCATTGGTGCTATCCCCATCGGATATGCCGACGGCCTGAATCGCATGTTGGGCAATCGTCACGGCTACTGTCTCGTTAATGGCCAGCGAGCAGAATATGTAGGAAATATCTGTATGGATGTGGCGATGATCGATGTCACGGGTATCGACTGCAAGGAAGGCGACTCCGTCGAAATCTTCGGTGTCAATCTGCCAGTTACTACACTCAGCGACATCACCGGCACCATTCCCTACGAAGTGCTCACGGCTGTCAGCAACCGTGTGAAGCGCATCTACTTCCAAGACTGAATGCGAAATAGCTCAAAACCATCATGAAACGAACTTCGACTCATCGCCTCCTGGCCGTTATCGTTGGCTTGTTGTCTGCGGTCGGCATGCACGCTGTCGTCAGTCCCGGCGAGTATTACATTGTGAATAATTTCTGGGGGAAGCTGCTCACCAGCAACGACAGTAGCACCCCACGGCTGATGGCTTACGACAGCAGCGACGATGCCCGCTTCCTCTTCGTTGCCGAGGCATCGGGCACGTCAGGCTATGTCAGGCTCCGCCACAAGAGCTCCGGCCTCTACCTTACCGCCAGCACCTCTAATACGTGGAGCGTGCTGTTCTCCCGCATTGGTAGCGGCGATGAGTACCTCTGGGCTGTCGACGCGTTGTTCGATACCCACATCACGAGTAAAAAGAACACCGGTGCCCGTCTGGGTAGCGATTTCTATAGCGGCAGCACCTATTACTACGATGCCGCCGAGGTGCCCGTCTATTACGACAAGGAAGAAGGCGCACTCTCGTGGTACTCCGTCATCCCTTCTGCTGGCACGGGCTTCGAGGCTTCGCGCAAGGTGGCGCAGACCGACGTCTTCACCAACGAGTATGGCGTGCGCGAGCAGGATGACTACTGTGTGTCGGAGCCCGTGGAGGTCAACGGCATCGATTATCACATCATCGGCACCACGCCGTTCGAGAATTTCGGTCATGTCAACCTGCAGGGGCGTTCCTCCTGGCTGGTGTTCGAGAATGTCAGACCCAGTAAGGTCATCAGCTCTTATCTTGGTCAAGTTTCCATCGATGGCAAGGCCGCTCAGAATGGCACCAACTGCCGCGTAGAAATATGGATGCGCGGTGCCGTGGTGATACCCTTGCCGGCTGAGGCTCCCTTCGTGGCTACTACCGATGAGGGCACCTTTTCCCTGCCCCTTGGCAACAACTCCAATCTCGGCAGCAACAGCAACAAGGCGCGCTCCTTCACCCTGAAGCGTGGCTATATGGCCACCGTGGCTACGGGCAAGAACGGAGGCGATTATAGCCGCGTCTATGTGGCTGACCATGCTGACCTTACCGTCACGCTGCCTACGGCGCTCGACCGCCGCATCTCGTCGGTCTATTTGCGCAACTGGCATTACACGTCGAAGGCTGGCTACTGCTCCACCAAGGGCGACGTGCTCTCGGCCACCGTGGCCTGTGGCTCGTCATGGGCCTGGAACTGGGATGCCAACCGCACCAGCACGGACGACGTGGAGTACGTCCCTATCAAGCAGCATCTCTATTGGCCTGACGATGGCAATTTCTATAAGGCTGGCTCTACGGCCATGATGCTCTTCAACGAGCCCGAGCACTCTGAGCAGCACACCAGTTCGAAGTGCTCCTGTGGCGGTGTCATCAGCGAGTGGAAGGCCTACCAGAACACGCCGAAGTTCAATGCCACCGGTCTGCGCATCGGCTCGCCATCGGCCACCGACCTCTCATGGATTAAGCAGTATCTCAAGCATTGCGACGACATGAAGCAGCGTTGCGACTTCAGCTGCACCCACGGCTATTGGACCAGCGAGTGGGCTTCCAATCTCAACACGCTGAAGGACTACGGCCGTCCCATCTGGATCACCGAGTGGGAGTATGGCGCCTCGTGGACCAGCGGCAGCAATCCCGCCAGTGCCGACGATGCCCGCGCCAAGGTGTTCAACATTCTGGAGCGCCTCGAGTACAACGACTACGTGGAGCGCTATTCCTACTACGAGTTCGATACGGGCGGCTCCAATGGCTGGATGCGCGAAATCTTCTGGGAGAACAACGCCTCCAAGGGCCTCGCCTATGTCGGGCAGGTATATGCACGGGTGAAGCCGCACTTCGGTTATAAGGCTTCTATCCAGCCCGTGCCCAACTGGTGGGCTCCCGCGGCTGCCACGCCCGAGGTGAAAGGCGCAGCAAAGCTCTCCGATGGGCAGTATGTCCTGTTGGTCAGCAATGCTAACGGCGATGCTACGGCTACTTTCCAGGTACAGCGCAAAGCAGCCGATGGTACGTGGCAGGCCATCTATGACGTCACCGACCGTTCGAAGTTCGAACCCACCTCTCTTTCCGTCACCATCCCCGCCGGTCTTGTCGATACTGGCGATGCTGTGCGGGTGGTCGTCACTACGCTCTATGATGCCACCGCTCAGAAAAGCGCTGCCTATGAGATTCTGGGTTATTCAAGTCTCGACGGCCTTGAGAACCTTGAGTTCAACGACGGCTCCTTCGTTTCGGCTAATGTCCGAACCTATGCGAAGGATAAGACAGGCACCGATACTTCCGGACTGAATGAGGTTGCAGGATGGGCGTACTCCGAAAATGGCGATGCGCGTGCTGCAGGCCAGTTCCGCTACGGAGCGTCCTATTTCCTCGGAGCCTCAGGCTACACCGCTCCTGCCACCAACTCTGAAGGTACCACCACGGGCGGTGCGTTGGGTATCAATGCCGTATGGACAGGCAAGGCCCAATACACGCAAAACGTGTTTCTCGAGGCGGGTACCTATACGCTTTCCTTCGCCGTCTATAATGCCAAGGGTGGCAAGGAGAACATTTCGAAGAATCTCTTCGGATTCATCGCCGACGACGGCACGGAGTATCTCCACCAAGTTACCAAGTTTCCTACCGACCAGTGGATAACCTATCAGGTGAGCTTCGTCCTCCAAGAAGGCGTCTACGGAAAACTCTCCTTAGGCTATACCGCTGCCGACAAGGCTTCTGCCGATATGCCACATCTCTTTGTTGACTATGTGCGCATCACCAAAGAAGATGTAGCTACGCCCGACAAGCTGCAGAACCTCACGTTCGACGAAGGCTCGTTCTCCACCATGAACCTTCGTGCCAACAGCAGTAGTATTGTCGATACCGAAACCGAAGTTAGTGGCCAGCTGCCGGTGACGGCTTGGAATTCCGTCATCGATACTTACTGGAATCAGACGGGCCAAGAGGCTTGGTCGACAGCCGGACAGCAGGCATGGGGCTCAGGGCTGTTCCTGGCAGACACCGCGTCAGTCATTCCCGCCACTGACTCCCGCGGCAAAGCTGAGGGCGGCGCGCTGGCTATGGTCGCCGCCTGGGATTCGCGCGTGCAGCTCCTTCATCCCGTCATGCTGCCCGCCGGCACCTACACGCTCACGGCCCCCGTCTATAACGTAGGCGGAACCTCCGAGGTGGCGAAGAATCTCTTTGGCTTCGTGACCAACGACGGCACGGAGTATCTGGCTTCCGACGTGACGTTTGCCGAAGGGCAGTGGAGCAACGTCTCGGTAGAGTTCACGCTTAGCGAGGATACTCCCGGCTGGCTGTCGGTGGGCTACGTCGCTACCCACAACTCAAGCTCTTTGATGCCCAAGCTCTACGTCGACTACGTGCAGCTCTCTGACGGCACTCACCATTGGCCTATGCTCGACGTGGGCGATGTCAACAAGGACGGTGATATCACCATCGCAGATGTAACGGCTTTGGTGAATATTATTCTTGGCACCTACTTTGATACGGAAAATGCCGACATTAACAGCGATGGGCACATCACCTTTGATGACGTTTCGGCACTGCTGAACATCATTCTTGGAAAGTGAAACCTCACTTTCCAAGAGTGAAAAATGAAAAGAGAACGATGATAATAGGGCATTTCATATGAAAAAATAAAAATTTGTTTTGTAATGTCCTCGTTTTTTCGTATCTTTGCAAATTGAACTCACCAATGACTAAAATCATAAATCGTAAATAAACAAATAGTAAACTACAATGAGTCCTATCAAAACTTCTAAGATGACCAATTATCGTTGGGTTATCTGTGCGATGTTGTTCTTTGCAACAACAGTGAACTACATGGACCGTCAGGTTCTGTCACTCACCTATCCGGGTGAAGGTGGCATCCAGCAGGAGTTTGGCTGGAGCGATGACAACTATGGTACCATCACTGCCTATTTCTCCATTATCTATGCGCTGTGCATGCTCTTCGCAGGTAAGTTTGTTGACTGGATGGGCACGCGCAAGGGCTATCTCTGGGCAATCTTTGTATGGTCGACGGGTGCTGTGCTGCATGCTTTCTGCGGTATTGCTACCAGCGGCATTGTCACGGGCGACTGGCTCGTAGGCTTCGAGGGTGCAAAGGAAACGCTGCGAGCCTTCAAGGCTTCTGGTGTGGCCGATGCTGCACTGACCATCAGCACCGTCTCCGTATGGCTCTTCCTTGGTGCACGCTGCATCCTAGCATTAGGTGAGGCCGGCAACTTCCCTGCTGCCATCAAGGTTACTGCTGAGTACTTCCCCAAGAAAGACCGCGCTTATGCCACCGCTATTTTCAATAGTGGTGCTTCTGTAGGTGCTCTGATTGCTCCCTTCACCATTCCTGTACTGGCCAAGTTCTTCGGTTGGGAGATGGCCTTCATCGTCATTGGTGCGCTGGGCTATGTGTGGATGGGCTTCTGGATTTGGCTCTATAAGAAGCCGAACGAGAATCCGAAGGTGAACGAGGCTGAGCTCACTTACATCAACCAAGATGCTGAAACCGAAGGCGATCCGAAGGAAGCCAACGACGAGGGACCGCAGATTTCGTTCCTGAAGTGCTTCACCTTCCCGCAGACGTGGTCGTTCATCGTAGGTAAATTCATGACCGACGGTGTGTGGTGGTTCTTCCTGTTCTGGACACCCGCTTACTTGAAGTCGCAGTTCGACATCAATCCCACCGATGTGCTAGGCATGACACTCATCTTTGTGCTCTATCTCATCACGATGCTCTCCATTCTCGGCGGAAAGCTCCCCACCTATTTTATAAATAGAGGCATGAATCCCTATGCAGGTCGTATGCGTGCAATGCTTATCTTCGCCTTCTTCCCCTTGCTGGGGCTCTTTGCGCAGCCGCTGGGAGGCGTGTTCAACACACCGTGGTTCCCCATCATCCTCATTGGTATCCTCGGTGCTGCTCACCAGTCGTGGTCGGCTAATATCTTCTCAACCATCGGCGACATGTTCCCGAAGTCGACCATTGCTACCATCACGGGTATCGGTGGTATGGCAGGTGGTGTCGGCTCGTTCCTCATCAACAAGGGTGCCGGTGCACTCTTCACCTATGCAGAGGGACAGGGCGCAGCCTTCAAGTTCATGGGCTTTGAGGGCAAGCCTGCTGGCTACATGATCATCTTCTGCATCTGTGCCGTTGCCTATCTCGTAGGCTGGTGCATCATGAAGGTGCTCGTTCCGAAGTATAAGCCTGTGGTCATCAGCGAGTAATCGCCGGCGTTCCTTTCGCAGCGAAATAGCTACACCCGCGTGGCATTCCCCTTCTCGAATAGGGAGCCGCGCGGGTGTTTATTTGTATAACCTCGAAGGACCTTTCGTTTCCAGTTATTATTCATTTCGGGTAACTTTTCTTGTTACAAAGACTGCGTTTTTTTCTCATTTTGGCAACTTTTTCTTGTTGAAAGTAAAAAAAGTTGCATCTTTCATCTCTCTTCTTTCATCTTTTTTGTATCTTTGCCAACGAAAACAGTAAAGCTATATGGATATTCTACAAAACAAGGTAGTGGCCGTAAGGCCGAAGGAACTGGAATGCGATGTGGTGCGCTTCCAGAACAACAAAGAGAAATGGGTGGCCTTCGTAGGATTGCTCGATGGTCGTCCCTACGAAATCTTCACGGGTTTGCAAGACGACGACGAGGGAATCGTGTTGCCGAAGACCGTCACCAAAGGAAAGATTATCAAACAGGTGAACGAAGACGGCACGAAGCGTTACGACTTCCAGTTTGAGAACAAGCGTGGTTACAAAACAACAGTCGAAGGACTCTCGGAGAAATTCAATAAGGAGTATTGGAACTATGCTAAGCTCATCTCCGGAGTGCTGCGTTATGGCATGCCCATCGACCACGTGGTGAAACTCGTTGCCTCCCTCGACCTGCAGGACGAGAGTATCAACACCTGGAAGGTCGGTGTGGAGCGTGCGCTGAAGAAGTATACTGCTGAAGGCAGCGACGAATAAATTTCTCCTTGAACGCCCGAAGGGCTTTGCGCTCGACCCGAAGGGGCGCTTTCGTAGTACAACGGAGAAAGAACCTTTGAACCGCGCCTCAGGCGCATTGAACTCTTGAACATCTCGACCTCTACCATCACTCTGCGCCGCATGCGCTTCCATGCCTTTCATGGAGTGCTGCCGCAGGAGCGTCTCGTGGGCAATGACTACGAGGTAATTGTTGTGATGGATTGCGACATCACAGCGGCTGCTCTTTCTGATGATGTTGCCGACACGATTAACTACGCTGAGGTCTACGAGGTGGTTCGACAGGTGATGATGGAACCTTGCCATCTGCTTGAGCGAGTGGTATGGAATATTGGAGCTGCGTTGCTCACGCGCTTTGACCGCCTTGCTGCCGTCGAGGTAAGCGTCGTAAAACGTAATCCTCCCATGGGTGCCGATTGCGATGGAGCAGAAGTGAGGATCAAAGTGACAAGGTAACTTGGTGACAAAGTAACAAAGTAACTAATAAAGTAACAAAGTAACTAATAATGAAGAATAAGTCAATAAGATTGCAAAGACCGATAAGCGGCACCGCCCTACGCAGTGTTGTTACTTTGTTACTATGTTATTTTGTCACCCTGGCCTCTGCTGCCGATAAGTTTGTGTTGGTGCTCGATGCCGGTCATGGTGGCAAGGATGCAGGATGTGTGGGTAAGATTTCGAAAGAGAAAACTCTCACGCTGCGCTATGCGATGGCATTTGGAAAGATTGTTGAGCGCAACTGTCCTGATGTGAAAGTCGTCTACACCCGCACCACCGACCGTTTCCTCGAACTCTGGCAGCGTGCCGAGATTGCGAACAAGAACAAGGCCGATCTGTTTGTATCGGTACATATCAATGCCGTCTCGAAAGGCTCATCGGTGCATGGCTACCAGACTTATGCGTTAGGCCGCGGCGAGACAACGGGAAAGAAAGGCATTCAGGAGAATTTGGAGGTGGCGAAGCGTGAGAACTCGGTGATTTACATGGAGAAAGACTACAAGCAGCGCTATCAAGGCTTCGACAACTCGGCGGAGAGCAATATCATGTTCGAGTTCATTCAGGACAAGAACATGGAGCGAAGCGTAGAGATGGCACGCTTCTTTCAGAAGAGCATCTGCGCTGCTACGGGGCGCATCGATAAGGGGGCTCATCAAAACAACCTCGCCGTGTTGCGCCTGACGTCGATGCCGGCTTGCCTGATGGAGTTGGGCTTCATCTCCAATCCCGACGAAGAGAGGTTCATGAATGCAGAGTCGTCGACCGATAAGTATGCGCGTGGATTCCTGAAAGCATTCATCAACTATAAGAACAAATACTTCGACGGACTCCACGTGCCCTATCGGCCGCAGGACATCAAGGACACTCAGATTCCACAGGTGGTGCCCGATGAATATAAAGAGAAGGAGCAGCAGAAGCAACAGGAACAGGCCGCTGCAGCGAAGAAACGCAGTCAGCCGGCTCAAAATGTAAAGGAGACTCCGAAGGAAGCGGCCAAGGAGACACCAAAAGATGCTCCAAAGGAAACGCCAAAGGATGCTCCGAAGGAAACCCCCAAGGAATCACCGAAAGATGCACCTGCAAATGCGGAGATCACTCCCTTGATGGGTGCGGTCTCGCAAGCTCCCATCTTCAAGATTCAAATCCTCACGGGTCGTACGCGGATCAAGACCACCGACCGCCAGTTCAAAGGGCTCGCCGATGTAGACTGCTATGAAGAGGGTGGCTTGTTTAAGTACACCGTTGGCGCTTCAGCCGACTACAATGCTATTGCCCGTCAGCGGCGCGAGATACTCGACAAGTTCCCCGAAGCTTTCATCATCGCTTTCAAGAACGGACAGAAGATGAATGTCAATGAGGCTATCAGCGAATTTAAAAAGAACAAAGGAAAATAGAAGATACATGAAAAAAGAAATCAAAATAGCACTCGTCGCCATCGCAGGCATCGTCGTCCTGTTCTTCGGCATGAATTTCCTCAAAGGCATCTCTCTGTTCTCAGAGAAAAACGTCTACTACGCCACGTTCAGCGATATCAGCGGGCTCTCGGCATCGAATCCCATTTTTGCCAACGGCTATCAGGTAGGTATTGTCAGAGATATTGCCTTCGACTACTCGGGTGGTGGCGACATTGTTGTTGCTTTCACTCTCGATGATAAGATGCAATTGCCGAAGGGCACCACCGCTGCTATCGAGAGTGATTTCATGGGCAATGTTAAGATGAACCTGGTCCTCCCACAACACTCCAGTCAGCCCGAAGGGACGCTTCCATCAGAAAAAACTCTCAACTCTCAACTCTCCGCTCGACCCGCAGGGGCGCTTTCAGAGCGAAGCGGGGAAAGAACTCTCAACTCTTCCCTTTCCCCCGGCGACACCATCTGCGGCTCAATGGCTGAAGGTCTCATGTCACGTGCCGCCGCCTTGATTCCTGCTGTTGAGCAGATGTTGCCGAAGGTGGATTCCATCCTGGCGAGTGTGAATGCCCTGCTTGCCGATCCCGCTATTGCCCATTCCATCCGCAACGTTGAGAAGGTTTCCACCAATCTTACCACGACCACACAACAACTCAACACGCTCATGGCAGGGCTCAATAAGCAGATGCCGTCGATTATGACGAAGGCTGATGGTGTACTCGACAATGCCGATCAGCTGACGAAGAACCTGAACAACATCGACCTCGATGGCACGATGAAGAAGGTTGACCAGACGTTGGCCAACGTGCAGGCGGTGTCCGAAAAGCTCAACAATCCTAACGGAACACTCGGACTTCTCATGAACGACGCCTCTCTCTATGATCGTTTGAATGGTACGATGCAGAATGCAGAACTGCTGTTAGGTGATATCAAGGAGCATCCCAAACGCTACATCAACATCTCTGTCTTCGGACGCAAGGACAAGACGCAGTGATTCAACTTTCGCAAGTGAGGGGCGAAAAGCAGGACTATTGTCCCTTTTATGCCCTTTTCTTCCCCTTTATACCCTTTATTCCTTCGACTTGCACAAAGCATTCGTCCCTTTTAATCCCTTTTCTCCCCTTTAAGCCCATTCTTTCCCCACTGCGTTCTGAAAGCGGCAAAGCCGAGCGAAGCCCTTGGGAAGTGGAGCTTGCGAAGCTTCCGTAATTTAAATCCTGTCTAAATTACGACGTGAATGTTTCACGGCTTCTCTTATCGCTCGAAACGCTTGTCTTTCTTGCGATTTAGCGGTGTCGGCAAATTGTTTCACTATTCAAGTTGAATGTTGTAACCAATTATTGTAACTTGCTGGATTCCAGTAAGTTATCTCTTTTGTGACGGCTTGTATGGAATTAGAATTAGTAAAAAAATGCGTAAAGTGCCGTGAATAAATGATTTACGTGTTTTCAGGGTGTTGCAAAACGCAAACAAGTGAAAAAAGTTTCGGCAAAAAAAATTTTTGTATTACGAACTTTTTATGTACTTTTGCAAACGAAATGCTACGGCAAAACCTAAATCCGAGCAATTCAAACTAGAAGATTTAAGAAGAAATAAGTAGAAAACAAAGTGGTGTTGCAGGTATGAAACGCCTTGGCAGACATCGGCCACAATAAGAAGCAAGAGAGAATGACAGAAAGTCCTAATGCTCTTTGGGAGAAAGCACTCGCGCTCATCAGCGAGAATGTCTCCGAGCAGCAATATAACACATGGTTCAAGCCCATCGCCTTCGAATCGTTCAACGAGCAGACGAAGACGGTGCTGGTGCAGGTACCGAGCCCCTTCGTCTACGAGTACCTGGAGGAGAACTATGTGGGACTTTTCAGTAAGGTGTTGCGGCGCGTGTTCTGTGAGGGTGTTCGACTGACCTATCGTGTTGTCACCGACCGCGAGCATAGCCTCTCTCAGAATTTCGAAGCTGAACAGCCGGAGGCTCCTGCCGAGCAGCCAAAGCGTCGTGCCAATCAGTCTCCTTCTGTGCTCGATGCCGCTGTGCCACAGGAACTCGACCCGCAGCTGAATCCTCATCAGACTTTCTCGAACTTCATCGAGGGCGATAGCAACAAACTGCCGCGCAGTGTTGGACTGTCCATCGCTGAGCATCCGCAGGCCAGCCAGTTCAACCCGATGTTTATCTACGGACCGTCGGGATGCGGAAAAACACATCTTATTAATGCCATCGGCAATCGTGTGAAGCAGATCTATCCGCAGAAGCGCGTACTATACATCAGCGCCCGCCTCTTCGAACTGCAGTATACCGATTCTGTACGCAAGAACACGTTCAACGACTTTGTGCATTTCTACCAGACCATCGACCTGCTCATCGTCGACGATATCCAGGAGTGGATTGGCAAAGAGGGCACACAGAAGACGTTCTTCCACATCTTCGACCACCTCTTCCGCAACAATCGGCGAATCATCATGGCCAGCGACCGTCCGCCAGTAGACCTGAAAGGCATGCCGGATCGACTGCTCACTCGCTTCTCTTGTGGACTTATCGCAGAGCTCGAGAAGCCCAATCGCCAGCTGTGCATCGACATCTTGAATAGCAAGATACGTCGTGACGGACTTCAGATTCCTGAGGATGTGGTGCAATTTATTGCCGACAGCACCAATGGCAGCGTGCGCGACCTCGAGGGAGCCGTCAACTCGCTGATGGCATTCAGCGTGGTCTACAATCGTAAGATTGACCTGAAACTTGCTGAGCGTATCGTGAAGCGAGCCGTGAAGGTCGACGACCGTCCGCTTACCATCGATGACATCCTCGACACGGTGTGTAACCACTACAATGTTACTCCAGCTGCTGTGCAGAGCAAGAGTCGCACGCACCAGCTCGTCGTGGCACGTCAGGTGTCGATGTATCTGGCGCAGAAATATACAAAAATGCCGGCTGCACGCATCGGAAAACTTGTCGGCGGGCGCGATCACAGCACCGTCATCCACAGCTGTCGACAAGTGGAGCAGCGCATGAAGATCGACCGTTCCTTCTCTGACGACCTCACCAGCATTGAAAACGCCTTCAAGCTCAAAAAAGCCTGATGGCGTTTTTTGTTTTTATTGTCCACAGATTACACAGATGACTCAGACATAACTCTGCGGCTCTGCGCGAGAATATAAACCACAGATTACACAGATGACTCAGACATAACTCTGCGGCTCTGCGTGAGAATAAAAAACCGCAGATTACACCGATTACTCAGATTAAACCTCTGCGGCTCTGCGTGAGGATATAAACCGAAGATCAAACAGATTAAACCTCTGCGGCTCTGCGCGAGTATTAAAACCGCAGATTACACCGATTACTCAGATTAAACCTCTGCGGCTCTGCGTATTCTGCACGATGACAAAACAACTCTGCGAGATGATGCGATGATGCATGTTTATCGTGAAATTTTGCTAAATATCGATAAGTGCAGACATTTTTTTGCACCTTATGGAAAGAAAATGATAAAAATGTTTGGAAGAAAAAAGAAAAATATGTACCTTTGCCACAAATATGGATTACTATGTCCTTATTGTACCCATGCGGTAACTGACGAAGAAATAATAATAACTTAAAAATTTAAACAATAATGAAAATGAAAAAAGGTTTACTTACAATGCTTGCACTGCTGTCCATGGGCAGCATGCTCGCTCAGGATTTTTCAGGTCCTGATGCAAGAGTGGTGACCGCGCGTAAAGGCGTGCTCAAAGTTCAGTTGAGCTCAACAACCTCTTATCGTGATCTCCAGTTTGATCTAACTCTGCCTCAAGGTATTACGCTTGTAACAGAGTCTGTTTCTCCCGAGACGCCCGATAAAACCAATGTGAAGGAAGGTGCAACAGGACACGTGATTGCTTATAACCCTGTTGGAACAGAAGGCAATGCCGTTCGTTTCGCTGTTTATGATCAGGCTAATGGCAATGCTTTTACTGACGGTGTACTTATTGAAATCCCAGTTCAGGCTTCTGATGCCTTTACAGCCAATGATGTAGCCAAAGTTACAAATGTGGTAACTTCTGATAACTATGCTAAGTCTTATGCTAAGAATGCTTTCGACATCAACATTCTTGTCAACCTCCTTGGTGACGTGAATGAGGATGGATCTGTGAATGTGACAGATATCATGGCTGTTGCTAGTCGCATTAAGGGCGTAGCAACTACTCCATTTAATGAAGGTGCCGCTGACTGGACAGATGATACGGAAATTAATGTAACTGACATTATGGGTATTGCTGGATACATTAAGACTAATACTGGAAATGCAAAGGCGTATAATATTGAAGTTGCTTTTGAAGATACGCTTGATCCTCAGTAATGTTTTGTTAGATTAAACAATTTTAAACATTTATAATAATAATAGATATGAAAAAGGTTTTTCTTACCATGCTGGCATTTATTGCCTTTAGTGGTTTTACATACGCAGAGGATAAACTTGTTGTAGGTAATGTTGAAATACCTCAAGGCGGTAGTGCAATAGTTGCTGTTAGTCTTGTTAATGAAACTCCCTTTGGTGGTTTCCAGTTTGACATGAAATTACCTGCTGGTATTTCTGCTAAATCCATTGATCCTGCAAAGCGTATTACAGACATGGGTATTACATATCCGTTGAGCGTTTCGCTGAAAGATGAGGCTAACAATATCTGGAATGTGCTTGGTTACAACACCGAAATGAAGGATATTGTCGGCTCAGAAGGAGATATTGCTTATATCACTCTCTCCGCAGCAGCAACTGTTGAAAAGACTGATTATCAAGCAGAAGTTACAGGAATCACGATGTCTACTGTTGATGCAAAACAGACGACTAACCCAGATGCTACTTTCAAAATCACGGTAGGTGACACTTGGATTCTCAATGAAAATTCTGCAGCTCTTCCTGTTGCTTCAACAAAGAAAGTAAAAGTAAAAGTTCTTCGTACTATTCCTGCAGGACAGTGGAGCACTATTTGTCTACCCTTTGACATGGATGCTGATCAACTTTCAGAGGCTTTTGGCGAGGGTGTGAAACTTGCTGAGTTCACCGCTTCTACACCAGAAAAGAATGATGCCGGTGATGTAACTGCTATTACTGTTGGCTTTACTAGTGTTGATTTAGGTGAAGACGATTTATATGCAAATACACCATACATCATTAAAGTTCCTGAAGCTGTTTCAGAGTTTTCACTGCAGACTACAATTGACCCAGAGGAAGAACCCGTTAAAAAGGTCAAAAAGAATTACTTTTATGGAACTATGCATGCAGGTATAATAGTGCCAGAGAATAGCCTATTTATTAGTGGAAATAATTTTTGGTATTCAAAAGGTAAGACTACTATAAAGGCTTTTAGAGGTTATTTTACTCTTAATGATGTTATTGCTGGCCTTACTGCTGATTCTAAAATTAATATTTCTGTTGATGGTGATGCTACTTCGATTGAAGGCATGGGTGTTCAGCGAGTTGTAGAGGGTGTCTACGATCTCTCAGGTCGTAAGATCAAACTTGAGGATGGTGACGTAACCAAGCTGCAGAAGGGTGTCTACATCATTGACGGCAAGAAGGTGACCATCAAATAAGAGTGAGTGAACTTAATTACAAACGTTTTCGTTAAGCCAAACGACTAGAGCCAAGCGTGCTTGAGCTTTGGCGTGGCTAGAAAAGGTAGAATGAATTTAAACTATTTAAATCAGAACACAATTATGAAGAAAATAGCATATCAAACACCAGTGATTAAGACACTGACATCAGAAGTTATCATGCAGGGCGGAAGTACGGGTAATGGAGTAACAGGTGCTGTCGATGATACTTCAGAAATTGGTGCCGGCGGCATTGACGAAACAGGTGAGAAGAATCCCGATGCCAAGATCTTCGGTAACAGCAGCGTCTGGGATGATTAAAGGGCGAAAGCCTTCGCCCTAATGCCTACCCCCGGCCCAGGCCTACCCCCGTCCCTTCCCCAAGGGAAGGGAGTAATGAGGGAAGGGGGAAGGAAATTTAGGGTGAATAAATGACAACATGTGGCGAAAGCCATGATATAACAGTAAGCCCTGCTTCTACAAGGAGCAGGGCTTATTTTTTTTGCAATTTATCGATGGTAATGTTTACCTTTTTAATCATTTGTGGTCCCATTGCCATGCGTTTTAGCCAAAATAATGATGCTTGAAGTGTTAATTTTGTGTTAAATTCGTGATTTGCTGCCATTGCTGCAACATTGCTGTCACTCGTAATACGCTGATTATCAATGAGTATTGCAGTAGTGGCAGATTTGCAGCAGAAATAAAAATACAGGTAGTGTGTGTAGTGTACTGAATAAGTTGACAAAAATGAGTTCATTTTTTGAGCTGCAATTGCACAGTGGTATCGTTGCTACCTCATCGTGGTATTGTTGCTACCTCATCGTGGTATTGTTGCTACCGCATAGTGGTATCGTTGCTACCTCATCGTGGTATTGTTGCTACCTCATAGTGGTATCGTTGCTACCACACAGTGGTAGTGTTTTTACCACATAGTGGTAGTGATGTTACCGCATAGTGGTAGTGATGTTACCACATCGTGGTAGAGGTGTTACCACATAGTGGTAACGACGTTACCAGATTGCAATCACGAATTTGGTAATATAAAGTATATCATGTTGGGGATGTGGCGCTCGCCTTCATGGTCGAACTGGCGGTTGTCGCAAGGGTGGTTGAGGATATTACCGTTCAGGTAGAGGGTGGTTGAGCCACCGCCATCAAGGTTCAGCGCTGTTTTTCCACCTATAGTCTTGATCAGATGAGCCAGTTCGGGAATGTTCATGCCGATGGCGTTGCCTGGTGAGCGCCCGTCGACAGTAATCAGTAGCACCCGCTTGTCTTTTGTAATAGCTATTGCGCTGCGTGGGTGCTTGGTCGCGATGAAATTACTGTCGCATGCCGACCAATCAGCATTGTGGCTGTTCTGCAAGAGCAGCGGTCCTGATGCCAGTACCGTTCCCGTTTTCTTTTTATAGCCTCGCTCGATGTTCCTCGACCAGGGGAGAATCCGGAGTTTTCCTTTGCGGACTGCAACTGCACCCGTCACGCGAATATTGAATTCTGCTTCAGTGGTAGAGTCGGCAACGGCCCGGTCTATTTTCAGAAATGTCACTGAACTGCCGTTGCTCATGTTGTAGTACGACCCGTTGATGGCTGCCGTCGCCTTATGTTCCTTGGCCAACGTGCTGAGCGGTTTCATCTGTCGTGATGTGCCGATGCCCGCTTTCACTTTCCGAGACGGTTTTATTTCTACGATGCTTACGTATTGTGGTCCGCCATAGAGCGAAGGAAATGCTGCCTGCAGGCTTCGCATCCCCTTGCTAATCTCCGTCACCTCCCAATTTGCAGTGACGAGGGCCAGCGAATCGGCAGTTGTTTGTGCCGTAATGGTCTGTAAGCTTGCCAATGCAAAAAAGATAATAGTACTTCTATATATAAATAAGGTCATAGTTGTATTAAGTTTACTAGGTTATAAAGGGTTTAAAGGGGAGTGAAAGGGGAGAAAAGGGACTATAGCCCCGCCTTTGAAGGGAAAGCATCCAGTTGTAGGGGCAGACCACCGTGTCTGCCCGAAAGATGCATGACCCTTCTCCTCTTGTTCGGGCAGACACGGGGGTCTGCCCCTACGGTTGGCTGTATAATCATTTCTGTTTGCAAATGTACGAAAATTGTCTGGAATCTCCAAGCCATCAATGAAAAAGAATCTTCGAGGAGAAAGGAAATCCTTTCCGTGCGATGCACGGATTTCAACTTTTTATCGTACCTTTGCAGCATGATTCAGAAACGTACAATTCCCGTTGTGGGCATGGCATGTTCGTCGTGCTCGGCACACGTAGAGAAGACCCTTAACGAACAGAAGGGGGTAACGTCGGCCAGTGTAAACCTTGCCACGCGAGCAGCCCTTGTGGAATACGACGATGCAGTGATTACCCTCGAACAGATGAAAGCCGCGGTGAATGCCATCGGCTTCGACCTCGTCATCGAACAAGACCGATCGGTAGAGGAAATAGAACGTCGCGAATACACTTTGTTGAAACGAAAAACGTTGCTGGCATGGCTGTTTGCAGTGGGTGTGATGGGAGCCCCCTTTATACTCCCCCCTGCAGGAGGAGCTGCCTCGAACCAACTGGCCATGATTCTCGCCTTGGCCTGTTTGCTTACGTGTGGTCGACAGTTCTATGTGTCGGCTTGGCGACAGCTGCGCCATGGCATGGCGAATATGGATACACTCGTAGCCTTCTCCACAGGCATCTCGTTTCTCTATAGTTCAGTTGTGACTCTCTCAACTCTCAACTCTGAACTCTCAACTTTTTATGATGCTTCGGTGATGATTATTGACTTTGTGCTGACGGGCCGACTGTTGGAAGAGCGCGCCAAACGTGCTACGGCATCGAGCATTCGCACGCTGATGGGGCTGCAACCGAAGACGGCGAGGGTGGTAGGGACACCCAAACCCAACCCGCCTCAAGTAGGGACGGGGTTTACTCCCCGTCAGCAAACTGATGCCTCCACTCATAGCGGACGGGGAATGAACCCCGTCCCTACAAAGGATTGGGAAGTAGTTCCCCTTAGCACCATATCCATTGGTGATATTTTGGAAGTGCGGGCGGGCGAGAAGATTCCCGTTGACGGATCGGTGACATGGGCCGAGAGTTTCATGACTGCCGATGCCGCCTATGTCGATGAGTCGATGATTACCGGCGAGCCTACTCCCGTGATGAAGAGCCCCAAGCGGATACCCACCCCCACCCCCTCCCGAGGGGAGGGGAGTTTAAATACTCCTACAGCTAATGGAACATCATCTAAGGCTAATCAAACTCCCCTCCCCTCGGGAGGGGTAGGGGGTGGGTGTCGGGTTCTTGCCGGCACCATTGTTCAACAAGGCACATTGCGTTTCCGTGCCACACAAGTCGGTGAGAATACCGCATTGGCACAGATCATTCAGATGGTGCAGCAGGCGCAAGGCTCGAAAGCACCCGTTCAACGCGTCGTAGACCGTCTGGCCATGATCTTCGTTCCTGTGGTGGCCGCATTATCATTGCTCACCTTCATCGTCTGGATGCTTTGCGGAGGTGGTTTGCAACAAGCTATCATCTCTGCAGTAGCCGTACTCGTTATTGCCTGTCCCTGTGCGATGGGACTCGCCACGCCCACCGCCTTGATGGTGGGCATCGGTAAGGCTGCCGAGCAGAACATCCTCATCAAAGATGCGGCTGCACTCGAACAAATGCGCAAGGTCACGGCTCTGGTACTCGATAAAACTGGCACGCTGACCATTCCCAACCCGAACATCAATTTTACAATTGCCGACTCGCTGCCTTATGAGGAGCGTGAACAAATGAAACCCTATGTGCCAGAGGCCATAAAAAAACTCACCTCCCAGCTCGGCAAGCAGGGGGGAGGGTCTTCTATTTGGATGCTCAGTGGCGACCGCGAAGATGCTGTTGCCTATTGGGCAGAGAAAGCAGGCATTGAGCATTACAAGAGTCAGGTGAAGCCGCAGGACAAAGAGAATCTTGTGCGTGAGTTGCAGCAGCAGGGACATCATGTGGCAATGGTGGGCGATGGCATCAACGACTCGCAGGCGCTGGCCCTTGCTGATGTGAGCATTGCCATCGGAACAGGTACCGATGTGGCAATGGATGTGGCGCAGGTGACGCTCATGGGTAACGACCTTCGTGCGCTGCCCGAAGCCTTCCGCTTGTCACGGCGCACAGTGTCGATGATTCATCAGAACCTCTTCTGGGCCTTTATATATAATATGGTGTGCATACCATTGGCGGCCGGACTGCCCCGCGCCTTTGGCATCGACTTCCAGATCACGCCCATGTGGGCTGCTGCGCTGATGGCCTTGTCGAGTATCAGCGTGGTGTTGAACAGCCTGCGTTTGAGATATCAGAGATAAAGCACGTAGTTCGTACAATTTGCCCCATGCAAGATAATCCGTAAAGCGGGCTATAAGAAAACATAAGAAAACCAAAATGACATAAGAAAACATTATTCTTTCTGGGCGAATAGTAAGATTCATTAAAAAAGCCTCCATAAGGAGGCTTTCTTTTTTAGTCTTTCAACGAATAGGTGATGGTTGATACTACGCGTACCTTTTTCTTATATGGGACATCGCCCTCGTCGATCGAGAACTCACCCTGTCCGGCTTCCACAATCTTATTGATTTTGCTGTGGCTGTTCTCTGCAAACTGCGAGGCGGTCTTCTCTGCGTTGGCAATGGCTTCGGCCATCATCTCGGGCTTCAGCTCCTGGAATTTCGTGTATTCGTAGTTGGTATAGGAACTCTCAAGGATGATGTCGCGATCGATGAGTTCATCTTCCTGGCTCTTCACGGAGTCAATCAGTTTCGTATCGTTCGAGCTGACACTGATGCTTCGATTCACCGAATAAGCATAGCGTGGAGGATTCGAGCCATAGTAGTTTGAGTAGTTGTCGGTGACGTTGGGCGATTCAACAGTAATCGTAGCCTTTCCGTCCAGTCCTTTTTCCTTCAGGAACTTCTTCACGCCGTCCACCTTTGTGTTCACGTATGCGATGACCGATTTCATCTCATTACCCGAAGCAGCGAGCGTGATAGTCCACGTCACTTTGTTCGCATCAACCTCGCGTTCAGAGAGACCTTTCACCGTCACGCGACGATCCTTGTTTGTGAAATTGTCGAATCCGCCCTTGATGCAGAGTCCAAGCAGGAGCAGACCCAAAGCAATAATGGCTGCCTGCAGCAGCTTTCCATATTTCTCCATAGCTTTTTTGTGTAAATAGTTGGTTAATAATTTACTGAAGTTTCGCAAGCTCCACTTCTCAAGGGTTTAAAGGGCTTAAAGGGGAGTGAAAGGGGAGAAAAGGGACGAATGCTTTGTGCAATTGATGGGTGAGAGAGGCGGGACTATAGTCCCTTTCTTTCCCCGCTTCGCTCTGAAAGCGGCTGAGCCGAGCGATGCCCTTTTCTCCCCTTTATACCCTTTATTCCTTTTACTTGCGAGAGTTGAATAATTATGTTCTCTTGAATGTTTGTAATTACTTCTGAGTAGGCATGGCGTGTTGACTGCCGAAACTGCTCACCTGCTGATGGAAGTTGCCGCCAGTGGTGGGAGCGTATGTCTGGTTGGGCAGCCACACCTGTTCGACGTTCACCTCGACACTCATCGATGGGTTCGGCATATAGCGTACACCAGCACCGATGCGGTCCACTCCTCCCATATAGCCGCCGTAGATAGGATTTCCACCGAATGCCATTGGCCACAATCCGTAGTCATATCCATAGCCGCCATAGAGACCGGAGATGAATCCCGTGTTGCCCGTGATGTTCTTTTGTCCGTAGACGTGCGCCTCCCAATGCTCGTTGAACTGATAGCTCAGCTCACCATAAATGCCGGCGTTGCGTGCGTTGATGCCGCCCCAGTTCAGATTGTTCACATAGCCTCCTGCCATGAGCGTGAGCTTGGGGGTGAGCGGAGTCAGATAGGTGGCCTGCAGACTCTGCGCAAAGCCTGCTCCCTTCGGTGCATGCTTTCCGAATCCCGCAATCACCGATGCCGACAGCGACACATTTAACCCCTGATGGAGCCCGTAGTAGTACGGCAGGTTCCATCGTTGAGGCATCATGCTCATCTGGCTTGTCAGCGTGTCCACTTGTGCCGATAGTTGCAGGCAGCTCAGGACCGCGACGATGAAAGTCAACAATCTTCTTTTCATATTCATTATCATTGAACACCCTCCCTGTCTCCCTTCCCTTCAAGGAGGAGCTTGGGGGAGGCACTCTTCATCGCTGCAAAAATACATCTTCTCTCTGAAACGACAAAATCTTTTTCTTAGTTTTTGCGTTAATTATCATTTTTTTGTTTGCATCAAAGACATACAATCTTAGTTAATAATGCTGAAAACGTAGGCAGAAACAACGATAATTCGAATGAATAGTATTATTTTTGCACCGCAGACAAACAGACAGACAGAGGATGTTGAGACATACGGGACAGACGGACAGAATCTGTGTAATCTGTAGATGATAGAAAAGAGACATACGGGACAGACGAACATCATAATCTGAGACATCTGTGAAATCTGTGGATAATAATCTCGTGCAGAGACGCAGAGTTTTCTAGGTTATCTGAGACATCTGTGAAATCTGTGGATCAATAAAGATAAATTATAACTCCCATCTGTGGATAGTATATATATAATAATGTAATCAGAGAATAAAAAAGAAGAAATGATGAAAAGATTGTTTTATATGGTACTGGTCATGGCAGCGATGACTGCTGTGCCTGTTGCTGCGCAGACCGAGAAAAAGACGGAGGCGCAGAAGGAGAACTTTGGTGATCGCTTCGTCCGCTTGGGCAAGAAGGCCGTGAAGGAGATGGAGAAGGCCGCTAACAACCTTGGCGATGCCATTGGTTTCGAAGACCGCGTGAATGCCGAGTCTGCCGACTCTGTGAAGGTGGATGGCGCATGGTATATGCCGCTCTACACGGTGAACCTCTACAAGGGAGGCGACCTCGAGCTCTATCGCGATGCCTGTCGTAAGGCTTTTGCTGCCAGGTATCCCGGCGTGACCATTCAGAGTGTGGTGGTGCCGCAGCAGGAGTGGCTTAGCGACACCTATAAGAAGAATAATAAGGTGACGGGCTATGTGCAGACCCTCTACTGCTATGTGCTGGCCAAGGACGGCGACGATGGCTATGTTAATGCACGCTTCATGTTCCAGCGTCAGAAGGAAGTGGGCAAGCAGTATGAGCACATTGCCAACCGGTGGCCGTTGTGGGAGAAAACCGACGTGATTCCTGCATCCACCTATGAGGTGCTGAAAACAAAGTGAGCCCTGAGGTGTAAAAAACTAACAAAATGTTTGCAGGATTGAAATAAATGTTTTAATTTTGCAGCCGATAACGTAAGTTTGATAACAAAATGAGACAATCGAGCAATTTCTTTTACGGCTATTACTTTTACTTTGCAGAACGCCTGTGAAGTGGTTGGTCGTGTGAGATAGCTCGGATGTAAGAGAGAGAATAAAAACGAAAGCCCCACTTCACAAACGTGAGTGGGGCTTTTTAGTTGATAGTTGACAATTGATAATTGATAATTAAGTTGAACCGCGCGTAGCGCATCGCGCTCGACCCGTAGGGGCGCTTTCGTAGCGAAGCGGAGAAAGAACCTCTTGAACCGCTGCGAAGCAGCATTGAACTGGCCGTAGGCCCTTTGAACCGCGCCGCAGGCGCAATTGAACCGCAGCTTAGCTGCACATAAAACCGCGCCGTAGGCGCATTGAACACTATATGAAACGGATAGCAATACAAGGCGAGTTGGGGTCTTTCCACGACATCGCGGCCCATCAGTATTTCGAGAACGAGCAGGTACAGATTATCTGCTGTTCCACCTTCGAGCAGGTCTACGAGCAGATCAAGCGTGACCCGACGGTCATTGGGATGACTGCCATTGAGAACACCATTGCGGGCTCGCTGCTCCGCAACTACGAGCTGCTTCGCGACTCCGGCACTGCCGTCGTGGGCGAGCATAAGCTCCACATCGAGCATTGCATCTGCTGTCTGCCCGAAGACTCGTGGGAAACCATCACCGAGGTGCACTCCCATCCCGTGGCACTCATGCAATGCAGGGAGTTCCTGGCTAATCATCCCTCGCTGAAGGCCGTTGAGGCCGAGGATACAGCCGGTTCGGCAGAGATGATCAGTCGCCTGCAGTGTCGCGGTTGGGCAGCCATCTGCCATGCCGATGCCGCGAAACTGTATGGGCTGAAGGTGCTGCAGAACCAGATTGAGGACAACAAGCATAACTTCACTCGCTTCCTCGTTGTCTGCAACACACGCAAGGCCGATTTTATGCGTTCGTTGGAACAGTCCGACAAGGCGAGCTTGGTTTTCTCGCTGCCCCACGAGGAAGGGTCGCTGTCGAAGGTGCTCACGATCCTTTCGTTCTACAACATCAACCTCACAAAGATACAATCACTGCCCGTCATCGGCCACGAATGGGAATACATGTTCTATGTCGACGTGACCTATCAGAGCCTCACCCGCTATCGTCAGGCCATTGATGCAATCATGCCGTTGACCAAGGAGCTTAAAATATTAGGAGAATATGAAGAATGTTAAGCCTGCCGACAGATTGTCGCTCGTTCAGGAGTACTACTTCTCGCGTAAGTTAAAAGAGGTGGCACAGCTCAATGCCGAAGGTCGCGATATCATCTCACTCGCCATCGGTTCACCCGACATGCCACCCTCGCCGCAGACCATCGAACGCCTTTGCGAAGTGGCTCACAGACCCGATGCCCACGGCTATCAGCCCACGGTGGGCACACCTGAGTTGCGCTCGGCGATGGCCCAGTTCTATGAGCGATGGTATGGCGTCAGTGTCGATTGGAAGAGCGAGGTGCTGCCGCTCATCGGCTCGAAGGAGGGAATCCTTCATGTCACACTGGCGTTCGTGAATCCCGGCGATGCCGTCCTCGTGCCCAATCCCGGCTATCCCACCTACACATCGCTCTCACGTCTGCTGGGTGCCGAGGTGGTGAACTTCGACCTGCTGGAGAACGATGGCTGGCAGCCCGACTTCGAGCAGTTGGAGCAGATTGTCAACGACCGACGTGAGAACGGCCTGTCGCCTGTCCGCCTCCTCTGGACGAACTATCCGAATATGCCCACCGGTGGCCGTGCCCGTCGTGAAACCTATGAGCGGCTTGTGGCTTTCGCCCGTCAACATGGCATCGTAGTCGTGAACGACAATCCCTATTCCTTTATCTTGAGCAAGGAACATCTGTCGCTGTTGCAGGTGGAGGGCGCCAAGGACTGCTGCATAGAGTTCAACTCCATGTCGAAGAGTCATAACATGCCGGGCTGGCGTGTGGGAATGTGCATCACGAATGCCGAGTTCATCTCGTGGATTATGAAGGTGAAGTCGAATATCGACAGCGGTACCTTCCGCGGCTTGCAACTCGCTGCTGCAGAGGCACTTACCACCAACGACGAGGCTTGGCACCACGAAGCCAACTACGAGACCTATCGTCGCCGTCGCGTGTTGGCCGAACAGATCATGACCACGCTTGGCTGCACCTTCGATCAGCAGCAAGTAGGCATGTTCCTTTGGGGCCGCATCCCCGACCATTACGCCAATGCCGAGCAACTCACCGAGCGTGTTCTCCACGAGGCACGTGTGTTCATCACCCCCGGCTTCATCTTCGGTTCGCGCGGAGAGCGCTACATCCGCATCTCGCTCTGCGCCAAGGAAGAGAAGATTCAAGAGGCTTTGGAAAGGGTTCTTATTCTAAGGAATCAAGGAAAGAAGGAATAATAACCAGAACCTATGTCCAAGATTCCTTAGATAAAAAAGTCATCCGTAGAAATAAATCAAAGTTATACAATATGGAACTAGAATTAGAGAATCTGAATCTTCCTGCCGACAATGAACGTCCGTTTGTCATTGCAGGACCGTGCTCCGCAGAGACCGAGGAGCAAGTGATGACCACTGCCCGCCAGCTGAAGGAACTCGGGTGCCACAATTTCCGTGCCGGTGTGTGGAAACCGCGCACGAAGCCCGGCGGTTTCGAGGGTAATGGCGAAAAGGCTTTGCCTTGGCTGCAGCTCGTGAAGAAAGAGACTGGCATGAATGTTGCTACCGAGGTGGCTACGCCCGAGCATGTGGAGCTGGCGCTGAAATACGATGTCGACATCCTCTGGATTGGTGCCCGCACCAGCGCAAACCCCTTTGCCATGCAGGCATTGGCCGACTCCCTGCGCGGTGTTGACAAGCCCGTGTTGGTGAAAAACCCCGTCAACCCCGACCTGGAGTTGTGGGTTGGTGCCATCGAACGGCTCAATGCCGCTGGCGTGAAGAGGCTCGGTGCCGTGCATCGCGGCTTCTCCAGCTACGACAAGAAGATTTATCGCAATTTGCCGATGTGGCAGATTCCTATTGAGTTGCGCCGCCGCTATCCGAAGCTCCCCTTGCTCTGCGACCCCAGCCATATCGGTGGACGTCGTGAGCTCATCGCGCCGCTAGCACAACAAGCCATGGACCTGGGCTTCGATGGACTCCTCGTGGAGGCCCACTGCTCGCCCGACGATGCATGGAGCGATGCCCGTCAGCAGGTCACACCCGATGTGCTCGACTACATCCTCTCGCTGCTCGTCATCCGCGATGAGCGCGTTTCCACCGAGGGCATCAAGCAACTGCGCCACCAGATCGACGAACTCGACAACCAGCTGATGGACTTGCTGGCGAAGCGCATGCGCGTCTGTCGTGAGATTGGTCAGTACAAGAAGGAACACAACATGACCGTCCTGCAGACCAATCGCTACAGCGAGATTCTCACCAAGCGTGGTGCCCAGGGCGCCCAGTGCGGTATGTCGGCTGAGTTCGTGGCCAGTGTCTTCGAGCACATCCACGAAGAGAGCGTGCGCCAGCAGATAGATATCATCAATAAGTAATTTAACTCAACTTTCGCAAGTAGAAGGAATAAAGGGTATAAAGGGGAGAAAAGGGCATAAAAGGGACAATAGTCCTGCCTCTCTCCTCCCTCTTGTAGGCCAAGCATATGTCCCTTTTCTCCCCTTTCACTCCCCTTTTAAACCCTTTAAGCCCTAAAAAGTGGAGCTTGCGTAACTTTTATTATTATGAAAATACTGATTGTTGGAGCAGGAAAGATGGGCTCGTTCTTCATCGACCTGCTGAGTTTCGAACACGAAGTGGCTGTCTACGACCGCGACCCACAGCGCATGCGCTTCACCTACAACTGTCAGCGGTTTACCGATCCCGAGGAGATACGCCAGTTTCAGCCGCAACTTCTCATCAATGCCGTTACGCTGAAGTACACCATTCCCGTTTTCGAGCAGTTGCTGCCGCTGTTACCGAAGGATTGCATCATCAGCGACATCGCGTCGGTGAAGACTGGCCTGCAGGAGTTCTATGAGCAATGCGGACACCCCTATGTGTCGAGCCATCCCATGTTCGGACCTACCTTTGCCAACCTGAACCAGCTCTCTGAGGAGAATGCCATCATCATCAGCAAAGGCGACTACATGGGTCGCATATTCTTCAAGGACCTCTACCAGCGGCTCGGACTGAACATCTACGAGTACACCTTCGACGAGCACGACCGCACCGTTGCCTACTCGCTCAGCATCCCCTTCGTCTCCACGTTCGTCTTTGCTGCTGTGATGAAGCATCAGGATGCCCCCGGTACCACCTTCAAGCGTCACATGAAGATAGCCAAGGGCGTGCTCAACGAGGACGACTACCTGCTGCAGGAAATCCTTTTCAACCCCTACACCCACGACCAGGTCAGTCAGATTCGTACCGAACTGAAGGAGTTGCTCGAGATTATCGACACGAAAGACGCCGACGGTATGAAGGGATATCTGAAGAAGATACGCGACAACGTGCGTCGCGACATCGAGATTAAACGATAATAATGCCTCGCAACAACAAGTTCTTAGGTCATCTGGTGGCGTTCCTGACAGTCGCCGTCTGGGGTTCAACCTTCGTGTTTACGAAGCTGTTGCTGCTCAGCGGACTGTCGGCGGCGCAGATTTTCACGCTCCGGTTCATCATCGCCTATGTGCTGCTGATGCTTTTTTCCTTGACAAGGAAGAACCACCGGTGGCTGGCCGACACCTGGAAGGACGAACTGCTCATGGTAGGACTGGGCCTGACGGGCGGTTCGATGTACTTCCTGACCGAGAACGAGGCGATGAACTACACCACAACCACCAACACCTCTTTGATTGTCTGCCTGTGTCCGCTCTTTGCAACGGCACTCATCGGGTCGGTCTATAAGTCGGAGCGGCTGCGCCCGTCACAGATGCTCGGCACGGTATTGGCGGCAATCGGTGTGGTTGTCGTCGTGCTAAACGGCCACTTTGTGTTGCATCTGTCGCCACTCGGCGACTCGCTGGCCTTTGCCGCCTGCCTTTGCTGGGCGTTCTACTCGCTGTTGATGATCTCCGCCAACCGCCGTTACGATGTGGTGTTCATCACACGAAAGGTGTTCTTTTATGGCTTATTATCGATGATTCCATACTACTTGCTGTCGCCCGAAGGAATCCTCACTCTGCCTGCTTTCTTCGCCCAAGCGTTCAGCGACGGGTCGGAGATGGGCCTTTCCATCGTAGCCAACCTGCTCTTCCTCGGCTGCATTGCATCAATGGTGTGCTTCGTGGCGTGGAACTGGGCGTTGAAGACCATCGGTGCCGTCACGGCCACCAACTACGTTTACATCAATCCCGTCACCACGATAGTCTTTGCGTGGCTGATACTCAACGAGCGCATCACCATCTTCTTCCTCATCGGTACCGCCTTGATCCTCATCGGCATGTATCTCGCCGATAGGAAGAAGGCGTGAGACGACAAAAAAACTCATTGATGTTTGTGGGAATGAGAAGAATTAATTACTTTTGGCTTCGCCGAAGTTACTCCCGTTTGGAAATGAAATCAAAAACTTAGGTTTTTGTTTTGCATTTCGCTCACTTATTCGTAACTTTGCATCAATAAACATCAACGCATTATGGCAAAAGTACTTTTAATCAATGGTAGTCCGCGCCGGCAGGGCAATACGTTCCTGGCGCTGAGCGAGGTGGCGAAGACCTTGCAGCAGGAAGGCGTGGAGACGAAAATCATCAGTATCGGACCGAAGGCCATGCAGGGTTGCATTGCCTGTGGCATGTGTGGTCGCGAGGGACGCTGCACGTTCCGCGATGAAGTCTACGAGCAGGTCATGCGCTCTGTCCGCGACGGCATCGACGGACTCGTCGTGGGTTCCCCCGTCTATTATGGCGGCCCCAACGGCTCGCTCTGTGCACTCCTCGACCGCGTGTTCTACTCGCTGGGCAAGCAACTGCAGTTCAAGCCTGCCGCCTCTGTTGTGGTGTGCCGTCGTGGCGGCGCATCGGCTGCTTTCGACCGACTGAACAAGTATTTCACCATTCTCAACATGCCCATCGTCTCCTCGCAGTATTGGAACATGGTGTATGGCCAGACGCCTGGCCAAGCCGCACTCGACGAGGAAGGCATGCAGACCATGCGTACGCTGGGACGGAACATGGCATGGATGATTCGGAAGCTGAACGTCAGCGAGGACGGTCATCCTGAATTGGAGCAGCCTCTGCGCACGAACTTCATCCGATAGCGTCCTTGAACCCCTTGAACCGCGCTGCAGGCGCATTGGTCCTCTTGAACCGCGCGAAGCGCATTGAACCGCTGCGAAGCAGCATTGAACCTTAAAGCGATGCTCTCACTACTACTGACGGGTCTGCTGACGTTGGTGAGCCTGAACTGTGAAAACCTCTTCGACTGCCAGCACGACTCGCTGAAAAACGACTTCGAGTGGACGCCCGAGGGCACCAACCATTGGACTCGCACGCGCTATTGGCACAAGCTGAACAACATCGGGCGCGAGATCTTGGCGTGTGGGGAGTTGACCAACGCTGGTTGGGATGTCTCGGAGGGTGATTTCCAACTGCCCGACCTCGTCGCATTGTGCGAGGTTGAAAACGACTCGGTGCTCTTCGACCTTTCGAAGAGATCGCTGTTGCGAAACGCCAAGTACGAATATGTGATGACTAACTCGCCCGACCCGCGAGGCATCGATGTTGCCCTGCTTTATTCGCCGTTCTCTTTCCGACTGCTTCATCATCATGCTTTGCACGTGGAACCGCTGAAAGACATGCATCCCACGCGCAACATCCTCTATGTCGCGGGGCTCCTTGCCTCTGGCGACACGCTGCACGTCTTCGTCGTTCATGCGCCCAGCCGGTCGGGTGGGGAAGTGCTGACGCGCCCCCACCGCATGCAAGTTGCTCACCGGCTGACGGCTGCCATCGACTCTCTTCACACGCTTTCTCCCAATGCAAATATCCTTGTCGCAGGCGACTTCAACGACTATAGCCGCGACAAGAGCATCCGTTATCTCGAGGAATCGGGGCTCACGGAGGTGTCGAAGCAGGCGCAGGGCAGCAATGGGGCACGCGGCACCTATCGCTTTCAGGGCGAGTGGGGATCGCTCGACCACATCTTCGCTTCGCCGACGATGTCTGCCCGGCTTACAGAGTGCATCATCTTCGATGCCCCTTTCCTCTTGGAAGACGATGAGGCCTATGGTGGCCGCAAGCCCCGCCGCAACTATCTTGGTCCCCGATATATGCAGGGCTTCAGCGACCACCTGCCATTGGTGGCGCGGTTTAGGTTTTAGATAACGCCAAATTCTTTCTTTTTTTTTCAACCTCAACGATGTAGGGACGCGGCGTGCCGCGTAATTGGATTGTATAAGTTGCTCCAGTTACGCGGCACGCCGCGTCCCTACATTTGAAGTACAACATTACTGGATGTTGCTTTCCCCCTGCATAAACGCGGCACGCCGCGTCCCTACATTTCATCCCAACCCCTTTTCTCGCACCTCCGGAAACCTGCTTACGTAACACTGGAAGCCTGCTTTCGTTTGCCCGGAGCATTGCTCTCGTGTCTCTATCTCAATGCTCTTGTGATGCTGGAGCAATGAGGTGGAAAAGTAAATTAACTTAATTTGTGCAGTAAATTAAGTTATTTTATTCAGTAAATTAAGTTATTTTACCGAGCAAATTAAGTTAAATTACAAAACAACTTAAGTTAAATTGCAAATCAATCTAACTTAAATTGCAAAACAACCCCATTGAGTTGGCATCACCAACGCATTGCTTATCGACAAAAAATAGCCTGTAGTTCCTTGCCGATACGCCTCATGCAGGCTGCCAGTTGAGGCCCTTTTCTGCGCTGTTTCTCAATATTTTTTGTAAATTTTTTGTTGCGTTCAGTTTTTATTTGTATTTTTGCTGCGGATTTGGCATTCCCCCGTGTATGCCATTCACCTATTTTATTGGTAAACGATTTAGAAGCTTATGCTTGACTGTTGGCTGAAAACCTGAGAAATTTTACGGCACAGACAAGATTTCTATGAAGTGATTCTCACGTGTATACGTGAGGCCTTTCGTCGTGTCGACCTCTGTGAGATGCCAGCCTCCACCGAATTATTAACAAATAAACATAACGGCAATGAAAAAAACGGTTGTATTATTGATGATGGTGCTTCTGTCTATGGCAGCAAGTGCTCAAACTCCCGAATACGATGAATTCGGGAACATTTATTTAGATGATGGAGTGTGGAAGCATACTATTCTCAATAATTCGGGAGAGTACTTAGGAATTCTTGGTGGAACAAATGAATGGGATGGCGTTTTTGTTGATTGGGCAACAGAAATAGAGATTCCTCAGCCATGGGTTGAAATAGATGGGCAGTGGTATGACATTACTGTTTTTGAAGGTTATCATAATGGTCCATTCCCATATCTTGAGAAAATCACGGTTCCTTATGGCTACGAAAAATTTTCTATATGGTCTAATACAATCTCAGAATTAGTCTTGCCATCTTCGGTAACAACTATTGGGTCAATAGATTTAACAAACATGCCGATATTGACCCTTCCGGAGTCGGTAACTAAGATAACAGACAATGCTTTCTGGAATACGTCATATTCAGAAATCAATCTCCCCAGTAGCTTGGAATATATTGGCAGTTATGCTTTTAGGGAATGCAATGTGCCAAAGTTGGTAATCCCACCCGTGAAATTTTGTCAGGTAGACTGGCCTTATGGGGTGGCCTATGAAAACAATGAAGGTTATGCAGTTTTTGCTTCAAGTGGACTTGAATCTGTAGAGTTTTTGGAAGGAAACACAGAAGTACCACAACACGCGTTTAGTGATTGCTCTTACCTAAAAGATGTAAAGCTAGCTGAAACAACAAAAATAATCAAAGGGTCTGCATTCTACAATTGTCAGGCATTAGAGTCAATCGAAATTCCTGATGCTGTGACTCAGATTGACGGTAGTGCCTTTCAGGATTGTTTAAATCTTTGCAATATCAAACTATCGAACAATTTGACTGCATTGCCCGCATATCTTTTTGAGAGTTGTAGCTCGTTGCAGTCTATATCAATACCTAAAAGTGTGAAAAAGATAGGCAATGATGCCTTTAGAGGTTGCGAAAACATGTCGTATGCAGAATTTGCCAGCATCAAGGATCTTTGTAATATCTCGTTCGACGGAGCCGAAGCCAATCCTCTAACACATGCGCATCACCTCTATATAAAAGGGAATAATACCGAAATTACTGATCTTGTCATCCCGAATGATGTAAATTCTATCGGGACATATGCATTCAATTTATGCGCCAGTCTGAAGTCAGTTTCCATACCAAGTAGCGTTACGAAGATCGATGATTATGCATTCAGTGGTTGCGAAGGACTGGAAAAGGCCGAGTTTGAAAGTATCAAGAGTATGTGTAAAATCAGTTATGGAAACTTTGGTGAGAATCCTTTGTCTTATGCTCATCATTTATACTTGAAAGGCAATGACGAAGAAGTGACAGAAATTGTGATACCTGACGATGTGACAAGTATCAATGGTCGTGCATTTGCTGGGGGGTCAAGTCTCAAATCTGTCTACATTCCAAAAAGTGTCACGTCAATCGGCTATCATGCATTCTGGGGCTGTAAGAACATAAAAGAAATAAGAGTTGAATCGCCGACACCCATAGAATTCTCTGAATATGATTCACCATTCTGGGATGATTGCTACAAGTGCAAGCTGATTGTTCCAAAAGGATCGGCAGAAGCTTACAAGGCTGCAGAACATTGGAACCGGTTTAAAGTTCTGGAAGAAGGCTATGAGGATTTGCCTCTCGTGGAGGGCGACGTGAACGGCGATCGCGAGGTAACTGAACGTGACCTGAGAGTGGTGACTGAAATCATCATCTTTAATGATTATTCTGACGCTGATGGCAATCCCGACGTGAACGGTGACGGAAAAGTAGACATCGCCGATGTCACAGCTTCCGTGAACAATCTCTACAAAAAGTCGGCCGCTGCATGCGAGGCTATCGACCTCGGCCTGCCAAGCGGAACCTTGTGGGCTGCCTACAACCTTGGCGCCCTTACTCCTGAAGGCAGCGGCTATTTCTTTTCGTGGGGAGAAATCGAAGGCAGCATGAGTGGCAAGGAGAATTTCTCTTGGCTGTCCTATGACATGTGCACCGGCTACAGCAATCAGCTCTATAAGTACTGCTACAATCCCGACTACGGCGCTGACGGTTCTACCGACGAGCTTACTGAACTCGAGATTGATGACGACGTGGCCCATGCCGGGTGGGGCGTTGCATGGCGCATTCCCAGCAAGGAGCAGTTCGACGAACTCGTTAATCCGTCATACACCACGACGGAGTGGACGTCGCAGAGCGGCGTGAATGGCTATAAGATTACCAGCAGGAGCAATGGCAATGCCCTCTTCCTGCCAGCTTCGGGCTACCATTCTGACAACGAATTCTTATCGCAAGGCGAGATGGGCAACTATTGGTCGCGCTCGCTCGAAATGAACTCTACGTCATGCAATGCCAACACGTTGCAATTCTCTACATCAAAAATTGGAACCGCCACGTCGGAACGTAAAAACGGCCTGACAGTCCGTCCGGTGCGGCAAAAGAAATAAGACAAATTTCCTGACTACGTCACCCCTCCGGCCACCTTGCTTCCCAACCCGAGCATGGAGGCCGGAGTGTTTCGTTTTTCCCGTCTTTTTATGAAATAATGTAAAGAAACCGACAAATCTTTGCAGGGCTCACAAAAAAGTAGTAACTTTGCGCGATTAAATGAGTAATCGTAAATAGTAAAACAGTAAATAGTAAATTAAATAAAGATGTTTGAGAATCTAAGTGACAGACTAGAGAGATCGTTTAAGATACTGAAGGGTGAAGGCAAAATCACCGAGATCAACGTTGCCGAAACACTGAAAGACGTGCGCCGCGCATTGCTCGACGCCGACGTAAACTACAAGGTGGCGAAGACTTTCACCGACACGGTGAAGGAGAAGGCGCTGGGCATGAACGTGCTTACGGCCATCAAGCCGGGACAACTCATGGTGAAGCTCGTGCACGACGAACTGGCAGAGCTCATGGGTGGACAGGCTGTAGACCTGAAACTTGAGAACAAACCTGCTATTATCCTGATGTCGGGTCTGCAAGGTTCGGGTAAAACCACGTTCTCCGGAAAGCTTGCCAACATGCTGAAGAACAAGCGCCACAAGAAGCCGCTGCTCGTGGCTTGCGACGTCTATCGTCCTGCCGCTATCCAGCAGCTGCACGTTGTGGGTGAGCAGGTGGGCGTTCCCGTCTATTCGGAGCTGGAGAACAAGGACGTGATCTCCATTGCCGAGCATGCTCTGCAGGAGGCGAAGGCGAAAGGTAACGACGTGGTAATCGTCGATACCGCCGGTCGTCTGGCCATCGACGAGCAGATGATGGATGAGATTGAGCGCCTGAAGAACTTCCTCAACCCCGACGAGACACTGTTTGTGGTGGACTCGATGACGGGTCAGGATGCTGTGAACACGGCGAAGGAGTTCAACGACCGCCTTGACTTCGATGGTGTTGTCTTGACGAAACTCGATGGTGACACCCGCGGTGGTGCAGCCCTCTCGATTCGTACGGTGGTGACAAAGCCTATCAAGTTCATCGGTACGGGTGAGAAGATGGAGGCTATCGACGTGTTCCACCCCTCGCGCATGGCCGACCGAATCCTCGGCATGGGCGACGTGGTGAGCCTTGTTGAGCGCGCTCAGGAGCAGTTCGACGAGGAGGAAGCCAAGCGTCTGGAGAAGAAACTCCGCAAGAACCAGTTCGACTTCAACGACTTCATGGGTCAGATTCAGCAGATCAAGAAGATGGGTAACATCAAGGATCTGGCTTCGATGATTCCCGGTGTGGGCAAGCAGATCAAGGACCTCGACATCGACGACGATGCCTTCAAGGGCATCGAGGCCATCATCAACTCAATGACGCCCTACGAACGCTCTCATCCCGATGTGCTCAACCAGAGCCGTCGCATGCGCATCGCCAAGGGTTCGGGCACGAAAGTCGAGGAGGTGAACCGCCTGCTGAAGCAGTTCGAGCAGACCCGCAAAATGATGAAGATGGTTGCCGGCGGTGGCATGGGTGGCATGATGCGTGGCATGCGTGGAATGCCCAAAATGCCGAAGCGGTAAACAATGACCTTTCATATAAACACAAAACTCCCATGACATTAATTGACGGAAAGAATACTGCTGCCGAGATTAAGGCAGAGATTGCTGAGAAGGTACGGCAAATGGTTGTCAACGGCGGCAAGCAACCGCACTTGGCAGCGGTCCTCGTGGGCCACGATGGTGGTTCGGAGACCTACGTAAAGAACAAGGTGCTGGCCTGCGAGGCTTGCGGTTTCAAGTCGACGCTCATCCGCTTCGAGGACGATATCACCGAAGAGGAACTCCTTGCGTGTGTGAATCAACTCAACAACGACCCCGACGTCGACGGCTTCATCGTACAGCTGCCGCTGCCGAAGCACATCGACGAGCAGCGCATCACCGAGGCCATCGATCCCGATAAGGATGTCGACGGCTTCCATCCCGTGAATGTCGGTCGCATGGCCATTGGCCTGCCTTGCTTCATCTCCGCCACTCCCCTTGGCATTATGACGCTTTTGAAGCGCTACAACATCCCGACATCGGGCAAGAAATGTGTGGTGCTGGGCCGCTCGAACATCGTCGGCAAGCCGATGGCTCAGCTGATGATGCAGAAGCAATGGGGCGATGCAACGGTCACCGTTTGCCACTCGCACTCGCCGCAGCTGAAGCAGGAGTGTCGCGAAGCTGATATCATCATCGCCGCCATCGGTCGTCCGGGCTTCGTCACAGAGGACATGGTGAAGGAGGGTGCCGTTGTCATCGACGTAGGTACCACCCGCGTTCCCGATGCTACGCGCAAGAGTGGCTTCCGCCTTTCGGGCGATGTAGACTTCGAACATGTTGCTCCGAAGTGCTCTTACATCACGCCCGTGCCGGGTGGTGTAGGCCCCATGACCATCTGCTCGCTCATGCTCAACACGCTGCAGGCAGGCGAGGGAAAGGTTGCAAGGTAACAAAGTGACAATCATGATTCCTATGACAGCAGAGGAATATTATATTCAGGGTAACCAACACAGACGCAACGGCGACTACCAAGCCGCCATGAACGCTTACATGGAGGCCATCGCACTCGACCCGGAGTCGCCTGCGGTGGAGGCGCTTCGCATGTTGCAGGACATCATGAACTATTATTGTAAGGATGTTTATAATCCTTGAAAAAGATTTTTAGCATTTTCTTTGGTCGGTTCAAAAATAATTACTACTTTTGCATCAACCTATAAGCTAATCCTTAAAATCAACAAAACATTATGGCAAAAATCAAGGGAGCCATCGTAGTGAACACCGAACGGTGTAAGGGATGCCAACTGTGCATCATCGCCTGTCCGAAGAATGTCATTGCGTTGGCACAAAAGAAAGTGAATGCGCACGGCTATCCATACGTGGAGGCCTCGCTGCCCGACGAGTGCATCGGTTGCGCCTCGTGTGCTATCGTATGCCCCGACGGTTGTATTACTGTTTACAAAAAAAAAGGTTGAGTAAAGATGGCAGAAAAAGAAGTTGTATTGATGAAAGGCAATGAGGCGATAGCCCATGCAGCCATTCGTTGCGGTGCTGACGGATATTTCGGCTATCCGATCACTCCGCAGAGTGAAGTGATTGAGACGCTCGCCGAGCTGAAGCCTTGGGAGACCACGGGTATGGTGGTACTGCAGGCTGAGAGTGAGGTGGCATCCATCAACATGATCTACGGCGGTGCCGGTGCAGGTAAGAAGGTGCTTACCTCGTCTTCATCGCCTGGTGTTGCCCTGATGCAGGAAGGCATTGCCTACATGGCTGGTGCCGAGCTGCCGGGCGTGTTTGTAAACGTGCAGCGCGGCGGCCCCGGTTTAGGAACCATCCAGCCTTCGCAGAGCGACTACTTCCAGGCTACGCGTGGCGGTGGCAATGGCGACTACTATGTCATCACGCTCGCTCCGAACAGCGTACAGGAGATGGCCGACTTTGTCGACCTGGCCTTCGAGCTCGCTTTCAAATATCGCAACCCCGCTATGATTCTCTCCGATGGCGTCATCGGACAGATGATGGAGAAGGTGGTGCTGCCGCCGTTCAAGCCCCGTCGCACCGAGGAAGAAATCCTGAAGGAGTGCCCGTGGGCAACCACTGGTCGCACAAAGGACCGCAAACCCAACATCATCACTTCGCTCGAACTCACCTCTGAGGTCATGGAGCAGCGCAACCTGCATCTGCAAGAGAAGTATCAGCAGATTCGCGACAACGAGGTACGCTTCGAGACCACCAACCTCGACGAGGACGACGACTACATGATCGTGGCCTTCGGCAGTGCCGCCCGCATCGCCGAGAAAGCCATGGAGCTTGCCAAGGAAGAAGGCCTGAAGGTAGGTCTGTTCCGTCCCATCACGCTTTGGCCGTTCCCCGAGAAGGAGATTGCCGCTGCCGCCAAGGGAAAGAAGGGCGTGCTTGTTGTGGAGATCAATGCCGGACAGATGGTTGAAGATGTCCGCCTCTCTGTAAATGGCGCTGTGCCTGTTGCTCATTTCGGTCGCCTGGGTGGTATTGTGCCCGAGCCCGATGAAATTGTTAAAGCCTTAAAAGAGAAATTCTAATGGAAAATATAATCAGTCCTGAGAATCTGGTCTACCAGAAACCTACCCTGATGAACGATGTGCCCATGCACTATTGCCCGGGCTGTTCACATGGTGTCGTCCACAAACTCGTGGCCGAGGTGATTGAAGAAATGGGCATGGCCGACAAGACCATTGGCGTTTCGCCCGTAGGTTGCGCCGTGTTTGCCTATAAGTATATCGACATCGACTGGCAGGAGGCTGCCCACGGACGTGCTCCCGCAGTGGCTACCGCCATCAAGCGCCTGTGGCCCGACCGCCTCGTGTTCACCTATCAGGGTGATGGCGACATGGCTTGCATCGGTACTGCCGAGGCAATCCATGCGCTGAACCGCGGCGAACACATCGCTATGATCTTCATCAACAATGCCATCTATGGTATGACCGGTGGTCAGATGGCTCCCACCACGCTACTCGGTCAGAAGACAGCTACGTGTCCCTACGGTCGCCAGGCCGACCTCCACGGATATCCTCTGAACATCACCGACCTGGCTTCGCGCCTCGAAGGCACGTGCTACGTCACGCGTCAGTCGGTAGAGTCGGTGCCCTCTATCCGCAAGGCAAAGGCTGCCATCCGCAAGGCCTTCGAGAACTCCATGTCGGGCAAAGGCTCGTCGCTCGTCGAGATCGTCTCCACCTGTAACAGTGGTTGGAAGCTCTCGCCTGCCAAGGCCAACGAATGGATGAAGGAACACATGTTTGAAAAGTATGTGAAAGGTGACCTGAAGGATGAATAACCCCCTAAAATAGTGGGTTGGGGGTCTTGAGTTATGTCGAGTCCCTCAATCCTTTTGCACCGATAGAGAATAATAACAAATAAAAGTTTCACTAGACCCCATCCCCCTTCTTAGGGGGCATAGAATATGAAAAAAGAAATAATTATCAGTGGTTTCGGCGGTCAGGGCGTGCTCTCAATGGGTAAGATTCTGGCTTACTCCGGACTTATGGAAGATAAGGAAGTGACGTGGATGCCGGCCTACGGACCTGAGCAGCGCGGCGGTACGGCCAATGTAACCGTGATTGTCAGCGATGAGCGCATCTCTTCGCCCATTCTCAGTAAGTATGATGTGGCCATTGTGCTCAACCAGCCTTCACTCGACAAGTTCTTGCCGAAGGTGAAGCCCGGTGGCATCCTCATCTACGACGGCTTCGGCATTGCCAACACTCCGGTTCGCGACGACATCAACGTCTATCGTATCGACGCCATGGACAAAGCTGCCGAGATGAAGAACTCGAAGGTGTTCAACATGATTGTGCTCGGCGGACTGCTGAAGGTTTGCCCCGTAGTGACCACCAACGGCCTTGAGAAGGCCCTCTTCAAGTCGCTGCCTGAGCGCCATCACGGCCTCATCCCCCTGAACATGCAGGCCGTCGACGAAGGCATGAAGATCATCGAGAAAGTGTAGATTTAGTTGATAGTTTAGAGTTTATAGTTGATAGTTCTTTCTCCGCTATATTACGAAAGGCTACGGGTAGGCGAACTTTTTTCGGGAATGAGCGAGCAAGCTCGAGCGGATAGTGAACTATCGCAGTTTACTTTAAACTCACATACAAATCAGGGGCGTTCCTTCATTGGTTCGTCCCTGTTTTTTCTCTATTCCTCCCTCACTTATTTGTATTTCTAACTTCGTCGCGCTCGGCTCTGCCGCTTTCGTAGTGTAACGGAGAACGAAGATGGGATGTATATCGACAATAAAAGTAAAAAACCAGTTTTTTTCTTTGTATTGTTCTCGATTTTCACTATCTTTGCAGCGTCCAAGTAGAGGTTACGTCTGCTACTGCAAATCG